>Ga0070697_100000074_pt1 | contig 79648 bp, 68 predicted proteins | sample KBSK1501metaG_FD_65475 | JGI IMG/M metagenome (GOLD analysis project Ga0070697, IMG submission 65475) | Corn, switchgrass and miscanthus rhizosphere microbial communities from Kellogg Biological Station, Michigan, USA - KBS K1-50-1 metaG | ecosystem: Host-associated > Plants > Roots >...
CGAACTTGAATCTTCATGGCAGCGGATGTTTCTCCTGGCCGACCATCACGCTGCCGGCCATTCCGAAGCGTTCAAGAATCGAATCAGAAGATTATTAGTCAACGAAACAAGATCTGAGATCCTTGAACTCGGTGCCGGAGCGTCGGTTCCGGAGTTCAAGCAGATCACGAAGCAGCGAAGTACGTTGTAGGGGTGGCACTCCGTGGCCACCCCCCGTTGTCTGGTGACATGTTTGAGTTCTAGTGGAACCTGATCGGGGCGGCCACGGAGTGTCACCCCTACAAATTTGCTAAGCTGCCCACTTGCGTTACCAGGGAGTTCGAAGTTTAATAACGAAGATGACCGAAGAACCCAGGGAAGTGCTAATCGACGAACCACCACCGGCGGAAGCCGGCACCGCGCTTCCGTTTCCCCACAATCAGCAAACCTTTTGTCGTTACGAGCCGATCGAAAAACAGATCGAGCAGGTGCGGGTGCTGGTAGTTGATTGCCTGCTCCGCGATGAAGACGACCTTTCAGATACCGCGCGTAGCGAGTGGGGTAGTGCAGCTAAGTTCGAGATCAAACGCGAACGGCGGATTGCTGAAATGGCGATGGAGAATATTGTCAGCAACGTCGAACGCCTCGTGCAGCAACCTACTACGGAAATTACTAATCTCGCCACCGTGTCTCTGGCAGCCGATCAGTTTAAGCCCGATGCGATTGTTCTGAGCGGGACCCTTCGTGACTTCGATTACTACAATCCCGTCGTACTCGAGACCTTTGGCGAGTTTATTCGCCAGACAACGATTCCAGTTCTGGCGATTTGTGGGGGGCATCAACTCGTCGGCTTAAGTTTCGGAGCTCACGTCATTACGCTCGACCGGCTCGAACAACACGAGCAGCGTGAAAACCGTCCACTGGAATACCAGTACCGGTTCATCCGCATTACCGAGCCTGCAGATCCCATCTTTCGCGGGATTAACAATCCCTCCTCCGGTCTGTGGCAGGACTATACGCAGCAATCCCGCGTGCTGCGCGTCTGGCAAAATCATGGACTCCAGCTCGATCGCGTTCCGGAAGGTTTTACCCTGCTCGCCACTTCTTATCTATGTCGCAACCAGATGATGGTCAAACGCGATCAAGGGCAAATCATCTACACCGTACAGTTTCACCTGGAAAAATCTTTTGAAGACTGGAATAAGAGCCGCACGCGCTGGGAACACCAGAATGAATCTCGCGACGGCAGGATCCTCTTCGAAAACTTCCTGCGATTGGCGCTGGCTCACCGCGTTTGAAGTAGGGACCGGCAAATGAAGCTACGTGCGCGTGGCCATCAATTGGCGGAAGAGCTTGCTTAAAACTAAGAACGATCCACGAAATCACACGAAATGACTCGAACGAAAGCATCTTTTCGTGTTGTTTCGTGTGATTTCGTGGATCGTCTTATCTTCCCTGAGGATCAAGCGGGCACGTTTCTTCGGAGACTCGATGCCATCCAAACTAACGGTAGCCAGTCTCAGCAGCGCAGCACTGGAGCTTGGCAAACGGGATAAGGATCTGGCTTCCATTCTTGAGAGGTTGGGGCCTCCGCCGCTCTGGGCGCGCCGGCCCGGCTTTCCCACGCTGGTTAAGATTATCCTCGAACAACAAGTGTCGCTGGCGTCTGCAGCCTCAATATTTGCCAGGCTTAAGAAAAACGTAGTTCCCTTTCACCCGGCGCGCATGATCGAGTTGGGTGAACCACATTTGAAGTCTCAGGGACTGACGCGGCAGAAAACCGCTTATTGCCTGCACCTCGCCCAGGCTCTTCATGACAAACATTTGAACCTGTCGCGCCTGCAAACAATGGACGACGAGGAAGCCAGGAATCGTTTGATGGAAGTAAAAGGTATTGGTTCGTGGAGCGCCGACATCTATCTGCTCATGGCGTTAGGTCGAACCGACATTTGGCCGGCAACGGATCTAGCCCTGGCCACGGCGGCCAGAAAGCTCAAGCAACTAAAGTCGCGACCGGACCCAAATCAATTAATCGAAATGGCGGAAGCATGGCGGCCGTTTCGCTCTGTAGCGGCGAGAATGTTGTGGCAGTACTACCTGGCGAAGATGTAAAGCAAACTGTTAGTTTGCGTGACGATCAGAACCTGCCGGCTTGAGTAATAACGAATCGTCGCAAACTGACAGTTTGCTTTACAGGACACCCTACTTGGAGATTGTTGACGCAGCTGTGACCGGCCGGGACGACATAGTGAAGTCACTCGCCACCGGCACGTTTTCCATCGTTAACTCAATCAAGCGATCGACAACAGCGTTCAGGTCCTTTGTCTCATTAAAGACGCGAAGCTGCTCTTCTGCTGAAGTGCGGCGCTCTAGTATCGTGTGAATGTGCTCGATCTCCTTGCGCGATCCAAGCTCGTCCACGACGTCGTCGACGAATTCAAGTAACTCCAGAATCAAGTCGCGCGTCGGCACTTCTTTCTGCTTGCCAAAATCGATCATCTTGCCGTCAAGTCCCCAACGCACCGCTCGCCATTTGTTTTCCTGAATCAGCATACGGCGGTAAAGGCGAAAACCGAGGTTCTTGTCAATCAACTTGGTTAGCTTGGCCACGATGGCCTGAAACAGCGCAGCAATCGCAACTGTATCGTCAACCCTGGTCGGAATATCGCAGATGCGAAACTCGAGGGTGGGGAAAATAGGATGCGGACGCAGATCCCACCAGATTTTCCTGCCGTCGTTGATACATCCGGTCCTCACCAGTAAATCTACATAACGCTGGAAATTACTGTACGAGTCGAAATGGTCGGGGATGTCGGTCCGCGGAAACTGTTTAAAGACTTCGGTCCGGTAAGACTTGAGTCCCGTATTGTGGCCCATCCAGAACGGAGACGAAGTCGTCAGAGCCAGCACATGTGGGAGGAAGTAGCGCGCGGCATTCATGATGTGGATACGCCGCTCCGTGTCGGCGACACCGACATGGACATGCAAGCCAAAGATCAAAAGCGAGCGAGCGACGGTCTGCAGCTCTTGAACCAGCAATTCGTATCTTTCATCATCGTAGATCTTCTGGTCCTGCCAGCTCGAAAACGGATGCGTTGAAGCGGCCACAATAACCAGACCGGTCTTGGCTGCCAGGCTGGAAATGATGCTGCGCAGGCGGGTGATATCCGCTCGCGCCTCCTCTATATTTTTGCAGACGCCGGTGCCGACTTCGATCATCGACTGGATCATCTCGGGCTTGATCTGCTCGCCGAGAATCATCTTGCCTTCTTCCAGGAATTCCGAGACGTGTGACCGCAACTCACGCGTCTTCGGATCGACAATCTGGAACTCTTCCTCAATCCCTAAAGTAAACTGACTGAACATAGCTTGGTGCTCCCTTATGCGTGAGGCGACGCTTTGGCCTTCAAGCGTTGCTGAATGACCCGCCAATCGGGTCTGACCTTGCGGAAATATTCGTGTCGAAAGTGTTTGAAAGCGCTACTTGCTGAATGGACCGGGCTGTAAAGATCGAAGTGAACGTACCACTTTGGTGGCGTTTGATCCACATACAGGAAGTGCAGCGCCGCTTCCGATTGGCCCCTTTCGTAGAAGCCTCCGGTGGTGTCTCGATGCTTTGCCAGCCGCCGCGTGAAATCCTTTCGTCGCGCGAGGGTGGTTTTAAGCTGAGGTCCGGGCGTAAACCCAATGCCCACGCCCCCTTCCCCGTAGAGATTGGTTATGTGTTTGACGAAGTGCCAAAGATCCTTCTCGCGTAATCTCGACAAAACCAATAACAGGGCCTGCTGCTTGTCAATTGAGAGCGAGTCGAAAACCTGGTCGTCGCCGGTGACGCCCCATAGGCCCGATAGTTTGTCCTGCAGGGCCTCGCGCAGATCGTCAGAGAGATCGCTCCACCGAAGCAGGCTCACCTCTGCGACCGGCTCAGCCACTTCCAAGTTCGCGTTCAATTAACTCACGACTGTCCTCGGACAAGCTCTGGAAGCTAAGACCCAGGCCGCGTCCGGGATTGATGTAGACGACCTCCGCATTCGCAACCACTTGCTTTCCATCACCAAAGGGAATGCGAACCAGAAGTACGGCCCCCTCCGGGATATCAGCCGCCGTATTCATGTAGAAGCCGCCCACGCTTATATCCTTCGTCGCGGCGATGCCCGTAGCGTCGTTGCCGTCATAGAATACGTCAACGATCAAACGTGAGCGATCGTATTGTCTTCGTTCGTCGGGTCCGTCCAGACTTTCTTCAGGCTCATCAACCACGGGCGGGTCTCCTTGTTTCCCTCAGGGAACCTTATTGTACTTTGCCGATTTCAGAGTTCAAGCTTTAGGCCGAGCAATGTCTTAAGTTCAACTCTTTGCGCGATCTTTGCGTTCTTGGCGCTCTTTGCGGTTAATTGTCTTAAAGCCTTTTTTACGCAAAGTAAGCCAAGCGCCGCAAAGGTCCGCAAAGACAATTTTGACTACTTCTCGCTAATGATAAACGTCGGAACCATCCCGCCGCCTGAACTCACATTGGCGAGCTCCGTGAACGACAGCCTGGTAAAAGCGGATCGCACTTTGCCGTTGAAGAGCAGCGGATCGAGATCTACCAGTTGTTCCGCGAATTCAATTGTGCCATCGTCCTGCAGTGCGGGAAACGTTTCGCGAGCGGTCGGCACCCGCTCTTGCGCGAGATAATCGCCGTTTGCTAACGCATTACGCAAGGCTTCATCCCAGCCGCCCTCGTCCGTGTTCCAGCCGATGGTAATCCCGTGTCCACCATAGTCGTCGTTTGGTTTGAGGACCAGCTTTTGTCGATTGGTTTTAAGATACTCGACCAAATCGATTTCCTTCCCGAAATAATCAGTTTTCTCCGCTCGAACCAGCCGTGTCCATGGCACATGTTTGCGAATCGCCTCGTGCTCTTCACTTGAAAAGAGATTGGCCCGCCGGCGGTCAGTCAAAACAGCAAACAGGGCCTTCTTGTGAATGAGCTTCGAGCGAAAGCTATTTACCATGCAGACGGCGCCCGCGCGGTACGCGTTTAAAAGCGCCGGATATTGCTCCATAATCGGCAGGTATTCATTAACCAGCAATCGTTTATAGACAATATCGATCTGAAAATTCCCGGCCCGCAGCCGGTTGTTATCAAACTCCAATTCTTCCGGGGAACAGATCGTCGCAGGATAGCCTTCTCCTTCGAAAAATTCTTTGAACAGTTCAAACTCACTTTGAGTGGGTCTGTCCTTCAGATCAACGATTGCGATCTGGGGCACGCTATCCGGTTTCCGTCCCAGAAACTCTTCGTAAGAATCAAGCAGCACATCCAACATGAAACGCCGGCCATAAAGGGGGCGGAAGTTGTAGGCCTCACCAAACCGCTTCATCACCGGAAGCTGAGAAAAGATTTCGAACGCTGCATCTACATAGCCGATACCTGCGGGGCTTTCACCATTGAGCTCAACAAAGCTGTAAGCGGCATCCGTGAGAAAGGAGTCAAGTCTCGCGGTCGGTGAGACGGCTCGATAACCAGGATCGATATGGATTAACTCGCGCTCGGTCTCCGTCACGCCCAGGTCGTCAACAATCGAGGCATCGTCGATCGCCGCATCCTTAACTTTCTGTATCGCCGACCAAACCGTTTCGCAGGCAGTGACAATCCTGGCGAAGTCATCTTCGGCGACAAAGTGCGGCCGTAGATAAGGCGACAGACGTCGTCCGCCGAACATTAGCCTGGAGCGCTCCAGGCCTTCATCGAGCATTGCGCGGGACGACTCAGCAAGATCACTGTCACGGAGCAACTCGTGATAACGCGAAACTGCGTCATGCAACATAAGCCTAGACAAGGATTCGGGGTTCGATATTTGACAGATAGCCCAACTGAATTTCGTCGGCCCAGCTGTGTTCAGGATGGAGTTAGAGTATCACAGCGAGTCGGAAGACGGCCAAGGGGCAATTGCCCGTAACGCAAACTGTTAGTTTGCGGAACGGTGGCGAGGCTGCAGGCTTGAGTGGCAACGAGTCATCGCAAACTAGACAGTTTGCTTTACGCCATAAAGCTACCTGGCAGCGACTTTCAGCGTAATCTTTTGTTTATTTCGGACTATCTCGAATACGGAATTCGCGCTCGGTTTGCTGAAAAGTGTCAACGTGCCTTCCGAGCCTGGGAGGAGTTTCTGCCCGTCAATCGCCTCAATCACATCCCCGGGAAGCAGCCCTGCCTTAAACGCCGGTGTTGCCGGCTGAACATACACAACGAGCAATCCACCTTGCGCTCCTAAACGCAATGCAACCCTGGGCTTGATGGCGATGGTCTCGATACCGTGGGCCATTAGCGATCCAGGAGCCATGCCTCTCGCGGTTGGACCGGCAAATCTCCCCAGGCCAAAAAGCGGATCCGGCGACTCGCCCAGTTTGAGCTCAAGCGCTTCGAAGCCAAGCTTGCCAAGCCGGGCCACGTCAAACTGGACTGAACTTCCGGGTAACGCTTCCTGCAAGAGAAAGGAGAAGTCATCAGCATTTCGCACCGCTGCCTTGTTAACACTCAGGATCACATCTCCGGGACAAAGCTGTCCCTGGGCGGCGGGACTTCCGGGAGCGACAGAGGTGAGCATTATTCCTTCTCGCTTCTCCGCCAGCGCGCGGGCGCGCTGTGGTTCCCAACCTACGCCGAGCATTCGTTCTACGGAAATTGACCGGACCGGCTCGCCTCGAATTCCCAGCCAGGGTCTCGGTACACTGGCCTGCCGCGCAATCACTCGCTTGACAGCGCTGCGAACCAGGGCCACTGGAACTATCGTCGCCTCACTACCTTCTACCGCATCGACGATGCCGACTGTCTCGCCGGAGTCGTTGAGCACAATGCCTCCAATGTTCGCGGGCGTTAGCCTTGACGACTTAATGCTCAGGCGAGCGACTCCGCCCGATGGTGAGCGATTCACATTGACCACAGTCGCTTCAGTCTCGCCGATCCGAACGTACATCGCTGTCCTCGCACCCTCCGACCGAGAAGCCGGCTCCGGCCCGATCAAACGAAGCCGCTGCCCCACCCGGACAGGCTGGACCTCAGCATTATCAACTTTGGGGAAACTACTACCGGTAAGCCTGATTACCGATAGGCCGGTTAGACCATCAAGTCCGATATAGCGTCCCATGATGCGTTTACCATCGCGGGTGATGATTTTCAGATCCGCAGGTCCGAGGAGATTCCCGGTAATCGGGATGGATTCAAGAGCCGGAATAGACATTGACATCTCTGGTATGGGTTCCGTCTTAGGAACCTGGACCCCATTTACAGATGTCCTTGGCAGCGCAGGCTGCGTGGGTGCGAATGGAATAGACGGAGGCGGCATTTCAGCTTCCGCTTCCGGTAACCAGGCCGCGATTGTCTGGCCGTCATCCAGTGTTAGACCGGCAATTACATTAGTGTGCACATCACCTGCGATCTGAAATGCATCATCGAGGTTGGCAATCGAGCCGAATTGCTCGCTGGAACGAAGCAGCAATCGAAACACCTTCAGGCCATTGAGGCGGTGGAGGATAGTCACGACCTGCGGCGCGGCCACCCCACTCTGCACAATCACAGGATTTGCCCGCGTTGAAGCCGTCGGCCTTCGCGGTGGCTGCGGGGCAGTTGCGGAAGGTGTTTGCGCTCCAGTCTGCGACCAGGAAAGGCAGCCTACCAACACAATTGTAAACAAGCTGATTGTCTTATTAATTCTCATTGCTTACTCAGGTTTCCGGATTCTTACCAGTCACTTCTCGCCGAAGCCAACAAAGGAGATGAGCCCTGGGCCAGGACTCGTTGCGAACCAAAGCTCACGGATGGCAGAGAGATAGTTCGCGAACTGCCGCGGCCGTTATCGAGCGAAACTTTCAGCGACTGAAACGGTGCTCCAATGGGAAAAACCGTCGAACCCGTTTGGTTCATTGCATCCCGCGGTCGCAAAACTGTGGCCCCGGTGCTGCTTAGCTCTCGGGTCTTCAGACCTGATGCATTGTTAAGTACTGCCACCTCTGTTCGTCTTGATCCGACACGGCGGTTCGTAGCCACCTTTTCTCTTGTGTCAGTCGAAATTGGCTTAACCCCAGATTGGCCCGACGAATTTGTTTTAGGCGCATCTCCAATGGCAACCTCAGGGCGAGTTGAGGACCCTGGTTGCCCATTGTTCAGAGGTTCATCAATGGCCTTCGGTGTTGGTTTCGGAGCACTTGCTGAAAGCGAGCTGCCAGGCTGCGTCCTCAAGTTAACAATCAGAAAAGCCGATCCAATCAACAACAGGATGGTGGCCACAGCGGCGGAACGAAAGCCGAAAGACAGATTTCGCATTACAAACGGCTGACCTGAGCCACGCTTTTCGCTAGCCAGGCGAGCGCGCAGACGAAAATCGAAATCGCCAGGCGCTTCCACGGCGCCAAGACTCGATAACATCTCTCGCAGCTTCAGTCTCTCCCCACGAAATATTTCACACTCGGCGCAATTCTTCAGGTGATCGATTGCCGGCGAACTCAACAAGTCACCAGCAGCCACTTCCTCGATTTCGCGGCGTACGTTTCGACAGTTCATTTTTCTCATAGTATTCCTCAGAGATACGCGGTCATCTTCTCGCGCAAAAAGCCCCGCGCTCGGCTAATGCGCGATTTCACTGTCCCCTCGCTCGTTTCCAAAATGCGGGATATTTCGTCATAACTTCTGCCATCGACATCCCGCAGGATCAGTGGCGCCCGATACTTCTCCGGCAGCGTGCTGATCGCTCGTTGTACCGCCCGGCGACGTTCGTCATCGACCAGGACGGTATCGACCAACGGCTTGTCATCGACCGGATTAAATTCCTGCGGCTCAGCGCCGTCCTTTGATTGAAAGAACCCGGTCAGCGAAACCAGCTTGCGACGCTTTCGCTTGCGTAGCTCGCTAATCGCGAGATTAGTGGCGATGCGATAGATGTAAGTCGAAAACGCGTAGGTCGTTTGGTAACGGTCAGCTGCCCGGTAAACCCTCACAAAAGTCTCCTGCGCGAGATCGACTGCGCCGTCGTAATCATTCGTCATACGATAGATGTAGCTCGTAATCTGGTTTCGATAACGGCTCACCAGCTCTGCAAAGGCGTCTTCGTCGCCAATCCGCGTGGCCTCCAACAGCGCATGATCCGTAGTCGGATCCGCAACCACCTCGGGCCGCAAAGGCGCGGAGAAAGTAAGATTTTCGATCGTGCTTAGTGTGTCCATCAGGGTGGGTAGGCTCTCACACGCGCTGACGAGTCTTCCGATTGTCTTCCCGCTTACTCTCTTCGCGATTCCACCAACGTGAGCGGCCTACAGAACCCGATTATACCCCGACGGGTGACCGCTCGCAGTCTATACACGCTCGTGAAGTCGATAGGTTCCGAAAGGGTGTGTTAAATGGTGGCCAAACTCAGTAATCGAGAAGTGAGTTTTGCTTCAGGCTTTCTTTTCCAGGCTGGGAGAACGATCCACGAAATCACACCAATTCATACTAAAAGTTCGTGTATTTTCGTGTGATTTCGTTGATCGATTGTCAGGCTGCTGCAGGAGACGACTCGAATTAGGACACAAAACTGCGGGCAAAAGCGGATGGATTAAAGAAATCCAGGAAAAGGAATAGGACTCTATGCCTCAGGACTCTTGAACAGTGAATCATCCAGCTTGAGGCCGAACGTAACGTTCAGGATCTTGGTTTCCTGCATCTGTTGCCCATCTTCAAGCAGGACGCTCCGGTAAGGAACAAGGGTGCCCTGAGCGTAACGGTAATCAAAAAATCTGCGCACATACTTGACCGGTCCCAAACTTCCCCCCGGTTCCTCGTATTCGAGCCAGAGAATATGAAGGCTCTTCGCGCTTATGTAATAGCGCGTAACCTTCTTGTCTTTATCCACCAAATTGATGATGTAGAGATCGAGTCCCTTTTGCTTTTCCCTGCCAGCCAGGTTGATCGTTGATCCGTTCTCTTTGTACCTCAAAAGATTATCGACGCTATGGCGCTGCTGCGATAGGAAGGTGTTTGCCGTGTCTTCCTTGGGAGTGAAGGCTGCTCCGTTAATTATTCCCCATAAACGCCCCTCGCCGTAGATCAAGGAGTACTCAAGGTTGGGCATCTTTTGATCCAGGCGAACGCGGTCTTTCTCGGAATTCTCGCCGCGAACGAACCGTCGCTCATACGTGGCCTCTTCGGCTTTACCGGGCACATCACACGTCGGCTTACAAACACGGCCTCTTTCCATTCCGTTACGCCGAATTTGAGCCAGCAAGGGACGGCTGCCATAGATAATGATAGCGGACTCGACAATCTGTTCCGCGGTAAAATTTTTTTGATTTGGATCAACCTTTTCAGGCTTCGGGGCCTGTTTGGTGTTGGCAGGAGTCTTCGTAGTTTGGGTCTGCCCATTAGCGTCTTGAGCATCTGCCGCAGGAATAGCAGGGGTCGACAGGCAAAGCAGCAGCGCAAAGAAAACCGCTGAGGTCAGAATTGAGCGAAGCAAGAAATTAGTTCTCCTCTTGTTACAATTACGTATTTGAATGTGAAACGGGAAAGCGGCTATCGAGCGCGCGAATTGTAGCACAAGCTCGAGTCCGGGACCTTCTTCGACCCTTGATGGATGCGCATTTTGGAGCCGTCGATGCCCGGGACTGCTTTGCTGACATGCTTCTCGGGGAGTAATAGGACCTATAGGACGTATAGGACTATCGTTTCCGGGGCCTCTTGAATTCCAGCTGTTGCCAAATTGACAACTGAGCGGGTTAAATCGTAGTCTGCCTGTTTTTCAATACGGCCAAAATCGACTCCCTGGGTAGTTAATTGCCCAGGGTGAACGGGCGGATGGACGATAGCTAATCAGCGAATTTCTGAAAGAAGGACAGGTGATTTATGAAGAAGGTTGGCATTCTAGTTGGGCGTGAACAAACATTTCCGGATGCACTTATTAAGCAAATCAACGAGCGTGGCAAAGGCCAGGTAAGCGCCGAGTTTATGAAGCTTGGCGGAATTAGACACGACGCACCGCCCCGCTACGATTTAGTGATCGATCGTATATCTCACGAGGTTCCTTTCTATCGGGCAACATTGAAGCGAATGGCCCTCGAAGGAACGATCATTATTAACAATCCCTTCTGGTGGTCAGCCGACGACAAGTTCTTCAACTATTCCCTGGCCAGCAAGCTCGGCGTAGCTGTTCCCAGGACAGTTTTGCTTCCCCAGAAAGACTACATGGAAGGAATTGTGAGCGAGAGCCTGCGCAACCTCGAGTTTCCTCTGGACTGGCAAGGAATCCTGGATTACGTGGGTTTGCCTGCGTTTCTAAAACCGTTTGATGGCGGCGGATGGAAGAACGTTTCCAAAATCAATTCGATCGAAGAGTTGTGGTTGGAATACGATCAGACTGGAACTTTGTGCATGACTTTACAGCAGGCAATTGATTTCGATCAGTTTGTCCGCTGCTACTGCGTGGGTCAGCAGGAAGTGATGATCATGGCCTACGATCCGCGAAAGGCATATCTTTCCGGCGAGCAATACGTTCACAATCCGGATTACCTGGCTCCTGAACTGGCCGATCGCGTCAGGCGAGATGTGCGCACACTGTGCACTGCCCTTGGTTATGATCTGAACACTGTAGAGTTTGCGATCAAGGATGGTGTTCCCTACGCCATCGATTTCATGAATCCCGCGCCGGATGCCGAGCTGGCGTCGGTTGGCGAGTTCTACCATAACTGGATCACCGGTGCGATGACGGACTTCATATTGAAGCGGCTCGCTGAACCACGCGAAGCCCCGCGTTATCGCTGGGACGCCCTTCTCAGCCCGGAACCAACTCGCACGTTTGCCGTTGCTTCGCAGATTGAACAGCAATCACGGACAGTGGTACCAACTCCGATTGAAAACAAGGACGCCAGGGCCGCGGCAGCCGCTGCGCCGGCTACTCCGGAAGCTTCGGTTGAGAGTCCAGAACGCCAGGGTTCTCCGCAGGGTGCCGCGCCTCCGAAATCAGAGACTGCAGTCAGGAAACCAAGGAAGAATGCGAAGAGTTCGTCTCCGCGTGCGAAAACAACTAATTAGTTGTACTGCTCTACTTCTGACTACGGCGCTCCGCTCAGAAGCTTCTCCCGATGAAGATCGTTACCTACTCGCTCTCCGCCGGTGGCCCGCCTAAACGGACTCAATATCACCGAGAGCTTCTGGTTAGCGTGAAGAGTCTCCGTCGCTTCAATAGGAGCGTGCCGGTGCACGTCTTCCTGTATGACGAGCATCCCGCCGACTTCATGACTGAACTGGAAGGCCACGGGGTTCACATTCATCAGAAGGGGTCCTACGAGGAGGCCATTCGGCGCATCCGCCCCCGAGCCTTTCGAACCGCAGCCTCGTGCCCTGTCCTTCACAGGTGGCTTCACCTTTCCGAGCTCGAGCCTTTCGCTCCTTCACAGATCCTTCAGATCGACTGCGATACATTCTTCTTTGACGACGTTGAACTCCTGTTTGACCGCTACGCCGAACGACATTTCTATGCCCGGGAAGAACCACTCTCGAAGGCGAGTCACTACGGTTACGACCCAACTTACCTTGACGAGGAAGCTCTTTTGGACCTCGCGCGTGGTGAAGGCGCGTCGCAGTTCGGTCCTTACAACATGGGCGTGAGCATGTTCAATCACGGGGTGTGGACTGAGATCTACGCTCGGAGAGAAACGCTGTTGACTTACGTTTTCCGGCTCACCGCCGGACTCTGCCGCAATCCTGCGATTCAAGACAAGCGCAGACCTGACGTCGCAGCGCTCCTGGCACTGGACCAGGCGGAAGAGCCAGACGTAGCGGAGTTGCCCTTTCCCTCACGCAACCTCTGGATTGTCGACGAGGTAGCTTTTTGGTTGACGTTGGGCCAGGTCCGCGGCGTAACCCACGACGCCTTCTCTCGCGCAGACGTGAGGCAAGGTGGCGAATCATCCGGGGGCAATAAGAAGCAGATCATCTATCATTACTTTGGCATTGATAAGACTGCTTTCCTCTTGCGCATGGACAAGGCTGCTTTCCTCATGGATATTATCAGGAAACAAGGATGGTGAACCCGCATTCGGCCAGGCGATATTCTCCATTAACTTTAGATCTCAAGTGCGCATACTGTTTTGATGAAGGTGATTCCTACACTCAGTTCTGAGCAAATCAACACTTATCAGGAGAAAGGTTATATAACTCTGGTAGGCGTCTTTACTCCGGATGAAGTCAGAGCATGGGATGATGAAAGCAAGCGCCTGTTGCGTCTTGGCCTCGCGCATAAGGATAACCTCCGCACGGTCACTTACCGGACCTCCGCCGGAATCCCTATTGTTGACCGGCTGAATCCCGTGGTGGATATATCTCCGGTGTTTAAGGGTTTGACCGAGGACGAGCGCATCATGAAACTCCTGCGTGAGCTCTATGGAGAAGACATGCTGCTCTTCAAAGATAAGATCATTTACAAGATGCCGGGCGTGACGGGGTATGAAATCCACCAGGACTATTCCTCCTGGCAAGTATTTCCCAGGAACCTGGTGAACGTCATAGTTTCGATTGACGTCGCTGATGCAGACAATGGTGGGGTTGAGTTCTTCCCCGGCTATCATGACCGGTTGCTCTCAACGCCCGGCGAACTGCGCTACATGAGCGGTCAGGAAGCCGAACAGATCGATTTCAGCAAGGCGGAAGTGGTGAAGACAAATCCCGGTGATATCGTGATCTTTGATTGCCTGACACCACACCGAAGCGGCGTTAACAGGTCCAGCCGTCTGCGCCGGCAGTTATACCTCACCTATTCTTCAGCGAAGAATGGCGACCTCTACGAAGAACAGCTCAAGTACATCCAGGAGCTCACTCGCAACCGTAGAAGCGATAAGGCGAAAGAGCGTTCATTCTTCCGTTAGTCTTTTCCAGGATCAACTGGTCTCGAGTCGCGGTGCACGTCTGCGGGTAAGAATTTTTATTGCGAAGAGACTAAGAATCCAGGCGACCAGCGCCGATGAGGCGAGCGACCAGCAGAGGCCCTCGATTGTCGGGTCAACGTAAGGGACAATTAAGGCCACAAAAATGCCGGCATTGGTAACTCGTGCCGCGAGACGGCGCACGCGAAGCGAATGTTGCAACCAGGTTATCCGGCGAAGTTCTGAAGCAAGATAATCGTCATCGTCGTTTAAAGATGCGTAGTAATCTGCTTCCCGTCGCGCATAAGCCATCAACGCCTTTTCCGATGCCGAGCGAGCGGCGTCGCGGTACTGATGAATTACGTGAGCTAGCTTGCCCTCACGCAGTGCGAGGTTGGCGAGTCCCATTCGTGCCCTGAAGTTTACCGGCTCCAGGTCGATTGCTTTCTGAAACGTGCGCTGGGCCCTCACGGCTTCGCCCCACTCGAGAAAATTCTCTCCCACCATGGCTAACAGTTCCGGCTCGTTGCCGGCTCGCATAGCGGAGAGGCGCATGGCTGCGCGGGATCTCGAGAAAAGTCGGGCATCACTTAAGCTCGTAGCCTGAGAGCGAAGCAACCGGGCAAATTCGAAAATCAGGCGGCCATCCGTTGGGATTACTATTAGAGCGCGACGAAACGCCTCCCGAGCCTCATTCAGACGTCCGGCAACTCTCAAATGGTTACCAAGTCTTCCCAGCAGCGTGGCGCGATCGCGATCTACAGGAGACCCTGCGGCGCGCGCCTCAACAGTAGTTTCCGTAAGTACCGCGGAACCAGGCTTTTTTCCACCAAGCCTAAAATCGAGAGTTGCGCTATCGAGCACGTCACTTGAAGCAAGTTGGAGCGACTTGACTTCATGGTTGAGCGCCTTCGGATCGCAAAGGTAATCACAAAGTTCAAGTGTCCGGAGATCAAGCTTGTCGCGATGAATCAGCGGAAACAACTGCCGGACCATTTCTCGATAACTGCGTCCGCCCGAGGCAAAAGTAAACTCAGCGCTCTTGCCTATTATTTGAGTCCGGTATCGATACCTGACTCTTCCGCCGCGTCTCAATGCACGCCGTGCCTGCGTATCAACTTTCTCAAAGTCCGCAATGCTGAGGTGTTTTTGCCGGCCCGCGATAATCCGAAAGAGGAAGGGAGCCGGCCCACGCCGACTTAAACGTTCTCCGTCAAACTCGATTCGATCGGTCAGGGCCAGGATGGGAACAATTAGCCAGGCTACACCAATCGCCGCGAGTGCCCACAGGTCTCTTTCCGATCTGAGGAGCAAAGCCGAGCCAAAGGTCAGCACGCTGGCAGCGGCCAGATATGAACCAGCCGAGACACGCACACTCGCCAACGGCAAACCCTTACCGGGTCGCTCTCTTTCTCTCGCAACCTCGGTAAGCGCCTTGAGCGTTTCAATTTGTGTGGAGTCGTTCATTACTTATTTCTTGCCCTGCGTCGGGCATTCCACTGGCACCTCAAGCGAGAAGGTACCCCTGTCGCGTCCAGGTTCAGTGTAACGCAAGTCAGCAAACTGCACGAGAGTTTGCGTAGCGCAATCCTCCCCCACTACTTCTACGACCGGAAACCGGGCAAATCCGAGAAAAACCTGCGCGTGACCGTCTCGGGAGGCCTGCTGAACAGCTGCTGAGCTCGACGCATTCGGTTTTTCATAACGGACCAGACCTGAGCGCTGCTGTCCTGCTAACGACAGGTTAAACCGGTAGGCGGCGCGTTCACTTTCCATTGCGACAAGCCACTGGAGGGGGTTGGAAAGGGTCGGCATGGCTGCCACTTTAATAACGCGCTCATGGTTTTCAGCAGCGATACCTAAGGCCTCAATTTGCGCGCGCCGCACCGCCACGGTATGGACCGCAAATAAGCCGGCCAGGTAGCACGCCACAATCGCGAAGGCGGTCAGGGGGATTTTTCTCCCCCATCGTCTGCCGGCTTGCTGCTTGAAAAGAATTAGCAAACTGATGAGCGCCAGGATCCAGAGTACACGCAGCCACCAGGCGTTTGTCAGGCCGCCACGGTTGGTTGGACCGAAGAAAACCAGGTAACTGGTGATCAGCGCGATTATTGACCAGTTGACGATCTTACCTTTGCTTTGCGATGTCAGGAGAAATGCTGCTCCTCCCAGAATGATCCAAAGGAACGGATCTATGATGAAGACTAAGTCTCCATAGAACCATCGCGGATTCCACGGAAGCAGAAACCGCACTCCATAGTTATTCGTCCAATCCATGAGTGGATGGGTCGCGCTCACAATAATGGAAGCTAGCAGTAGTCCGCGAAGGCTCACCCTGGGCGCGACACTTCGCGCCCGGGCCAGGAGCAAATCGATCAGGTAGAAGACAAGCGGCAGGGCGAGAGCCAGGCCCAACGTGCCTACAATTGAATGAGTAATCCCGCGATGGTTCTGAAGGTAAGTCCAGCGTCCAAAGATCAGTGTGAGGATGTCACTGTCAGGCGCATTGGCAGCAAGCAGACAAAGAGTAGTGGTTCCCGGAGAAAGTCTTTCCAATCCCGCCTTAGACGCAGCCAATCCGATGAAAGAGTGCGTAAGGTTATCCATTCATGTAGTGAGGGCAACCTCAAATCAAAAAGGAGTATCGCCAGACGGGAAGGCGGGGCCGAGTTGGGCGGAACGTTCCGGGTCAAGTTTTTCCAGCTTTTCAGCTGCGGCGCTGGCGGCTGCTGACTGAGGCAGAGGGGCTCCGTCCTTGTCCTTTGCCTTGCGTCCAGCGTCCACGAGATTAAAAAGCAGATCAGCAGCTTCCTTCTTCTTTCCCTGTTTCTCGTAAACGCCGGCTAGCGCCAGGTTGGCTGTATCCGGGGTTACTACTGTGCTGTTCTGGGCAGCCAGTTCAGCATAAAGCTGTGCAGCCTCGTCGTACTTTCGATCCAGTTCTTTTTCTTGAGCCAGTGCAAATTTGGCCAGGGCGGCTACTTCAGCAAGGTTGCTTTTACTAAGCTCGGCAAGCTCGGCCAATCCCTTATCGCGATCCACATAGAGCATATTGGTGGCGATGAAATAGCGTGCTTCGCTTCGGTAGGGATCCCCGTATTTGGTAACCACTTTCTGAAATTCGTCGATCGCCTTTTGTGCTCGCTCTTCTTCGCTGGCGAACTTCGGGGCCTTCGGGTCAACAGATGGAACCTCGGCCGTAGACAAAGGAGCGGTGGCAATTGCGATTCCCCTACCAAGCGCTCGCCGTGCTTCATCAGCCTTGCGGCTACTCCACTTTACCCAGACGCCCACCAGGACGCCCAACAAGATCACGCCAACTAATCCGTAAAGGATTGTTTTTCCCTTGCCCTCCAGTCGATCGCCCAAACGGTCAAAAAGGGTGTTTGCCGTGTCGCGAAAGCGATCGTGCTGAAGTTCTCGGGCGCGTTTCTTCTTATATTTGGCCACGTGTTTCTTTCTCGCAAGTCCCCATGGTGAACTGCGTTCTCTCAGGTGTATGATCGGCGAAACAGTAACTCTAATGGCGGCTCCGAAACCTTGTCAAGCAGGCTCTTTGTATAGTATTTGGAGCGCTCGATGCGAATAGTGCATCTAATCGCGGGTTGAGAAATTAATCATGGAGATAAGAATTCCAGCGGGAACAAACGGACGGATGGGGTGTCTAACAACCCGACTGTCCGGAATTTGGCAGGGGCCGTCAGCTACTCCGATTCCAGCCCCAGGGGGTAACCAGTGAGCTACGGGGAGCCAATAGCCCTTCGCGGGCAAATGGATTTGGAGCAAGTTGTGCCTGTTGCTGCCCTGGAATTGGTTCCTCCGGGCGAGTCAGAGTTCATTGAAAGGCTGAAACGCGGTGAGGCTGCAGCTTTCGAAGAATGGGTAGCCGAGCGCTCGGGTGAAATCTACGGCCTGTTATTCCGTCTGACTGAGAACAGCGAAGAGGCTCGCGACCTGACGCAAGAAACGTTTTTGCGAGCTTTCCAGAGCATTGGTCGCTTTCGGGGCGAGGCAGACTTGAGGACCTGGATTTATCGAATTGCGATCAACCAGGCGCGGAATCGATGGCGTTGGTGGCGCCGGCGTCGACGGGATTCGACGGTCTCGCTGGATGCAACACAGGGCAAGTCAAACCAGCCACTGATTGCGACACTAGTTGAAGTTTCTGGGAATCCGGAACAGCAGACTCTGGCGCACGAGCGAGAAGTAGCTTTAAGAGGGGCGCTGCAAAAGTTAGGAATGTCTTATCGAGAGACAGTAATACTGCGAGATATTGAAGGCTTGTCTTATGAAGAGATTGCCGCAGCGTTGGGGATCAATGTGGGAACGGTTAAATCGAGACTGGCACGTGGACGCCAGGAGTTACGGCGCAGGTTAGAAGGATCTTTGTGATTTCGGATTGCAGATTCCGGATTGCGGATTGGAATGAAAATGGGTTTTGAGTAGTGAGTCCGAATGTCGCGAGTCGTAGGAATGTGGTGCAGGCTTGAAAAGATCTTTGTAAATTTGGATTCCGGATTGCGGATTACGATTGGAATATAAGCTGGTTTGAGTGCTGCAAATCCGCATTCCGAAATCCGCAACCCCAAATTCTGAAGGGATGGCCGACCCGCCCCGGCTCACACAAAACTCGGTGCCAAATGGGTCGAAGTGAGAAAACGGCGGGCTTCCGGCAGAGGGTATTCAAGGATGAAGGCGAATTTGAAACGGCCAGCAACAACCGTGGAAGCGTCGCTTGAAATCTACGAAAACGCTTTACGCTCGAACCTGACGAAGTTGCTTCTTAGCAATAGGGAGCAGCCGGGGTCGGTCGGCCATCCTGGAAATTTCGGATTGCGGATTGCGAATTTCGGATTCGAGTATCAACGGGTTCTGAGTGGTACAAATCCGAATTCCGAAATCCGAATTCCGAATTCTACCCTGATCTCTGGTTTGAACTATGGACTGTAAAGAAGAATCACAGCTGCTTTCGCAATACATCGATGACGTTTTGTCGCTGCCGGTGCGCGTCTCGGTCGATGAGCACCTGGATAAGTGCCCGGTTTGTCGTGCCCACGTTGCCGAGTTGCGCAAAATTAGCCGCGGCTTCAGAAGTCTCTCGCGACCGGTGGCGCCTGCCGGTTTAGCCCCCTCGATTACCGCTGCATTGATGATTGAAGCCGCCGCTCGACGTCAGGCGCCCCAGCCCACATTGCGTGAACAGATTGCACTCTGGATTGAACCTAGACTGATGCCCTACGGCGTTGGGTCCTTTGCTTCAATCATACTTTTTGTGTCCATGTTTGCCGCCTTCCAACCGCACTTCGCGGCCGTCCAGGACGCGGCAAGGCAAAGCATTACGGTACAGGTATTCCAAGCTAATGCCCGTTACGATCTGAATCAGCCGGTAACTCCGGAGGACTTCTCTGCGGCCCGGGCCCCGTTTGCAGCGCAATCACCCAGCCTTGACCCGGGTGGCGCGCTGGCAGCGCTTACTGGCTCGTATGCTCAGCCGCGCCGCTATGGATCTCAGGAAGCCGATGACATGGTTGTGGTGGCTGATGTGTTCAGCAATGGCTCGGCCGCGCTGGCTGACGTCGTACAAGCACCCCGCGATCGTCAGATGTTGACTGACTTTGAAGTGGCTCTGCGGCAGAGCGCCGCCTTCGTCCCGGCTTCGTGGGATCGGCGACCGGACACGATGAGAGTGGTGTTCACTGTCCAGAAGGTCGACGTCCGCGACCGAAGTTTCTAACAACCTGAGTTCTACACCTTCCGTTCAGGTAGGGCACCTGTGCCCCATTGGCCGGACAAGTCCGCTTTCCCGAACAACCTAGAAAACATTAACTGCCCAACCTAGTCCTCTCAAACATTCGTTTAGACAGCGCACTTGTTCGCCAGCTTAGGTCGGCGCACAAGTGCGCCCTCTAAACAGATGCTTGATGATAATTGCCCCACCGGTTTGACACGTCATTAACCGTTAAGGCACCCGCTTGACGCACCGCATTCCGCATGTTAGTTTGCGGCTTCACCCGTTTACATTACTTTGAGCAAGAATCCCGGCTAGTGAATTAGTCTAAAGACACGCGCGTGAGTACAGTCGCCCCAGAGCTCAAACGAACGCCGCTTAATGCTGTGCATCGCAGCATGAGCGGTCGCATGGTTGATTTCGGCGGTTGGGACATGCCCGTCCAGTACCCAGCCGGAACGGTCGAAGAACACCTGCGCACCAGGAACCACGCCGGCCTGTTCGATGTGTCTCACATGGGCGAGATTGATGTGCGCGGCGCCGATGCGATTGCGCTGGTCAACCGGCTTACATCCAACGATGCTTCCAAACTTGTCGATGGTCAGGCCCAATACTCCGCTCTGACAACTCCGTTCGGAACAGTCATCGACGATCTGTTGGTGTATCGCTTCGCGGCCGACCACCTGATACTCGTTGTGAATGCGGGGACTACAGACAAGGATTGGGATTGGATCAAAACTCATCACCAGGGCGAGGCAGTCGAACTCAAAAACGTTAGCTCAGACTATTGCCAGTTGGCATTGCAGGGGCCGGACGCTTTAGGGATCCTGCAGAAGCTGACTGATTTACCATTGTCGGAGATCAAGTACTATCACTTCGTCGAAGGCCAGGTAGACGGCGTTGCGTCGATCGTGTCACGCACCGGATACACCGGAGAAGACGGCTTCGAAGTATATGCAGCATCGGATAAAGGTCCTCAGCTCTGGAACAAGATGCTGGATGCTGGAGATTTTGGTTCAGACACCGGGGTCCTTCCCTGCGGCCTGGCAGCTCGCAACACTCTCAGGCTGGAGTCGGGTATGGCGCTCTACGGCCATGAGATAGACGAAACCACCACTCTTCTGGAAGCCAATCTCGGCTGGATCTGTAAACTAAACAAAGGTGAGTTTACCGGCCGCGAAGCACTCGCGAAACAAAAGGCAGATGGAGTGAAGCGTCGCCTGGTAGGATTTGAAGTGACTGAGCGTGGGATTGCACGCGACGAACAGGAAGTCGTAATCAATGATCAGCGCCTGGGTAAAGTTACTTCCGGAAGTCCTGCGCCCTACCTGAAAAAGAACATTGGGATGGCGTACGTTCCTATCGAATTTGCAAACGAGGGTCAGCAGATTCAGATCGATGTGCGGGGGAGATTGGTGAGCGCGCAAATTGTGAAGACTCCTTTTTACAAGCGCGAACGATAAAGAAACTTCTGGTCTTTGGACTTTGGCCTTAGGTCTTTGGGCCGAATGGAGACTAGTCCTGAAGGGTTTGACCAAGACCAAAGACTGAAGACCAAAGCCCTATTTTGAGAGGATAACCGATGGCAAACATTCCGGAAGATCTACACTACAGCAAGGACCACGAGTGGGTGCGAGTGGAAGGCAACGTTGCTGTGGTTGGCATCACTGATTACGCTCAGGACTCCCTGGGTGACGTGGTCTACGTCGAGTTGCCCAAACCTGGAGAGGAGTTTGCCGCTAATGAGTCTTTCGGCTCGGTCGAGTCGGTGAAAGCTGTTTCCGAAGTATTCTCGCCCGTGTCCGGCAAGGTGGTCGCGAATAACGAAACGCTTGCAGACGAGCCTGAAAAAGTAAATCAGGATCCGTATGGCGATGGCTGGATGATTCGCGTTGAAATGTCGAACCCCGGTGAAGTAGACAGTCTCCTGACTGCCGCTGAATATGAAGATTTCACGAAAGGTGAGACGGAGTAACCTTGCGCTACATTCCCAACTCGCCCGCAGAGCGGACCGAAATGCTTCACCAGGTCGGCTTAAACTCGGCGGAAGAATTATTTGATTCGATCCCTAAAGATTTACGCCTCTCCCGGAATCTAAACACACCCGCGGCGCTTTCAGAAATTGAACTGCTCGCCGGCTTCGAACAACTCGCGACGAAGAATCGTGGCGCCGGACGGACAAGCTTTTTAGGCGCCGGAGCTTACCAGCATTACATCCCGACCATAGTTGATCACATCATTTCCCGCTCAGAGTTTTTCACCGCTTATACGCCGTATCAGCCGGAGATATCGCAGGGCACGCTCCAGGTTATCTTCGAATTCCAGACTCTGGTGTGCCAACTAACCGGGATGGAAGTGGCCAACGCTTCGATGTATGACGGATCTACCGCACTTGCTGAAGCCGTGTTGATGGCTGAGCGAGTTACGAAGCGATCAAAAGTGGTCGCTTGCGGAGCAATTCATCCGGAGTATCTCGAAGTAGTTAACACCTATGTCCAGCATGCCGGGATTGAGCTCGTGCATGCGCAGGTAAATTCTGAAACGGGCCAAACGTCGAGTGTTGATGATTTACTTGACGACAAGACCGCCGCGCTGGTGGTTCAGTCACCCAATTTCTTTGGCTGTATCGAAGACGTGGCGGCGCTCGCCGAAAAAGCACATTCGATGGGGGCTTTGTTGGTCGTTGGCGTGACCGAAGCGATTTCGCTTGGCTTGCTGAAGTCTCCCGGAGCCTGTGGCGCAGATATCGTTATCGCCGAGGGTCAATCTTTTGGCGTGCCGCTTTCGTTTGGTGGGCCATACGTGGGCCTGTTTGCAACACGCGAGAAATACGCGCGGCAGATCCCGGGCCGGTTGGTGGGTGAGGCTTACGACAAGCAGGGCCGCCGCGGTTTTGTGTTAACACTCGCCACTCGCGAACAACACATTCGTCGCGAGAAGGCCACTTCAAACATCTGCACCAACGAAGGCCTGATCGCCCTTGCGGCCACGGTTTATCTGGAAACGATGGGCCGGCGCGGCCTGCAGGAGGTTGCGCTACAGTGTGCACAAAAGACCGCTTACGCCGCAAAAAGAATCGGTGAACTAGAAGGGTTCTCAGTTCCCTTCACAGCGCCGCGCTTCAATGAGTTTGTGGTAACAGCTCCGGTTAACGCCAAAGAGTTGCTTAAGCGCCTGGCGTTGGAAGAGGGCATTACTGGAGGGCTTGCCTTATCACACTATTTCAACGATCGGCCGAATGATTTTCTGGTTTGCGTGACTGAGCTTAATTCTCGCGCCGATATGGACCGTCTAGTCGACGCACTGAAACATGAAGTCTGAAATCACTAAAGTTACCAGCCACATCAATCACAACGAAGCCTTGATCTTTGAGCGCTCGCAGCCGGGTCGCATTGGTTATCGTTTGCCGCCGCTTGATGTCGATGAGCAACCCATCACTGATATCGTGCCGCAGCAGTTTCTCAGAGACGACGGTCTCGAAGGCGTGCCGGAAGTCAGTGAAGTCGATGTCATTCGACACTTCGTTCGCATGTCCACCTGGAACTACTCGATTGATCTGGGAATGTATCCGCTGGGCTCGTGCACGATGAAGTACAACTCGCGTCTGAACGAAAAGGTCGCGCGCATCCTCGGTTTCGCCGGCCTTCATCCCTTGATCGAGGCCGAAGACGCGCAGGGCGCGCTTGAGGTCATTTACGAACTCCAGGAAAACCTGAAAGAGATTACGGGTCTGCCGGCCATTTCATTGCAGCCCGCCGCGGGTGCGCATGGGGAAATGACCGGTGTGATGATCATTCGCGCTTACATCGACGCGCGCGACGGCGCCACGGCCTCGGCGCGACGCCGCACGATGTTAATTCCCGACTCCGCCCACGGCACCAATCCAGCCTCAGCTCACCTGTCGGGATTTTCAGTTAAAACTATTCGTTCCACGGCGGAGGGTTTGACTGATCTGGACCACTTGCGCGAGCTTTGCGCCGGCGGAGATGTTGCCGGGTTGATGCTGACAAACCCCAACACGCTCGGCCTCTTTGAACGGAACATCCAGGAGATTTGCCGCATCGTGCATGATGCCGGCGGGCTGGTTTACATGGATGGCGCAAACATGAATGCGCTGGTCGGAGTGGCGCGGCCGGGTGACATGGGTGTCGACGTGATCCATCTCAACCTGCACAAAACATTCTCGACACCGCACGGTGGTGGCGGTCCGGGTTGTGGCCCATGCTGTTGTTCTAAGGAGCTTGAACCGTTTTTGCCGGTCCCGAGAATTACAAAGACTGGGGAGCAGTTCACGCTCGATTTCAACTATCCTCAATCAATTGGCCGGGTAAAAGCATTCTTCGGCAATTATGGAATGATGCTGAGGGCCCTGGCCTACATTCAAACGCATGGTTACGACGGGCTGCGCGAGGCAACCGAAGCAGCGGTTCTCAATGCACGTTATATCGCCCACGCTCTAACCAGCGATTACGAAAAACCCTTCAACGCTCCGCCGATGCACGAAGTAGTTTTCACAGACAAACGGCAGACGCGCAAAGGCGTCCATACGCTGGACATCGCCAAGCGGTTGATCGATTACGGTTTCCATCCCATGACGATCTACTTCCCGTTAATTGTTCAGGGGGCAATGCTGATCGAGCCGACAGAATCAGTTGGGCACCAGGAGTTGGATCAGTTTATCGAAGCAATGCGCTCGATCGCTCGCGAGGCGTCCGAAGATCCCGAATTAGTATTGAACGCTCCTCATTCAACTCGCATAGGTCGCCTTGACGAAGCCGCCGCCGCACGCAAGCCGGTGTTGCGATGGAAACCTAAGGCTAAAGCCGACGCTGCATGACGTCCCGCTCAGTGCAGCCTCATGCCGAAGTAGCGGCACGACAAACTCGACGAGCTTTTGTACGACTAAAGAAGGGCCTGAATCCTCAGGCCCTTCTTTTATCTGTTGAATTACGCAACTTGAGTCGACCAGTTGCTTGGTCGTTGCAAAATAACTAGCTATTCCGCTTCCTGAGTACTTTCCAGCTCTTCCTTGACCTATGTGCGACCAGTGACCAAAATCAATGTCAACATGGGACGAATTAGACAGAAGATCAGGGTTGACGGTCAGGAGTGCTGGACACTATTTGATACCGGCGCCAGGAATACCTATGTGATTTCATCGGTCGCGGGCATTCTGAAAACCTCGGCCATGCCACATGTTTTTCGAACTGCACTAGGCGGAGAAGTAAGAGAGACAAACACGGCAGCGATTCTCGAAGCCGAAATTGAAGGGCATCCTATTTTCACCCACGCCCTGGTCCTGGATGAGATTGGCAAAGATGAGGACGGCACGCCGATCGAGATTCTGTTCGGTGCCCTGGCAATGCAGCAATGGGGAATTCGACCCATACCCGACGAAGAAAGACTCGATCTCTCACATTATCCGGACGAGTTTGTCGAATTCTAGCACGCTGCAAAAAGCAGGGGAGCTACTCCGGCAACGAGACGATTCACGAAATCACACGGACCAACACCAACGAGTCGCTCTTTCGTGTCGCTTCGTGTGCTTTCGTGGATCGTTCGCAGTTCTCCAGCAGCGTGCTGGCGATGAGCTGAAGGGCTTGAGCGGTCACGCTTCCCAATCTTGGTTCTTTCCATTAACCAGCGCCGTCGATTCTTGTTTGCCTTCTGACGGCACTTTCAAGAGCGCCAATCGCTTGACCACGCGTCCCTTGATGAGATGTTCTTCCACGATCTCCGGAACATCGCTCGCCTGCACCTGGGCATACCATATTCCGTCTGGATAGACCATCACTGCTGCGCCAATTGCGCAAAAACCAACGGAACTGCACTCGGTGAGCACCACGCTGCCCTTTGGGTTCTTTCCCTTCTTTGTTTTGCCGAACAGGATTCCGCGCGCGCGCAGCTCCTGGTCGAAAGCCGCTATCACTTCGGCGCTGCCGACCGCCGAACATGATTTCCCGCTACAAACAAAGACGTGATGACGGATTGGGGCGGTAGTTACCGGGGCAAGCGTCTCCAGGGTTTCCTGATCGTGAATAATAGGAATTTCAGGCATCGAGGTTCACAAAACGGTATTGCTTCGGTATGTTAGCACATCAGACAGCTCCCAATGTGCTCTCCTTATAGTTGAGTAGTGTCCTGATTTGAAGAATTTCTTTGCGCGCCTTTGCGGTTCTTTGCGTACTTTGCGGTAAAAAGCATTTAAAACAATTAACCGCAAAGAGCGCCAAGAACGCAAAGCTCACGCAAAGAGTTGAACTTAGGACACTACCTATAGTTGAGTAGTGTACTAAGTTGAAAGACAGGTTAACGATCCACTAAATCACACTAAATTACACAAACCCTTCGTGACATTTCGTGTGAGTTCGTGGATCGTTCTTTATCTATTGGCGACCGAAAACGTTAGACCTCACATTACGCCACTATCTATCTTGTGAACTTTTGCTAGGCCCGAAAATCCATTGTAGAATACGCCTTCGAAAGGGCGACCGCTCTGAAAGATCGCGTCAGGTTTGAGCGGTCTGATGAGGTCGCCCAAATTAGTGTACCCGCTTATTCGCAGAGAAGGATTGAAGGCTGACATCTATGGCGACAGGCCTGGTCATTCACATCGCCTCAGGTAAAGACAAACACACCGAGGTACTGACCGACGAACACATTCGCATTGGCAGCCGCGAGGATTGTGACTTGCGCCTGCGACTGTCGTCATTACCCAGGAATAGTGCAGCCGATGGAGTGGTCCTTGAACTCGCCAGGTCGAACGGGTACTACCGGGTGATTGGCTTTGACGAATCACTCGGCCTCACTCGCAACGGCGCACCTATCGAAACAAATGCTGAAATACAGGATGGCGATGAAGTCGCTATTCAAAACTCCGATTTATCGCTGCAGTTCTTTCCTATTCGTTCCCTGCCCGCAGTCATAAACCAGCCGGCCCACGAAGCACACGTGGCGCCCTTCATTGAACAGGCGGCAATCGAATCCGCGGCGACCGCGCGACGTGACGATGCCAAGGTCTTTCTCCGTGAGTTTACCCGGGAGCTGGTGAAGGAGATTAATCCCAGCACCAAACTGATCACCCTGGCTATCGCTGTGGCGCTGGTCGGCGGGATTCTCTACATCGGGTTCTCCATGTTCAAAGAGGTTCAGAGAAGCAGGCGCACCATCGACGATCAGCGCGCCCAGCTGGCCGCGATGAAAGATCAGGTGTTGAAGACCAATGACACGCTTACCAACCTTGATCGATCAAACAAGGAGATTCGCGACAGCCTCTCCCTGGCGGTAAAACTCCGCGGCGATTACGGCAGCGGCGTTTCTTTGATCTCGGGCTCGTTCTACTACGTGGAACCGGGCACCGGCCGTCCGCTTCGTTATCCCGAGGAACAGATGAATGAAAACGGCGTGGCGGTCCAGTCAGGTGGCGAACCGACATCGCTGACTCCGGAAGGGAAAGCTGCGATCGCCGAATTTGAGTTTGTCGGCACGGGGTTTTATGTCGGGGACGGATTTGTGGTTACGAACCGTCACATCGTTCAGCCATGGCTGGCAGACGATCGCGCGCAAAGTTTGGTCAGCAGCATCAAAGGTCAGCCGCGGCTCAAAAAGCTGAATGCCTATTTTCCCGAACATGCACAGCCCATACCCTTGAAGTTTAAGCAGGCTGCCAACCGCGACGATCTTGCGGTTTGTCTGTTGGATACCAAGGAGTTTCCGGCCAATATCCCCGTGCTTCCGCTCGAATCGGATAAAGACGCAGTATCAGTAGGCCAGACTGTAGTGATGATGGGTTACCCTTCGGGCCCCGATCGTCTACTGGCGCTGCTGGACGATGCTGAGTCTCGCGACATACAGCAACGTTACGGAGGCTCGCTCGACGCTCTACTCGGGCACCTCGCCGGGTCACGTCGCCTGCAGCCGCAAACCACGCAAGGAAGCATCACCGACCTGGAAGTGAGGCGAATTGCGTACGATGCTCGCACAGCTGAAGGAGGTTCCGGCGCGCCGGTCTTTGGTCCTACCGGCCGGGTCATCGGAGTAAATTTCGCTGTTTTCACCGGTAGCCAGGCATCGAATCTGGCGGTTCCGATTCAATATGGACTCGCCCTCCTCGAACATGCAGGATGGACTCCCCCTCCCCCTAAAGATAATAAAGAGCCGGAAGGCTCAGCTGCTCCCCCAAAATAGTTCCCCATTTGCGAACAAGTATCGGCGCACTCCAATGAGTTGAGTGTTCGGCAACGCCTCGGCATTTTTCGAGCATCCTAGGCACGTCATCAAACCACTCGTTTAGAAAGCGGACTTGTCCGCGCTGTGGGGCAAAAGCGACCAACGTGCTGACGCCTGTCCCACCGATGATGGACCAGGAGAATTGGAGACGCCCAGCCTCCGAGAAGTGTTATATTGCTGCTCATGATTGGTTCCGTCGCATGGAGTGGCCAAAGATTTGCAAGACGATTCGACGCGATAGTTAATGTTCCGGATGATACTTGTCGACGCATTTTGCAAAGGCTCTGATGTTGAATTGCGCAAGGGCTTCGTTTAGAAGTTGACACCGGTTAGTTCGGACCAATACCAGGGACTTACCGACTTTGAAAACCATCAAGGGTTACCGGAAGATGCAGCTTTGCCCCAACAGAGACTCCCGACGTCAGAGCTGTGTCTTAGTCTCTCTGCTGTACATCGTTTTAGTTACCCCGTTCTCTTTTCTTACAACTCAAGTCTTTGCTCAGGGCGAAGCAACCAGCAAACCTCCGGCAGCCGCGGATATCTTTCGCCTGGAGCGGGTTCCCGTCAAAGGGGGCGCCGAACTCATAACTATCCATGCCCGGTTAGACGGCATTGACTGTCCGGAAGAACTCAAGTGGGTGCCGCTGGTGACCGTGCTTCGGGACACACTTGGAGATCAAAGTCGCGAGAACGACCGGCTTCGTTACGTATGGCCGCTAACCTACACGCGGCCCACAATGTGGCAACGCGCTTCGGGGGCCATTCCTTTTCTTTACACAAGAGTCGGCAATAAGAAGCAGTTTTCCGACAAAGCGCCTCCCCCGGTGCTGGATCTGTCTGCTCCCGATCGCGAGGTCTGGAACAAGATTTTTTGGGCCGCCTTGCAGAGCTTATTGCTCGATCCATACGGCACGCCGGTCAAAGCCTCTACTCGCTCATACGAGCACAACATAAGCGCCTACCGTAAGTCACACATCATCCGAGCACTCTCGGTTTTGTCCCTGTATCAAACAGTTGAAGGTCCGCCGGCTTTTTCCGAATCGGAGTTGGCAGAGATTCAGGCACGGCTCCTGCTCACTGACAAAGCATTCGGCGGCCTTATTGATACTTTGCATTTGAAAGGCTACTACGAGAAAGAACTGACCGGCGTTCGGGATGAACGCGGCCACAACTGGGAACTGCTGCGACAGCGGGCTGAGGCGGAATCGCTCTATTTTGAACCGTTACAAATGGCCGACGGCAGTGCCACCCACGCCCTTGTTTGGGTGGACCGGCAGGAGGTTATTGCCAGGCAGGGCCAGCGATACAACAAACGCTTTCTAAATATTGATGATCCCTGGTCCGACAAGCGGTTACTTAAATGGGACGGCTATGTCGAGACGCGTTTCTTTGACTCAGAGAATCGCCCGGTTTTGGCTGATGCGCCCGGAGCCCGACGCGTTGAGCTGATCCCGCTTGCGCTTTATGGGCTCGATAATCCGAAGATCCCAATGTTGCTGGTAGACTTTCGCGACACACTGAATCCCAAGAGACGGGAGATGTCGCGCCGCCTGCTGCAGGATGTGACGCGGAACATCCTCTCGCTTTCACGTTTTGGAGACGTGCCATATTTTCTGGGTCGTACGGTCTTTGATGTTGTCACGGGCAGACGTGGAATGGATATCAATCAGCCTTCGCGCCTGCATACGTATTCGCAGTTGAAACTAATGCTCTCTCTCGACCGATCGCTCGATCCGCATTTGCGAGATGAAATAGGTCAACGCCTGGAAAAAGTTTCGTTGAATCCGCTGGAAAACGATCTTGAGGCCGAAGCTAAACTTGCCAGGCATCAATACGCGGCTCTTCTCTCTTACGCCAACTCGCCGGAAGGTCTGCCAGCAAAGCTTGATCGGGATCGTCGCGCCGAAGCCGTGGCTCTGGAACACGGTAAAGCCGAACGTGTGCTCTTCCAGTTGGGAAACATACTGAGTTTCGGAAAATACACTCATCGTGAGAGTGCAGCACCGGATCTTGACGCCAGGCTGGACATTGCTCGCCGTCTGACCTACCACACGCGTTTTTTGGCAGAGGTCTCTCGCTCGAGTCCGCAGATTGAAGTGGTGTGGAATCTCGAAGACATTCGACGCTCTTTGAGATTCATCGCGGAGCACGGTTCACAAGCTGACTCACGAGCGATAATGGCAACTGCAAAAATCTTTTCGCGCACCGAAGATGACGAAACGCGCCGGATCTGTCTCGAAAGTCTTTCGCGAATCGATAACCCAAAAGCCAGGAACGAACTAATCAGGATCTCGCAGAACAAAGATCTGGCGCAGCACTGGAAAGATTTGATTACGGCCTATCTGAATAATCCCAAAAAACCAGAACCTGTGGCGGACTCCGGCCCAGCGCGTGCTGCCAGCCTCACCGAACAGCGGTAGATATGGACCGCTTCGTTCATAAGCAGACGCGCCCCTCTGCAGGATCCACGTTTCATCGTTTCGCGTTTCTCCTGGTAATCCTGGTGAGCTTAGTGCTCCTGTTTCCGGCACGCGGTTTCGCCCAGGCTAAACGCGTCGTGATAGTGAAGGTCGATGGTTTGCCTTACGATCTCCTGGATCAATTCGTAAAAGAACGCGACCTTCAAACGGGCAAGAGCCAGCTTCCCTGGATTGACCACGTCTTTTATCAAAGGGGAACCCGTCTCGCAAACTTCTATGTTCGGGGCATGAGCCTGTCCGGGCCTTCCTGGTCCGTGCTGGACACCGGCCAACACTTGCAGATCAAGGGCAACGTGGAATTCGACCGTTACACGCTTCATGCCTATGACTACCTGAACTTTATTCCTTTCTACCTAAAGAGCGCTGCCGGCGCGCGAATCGATATGCCCGGCACCGAAGTGCTCGATTCGCTCGGTTTGCCTTTGCTTTCGGATGCCTTCCCTCATCAGGATCGTTACATAGGTTTTCAGCTCTATCAACGGGGGATGCGATTCGCCACGCTCAAGGAAGGGTTGCAGCGCCGTTTCATGAAGAACCCGCGCGACCTCTGGGATGAATGGACCATGGGTCTCGAGATGCGGAGCATGTTCTTCGTGCAAATGGAGCGGGAGCTCACCCAAAAACTCGGTGATTCACATACCCGCTATCTCGATATCTATGTGAGCGGCTTCGACCACGTGGCCCATCATAATCGCGATCGTCAGTCTCAACTTTATGCAATGCAGGAAATTGATCAACTCGTCGGCCGGATTTGGACTGCAATCGAGAAAAGTCCCATGGCCGCCGATACCGCCCTGATCCTGGTTTCCGATCACGGATTCAACTCGAACGAGCGTGTCTACAGTCAGGGTTACAATCTGGTGAAGCTTTTGGGGAGTGCGGCGGGCGGGGGCCATCACGTAATCACCAAGCGGAGACTGCTTCTGGACTACTCGCTCAAGGGAATGTACTTCATGGTCCCTCTGATCACCACCACCACAGACGAGTCCTATTACTTGAAAGGGCGCAGTACCGACTATCCCACCGCATTACTGGACTTTGACGGGAACGAACGCGCGTCAATACACCTGCGCGACAGCGATCTGAACCTCCTACATATTCTTTTGCTGCAACTGCAGCGCAACGATCTGTCGCCGGCGGTGCGACAGGCAAGCATCGAACTCTTCTTCAAAACTTTAGAGAGACGGCGCCCCCAGTGGCAGAGCGACCTTGATGACCTCAACGAGGAGATGGTCGTTTTGCGCCGGCACATCGAGCAACAGCGCCGCCTCTGGGAGTCGCAACCGAAGAAGTTTTCGCCGCAGGAGATTGAATTCGGGCTGGACGATGAGAAGAAAAGAGTTTACGCCCAACTGGAAAGATGGATTAGCCAGGAAAAAGATTACACCGAATATGCACAAACGCTGGCAAACCTCCTGGCGCTCAGCAAAACGAATTTCGCGCCGGCAAAGCTCAAGGTCGAAGACCTCATCGCGAAACAGGCGATGGGCGATCGAAATAGTATTTACCAGCTGCAAAACTACATCGCCGGCCTGGCGCCCGGGGGCATTGTTCTAAAGCCAGACTCGTCAGTCGACATGGAGAAAAGCTTTGTCAAGGTCGACTACCCTTCTCTTTTGCAAAGCATCAGGGTGAGAAACAATGTGCAGCCGGCAGTTGGCAACCAGCCTATCGACATGATTGCCACCCGCATACCGGCGGAGTTGCTAGGGCTTCAGTTAAAAGACGGCATTCCCACGTCAGGAACTGCACCAGGTCAGACCGCGCGGAGTGCCAGCCCTGACGTCGTTTGGGTATACCGCAACCCAGACAAGCAGGCCTTGATCCTTGCCGCAGAAGATGAACAGGGTGCGCTGAGCTTTCGTTATCTGCCTATTCGCAACTTAAAACAAGATGCTGATGGGCAGCTTCATTATGAGTTGATAGCCTGGCAGCCCGGCCTGCCACTCGAGATTCTTGAAGATGGTCAGCTCGCCGTGCCTCAAACGGAACGCGTCGCGTGGTTAAGCCAGTGGCACACTGATGCTGAATGGCTTCGTGCGCTGCACCGGACTCACTACTCCAATGGCCTGATCGGCCTTTACGAAGAGATCGCTCGCCACCGGATCGAGAAGCTTTCCCCAGACGAACCAGGAATATCCGACGACGAACGTTTGATGCGTCGTTTCCTGAAACGTCAACGCGACCTCATCGAAACCGACCTGCTTCTGGTGGCCAACAACTACTGGAATTTCGACGTGCGAGGGTTTAATCCCGGCGGCAACCACGGCTCCTTCTTTCGCATTTCCACCCACTCCACTCTTATGCTGGCTGGTGGAGATAGAACGGGAATTCCAGGCGCCGCAGTGGTTGAAGAACCGTTTGACAGTTTGAGCTTCGTTCCCACCGTACTGGCGTTAACAGGAAATTTACGCGATGATAACAAGCCAATTCCAGTTTTGTGGGAAAAGGGTTTTCGGCGCTTTCCCGGCCTTCCGGTAAAAGAAGTGCTCGCCAAACCAGGACACTAAAAAAACCAGCGGTTACCGGAGCAACTGCATCGATTGACGACGTCCGAAAATCAATTCGCGGAACAATGGCCAGAGGATTTCAGCGAGCTGGAGGAGCTCGTCGATCAAGGCGAACCTGCCGAACCTGATAGTTCACGCCGTTCGTTCATCTGGTTACAAGCAATAGCCTTCCTGTTAGGGCTGGGGCTCCTCGTTTTCGTTATCAATCGAGTCGGCCTGCAGCCAATCTTCGATGCTCTGATTCGAATTGGTTTTGGTTTCTTTATTCTGCTCGCAATCAGTGGCTCGCGTCACGTATTTCGCACGATTGCGATGTCGGCCGCCGTTCCTGCCGAACATCGCCACTTCAATTTCTTTCAGGCCTTTGCCGTGAGACTGGGCGGCGAGGCAATAAGCTTCCTTACGTTTACCGGGCCACTACTCGGCGAAGCGACGAAAGTCGCGCTGCTACGAAAACGCGTGCCGCTGACTTATGGTGTGCCGGCGCTGGTTGTCGATAATCTCATTTACAACCTGTCGGTGGTGTTCTTCATTCTGAGCGGCGCGTGCGTGATGTTGTTCACCTACAACCTGCCGCCACTCGTTCATTACACCCTGATTGCAATCGCGTTGATCGCCGCGCTGGGCATAGTTGCGGCAGCGCTGGCGGCAAAGCGACGCATCATGCTTTTGACGTGGCTCATCGACCGCATGGCCCAGCTGCGGCTGAGTCCCAAGGTAATTCTCAAGCGGCGTCAGCACATCAATCACATCGAGTCGAAAGTCTATGACTTTTACAAAAACCATCCGGGCGCTTTCTTCGGGATGATCGTCTGCAACCTGCTCGCTCATGTGTCGAGCGTCGCCGAGGTTTACGTAACTCTGCATATGCTCGGTTTTGCTTCGAATGTTGCCCAGGCTTATATCATCGAGTCGCTCACGAAAGTGATTAATTTTGTATTCGCTTTTGTTCCCGGCACCATCGGTGTCTACGAAGGCGGCACCGAGGTAGTGCTGCAGACCCTCGGCTTCGCGGCCGCGACCGGAGTAACTCTTGCTCTGGTCCGCAAAGCTGGGACAATATTCTGGACCTCTATTGGATTACTGATTTTAACCTGGCGAACTCTGCCAAACGCGTGGGGTCGCGTTCTGGATCGAAGTCCACGCTTGCGGAGACTTATGGACAGTCTGGTACTTTCAAACATTGCTCACCGGCCGGCGCGAACCGCGGTCAGTATCCTTGGTACGGGAGTAGGAGTCTTGCTGATCGTCTTCACCGTGGGACTGGCCCATGGCGTTTTACGGGAGCGAGGGCGCCGGGAATCCAACATTGGGGCGGAGATCATGATTCGCTCCGCAGGCTCAATCGGCTTTGGCGGCTCAGGGCCGTTCACGCTGCCGGTCAGCCGCGCTGCCGAGATCGCGAAGATCGACGGCGTGCGTGCGGCAACGGCAATCGGGCAGTCACTCGATCGGAGTGACTCAGGCTTCGGCTCGCGGCTGATTGACGGGATTGAATTTGATGAATATGTAAAGTTGACCGGAATTAGAATTCGTGAAGGACGGAAACCAATCGCCGGTAATGAGGCGATCATCGATCCTGTCTGGCAACAACAGCGTCACGCCGTGGTTGGTTCGACGGTCCAGATTTATGAACGGACTTTCACTATCGTCGGAATCTACGAACCACCGGGAGGCGGCCGTATCAAAATTCCGCTCGCCACGATGCAGGACCAGGAAGGCTCCGATGGCCGCGCCTCGGCTGTTTTGGTCGCCTGTTCCGACGCGAGCAAACAGGAAGAGGTGGCGGCGCGGATCAGGGAACGGTTCCCGGAGGATCAGATCATTTTCACCCGCGACCTGCCGGAGCTCTACGCGTCAGGAGTGCCGGCGCTCAATGTCTTCATCAAGGTTGTAGTGGCGGTGGCAGCCGCGATCAGTATGCTGGTCATACTGTTAGGCATGTACACCACCGTCACTGAGCGCACCCGCCAGATCGGTATTCTTAAGGCGCTGGGGATGTCGAAACGAAAGATTGCCTGGGTGATTGAACAGGAAGCTGTTCTGGTTAGCTTGTTAGGGGTCCTGGTTGGCATCGGCCTTACCTTCGCCGCGCGCTTCGCGGTGATGCGCACGACCACGCTGATAATAGAAATTGAGCCGCGCTGGATTTTAATTGCGTTTCTGGTGGGGATTGTCGGCGGCACCATCGGTGCGCTTTATCCGGCGCTAAGAGCCGCGCGCCAGGATGCTGTTGAAGCACTTAGTTACGAATAGGAAACTCAGAACCCTGACCTGACGGCGGAATATTCCCGACTTGAATGCTAACAACCAGGCGGGGGCAAGCCCACCTTCCCGACCTGGAGCTCACTCCCGTTGGGTGTTAATCACTTGTCGGGAAGGCTTTCAACGCCAGCTCACCAGACGATCAGATAACCTCAGGGTCGGGAAGGTGGGCTTGCCCCCGCTTCTTTACTGAACAGAGTGAAGACAGAAACGCGCTCAATTCCAACTGTATTGTTTCGTTCCCTGCTCTTGCTGTGCCCCGCCTGTGGCCAATCGTCGATAGTAAGAAAGCCGTTCCAAATAAAACACCACTGCCCAAATTGCCACTCGCTCTTCAAACGTGAGGAAGGCTTCTTTGTCGGCGCAATCCTTGGGAATGTGATGATGACTGAATTCGTGATCCTGGTCACCTGCGTCATCTGGCTAATGATTATCGGCTCCAGCTACGAGACCGTTTTAGCGGGGCTCTTCATTGTTGCCTTAATATTTCCGGTGGCCTTCTATCATCACAGTTGGAGTTTCTGGCTCGGTTTTGATTATCTGATCGAGGGGCTGCCAAAGTACGTTGAAAGACGGTAACATGCCTGGCTTGGTCCATCTCACTCAAACCGAAGTTCTGCGAGCAGCGGAAAGTGATCCGAAGCCTTGGGCGCCTGCTCCGGCAGGCTGATCACTTCGCAGTCAACCAGACGATCAGAAAACCCGCTCGGTACGAACACATAATCAAGTCGTAGATGAGGATCCCAGACCGGAAAAGTGTAGCCCTTTTCCTCCGGGTGTAGCAGACGATAACCGTCTACGTAACCGGAGTCGCGCATAAGCTGAATGGTATCGCGTTGAATGTTACGCCCGCTCAACCAGATGAGACCGCGAATCCATGCGGGCATTCGACGAACGTCAAGAATTTCACCCGGCGCCAGCGTATTGAAATCTCCAACCAGAACATGAAAGCCTTCCTGATATCTTTCGATGCCCTTTAGCAACGCCTGAATCTCACGCACGCGACGCCGTTCGCTCCATTTCGAAAATGTCGAGCTCAGATGAAGTCCGAAGATTCTTTCCTCGGTCCCGGCGAGCACAATCTCCAGAAAGGAATGTTTTGCCCCGGCGGGATAGTGCCATTCATGATGGGCTATTTCCAGACGGCTGATGAAGCCAATGGAGTGCTCACTTCGAGCGGCCCAGAATGGGAATTCGGTAGCGGTCGCCAACCGGCTGATGAGGCCGGGATCGATCGCCTCCTGAAAAACAACCAGGTCCGGGCTAATCGTGCGGATGACACCGGCGAGTTCCCTTTCGCGTCCTCGGCCCCCAAAGCGAATGTTATAGCTGAGCAGCTTAACAATCACTGGGCTTTCTGCGCCTCAATCACCGTGCAGTAGGGCTCATCGAACAAAACATCGCGCGAAAAGAGTATGAAGTTTGAAGTGGCTTGAAATGCTACCGGTCTGCCGGCCAGTTTTTGCAATTCCTCGCGCAGTGGGTTGAGAGCAGGGGCGATCGAGGGATCGCCGTCAAAGAGCGGCTTGGTATGTAGGCCGGGGATATAAAAAGCGTCCTCGTTCCAGAAGGCCATTGCCTTGTCCCCGATGAGGGTGACATCCAGATCGCTGCTGCCACGACCCTCGGCGTCGAACGGCTTACCATCTTCCCAGCGCTTATTCGTGACCACGCTCCCGCGAAGCGCGACCCCGGTGCCTTCAGGCAAACCCGATTTTAGCCTGGCACAAAACTCCCGATACCTGAGTGCATCGCCGTCAAACGCGAGACGAACAATTCGCTCCTCGACTTGTTCATTGGTCATAGCCTTTGGGTTCTTAGGATCTGTCATCTTTAGTTCACGCCTTGAATAAGTGTGAAAGTAATATTGTCATGTATTCATATTCCGAATTATTTTATACAGCCCTTACGAGTATCCAGTCGAGTCTCGGGATCAGTGGGATAGTGTCCCGAGTTCAACTCTTTGCGTTAACCCTGCGTTCTTAGCGCTCTTGGCGGTTAATTTATCATGGCCCATATCCGGCTCGCGACAATTGAAGATGTTCCTGCTCTGCAAGCCCTGATTCAGGGATCCGTCAGCGTCCTCGGCGCGCAATACTACACCTCAAAACAGATCGCCGGCGCCTTGCTGCACGTTTTCGGAGTGGACACACAACTTATCCTGGACGGAACCTACTTTATTGCCGAAGTTGATGGAGAAATTGCCGGTAGTGGCGGCTGGAGTAAGCGGAAGACGCTATTTGGCGGTGACCAGGCAAAGGCCGAGCGAGCAGGTTCGGCGGGGACTGCCTCGGAAAATTCTGCGCTTGATGAATTGCTCAATCCTGAAACCGATGCCGCGCGCATTCGCGCTTTCTACGTCAACCCCAGATGGTCGCGCAAGGGTATTGGCAGTCTCATATTGAAGTCATGCGAAGACGCTGCGCGGGAAGCCGGATTTAGACGCGTTGAGTTGGCGGCCACGCTACCGGGAGAACCGTTCTATTTGGCCAGGGGTTACGAGAAAGGCGAAGAGCTTTCGATAGAAATACCGGACGGCGAGTCGTTGCCCATCTTCCGTATGACTAAGACGTTAGTCGCCAGCAGCTAACCCTTCCCAGTCTTTCTCTGTGCGTCCTTTGTGATCTCTGTGTCTCCGTGGTGACTTTGTTTTGCTGAACACAACAGAGACACAGAGATCACAAAGGATGCACAGAGAGAGCGCTATTAATCTGTCTGCTTGATTATGCAGGTTACTACTTCTTCTTTTTCTGGTTCGGCAGGACTCCAGTATCGACGGTTTCGCCGGTGCGCGATATCGCTTGGAAGTACATCTGATCTTTCGCAATTTCCACCAGCATGAACGACATATCCCGGTCAAAATAATTATCGGTCAAGGGCGACTTCTCCTTAACGTTGCCTTCTCTTAGCTTGCCGCCCGCGCCGGAGACAAAGTAATAGATCCCTTTTTGCGGCTTGATCCGTTCGTAAAAATGATCGTGGCCGGTGAGCACCACATTGACACCATACTTTACGAATAGTGGCTCGACGACTTCACGCAACGACTTGTCTGAACCGTGCTTGCTGCCTGACGAGTATGGCGGGTGGTGACAAAAAGCGATCTTCCATTCGGCAGTATCTTTCGCCAGCTCACTCTCCAGCCATTCCAACTGTTTCTTGTCCATGTAGTTGCTGTTAAGCGAGTAGAAGGCGACGTTGCCCTTGCTGAACCGGTAATACTCTTTCCCATTCATGTTGAAGTCTTCGTAGAACCGTTCGTTAGGTTCGTCGTGATTTCCCAGGGTGGCATAGAACTTAATTTTGTTATCGAGTAGTTTTTGATAAACATCGGAGAACTTTTTCTTGTAGTCGGCAGGGGTCTCAGTGCCATAAAGATTGTCCCCCAACAATAAAACGAACTCGTAAGGGAAAATCTCTCGATATCGAACCATAAAGTCAGCAATATCCTGTTGTTTGCTGCTGCCGGTGCCGGTGTCGCCAATAATGGCAAACTTTACCGAACCGTCTTTCGACGGCAAACTCAACGGCAGAGCTGACCGCGCAGGTTGGCTAACCCGACTGCCGGCGGCGTTCGCGTTGGAAACCTTCTGACCAGAAGTCGTATTTAGAAAAGCACACAGAATTAAGGCAACGGTTGTCAGAACCGATGAGCTGCGTCTCATAAGTCTCATATCCAGGCTCCTGTTTTCTTCTGCGCTCCTCTTATCCCCTCTTATGGAAGCGCATCAAGCATGTAGTCAATGATCAGATTATTGTCGGTGTCCACCAGAAACAGATTACGACCCACGTAGCGATACTTCACCTCTTTTGGCAGCTGGGGAAGTGTTAACAGTACCTTTGCGGGCATCTCGGTAAACTCGCTGCTGTCGGGGTAGGGATAATTGACCCGCAGTGGAGAACGCGCTGCTTCGGCTTCGAGCACGACTTTGCGTATTTCCTTCTTCTCCGTAGGTTTGAACTCACTCTTAAGCGTTGTACGAATTAACTGGGCCACGTCCGGCGCGAACAGCTCCCCGGGCTTAGCCCCGGTTCTCGCGGTTCGCAGGGCGTCGACGGACGCTTTCTCGAAAGCCGCAATTTGCTCTGGTGTGCTGTCTTTGGAAAGTTTTGGCAGTCGCGCTTTTATGCGATTCCGCAACTTAACATAATCCTTCACACGCCTTTCGAATGTCGTGACGACGCGTTTCTCCTGAACCGAGACCATAGTTTTAGTCTCGTTTGTCCGCTGCACGAGTTCATTGCCGGCCCTTGATGAAGCTGGCAAAGAAAACATCACCGATAGAGCTGCCGAAAACAGAAGCCACCCTCTAATTTTGGATTTCATAATGCGCGAAAATTGCAAACACGATGCCACCCCGAAAGGGCTGCGACCCGCCTATTGACTGGCAGGATTTATGCTTCATGAACAATTACCTCACGCTGGATAATTCGAGCATCGAACAGCGATGGAAAGGCAATCTCAACGCAAAGTTCGAAGGTTCCGGCAGGTCCCGAATGTATTCATTTGAGTAACTCTTTGTGTACTGTGACAATACGTCGAGTCGTTACTTGCAAGAGGACATCCGCAGATTACGCAGGCTACAAGAATTAGTAAGACCACAGATTAGGCCGTGAACCCATTCGTCTGCGTTGTTCTTGAATCGGTGTAATCTGCGGATGTCCTCCTCCACTTGCCATAATCCTCATAGGCTGGGATATCATTCCCGCATGACATCAACTGCAAGTAGACCAAAAAACGACATGGATGCGTTTCTCGATGACTTTGGTCAGACGATCGAGCTTGCCTCAGCACGCCTTCTTGAAATCCCGGAGAAACAAAGCGCTATTCCCCGAAGCGAAGACAAATGGTCGCCGAAGGAAATAATCGGCCACTTGATCGATTCGGCGGCTAACAACCATCAGCGTTTCGTGCGGGCGCAGTTTACGGACGAACTTGTTTTTGCCGGGTATGAGCAAGAGAACTGGGTTCGGGTGCAAAACTATCAGGGAGAAGACTGGGCAGGCCTGGTACTGCTTTGGAAGCTATATAACCAGCACATACTTCACCTGGTGTCGCTCATACCTGAAGAGACCAGGAACAAGTTGCGCCACAAGCATAATCTGCACCAGATCGCATCGGATACGATTGGCGAAAACGAACCGGTGACTCTGGACTTCTTTATTCGTGACTACCTGGATCACATGAAGAAGCATCTTGGCCAGATTCTGGGCTAAGCGACAACTCCCTGGAGCGCGGCATAACTGTTCGTTTAGAAGGCGCACTGGTGCGCCTTTGGGAAGGAATAATTCAATCGGGATTTTGCAGCGTGGGGGCGGACAAGTCCGCTCTCTAAACGGAAGGTAAAGGCGAACCTTAGAAACGCTTAAGGAGAAATTTCCAGCATGGACTACACATTCGAGCAGCTAAAACATAAGACCGTGAGCGAACTGCGAGAGATTGCCAAAGACAACCAGCACGAAGCCTTGCAGGGTTACACCCAATTGAACAAAGAGCATCTGCTGGTGGCGCTTTCAAAAGCTCTGGGCATCAAGCATGAGCACCATGAGGTAGTCGGAGTTGATAAGGCTTCCATCAAAGCCCGTATCCGGGAAATGAAAAAGAAGAGAGACGAGGCTTTGTCAGCACATGATCACGCCCAGCTGAAAACTGTGCGACGCACGATTCACCGGCTGAAGAGACAGATTCACAAAGCAACGGTTTGAGTATCTGGGCCTAATGCTTCGCACAAACAGTCGTCCCAACATCATCACGCGAACCGTTCTCATTCACACCGTGGCTTTAGCCCGGTGATAACGAAGTCTCGAACCTTCCTTAACCGTTTTAACGGTTTACCGTTGCGCGGAAACCGTTGAAACGGTTGGACCCTAATGATTACCGGCTGTGATCACCGGGCTAAAGCCACGGTGTGAATGAGAACGCTCCGCGTCGACCCGCGATCGGACTTTTGTGCAAAGTTGTGCCTGGATAGCACTAGCGGGACGCAAGCTAAAGCTTGAACTCTGAACTGCAAGGCTGCTATCCCACATCCACGACCGATTTACTGAAGCACTTCCTCCAGCAGGGCGGCCAGCCGCCACCCGGCTTTATGAATTTCGTCCTTTACAGTAGCAGCCGCCCATACCGCGTAGAATTTCCCGCCCGATTTCTTTTTTTCCTCAGCACGTCCGCTCTTAATCTCGTGGGCGCCGGCCGTTGACTTAATACTCTTGAATGTAAGACGCTCATGCGCTTCCCGGGCAATCGGCAGGATCTCGTTTGCCAACTCCTCTGCCCAGGTCTCCACTCCACCAGTTAGCTGCCAATTTGCGGGTTCCTTGTTTGCCAGTTGTTGGGCGACCTTCCAGTCAGGAGTTTGGCCAAATGCGTTTTCGACCGTCTGCCCATCCCAATAGCCATGAAACTTTCCGGCCGAAACCAGCGTGCCATTCATGAATGTGAACAGGGTTAGCTTGCCCCCGCCTTGATCAGCAAACCCTCTGTTGCTTGGCGTGGGCTCAAATGGATTTCCGCCCGCGTCGAAGTATTCAGCTCCTACGTGAAGAGGCTGATGAATGTCGCCCAGATAATGCGCCAGCAGGATGACGGCTACGGATTTAGTTATCTTACGGTCGTTGGTCTCAGGCTCCTCACCCTTCAGGACCTTGATACAAAAGGGGATCATTTGGACCACATCAAACTCGGACCGTCCCACTTCTCCTGGTGAATACTTTTCATCGCCGAAGACTGGAACATCCGTGTAGTGAAATTCATGATGCGAGGGGTGGCCACTGCAAGGATTAGCCTGGACGAAAGCCCGAAGCTCGGCATTGATACGAGTCTTACTGGTCACCGGCGCGCTGCTTGGCGTGCCATGGCAATTGTCCCAACTCTTGATCGAGTCGGGTAGCGTGGCAGCTTGCTGCAGGGTGAGGCCATCAAGGAGGTCTCTTACTTTGTTTTTGACAGCCGTATTTTGCGTAGCCAGGCGCTTGTCGGCGATTGCTCCAACCAATCTATGCCCGCGTGGTCCATAGCAGTAAACACTTCCGGCGAACACAACGGTGAACAGCAGGATTGTAAGGAACTTCTTCATGGTGTTTTTTCGTGGTGAGTGACAGCGAGGTGCCCTTTCCCAGTCTCCTTTTTGAGTAGTTGAGGTTGGATCGCGGAGAGCTTATGCCTGGGAGGAAGTTGAGTCAACAATATCCATAGTTGTAGGGGTGGCACTCCGCGGCCACACCATCGTTGCGATATTTGTCGGTTGAGTTGAATGGAATCGTGAAAAAGGGCGGCCACGGAGTGCCGCCCCTACAATTCCTCAATCAGTTCTGTCCACACTACAGCTTCAGGATATAGGAGGCCACGTAGACTCCCAGCGAGACTGTCGCCACGCAAGCCCCAAATGTGAACATTCCGACCCGGGTCAGTCGGGCCGCTTGCGCCTGCCGAAACCTGATCAGGTGACCGGCGTAAACGCCCAGCTTTTCGCTCGAAATCATGACCAATACACCGATAATGAAGTTGTAGACGACAATGTAAAGACTGAAATCAATCGTTTTCATGGGTATTTCTCCTCTTTGGGAACAATTCGGAAGGACCAAGGAACTTGGACGCGGGCTCTATCAGCGGAACGGGAGGTGAGTTGAGCACCAACCTGTTAATGAGGATAGCTTAATCCAGCATAAAAAAGGAGATTATCTCCAATTCAGGTGTCCAGGGATTGTTAATGCCTTCTTAGACTTCTTACGGGCAATCCGGGCGGGCGGCACGCGAAGCGATCTCATTCACACCGTGGCTTCACCCCGGTGACTAGCGCCCGGAATTGAACAAGGAACCGTTTTTAACGGTTTCGTCTGGTGGGGTCACTGGAAACCGTTGGAAACGGTTCAAGGAATCATTTTGTAGACTTGATCAGCGGGCTAAAGCCACGGTGTGAATGAGATCGCTTCGCGTCCACGGCTCACTCTTCTGTGCCGGGCGAATCACAGCCACCTTATTGAAAGAACTCACTACGAGTGTCTTAACGGCGAAGCTTATTTGTTCGCGTGTCGCAACGGCCGCGCTTACTTGTTCGCCTCTTTTCGCGCGCGCGCGATGAAAGCTTCGATATCCGAAATCTTGCGCGGCAACGCTTCGGTCATCCACTTCACTCCATCCGGGGTTATCAACATGTCATCTTCTATGCGCACGCCGATCGTCTTGTACTTCTCAAACGCGGGCCGCACCGCCGCGATGAACTTCTCGTTTTCCGCATTCTTCGGCAAGTTATCGAGAGCATCCGGCCTCACATAGATGCCGGGTTCATTGGTGAAGATCATGCCGGGTTCCAACCTCACACCGTAGTTCCCCACGTCGTGCACGTTCATTCCCAGCCAGTGTGAGGTGCCATGCATAAACCAGATGCGATACTGGTTTGAGTTTCGGTCTGTGATCAACCCGAGCTTCAATAAGCCGTCTTTAATGACTTCCGTAGCCGCGCGATTGACGTCAGAAACCACCGCCCCGGGACGCGCCGCCTTCGCACCTGCTTCCTGCGCATCGTAGACAATCTGGTAGATTTCTGCTTGAGCCGTCGAAAACTTTCCGTTGACTGGAAAAGTCCTGGTTACATCGGCTGTGTAGTGTTCGTATTCGGCGCCGACATCCATCAACATCAATTCGCCCGGCTTAACCTGACCCTGCGATTCTATGTAATGCAGTGTGGTGGCGTTTGGTCCACAGCCCACGATCGAGGGATAACCCCAGTGATCGGCGTTGCGAAGCTTAAACGTGTAGGTTACCTGGGCATCAACCTCATATTCCCACTTCGCGTTTCCTGCCGTCGCCCACGAGCGCTCGTGAGCTTCAGTTGTAATATCGATCGCGTGCTGCAGAAGCTGAATCTCAAGCGGCGACTTCCGCAGCCGCAGCTCAGCGAACACCGGCGCCACGTTTTTGATGTTGTAGCCTGACGGAGTCTTAACCCATTCAGCCTGGAATCGTTGCTCCGGTCTGTATTCCCTGCTTTCGTTCTGGCCGGGAACCAACAGGTATAAATCCGCATCGTTTTTGGCGGCCGCTTCAAATACTTTTTCAAAACCTGAAGCCCCCGCACCATCCGTGAGCGACGTCGACGTTGACGACATCAAAATCTTTTCGGGTTTTGGTCGATAAGGTTCGCGAGTTCGGAGCGAACGCAGAAAAGGCTCAAACTCACTTGCGTCCCAGATTTCCTTGATTCCGGAAACCTGACTCGCTTCCTCAGCGCTATACATGTGCCCGGTCCAGGTCTCGGCAAATGGATTTCGTTTTGGCAAAAAGAGAATTTCCGGGACCACGCTATTCCCCGGAGTGAGAATCAAGGTAGCGCCTTTCTGCTTTAGGTTCGTCAAATAATAAAGATTATTCTCCTGACGATATTCATAGTCGACATCATTTGTATAAACACGCGGCTCGGCGCTGAAGAGGATCAGGATCCCTTTAGGACCCACGGCCTGGCCCACCCGCGCGCGCCGCCCGGCAAGTTCAGCATGTCGGGTCTTGTCATCAAACGCGGGAGCCGCGGGAGCTCTTCGAATTACCGAGCTAACGGCGGTATCGACAGCGTGTCCGCCAACCAGTAGCGGCAATCCCATGCTGAGCAAAAGAGCGACCATCGAGCACACGAACGGACTCTTTGCTTTAGTTAATTTCATATGCTTTCCTCGTCCGATGTTTTGGTTGTTGTAGAATCGTTTAACTCGAGTAGGAATTACCACGCCTTAAGGCAATGCTCTTCTCCGGACAGGCTTTGCTCCCGGACGAAACACGCGTTTGGTTCCATTCGGAAAAACCACTACGCGCGAGCCGTCAGGTCCCGTGAAGACTTGCGTGCCGTCAGGCAAGGTTCTCATCGACCCACTCCCGCCGCCTACCCCATTACGGCGGCGCCGCATTTCTGCCGGGTCAAACATATTTGCGTTTGGGAAATTTGGGTATGCCGGAGTGTTCTGCGGCTCAGGATCTCGCTCAGCCACGTTTGGTGGCGACGGGTGAGTGTTTGGCGTCGGAACCGTGACAGTGGTCAAAGGCTGGATGACAATCCTCTCAGCGCTTTTACCGGCTTTCTCGTTTTTCTTCGCCGGTTGGCCGGCCTGGGCGGAAGTTTCAGGCGCCTTCTGTTCTTTTAATGTGCCGGCAGTTGGCTGCGTAGCTTGATCGGGTACTGTCGCTGATGGTTGGGCGACCGGATCGCTGGGCCCAGCGACTTCCGGACTGGTCACAGTGGAGTTGGCTCGACGTTGGTACGCATAGAATCCTCCGAATAGAACGCCGATCAAAACAACTGCCGCGGCAGCGATGGCCCACGGACCCAGCCGGCCTTTTTCCCGCGTTTCCTTTGCTCGCACGACCGTGGTCTCACCAGCTTGCAATGCTGTTGGCCTGACATTCGGTTTTAAAGGATCGGCTACTGTAGCTGGAGGGGGTTGAAAGATCACCGTCGCGGCTTCGGATCTGCCGGTCAGGGTCGCAGCTTCACCCATGTCCTTTAATGCTGCACGCATCTCCGCGGCGGAGGCGAAGCGTTGCTCGCGATTCTGGCTCATCGCGCGCGCGAGTACGCTGGCGACTTGTGGCCCAATGATCGAGGTAACCTGATTCGCGGGGATTAGTGGATCCGGCTGACCGTTTACCAGCGCCGCCGCGCGAGTTAAAGCGTCCGGCGGTTTCACGCCAGTCATAAGGTGATACAGGGTCGCGCCCAGAGAATAGATGTCGCTACGAGCGTCTGTGCCGAGACCTTGAATTTGCTCCAATGGAGCGTAGTTTGGGGTGTACCCAAAAATGCTTGCCGAGGTTGTAACGACGGAGATCCCGCCAGCCTGTCCTTTGGCCAAACCAAAATCCAGCAGGATCATTTGACCTCTCGACGTAAGCTTCAAGTTCTGTGGCTTAATATCGCGATGAATGATTTGCGGATCCTGTGTATGCAGGTAGTCGAGTGCGTCCAGAAGCTGATCGGCCCAGGTCAAAACCTGGTCGGGGGGAAAGGGACCCTGCTTGACCGTCAACATATGAGCAAGGTCTTCGCCGGTGATGAACTGCATCACCAAAAACTGCCCCTCGCCTTCAGCGAAGTGATCGCTAACTCGCGGCAAAGCAGGATGGTGCATGCGCGCCAGCAGCCTGGCTTCTCGCTCAAACTGCTTCCTCAAGCGCTCATCAGCAAACAACGTCTCCTTCAATGCCACGGTGGCATCAAGACGCTCATCAACGGCCTCGTAAACCGCACCCATGCCTCCCTGACCGAGTTGCCTCACGATTCGATAGCGGCTTTGTAAAACTATTTCTGGCGCAAGCATCGGATTGTTCTCTGCGTTAAGAACTCGGAGTCAGTGAAATGGCAAAGCTTTTGATGTCAAGCAAATCTAAAAAGTTCAAATTTCATTCAAATGCGGTAAGCGATTAGACAAATCGCGGTCATTATACACGCGCTTCGCGTTACAAGAAATCGGGTAGCTGGCTTAGCTGGTGTCCTCACTTGTGGCTGGCGCCTTCGTTTCGCTAGCAATCAAAAGCGATCCTCGAAGTAACACGAAACTTTACGAAGAAAAGTCCGTGCTGGTTAGTGTGATTTCGTGGATCGTCCTTGTCTTTAATTGTTCTCTTGTCGCGCGTCTTTGAGTGGGCCACTAATTAGGCGTATGCTACCCGCGAATGAGTCATCCCTTCGCTGGACAAGATAACGACGTTATCGACGTCACTCCTCCCAGGAGACGACGCTGGCGGGCGTGGGTGATTGCAGGTTTGGTACTAACCTTCATCGTCCTGTATCGCAGCCTGTCCATTTACCTCTCCGCTCTATGGTTTGATTCACTGGGCTACTCGGCCGTCTACTGGTACATCTTCAAACTAAAGCTTGGGCTCTTTCTGATTTTTGCTATCCTGACTGCCGCCATTTTGCGTGGCGTCCTCTGGCTACTTGAACGCGCCTTTGCAGCCCACGCAATGCAGAGCCGAACAATTCTCATCAACAATCAACCGGTTGAGTTTTCGCCGGCTCGATTCATACGCCCGGTGAGTTGGCTGGTGGCGGTCTTGTTCGGCCTCTTCTTTGGCGTGGCAATGAAATCTGAATGGCAAGCGTTTGCTCTGTATCTCAATCGGGTTCCAACAGCCCTGCACGATCCAATTTTTGATAAACCTCTTGGCTTCTATTTGTTTGCGCTACCCGTTTATGATTCGCTCAGCTCGTGGTTGCTCATGCTGAGCTTTGTGATTCTTTGCGCAGCACTCGCTTACACGCTATTAGGCATTCCGCAGAAGGTCTTTAAGTCTTCCAACCGGCCGGCGCCGATGGTCTCCTTTGCGGCTGTTTCACTTGCCCTCGCTGCTTTTCTCCTGCTGCTTGCAGTGCGTACCTACTTCTCGCGTTTTCCATATCTCTGGGAAGATCATCAGACGTTTTCAGGTGTCACCTTCGTTGAGGCAAACTATTTACTGCCCGCCTTGCTCTTCGTTTCTATTGCGCTGATTTTGGCCGCGGCACTATCGGTCGTGAACGCCTTCAGCAAAAAGAGCCTGCGCCTGATGCTCTTGGCGCTGGCTCCTCCAGTTGCTGTTTATCTCATAGGCGTAATCCTGGTTCCCGCCTATGTAACCAGTTTCATCGTCAAACCCAACGAGCTTGGACGCGAGACGCCTTACATCGGGTACAACATAACGGCAACCCGCCAGGCGTTTGGGTTGAGCCAGATCGAACAGCGGGACTTCCCGGCTGAAACTTCGGTAGAGGGACTAAATCTTCACGACAACACCGCCTCCCTGGAAAATATCAGGCTCTGGGACTGGAACGCCCTGCGCGACACACTCAAACAAATTCAAGCCATTCGAACCTATTATGATTTTCCCGACGTCGATGTAGACCGTTACCAGATTGGCGGACAGACTCGGCAGATGATGGTCGCCGCCCGCGAGATTGCGGTCGACAAACTCCCCGAGGCATCGCGCAATTGGATCAACCAGAAGTTGATCTATACCCATGGATACGGGTTGACAATGAACACGGCCAACGGCTTCACGCCCGAAGGTATGCCGCGGTTCATTGTTTCAAATATGCCCGTCGAATCAACCTCGCCGGACATAAGAATCACGCGGCCTCAAATATATTTTGGTCAGGACACAAATAACGATGTCTACGTTAAGACCAAACAAAAGGAGTTTGATTATCCGCAAGGTGAAGAGAATACCTACACAGTGTATGAGGGTACTGGCGGTATCAGGCTGGGCGGCGTGTTTCGACGGACGCTGCTCGCGTGGGCGCTTGGCGACATGTCAAAGCTTCCCTTCTCCGACGATGTAACTGCCGACAGCCACGTAATGATTAGTCGGAACATTCGACAAATCGTTAACGGGCTGGCGCCTTTTCTTATCTATGACAACGATCCTTATCTTGTCGTCGGTAAAGACGGGCAGCTTTTCTGGATGATTGACGCTTACACCAATTCGGCAACCTATCCCTATTCACGTCATCACCCGGTTGGCAACTACTCCGTCAATTACATTCGCAACAGCGTTAAGGTCGTCATCGACGCCTACAACGGGACTACCCACTTCTATGTCTTCGACAGCCAGGATCCGCTGATTGCTGCTTACCGTTCAACCTTCCCGGTCCTTTTCCAGGATGCCTCAGCCATGCCCGCCGACCTGCGCGGGCATATACGTTACCCGGAGACACTATTCAAAGCTCAGGGCGAGGTGTATGGCCTTTATCACACGCAAAACGCAAACGTCTTTTTTCAACGCGAGGACGTCTGGAGTGTGGCGAACCGCATCGGCTTGGACGAGCAAAACAATACCAAGGACGTGAAGCCGATCGACCCTTACTTTGTGCTGATGCAGTTGCCGGAGGAGAAGGGCCCAAATGAGTTCGTCCTGATCCTGCCTTTCACACCCGCCAATCGCAACAATATGATCGGATGGCTGGCAGGCCGTAGTGACGGTGAAAACTACGGCAAGCTGGCAGCTTACAATTTTCCACGAGGGCGTTTGATTGACGGTCCGGTGCAGATTGAGGCTCGTATTGATCAGAATGCTCAGCTGTCTGCGCAGTTTAGTCTCTGGAACCAGCAAGGGTCGCGGGTAATACGGGGTCACTTGCTGGTAATCCCCATGGGCCGTTCGCTGCTTTTCGTCGAGCCCATCTACCTTCAGGCCGTCAGCAGTCCAATGCCAGAACTGCGGTTGGTGGTGCTGGCTACTCAGGACAGACTCGGATACGGGACTAACTTTGCAGAGGCAATGACCAGTCTCTTTGGCGAAGCGGGCAGGCCGCCGGCCCAGGGAGAATCCTCCAGGCCTCAACCAGGAGCGGCACCCAGTCCTGCGCCAGCCGGCTCGCCAATTAGTGGTGAATCCCCGCGTCCGGCCAAGCCTGCAGCCTCCCCGACGCCGTCTGAGACGGTCCAACAACTGATCAATCGTGCAGTGCAGGAGTTTGAGGAATACCAGCGCTTAACCTCACAAGGAAAACTCGGTGAGGCCGGACAGAAGCTTGAGCAACATAAGCGGACGCTCGAAGAGTTGAAGAGGGTTGGGGGCAGGAGCCAATAGGCCCCCTCCCACTTTCTCACTGCGTCGCTGTTTGCGGCTTTGCCGCTTCCCGTGCGGTAAACGTTGGCTTACCGAAAGCGGGGCTGTTCATCTGAGGCTATGCCTCTGCCCGTAGACTTTTTCCACCTGAGCATAAACGCGGAGGCGAAGCCTCTTGAAAAAGGGCTTTAACGATAAGCCACAGGCTTACCGCACGGAAAGCGGCAGAAGCCACCTTTTTTCTTCAGAATTTCGCAATCCGCCAAGTGTTTCCGACCCAATCTTCAGAGCTTCCCATCTCTAATTTCCTCACTTTCCCTAGGAATTACATAAGTATTACCTCAAATTGTATAGCGATGCTGTACACACTGTTTTTAGATTACCAGTAATTCCAGCTTTGGGTTATATTGTGCGACCAAACATTAGATCGATAGCTTCGAATGGCTCGGAGGGTAGGGTAATGGAGCCAGGAAGTCCGGGAGGAAAGCTTGGCAGCGGCGGCATTCTACGACCTTGAGGGAACCCTGGTCAGCACCAACCTGGTCCATACACTTGGCTTTTACGCCAGGAATGAGCCGGGCCTGTTTCGCAGTTTCAAGAAGAGCGCGGCTACACTCCTTAGCCTGCCCGTCTTCGCGGCGACCGACCAGTACAGTCGCAAGGTTTTCAACGATCTCTACTTTAAGCGATACAAAGGCGTGTCTGAAGATCGTCTCCGGTTTCTGGCTGATGACCTTTTCACGTCAATACTCAAGCCGGCGGTTTTTCCCGGCACTTATGAGTTGCTGGAGAAGTCCCGCAGCCTGGGCCTACGTCAGGTCGTGGTAACCGGAGCACTCGATGTTTCAGTAAAGCCCTTGATGGAACATCTGGAGATTACGGAGTACGTCGCCAATCGGCTGGAATTTGTAAACGGACTGGCCACGGGCCGGCTCTTGCCACCTGTGATGGCTGCCGCGACCAAGGCCTCGTGGATAAGAGTCTTCGCGGAACGCGAGGGCCTCAGCCTCAGCGACTCTTACGCTTATACGGATAGCATGAGCGACTTGCCGATGCTTTCGATTGTCGGGCATCCGGCTGCGATTAACCCTGACATGCGCTTGCGTCAGACAGCTTTACACCACGATTGGCCCATATTGAATTTGAAGTGAAGTCACCCGAAAGTCCGGTAAATGGTGAATAGTAAATGGTAAATGGTCAAAACTTAGCCACAAAGGAGCTTGAGACCATGCGTCCACATCAAAAGTTGGAAGTCTGGATTAAGGCGTTAGAACTAGTCACCGATGTTTACAAGAACACGGAGCAGTTTCCCAAAGAAGAACGATATGGTCTGACTAGTCAGATTCGTCGTGCGGCGGTGTCGATTCCCGCGAATGTTGCCGAAGGAGCTGGAAGACACTCGAAGAAGGAATTCGCACATTTTCTTTCAAATTCTCAAGGCTCAGCTAGTGAACTAGAAACTGAGCTAGTGATTGCTCATAGGCTCGGCTACCTGGACGAAACCAGCCTTGCACGACTTATTGCTCAGCTGGAAAGAATAGGGCGGCTGATAACCGGACTAAGACGTCACGTTAGTTTTGAAGCTCGTTCGTAACTACTAACCATTAATAAGTCACCCTAGAGGCCGCTCCCCGACCATTTACCATTTACTATTTACCATTTACTTACTATTCACCATTTACCAATTATGGCACTTCAACTTAGAAAAAAGACGCACGAATCAGTCGTTTATATCGATCGCGACAGCGCGCCGCGCATACTCGCTTCGGGCATGGATTTTATTCTCGAGGATCTGCCCGTGGGCACGCGCGTCATCTATCCGAACCCGCCAATCAAAGGGCTGGTGAATCGCGAGGCTGCGATTCGCTACGCGCTCAATCATCCGCACGGGTGTGATCCATTGTTCGCTCAACTCGAGCCGGGCATGCGCGTGACCATCGCCGTGGACGACATCAGCATGCCGATCCCACCGATGAAGACTCCCGACATCCGTCAGACCGCGCTCGAGATCCTCGTCGAGATGCTTCACGGGCACGGCATTGACGATGTGCACATCATCATCGCCATCTCATTGCACCGGAAGATGACGCCCGCCGAGATGAAGCGAATGTCAGGGCAAAAAATCTGGGACGACTTTTACCCTGACCGCTATTACAACTTCGACGCCGAGGACCCCAGCAATCTTGTTCTTATTGGCGAAACTCGACACAAGGAACCCTTGCGCATCAGCCGCCGGGCCGCCGAAAGCGACTTGCTGATTTACCTCAATTTCAACTTCGTTCCGATGAACGGCGGTCACAAGTCAGTTGGTGTCGGCCTTTGCGATTACGAGTCGTTGCGCGCGCATCACAATCCCGACGTGATTCGGGCTTCCAACAGTTACATGGACCCGGCCGGGTCGGAACTCGGTCGAGTAATCAACCGGGTGGGTAAACTCGCTGACGAGCATTTGAACGTCTTCCACATCGAGACGACCGTTAACAACTACATCTTCGGCGCGGACATGGGTTTTCTAACCAAGAACGAAGACGATTTCACCGCCTTCGATCGGATGAAATATGAAGCCATGCGCTTCGGGATGAATAAGCTGCCGCGTCCAGCCAAGCGCGCAATGTACAACTCGCTCAAGAGCAATTACGAGATGATTGCCTGCCATGCCGGAAAGACCGAGCCCGTCCACGATGCGATCATCGCCAAAAGCATGGACCAGTATGTCGTGCCAATCGAAGGCCAGTGCGACATCTTGATCTGCCCGGTGCCGGACATGTCACCGTACAGCATCAACTCGATTCTAAATCCCCTGCTGGTCCAGGTGATGGCGCTCGGTTATCACTTCAATATGTATCGCGGCAAGCCACTGCTCAAGAAGGGCGGCACCTTGATTCTGCATCACCCATGCACGGACGAGTTTGATCACAATTTTCATCCAAGCTATATCGAGTTTTTCAATCGTCTATTGCCGGAAACGCGCGATGCCAACGTATTGCGCGACAAGTATGAACGGGAGTTTGCAAACAATCCCAGTTACGTCGAGATGTACCGGCGCGGGAACGCCTATCATGGCTCGCACCCATTTTTCATGTGGTACTGGGGTGAAAATGGACGCCAGCATGTCGGTCACGTGATTGCTGCCGGCGCAGAGAACGCGCACGTACCCGCTATGATGGGTTGGGAGCGCGCCGACAATCTGACTGAAGCAATCTCGATGGCGCGCAGTTACATGGGCAGCTCCGCGCAGATCACAATGCTGCATCAACCCATTATCGCAATCGCGGACATGACCTGAGGAAATGAGCCAGGGTCTTAAGCGCGAGTTTGCGAACTGGAGAAGTCCATCGCATGGCCAAGAAGCTGACCAATGACCCATCTGCCGCCCTTGTTAGCATAGACGTGGTTGAGGATCAGATCTTTACAATACGCGGTCAGAGAGTGATGTTGGACGGCGATCTTGCAGTTCTCTACGGTGTTACCACAAAACGACTCAATGAGCAGGTTAAGCGAAATCGAGATCGTTTTCCGAACGACTTCATGTTTCAGCTGACTTTTGCGGAGGGTCAGAATTTGAAGCTTTCAAGGTCGCAGATTGCGACCTTGAAACGCGGCCAGAACATCAAATATGCACCTTACGTGTTTACTGAGCATGGCGCAGTGATGCTCGCGAGTGTACTCAATAGCCAGATCGCGGTAGAAGCAAGTATTCGAGTAGTCAGAGCATTTGTCCGGCTCCGAACTATTCTTAATGCGCACAAAGAACTGGCCGAACAACTCAACGTGTTGGAACAAAAGTATGAGAAGCATGATGAACATTTCAAGACCGTGTTCGCTGCTCTTCGTCAACTGCTTGCACCTACGTCTCGAGCGTCGCGCCGACAAATTGGGTTCAGAGTCGCGACAAAGAAGAGATGATGTCCAGGTAAAAGCTTATGGATAGATTTTCGCCAACTGAAATCTACACGGATCGAAATGTTTTCCTGATCGGCAGCACCGGCTTCCTTGGGAAAGTTACGCTCAGCATGCTGTTGCATAGCTTTCCAAACGTGGGACGCGTTTACGTCACGGTTCGCGCCCGCTCACAAGAAGAGTCAGAAGTCCGTTTCTGGAATAGCGTGATTACCGCGCCGCCATTCAACCCGTTACGCGAGCGCTATGGAACCGCCTTCGAAGGCTTCATTCGAGACAAGGTAGGTGTCCTCGGCGGCGACATTGGCGATGTGGACCTTGGCTACACCAATGAGGAAGCTCAACGAGTAGCCGACGATATAGATGTCATCATCAACAGCGCCGGCAATGTCACTTTTAATCCCACCCTCGAGAGCGCGCTGCGCACCAATGTCGTCGGTACGCAAAATGTGATTGCCTTCGCCAAACGCATGAAGCGCCCGGCGTTGATTCATGTATCCACCTGCTTTGTTGCCGGCAATCGCTCCGGACCGGTTTGGGAAAACGAGCCGGTGGTTGGTTACTTCCCGCGCAAGCACGAGCTTCCGGGTGTCGAATTCAATGCGGAACAGGAAATCAGAGACTGCGCCAAGCTCGCCGAACGCGCCCGCGAGGAAGCTCGCGATGCGATGATGCTGGCCAACTTTCGCGAACTGGCGCGCAAGAGGCTCAATGAAGAAAACCGTGATGTTGACGATCCCGACGCGATGGGTCTCGCGGTGGCGCGTGAACGAAAAGTATGGATCCGCACACGGCTAACCGATCTTGGTGTGGAGCGTTCCGCATTCTGGGGCTGGCCCAATATTTATACCTACACCAAATCACTTGGCGAGCAACTGGTCGCTGCCGAGACAGGAATTGTCCGCAGCATTGTTCGACCCAGTATCGTCGAGTCGGCCCTGGCCTATCCGTTTCCGGGATGGAATGAAGGTTTCACCACAACGGCGCCGATTATCTTTCTGGTCTTGAAGGGCCAGACTCAAATTCCCTCAAACGAGAAGTTAATTCTGGACATTACGCCGGTCGATCAAGTTGCTTCAGTAATGCTGGGTGTTGCAGCTCAGGCTTGCATAGAAGAACCACCGCTGGTCCACCAGGCAGCTACGGGAGACTCAAATCCAAACCGGATGGAGCGCATCATCGGATTGGTTGGTCTCTATAAACGAAAACATTTCCAGGAGAAAGAGTCCGGCTTCAAACTGGTAAACGAGATTGCGGCGCGCATGGAGCCACGCCCGGTTTCTACCTCCAGTTTTGAAAAGTTTTCGGTTCCCATGTTCAACTCGGCGGCGAAAAAAGCATCATCGCTGCTTGATCGCGCGCGCCCGCGATGGGGCGGCGGCCGCGCAGCCGACGTGATCGATCGAATGAAGACTACTGTCGATCGCGTTGAAGAAATTACCAGGGAAACCAGCGAAGCATTTGACATGTTTCGGCCGTTCACCGTCGAAAATGCTTACGTGTTTCGCTCGGACAATGTGCGCTCGCTCTTCGGGCGAATGCGCCCGGATGAACAGGGACTACTCGGCTGGTTTCCGGAGAAGTTTGACTGGTACGACTACTGGCTGAACATTCATTTGCCCGGCCTTAAGAAGTGGGTCTTCCCGACACTCGAGGAGGATATGCGCGCGCAGCCCAAGCGCATCTATACCTATCGCGACCTGCTCGAACTTTTCGAAACTTCGACTAAACGCCACGCCACTCGCGTAGCCATGCGAATCGAGCGCGATGGGCGAAACGAGCAGTACACCTACGCTGATCTGAGAGAGCTCGCCACGCGCGCCGCGGGCTTCCTGGCCGGCGAAGGAATCAAGCCGGGCGATCGCGTCATGCTGCTTAGCAATAACGCGCCGGAGTGGGGCATGTCCTATTTTGGCGTGCTCAAAGCGGGCGCTAGTTGCATTCCCGTCGATCCCGAAAGCTCTACCGACGAAATTATCAACTTCGCCCGGGCCGGTGAAGCTGCGGGAATAATCATTAGCGAAAAACTAGATGCTGAACACCCAACGCTTCGTCAAAGACTGACTGCAGAGGGCCTGTCCACTCCCATGTGGACGCTGGACCAGGTGTTTGCTCTTCCTGATGAGCGGACGGAAGATGAGCGGCTTGCCCTGTTGCCCAGCCGCGTCACCGCGCAGTCCCTGGCGTCGTTGATTTTCACTTCCGGCACCACGGGCCGCCCGAAAGGCGTGATGCTTTCGCATCGCAATCTCACCAGCATGGTTTCTATGCTTTCGTCTGTGTTCGACATGAGCACCAAAGATGGCGTCCTTTCCGTGTTGCCTCTGCATCACACTTTTGAATTCTCCACCGGGTTTCTGACACCACTGAGTCGCGGGGCCCAGATAACTTACTTACCGGAACTCACGGGTGATGCGCTGGCTCGGGCAATCAAGAATGGCCATGTCACCGGCATGGTTGGCGTGCCTGCGTTGTGGGAATTGCTTCACCGACGCATCAAGAACAAGCTCTACGAGCGCAGCGATTGGATTGGTAAGACGGCCGAGTCGATGATCCGGGCAAACGCGTGGTTGAGAGAACGAACGCCTCTGAATCTTGGTCCCATCGCCTTTTATCCGATACACGAAGGCCTGGGCGGCCGGATTCGCTATTTCATCAGCGGCGGCTCGGCCCTGAGCGAACAGATTCAAAGGGATTTTCAAGGTCTGGGATTCACTATTCTCGAAGGCTACGGTCTCACTGAAGCGTCGCCCGTACTGACAGTGACCAGGCCGGAACATGGGCTGTTGATGGGAAGTGTGGGCCGGCCGCTGCCCGGAGTGGAAGTGAGAATCTCGGACCCCGACTCCAGCGGCGTTGGCGAAGTTATCGCGCGCGGACCAAATGTAATGCTCGGATACTATTCTGACGAAAACGCGACCCGCAATGCTCTGGTTGAGCGCTGGCTCTACACCGGCGATCTGGGAAAACTGGATGACGACGGGAACCTTTTCCTCGTCGGACGTTCCAAGGAAATCATCGTCGATACCAATGGCAAGAATGTTTATCCCGACGAGCTTGAAGAGATTTATTCCAACTCGCCCTACGTTAAAGAATTGAGCATTGTCGGCCTGGCCGATGGGATTGGTGAAAAAGTAGCTTGCCTGGTTGTTGCAGACGACGAATACGATATTACGCTTTCGCGCGCTGAGTTACGGCGTCGTGTTGAAGAACATTTTCGCGAAGTCTCGGCCGGCCTTCCCTACTATAAGCGCGTAAAGGTCCTCCACTTTACAGATATCGAATTACCCAGGACCGCAACCAGGAAGGTGAAGCGCGGAGAAGTTGTGACCCTGTTGCAGGCGCTTGAAAGTGACCTGAAGCCTGACTCCGGAGCCTTGAAGGAGCAGTCCACCGACTCAGAGAGCCGCTGGCTAATCGGCATAGTCGCCAGCGTCAGCAATCGTACCAGGGAAGAGATTTCGCTTAACTCCAGACTTGCTGATCTCGGGTTCGATAGCCTGATGTTCGTGGAACTCGCTACGGCGATCGAGAATTCAGGCGGCTCTCTGACTGCACCCGAAAGGCTCAATGAAGTTCAGGATTTGCGAGAACTGGCGAGTGTGGTGAGTCGCCTCCCAGGGGCAGCGCGCGCATCGGCTGCGGCGGCGTCTGCACGATCCGAATCGCGCCGGGCTGAGGAACGGGAGATTTCGGTTCCTTCCTTTGTCAGAGTTGCCGGCAATAAAGCCGGCGACGTCTTGCAAAAGGTTTTCTACGACCGTTTCCTCGACACGCATTACGAGGGGCAGGCAAATATTCCGGCGCACACCAATTTCATTGTCGCGGCCAATCACACGTCGCACCTGGACATGGGATTGACGAAGATGGCGCTGGGCGAAGCGGGCAAGGATATGGTGGTGCTGGCGGCGGCCGATTATTTCTTCGATACCAGGTATAAGCGTGCGGTGATGGAGAACTTTACCAACCTGGTGCCGATGGAGCGCTCTGGCTCTCTGCGGCAATCGCTTCGGCACGCTCATTCATTCCTGGAGCGTGGCTACAACGCGCTCATCTTTCCCGAAGGCACTCGCTCGTTAACAGGCGACATCGCTGAGTTTAAACCGGTCATTGGTTATCTGGCTCTTCATGCAGGCGTTGGTATTCTGCCGATCTATCTTCACGGCACACACGAAGCGATGCCGAAAGGCTCGAACATTATTAAGAGCAGAAATGTGGGCGCGCGCATAGGCCGGTACATTCCGGTCGGCGACCTTGAGGAGATGACTAAAGGCATGGCGCGGGCTGAGGCGTATCGCTTGATTGCGGCGCTGGTAAAGCATCAGGTCGAGAATCTGCGCGACGGGACCCGGCATGAATTTGACGCCAAAGCTATTCGCAAGCATTGGAAAGCCGAGCGCCGCGCCCAGGTTGCCGGCCGCGAGACTGTGGAAGAGCCCGTGATATGACTCCGTGGGCGCAATTGTAGGGGCGTCCCTCCGTGGGCGCCCCTCCTCTTCGCGGAAGATTGGTAGCGACAAATGGGGCGCCCTTCTCTTCACGGAAGATTGTAGCGACAAACGGGGCGCCCACGGAGGGACGCCCCTACATTAGTTTTCACCCGAGCTCGGTATCAACCGCACGTCGCCATTGTGATTCATCCAGTTTCAACCAGATTAGGGCTACTGCGCGCAGGCTGCATTGCCACGCTAGTGCTCGGTTTCTGCGCAATCTATGTCCCTGCGCAAACACCAACCGGAAAAACCCAGATCCGTTATCTTTCCGGAACCGGCAAAGACGACGCCGTGCTGTGGGATTTCTTCTGCACCGGTGGCCGCAAGAGCGGCAACTGGACCAGGATTCCGGTCCCTTCCTGCTGGGAGCAGCAGGGCTTCGGTGGTTATAACTACGGACGCAATCGCGTCAGCGATACCAACCCGCTGGCAAAAGAACAGGGTAAGTATCGGTTGCTGTTTGAAGTGCCCGCTACATGGAAGGGCAGTATAGTCCGCCTGGTTTTCGACGGGTCGATGACCGATACCGAAGCCTGGGTTAATGGCCGTTCTGCGGGTCCGGTTCATCAGGGTTCCTTTTACCGGTTCAAGTATGACATCACGCAATTGGTGAAATTCGGCAGCTCCAATCTCCTCGAGGTCACAGTCAGCAAAGTCTCCGCAAACGACAGCATCAATCGCGCCGAACGCTCCGGCGTCGACTACTGGGTATTCGGCGGCATCTTTCGTCCGGTGTATCTCGAGGCCTTGCCGCCACGGTTCATTGATTGGACCGCTATCAACGCGCGCGCCGATGGCAGTTTCTCAGCGGATCTACACCTGGATGGAGCTGCCGGCGCCGATAAAGTGACCGCACAGATTCTGGACAGCCGTGGCGTGGCGATCGCCCAGCCATTCACTGTGAACGTTCTGCGCGATCAAAATGTACTGAAGTTAGAGACGAAGATCGTCACGCCAAAACTCTGGACCGCAGAGACACCGCATCTCTATCGCGTCCGGTTCACCTTGTCTGAAAAAGGAAAGCCCATCCACACAATCACTGAACGCTTCGGGTTTCGAACCTTCGAAGTGCGCGCCGGGGATGGGCTTTATTTAAACGGCCAGAGGATCCTCTTGAAAGGCGCGAACCGGCACAGCTTCTGGCCCGAGAGTGGGCGCACGCTCAGCCGCCGGATCAGCTACGACGATGTCAAGCTGATCAAAGAGTTGAACATGAACGCCGTGCGCATGTCGCACTACCCGCCCGACGCTCACTTCCTTGAAGTCTGTGACGAACTCGGCCTCTACGTGCTCGACGAACTCGGCGGTTGGCAACGCAGTTATGACACGCCCACCGGCCGGCGACTCATTAGTGAGATGGTCCCTCGCGATGTGAACCATCCGAGCATTCTGTTTTGGGACAACGGCAACGAGGGCGGCTGGAATCGGGAAAACGACGACGAGTTTGCGAAGTGGGATCCGCAAAAACGCGCGGTGCTGCATCCGTGGGAACTCTTTCGCGGCGTCAACACCGATCACTATGAAAAATTCGACAGCCACACGAAGCTGGCCTCCGGGCCCGACATCTATATGCCGACCGAGTTTCTGCACGGGCTCTACGACGGCGGCGCGGGCTCGGGTCTTTGGGATTACTGGGAGTTGATCCGCAAAAGCAAAGTTGGCGGCGGAGGTTTCATCTGGGCGTTGCTCGATGAGTGTGTCGCACGCACTGATCGGGACGGGCGACTCGACTGCGCGGGAAATCAAGGGCCGGATGGAATCGTTGGCCCGCATCGCGAGCACAAAGGCAGCTTCAATACGGTGCGCGAAATCTGGTCGCCAGTGCAGGTTGCCGTCCCTCCAAAGCTGCCGGATGATTTCCGCGGTGTTTTCCGCGTAGAAAATCGTTACGATTTTACCAATCTTCGCGAGTGTAGTTTTGAATGGCAGCTCGCACGCTTTCCGGAGCCCGAGCAGAAACGATCGGGACACATCGTGATTTCATCCGGTGTAACCAAAGGACCGAATGTTCCGCCTCACGGTGTCGGCGAGGTGCGACTCAATCTGCCTGCGAAGAGACTGACGAGTGATGTCTTCTATCTCACCGCCAGGGACCCGCTGGGTCACGAACTGTGGACCTGGTCATCGAGCTTTCCGCAGCCGTCTGAAGTCTCTGACGTGATGCAGACCGAAGCGAAGAGAGCTTTCATAGATGTCCAATCTGAGACTGAAAGTGGACGGGTCATAGTGCAGGCCAAAAGCTTCGAGCTTCGCTTTGACGGTAAGACGGGCTTGCTGGTCGAAATTGGCCGTCGAGGCAAAACAATTCCCCTGGGTAATGGTCCACGGTTCCTCGCCTTTCGCCGCAACGACCGGCGGTACACCGATGTGGCCGGTGCAAGTGAGCTCAATTATTTCAGGTTAAGCCGCGACGGGGGAGAAGTGATCGTCGAGGCGAGCTATAAGGGCCCATTAGCCAAAGTGCGTTGGCGGGTTCTTGATGACATTGTGCGACTCGATTATGAATACGCTTTCGACGGCGTAGTCGACATGATCGGTGTCCAATTCGACTTTCCCGAAAAACAGATGGAAGGGATTCGCTGGCTTGGCAGGGGCCCATACCGGGTCTGGCAGAATCGACTTCAAGGTACGCGATTCGACGTTTGGGAGAACAAGTACAACGACACGACGCCCGGAGAGAGTTGGGTATTTCCCGAGTTCAAAGGATATTTTCGCGATTGGCGGTGGGCAAGCTTCATTACCAACGCAGGCAGGATCACAATCTCCACCGAAGCCAGTGATTCCTTCCTTGGAATTTACAAACCGAAGGATGGCAAGGATGGCCTGCTGGACTTGCCCGAAATAGGGATTGGTATTCTCGATGTTATTCCGGCGATGCGAAACAAGTTTCACACTACCGACGAGATCGGGCCGCAGTCGCAGGCCAGGCAGGTGACGGGAACAAAACGCGGGACCGTTTATTTCCGCTTTTCGGATTAGTCTCTGTGCAACCTCTGTGTCCTCCGTGTCTCTGTGGTGAACTTATCTAACAAAATACTTACCACAGAGACACAGAGTTCACGGAGGTTGCACAGAGAATAAAAAATTAATTGGAAGCAGCGTCAATGACAACCAGAACCACACGCACAGCTCGAATGACCCCGGTCAAGGCCGGAACAAAACGACGCGCCGCGATTGAAAAGCGGCCGCGCGCGGCGACGCTCATCACCGGCGGCACAGGTTTCCTTGGTGCGCACCTGGTCAGACAGCTGGTCGCCGATGGCGCGAAAGATATCCGGGTAATGGCGACTTCCATACCTGACTGGCTGGTCGGTCTCGGAGTTGAAACCTTCGAAGGGTCGATCACTAACGAGAGCGACGCCAAACGCGCCGTCGAAGGGATTAAGGAAATCTATCACCTGGCGGGCAAGGTTTCACGCGAGCGTGAAGACGCGCGCGAGATGTACAAAGTGCATGTCGAAGGCATGCGGCTGCTGTGTGATGCGGCCAAAGCAGCTGACGTGAAGACCATCGTGCTGGCCTCCACCAGCGGCACAATCGCCGTGACGGAAGACGGCGAAGTTGTTCCGGACGAATCGTACCCGCCTCCGCTCGACATCATTTCTCGCTGGCCCTATTACGCCAGCAAGATGTATCAGGAGATGGCGGCTCTCGAGCGATTCAATGGCAAAGGTTTGCGCCTCGTCGTCATGAACCCAAGCTTATTGCTGGGACCTGGCGATGAGCGAATGAGCTCGACCAAGTTAATCCTGGATTTCATGGCGCGGAAGATCAGCGCCGTGCCGAATGGTGGTCTAAGTTTTGTGGATGCGCGTGATGCGGCCAAAGCATTTCGGGCGGCGATGAAAAAGGGCCGGCACGGCGAGCGCTACTTGATGGGCGCAGCGAATTGGACCTTCTCGAAGTTTTTCGGCCGGCTCGAACGATTGACCAAGGTCTCCGCGCCTAAGCTTGCCGTCCCCGCCAGGTTTGCCGTTGCGGGCTCCCGATTGGTCGATTCACTTTTCAAACAGTGGAATTTCGCGTCTCCGGTCGAACCGGGAGCAATCGAAATGGCGCAATATTTCTGGTACCTCAACTGCGGCAAGGCCGCCCGCGAACTTGGTTTTCGTCCGCGCGACCCCGGAGAAACTCTGCACGAGACAGTTGCTTACCTGCGTGAGAATTTCCTCGGCTCCGATGCCTTTAGAAAATAACTATCCGCAGATTACGCAGATGCAATGTTCGACATGCTTCAGCTTGTCGAACATTGCATCTGCGTAATCTGCGGATAGCTCTTATTCCCCTAGCGCTGCATACTTGAACAACCGGAAACGATAACGCTGCTGGTCTCGAATACTTTTCGCTATAGAGCCATGCAGGCTGTCATCCCAGGTCGTGTACTGATCGATAAATCTGTCCGCCGCCGCTTTATCTCCGTCATATTGAACGTCCAAAACCTTCTTAAGCATCTTCCCCACCACGTCATGATACTTGTCGTAGTGAATGCGGAGGGTCCTGGTGAAAGGGTCAAACGTCAGCAGTCCGTTTTCCAGAAAGAAGTTCCATTGCATCAATTGCATGGTGTTGTAGGGCTGGTCACGGCGAGGCTTATTGTTCTGCAACACGCGCAGGATGCCGCCGGCGTAAACGCTGCGAAGTTGAGCATCGCTGTAGTAACCCTGTTTTCTCAGCGCCTCAGCCACAAACAAGGAGACCAGGTCAGCCTTCATCTCTTCCAACGCGTTAGCATCATCCTGCAATGCCTCATCCAGATCGCGACCGTCTTTAGTTCGATCCACGCCAAGGTAGTGGCCCACCTCGTGCCACAACGTGCGATAGAAATTCCCTTCTGGCGTCAGGGCCTTAGCCTGGTCCAGGCCAACTGCTGCGGCAAGTGTTGAAGAAGTGCTCTCAAATATTTTCGGTTCCTGCATGATGTTGGCGCGCAGCAGAATCGTTCGCCCATAACGGCGCGCCAGGTAGCTTTCATTCGGCAGAATTGTGGCTGTGTTTCCGCCGCGCGACTGGCCGAAGTCGGCAACCACGTCATACGAACCAACCGGAATGTCTTCGCGAACCTTTTTGTGATGATCGTAAGGCAACGAGTCCTCCAGCGCCTGTAGCCCCTTCATCGCCTCACGCAACGCGGAGGTCTCTTTCTGTCGCGTGGCCAGAACGTTGAAAGCAAAGAAAGTCTTTACGCCGAAGAGCTCGTCGTCGTAGGTTTCATACGAGCCAATCTGCGCATTGAGGTTCTTGAAACGACCTGTCACCCAGGCCGCATCTCCGGATTCATAATCATCTGACAACAAATCACGAGCCCGGTTGCGCAGGAACCTGGCGAACTCTTCATCGTCTTTTTCGACCGCGGCCGCAGCCTCATTCAACAAGCCGAACGCCTTCATCAACTCATCGGCATAGGCTACGGAATACGGAACCGCATAGTATCCCTGAGTGGCCAGCGGCGACGCCCCGCGTGCTCGCGGACGAGCCTTTGGACCCTGAAGCGTTTCCAATTCCGCTCTCAGGCCGGGGTGCAAGGCATCCAGCACCGGATATTTTCTCAGCACGGCCAGGTCATTATCAGCATTTAATGAGTTTGCCGATTTGACTACCGTGCGCAGCCCCATGATTGCGTCGCGCTTTTCAGGATGCGCAGCCAGATAGCTGTCGATCTCCTCCTTAGTCACGCCCGACGGATAAACGTTCTTTCCGGGTTGCACCGCATCCACGGGCAAAAAAGGCTCGCGCTTGTTCTCGAGAGTTGTTGCGATCGGGCCCAGAAACAAACGATCGAGCGTAAGGAGATTTTGGGTCGCAGCGGGTGAGCCCATGCGTCGGTCCAGTTGGCCGAGTGCGACAAAGCTCGAAATCGCCTGAGGATGCCTTTGTTTTTCATAGAGAGTCTGAAAGATTTTCCCTACCTCGATCAGCTTCTCAACAGCTTTGCGTTCGCCGGCACCCAGGTGTGATAAATCAGTCGACAAACGGATTGTCTGCGTTTTGTCGATGATTGGCTGACTCTTCGCGAGTGGCCAGTATCCCGGGGGCAAATCCTTTGCTGAGCTCATACGCGATCCAGTTTGGGCAAACGCCAATAGGCAAACACTCAAGATCAACACAACTGCGAACAGTCTAATCATAAGTTACCTCAGGACGGTGAATTGTTCCCCACATCTTACTTAATCGTCTGCACATCGATCTACCTCCATGCATCGTCGTGGGAGCCATCAAAGAACCGCGGAATAACCCTAAGCCTCCGTGCGACCTCAGTAATACAAGGGTCAGATTCCTATATCTTGAGCATGGTTTGGACTGAGCCCACGATCCACGAAATCACACGAACGAACACGAAATTTCGTTAGTGTTATTTCGTGTATTTTCGTGGATCGTTCCCTTAGTTGCTGATGAAAACTGTGGTGGATTACCAGGGAGCCCCTCACCACAGAGACACCGAGTTCACAGAGGCGGCACAGAGAAGCCACTTCCGTTGCCACTACAAATGTCTGAGCCTTCTTGCAGGCAGGCGTCGTGAGAATCGCGCGCCAATAATATCCGGCGTACTTATTTGCGGTTAATCCTTGTCTACTCGACTCGGCACCGTGATTGCTAACTGCGCTGGCAATGTCGTCTATTCCAACAATCGAAACAAGACCCACAGAACTCTCCCGACCACCTGCAACGCAGGATCGACTATTCATGCAACCGCTGAGCGATCTGAGGTCCTCGGAGTCCCGGCTTGCTTCTACGCGACCGGCTATTGAGTTTCCGCTCAGCGTATTCGAGCAACTGCTTCGCGGCGTCGGCAGACGCTGGCGTCGTGAGCGGCGTCGACGAAAGGTGGGACGCGCCTATGACATGGCGCTCGAGATGGCGCGTGTGATCCCGCGAAACTCACGGGTATTGGATGTGGGGTGCGGCAACGGCTACATTGCGCATCACCTTTCGGCGATGGTCAGTAACGCCGTAGTTGGCATCGATCTGGGCGAAACAACCGAGGCGCCAATCGATTACCGGCCCTTTAACGGCATGCATTTCCCGGTAGAGGACGAGTCTTTCGACGCTATCCTGCTCTGCTACGTCCTGCATCACGCCCAGAATCTCGAAGTGGTGATGGGTGAATTGCGTCGTGTCTTGCGCGGCGGAGGTCTGGCCGTGATCTATGAAGACATTCCTGAGACCTGGTGGGATCGTTTGGTTTGTTCGATTCACAATCGCAAGTGGCGCAACCGCACCGGGCCTTGCACTTTTCACTCTGCGCACGAATGGCGCACGCTGTTCCGATCAGGAGGCTTCGAGATAATCGATGAGCGTCGATTATCACACTGGCGAAACCTTGCGCATCCGGTATCCAGAAGACTCTATTTGCTTAAGGGAGGGCCTAAATGAGTACTGTCCTACTTCCGAATCTCTGTGTGCGGTCAATGTGGTTCCCTGAAATCATTTACCAGGTGATTTACCAAATTATTTCGCTCACTGAACAAATCGTTCAATTTCTTGTTCACGTCATTCTTGATTTTAGTAACTCTCTCGTCTTTGTAGTTATAGTCTCCCGCCAGACATGCATGACGGAGGTCACCCAGGGCGTTCACTGTCTGCAGAATGTTCTGCGCATATGCGTCCACATCCTGGCTTAGTCTGGCCGAACCTGTGGCTGGGACGAGCTCCAGAATTACGGCTTCATCATTCAGATCCCGGTACCACCACCAGCCTGTCTTCTCGAATTCCTCATATCGACTGGCGATGGATTCGGCTAATTTATCCTGTCGCTCGGTTAACTTCGCCGGTGAAGGCTTTAGCCGTATGTTCTCATCGTGGAAAGTGGCTAGCTTCGTGACCATTGCATTCAGTTGACTGACTGTTCTGGTGTTGTTGTCTATTATTTCAACCGCTTTCCTGAGCCTTGCGTCCTGCAATACTTTCTTCTTGTTGGTTTGCTCGCTGATTCGGGGAATCAGAAATGAGCCAATCACGCTGCCGACAATCAGTAACACCAATGGATGTCGGAAAAAGTCCAGCATTGATTGGAGGAAGGATTTTAACGTTGGCATATACGTTTCTCCTTTGATCCTAAGGCTGGCGCCGAACTGGTCTGGCAGCTTGGAAATGAGGAGCGGCTTTCTGAGGACCAGCCTATGCGCGGGTGGATATTAAACTACATCACGCCGATCTGCTGATTCATCTTCATAAAGTCGAAGTTGTTCCAGGCTTCAACGATCTTTCCGTCTTTGATTCGGACGATGCACATACCCGTAAACTGCACCGGCGCGTTACTGGCGGCAATGCCAAGATGATCGCCGGTGTGCTTACCGCGAACGGAGCAGCGGGCAGCGACCAGGTCTCCTTCAGAAATCATGTCTTCCACGACAACTTCGATATCCGGAAACGCTCCCCGGAAGACTTGATGAAAAGGCTTGAAATCGGATGGTCCTTTGAATGGCTTGCCTTCCTCATCTGACAGCCCGTGAGCAATACCGTCGGTGGCAAACATTTCGTCGATTGCCTCGGCGCGCCCCTGGTTCCAAACCTCCTCAAACCAGCGGCGAAGTAGTGCTTTGTTTTCTTCGGACATATTTTGCTCCTTCTAACCGCCAAGACGCCAAGGTCGCCAAGATAATATCAAGAATGGCTGAAAAACCGTTGTAATCGCCTAGGCGTCCAGTTATCCGTTTTGTAGCCTTGGCGTCTCAGCGTCTTGGCGTCTTGGCGCTTAAATCGTTCAATCAATATCCCATTACTCTTCAACCAGATCCGCAGAGATCGCGCCGGCTTCAGGGTCCATCGCGATCTTTAACAGCCAGAGAAGCTTTTCCGTCTGCTCCTCATTAAGCTCAACAAATTTCACGCCGAATCCCCTGCCGGCCATGTAGTGTCTGACTTCGCCTTCCAAATAAAGCCAATCATCATTCGGCAGCAGCACTCGGAAGCCAACTATCTCTCCGGTCCTAACTTCTCCGACCGAATCGAGAAAACAACCGCCTTCCGAAAGGTCGGTGACTCTGGCACTGTGGGCCTGTGTGGAGCTGTCCCACATTGCATCGAGACTTACTCTCAACCTTGGTTTCTCGCGACGTTCTTTCATAGTGATTACTTTTCGAGGTGAAATTTGTGAAGCAACCGATGAGTTATCGGAGTGAGAATGATCCCCATGACCCCAATGAGCACCAGACCGCTGAATAGGGCATAACAGGAAGCAAAGATTTTCGCGGCATCGTTGCGCAGAGGGTTTACCGGGCCCATGCCGCCCAGGATCATGGAAGCCTCCAAAAGCGAGTCAACCCAGTTAAGTTTATCGATCCAATGATAGCCTGCTATGCCGATAAACAGGGCAGGCAGTATCAGTCCAAGTGAGAGTCCTACCGCGCCCACCATCCTTTTGGCAAATACCCCTGGCGAAGCGACCGTTTCGTGTTTCCGTTCAAACATGAAGCTCTTCAGCTTTTTACCTCCCTTAACCGGCCGCGAACTGCGTTATCTCTCCCGGCTTGCGCAACATTTTGTTTACTTCGCCGAGGTGCTGTTCTTCTTCCGCAATCATCTTCCGCGCGTATTCCTCGAGTAAAACGGACCGATCGCGCACCAGGTCGAGGAGTTTTTTATAAAGCGCCAGCCCCGCCTTTTCAGCCTCAAGAGCTTCGAGGAGGATGTCATTGATGCCATGCTTGTGAGTTTCGAGCAAAGCGCCAATCTTCAACGAAGGGTGTTCGCCAAAGTGTGTCACCAACTCGCCCGCTTCGTTAGCGTGCATCAAGCTGGTCGTCGCTTCAGCCCGAAGCCAGCTCACAATAGGAATGCGGCTGTAACCAAAGACCATTAAGGCGTAATGGGTATATCGAACGACGCCGGCAAGCTCGGTTTCCAGAATTTCATTCAATAGTGCAACTGCCGCTGACTTATCCAGATCCTGTTCCGACATTTTTCCCTCCTGAATCATTTGCTGCCTGGGTTCCGGCCTGCGCCCATGGGTTTTTTGACAGGCTTACCTTCAATCCTCGAGTTGATTGCTATGATTTGGCTTCGGCCCGGTTCCGATGAGATATTGAGTTTATGCAACCTGGTACTGCGAAAGCCCATGTGATCATTTACAGCCGGCCCGGCTGTCATCTTTGCGAAGAAGCTAAACAAGTTATCGAGAATGCTCAGTGTGCTACTGAATATACGCTTGAGGAGATAGATATTGAAAGCGACGCGGCCTTGCTGCGACGCTATGCTTACGACATACCAGTTATCACGATCAACGGTGAGGAAAGTTTCAGGCATAAAGTAACTGTGGATGAGTTTCGCCGCCGCCTAGCGGAGGCTCAGTAACATCCAGGCGCAGTTGACAGGCTGGTGTCGATTCAAAGATTTTCCATATGTCATTTCTCATTTTTCATTGAACATTTCAGAATAATTGAATCGGGCTTTGATAATTTCGATTGAATGGACTCTAGCCTGATGGAAGCCTCTCCTGACATCAAGAGATGTTCAATGAGAAATGAAAAATGATATATGGAAAATCTTCTTATAACTGGTTTCCGGCCACCGTCATGCTCAAGTTTAACTGCTGAGAGTACTCCTCAATCGATTCAAACAACCGCTCACGCTCCAATACATCCCCTGACTGCCGGTAGCTGGTCACCAAATCCTTAAGTGTGCTGAGGTCCTTGTAAAGCCCGGCGTTCTCGATTGGCGGTGTGAGATAGGAAATCAGCTCGGCATAGGAACGTCGCTTCGCAATTGAACCTTCCGAAGGATTGTTCACGCTGTAGATGTAGATATTAGGCAACTCTCCAATCAAGCGGTCGGGCCAGCACTCACCCGACAGACCAACCTGTTTTCCCGGCATGAATTCCATTGCTCCATGCGTACCCACGTGGACCAGCGCGTCAGCGGCAAATATCTTCGACAGATAGGTGTAGAAGGCCATGAAGCCATGATGGGGCGCGCCGCTGCGGGCCATCATTAACCGCATTGGATCACCTTCGTAACCAAAAGTCGGCTGAACACCTATAAACACCTTCCCGAGCTGGAGGCCCTGGATCAGCAGATCACGACCGAAGGAATTAACCCGTCCCGGTGCAATGCCCCATTCATCCTCGATTTCATTCACGTAAGGACAATGACGACGATACTCCTCAACGCTCATTCGATGTGCAACATTAGCGCTGGCCGCAAACCTGTCCGCGTTTCCGCCAATCAATCGCTCCCTCAAGGCATCAGCGGATTCGGGGAGTTCGACGTCGTAGCCATCTGCCTTCAGTTTCTGCAGCGTGTCCCAAACACTGGGAAAGACGTCGAGGTCGGCGGCAGTACCGATGTTTCCTTTGTTGGGTGGAAAACAGAAGAGTATTAGACCGAGCTTTAATTCGCTGCGGGGCGCGGTGCGCAAGTGATTCCAACGCTTTAACCGGCGAGCAAACCTGGCACAGCGTTCCTCAAGCGCTACCGGCTCGACGCCGCTGGCTGGTATTCCACCGTAGATGAAGGGCTCGGTCGCTCCGTCGATCTCGGGAATCGCGATTTGCATTCCCGCCTGCACCGGATTGAGCCCGGTTTGCGACGCGCGCCACGCATCGATGGTCTGCGTATCCAAACTTACTGCCGAACGGTAAGGACGATTCAGGTTTTGCAGAAACTCCGCCGCTGCCTGGCTGTCGTTCATTGCTGGTCCGCCCACAAAACTGAAGCCGGTTAAAGAAACGATCTGGCTGACCCGTGAATGGTCAGTGGTCAGTGGTTCGTGGTCAGTTGATAGGTCCTTGGCCTTTGGTCTTTGGTCTTTGGTCTTTGGTGTTCCGGCTTTGGTTTCGACTCTGGACTTTGGATTTTGAACTTTCGATTGAACGTCCTCGACAAAGAACTTCTGACACGCCTGGCGATTATCCATCAAGGTTGATAGCGCCGGGATGACGCTCAAGCCTTCCGCTTCAATCGCGCGAATCAGGGCGTCGTAATGCCTGGTGGTCTTGCTAACTACGTGTGGCCGCATCAGCAATAAACCCACAGTCGATTCGGGATCGAGAAGCAGGGCGGGGCCTGGTCTTTGGACTTGGGACTTTGGTCTTTGGTCTTTGGTCTTTGGCCGCTTCTCGTGCCACTCCTGATACCCTTCAAACGTCTCAAACAATTTCGCAGAGTCGGGGTGATAAATCGCCACCGAAGGCATGTGCTGTGGCGGCGGAATCTTGATCTTCGCCCTCTTCAGTCGCTCGTCAGGCAGGTACTCCTTCAGCGCATAAAGAACCATTGAACGAATGTTCGCGGGAGTTGGCTGCAAAAAGTAGCAGAAGATATTGAGGTAATGCTTAACGTCGCGCAGCCCCCCGGCGGTGGGCACAAATCGAAGGATGCCCGGTAACCGGTCCATCAATTTCAAATATTGACCATGTCCATGCTTAGTTTGATTCTTGTCCGCATCGCCGTTGGATCTTCGTCCGCTAACCTGATGCCCTATCCAGGACCCCGCGGCAGTTAAGAGGTTCAAAGCCTTTCCGTTAGTGCCCTTGCTCTGATTCCTTTTCCCCCTTTCCCCCTTCCCCTTTTCCCCTTGTTCTTTTCGTCCCAGCAATTGCGAGACATCCAGCCGCCCCATACGCGTCCGGCGCATCAAGTCGGGCATGCAGTTGATGACGATTACTGCCGCGTGGCGGGTTTTGTACTCTTCAAGTGCGGGTATCAGCCGTGCCGCGTTCTCGCCGTCCATGACATGGATGACAAAAACCACATCCGCATCTTCCAGATCATTCCTGACTGCCACCCATTCGCTATCGGTCAACGGCGAACCGAAATTCCAGGCTGCGACGTGGAGCCCGAGTTTGTAGTCACGGTTCAGCTCCTGCTCCGCATTTTTGAGCGGCGCAAGCAAACTCGAGCCTATGTAGCAAACCGTTACCTTCAATTCTTACCGAGCCTCGTTTTCCATAATTCTTCGTGTGATTTCGTGGATCGTTCCCCAATTCTTTTCAACAACTTGCGTTCGTACGAGGTCGATTTGTTCGTGTTATTTCGTGTAATTTCGTGGATCGTCCCCCGGTTCTGGGCAAAAAGACGATCCACGAAATCACACGAAATTACACGAACGAACAGAACGCAAGTGCGCAGACTACAAAATAATTAAACTCACAAGACATAGCGCTTCCATTCCAATCTGACCGGACTGCCAAAGTTGATGAGTAGCCCTACATGCTTCTGAGTTGCCTTCAGGTAGTTCAGGATTTGCGATTCCTCGTTCCCTGTTAATCGGTCGCATACCTTCAGCTCGGTAATAATCTGACCGAAGCAAATCACATCCGGCTTATAGAATTTATTCAACGCCTGTCCCTTATAGTAGATCTTCACCTCGTCCTGGGCCTTGAATGGAATTCCACGTCGCCCTAACTCAATCTCAAATGCCTCCTGATAGACGGGCTCCGAAAACCCGCGCCCGATTCGGTAGTACACATCCATCGCCGCACCAATGATCTGATAAACCTCCTCTTTGAGAATGAGTTCGGGCATGCAAGGAAAATACGATCCACGAAATCACACGAAATTACACGAACACCAGAACCGGTGCCACCATCGAACGCTTTATCTGAATTTCGCTTCATGCAAGAAATCTTTTATTCGTTTCTTAGTGTATGTTAGTGGATGTTTTTAACCGTTTGCCGAAAAGACGATTCACGAAGTTCACACGAAACAACACGAACGCATTCACGTGCAACAGAATCAGGCAACACCCTCCAGTTGATCTTCGATCTCCCCGGTTATGTCTCGGAGCTTCTCGAGAACTTCCTCGTCGGGATTCCAATAACCACGATCATGCGCTTCGAGCAGACGTTTCGTGAGCGAACGTACGGAATGTGGATTCAGCTCCAGTAAACGATTGAACATGGTCGGATCAAGCAAGAAGGTTTTGGAAATTTCCGTATAGATCCATGGATCGACAGCGTCGGCCGTCGCGCTCCAGCCGAAAGTATTGGCTACGTGGTTTTCAATTTCCGCCACACCGCGGAACCCATGTTTTAGCATTCCTTCGTACCATTTTGGATTCAATGTTTTGGCACGAGTCTCAAGTCGAACCGTTTCTTCCAGCGATCGAATTCGAGTTTGCGGCGACAGCGAATCGGACAGATAGATCGCCGGACGTGACTTGGTACGTGTTTCAACAGCCCTGGAAATTCCGCCGAGATATTCAAAGTAGTGATCAACGTCGGTGATGCCGACTTCGAATGAATCGAGGTTCTGATATGTCGCTTCCACCCGTGATAGTGCGTCATCCATCAAATGAGGTGCTTCGCGACCTTCGACTGTCCGTCCGTTTGAGTCGCGCCTATAGGCAAAGCATTTGCGCGTAACGAATAGATCTCCAAGCGTCTCCGCACTCTCCCACTGCGAATCCATCACCATGAAATTGACGTTCGTGCCGTAATTGCCCGGCGCGTTTGAAAACACTCGAGTCACAGCATCGTCAAACTCTAAAGCGCCCGAGTCCATCGTTTCTGAGATGTTGCGCCGCACGTAATTCAAGTCAAGAGGTTCGTCAAGGGTGGCAACCCGCCGCACTGCTTTATCGAGTAAGGTCATAGTCGGCGTAAACAGGTCGCGAAAGATTCCCGATACCGTCATCATCACGTCCATGCGCGGGCGCTTTAATTCTTCCAGCGGAATTACTTCGACTTCGGTGACGCGATTCAATGCATCACGTACCGGACGCACTCCGAGCAGCCACAGCGCCTGAGCGACACCTTCGCCCTGTGTCTTGATGTTGTCCAGACCCCACAGGACGAGCGCCAAGGCACGCGGATAGCGACCGTGTTCATCAAAATAACGGCCCAGCAACGCGTCGGCAGTGTGCTTCGCGCGAACGAACGCCATTTGCGACGGAACTGAATAGGGATTAACGGCGTGTGTGTTGCGGCCCGTGGGCAGGATCCCTGGATTCTGAACGATGTCGGCGCCGGGACCTGGTTCGATGTATTCGCCCCGCAACGCACACATGAGCGACGCCATCTCGTTATTGGAATCGAGTTGCTCAGAAATATTTGCAAGTAGGGAAAAAGTCGGAAGTGATTTCTCACTTTCGACGCCAGACCCAAGCTTCAGCCAGTCAGCAGCGGCGTCGGCGCCGCCTTCGCAAAATCGCTTCACCGCTTCTGAGACGACTCCATCGATCAATTCCTTCATCTCACTTGTCGATGTTTCCTGGAGCAGTTCGTCGTAACAATGAACACCAAGTGTTTCCGCGACCAGCGCTGGCAATGAGCGCGCGCCGTGCTCGGGCCTGTCAAATGACGCAACCATACGCAGCAGGTCCGCTTTTTCGCGGAGCTCCAACGCGCGGCCAAATATGTGCAGACCAGTAGGAATTAGTCGCTGTTCGATCTCCAGCAGTTGTTCATAGAGCTCCATGACGCGAGCGTCACGCTCAAAAGAGTTGAGGTTTGTCATCGCAAAAGGATTGGTGCTGATTCCTGATAATATCTTTATTAACCAAGGAAGTGTTTTAGCCGAAAACATCCAAGCGGGCAACTACAAACCTTTTATTGTCCGATATGCTTCAGCTTGTCGTCGAGATTCGCAACACTCAGCAAAGATACTACCGTAACGTTGAAAGTTCCCAAGCTAGACGACAAGCTGAAGCATATCGGACATTGCGCTACCGCGGTCGGTTCCGTAAAAGCCAGTCCGCCAACTGATCCTTATCTACACGGTAGTTTTTCCTATTGACACTAAACTCATTTCGTAATAGATTCCGCCCCTGTCAGGCAATATCTCCGGGCATTTTGGTTCTTGCCCAGGTTTACTCCTCCCAAAATTCTATTTCTTGCCCAGTATGATTTCGCTCATCTGTATCTGGAGATCCATTCTCTTCGTGATTTCTCCGGGTATCTCACAATTATCCGCCTGGTCGTGATGAAACGGGCTCGCTCCATCTACCTCGTTTTCGGCCAGCCCTTACGAACACCTCGGTTTCCAGCGGGTTTCCAGCGGTCAAGAGGAACAGGCGTAGTTTGCTGATGGGCAAATTCCTCCATTCCTGTCCACACCAAAGTACGAACAAGAACTCCTGGGAGGGAGACTGAAATGTTGAAACTGATGAAAGTTTTAGCCTTAGTCCTCTTTGCGGCGGCGATCGCATTGCCTATGTGGATGCCGAGCACCGTCGAAGGTCAAGGGGGAACTGAAGCTCTCACGACTGACATGGATGCCAAGACCCCCAATGATCTATTCAACGGTTTTGGGGCCCTCGGCACCCCAATAGATGAGTGTGTAGCGGAGCCCGTGGCTCCTACCGCTCGAGGCAACGGCAGGTTCGAAGATAATAAGTTTATTTTCAGCGAGCGTGAGACCGTGGCCGATGGACTTGGACCTACCTATAACGATGTTGGCTGCGTCGAATGTCATCAGTCTGTAGACGTTGGCGCATTCAGCCAGACTATGGAATTCAGAGCGGGCCATATTACCAATGGCTCTTTCGTTGACGCACCTGGTGGACAACTAATTCACGCTCGAGGAACTGATTCGGACATAGTCGAACACATTACAACTGGAGAAACTCAAAAGGCCTTCCGAATTACCACCAGCACGCTTGGCGACGGCTTCGTGGAATGCCTCTCCAACACAGTCCTCCAGAATAATGTGGCGGCCCAGCCTGCTGCTCAGCGTGGCACTTTGACAGCAGTACCGGTAACCGAAGCCAACAACGCGTTGCGCGTTGGTCGCTTTGGCTGGAAGGCTCAACAGGCCAGTCTCTTATCGTTTGCCGGCGATGCTTACCTTAATGAGATGGGCATAACCAATCCATTCGACGGATCCGGCGGCCGAAGCTCCTCCGACCCGAACGCCGGAAAGTTCGAGAACCCCTGCAGTACCGCCGAGGGTGTCGTACCTTGTACCGGCGCTCCATTCGACCCGGTTGCTGATCCGGAAGATGATGGGGACGACGTGCTTGCATTTGCCGACTTCATGGCGGCAACACGAGCTCCTGGCCGGCAGAATCCCATCCCCGCCGCGGCAACACGTGGTGATTCTTTATTTACGTCAGTAGGCTGCGCGGTTTGTCACACGCGCACTTTCCAAACCGCTGCTCCGGGCACGCTCATTAATGGCGGAGCGTTCGCAGTGCCAGCGGCTTTGGGCAACAAGATAATCCATCCGTTCAGCGACTTTGCGCTGCACGACATCGGCACAGGGGATGGCATTGTTCAAAACGGGGGCCAGGGAACGATCAACATGATGCGCACGGCGCCGCTCTGGGGCATCCGGGCTCGCAACCGGTTTTTGCATGAAGGCTTGAACATCACCATCTCCGATACAATCCAATTGCACGCGGGCCAGGCCACAACCGCGCGTAACAATTTCAACTTCCTGACCGCTGCGCAACGGTCGGACCTGATAGCCTTCGTCTTATCACTCTAGATTTGCAATCGGTGATTCTGACGCAGGCAGCAACTGAAGCTCGCCGGAACCCGGCGGGGCTCCAGCACGGCAGTCGCGCTGGTTGATCGGGGTAGCCCGGCGAGCTTCGTTTACTTTCAGCGCGAACAGTAGACAGTAAGCCGTCTTCTTTAAACTCTTAAAACTGATCGAGCGTCAAGTTCTGGCTGCGAGGAGTTCAAGTATGCTTCGAGTTGCAACCATCGTCGCGGTTCCACGCTGTCTCAGAATAAGTTTACCAATTCTCATTTCAGCCCTGTGTCTTTTAACGGGCTGTTCTGAAGCCAAGAAGCCAGTCGCGGAAGCACCGCCTCCTGCAATTGCTCCGCAGGCAAATCAGCCGCAACAAGTCGCAAAACTACCGCCTCCTCAAGTGACCGAGGTGCAGAAAGCTGTCAATCGTGTTTTTAAAGAAACTGTTCTTATTGACACCAGCCACCAGCCAACCTTTATTGTCGGAGACTTCAATGGCGACCTTTCGCAGGACCTCGCGGTAGTCCTGAAACCTGCGTCTGACAAACTAGCTGAGTTGAACGAAGAATTTCCCAACTGGATCCTCAGGGATCTCTCAGAGCCTGTGCAACCACGTGGCCCGCGTCTTCGCGTCGCCGCAAACGATAAGCTCCTCGCCATAATTCACGGATTCGAAGCCAACGGCTGGCGCGATCATCAGGCAACCCAGACATACCTACTTAAGAATGCAGCCGGCACGGGTATGGAGACGCATTCCACAAAAGATCTCGTGGCGGCGTACCGGGACCGGAAGCTGCCGCAATTGCGTGGCGACGTGGTGAGCGAGGAGCTCGGAGGCAAATCAGGGTATCTCTATTATGCGGGGGCAACTTATTCCTGGTATGACCCTAAAACCTTCAAGGCCGATACGGAACGACGGGTGGTCCATATGACTCCTGCGAGCACAAAGAAATAATCATCGTGCATCTGTCTGTGAATTAATTCTTTCGGAGGTATTTCGATGAGCTTCAAGAAGAGGTGCGCATTCACGTGTACGTTCGTCTTGATATGTATGGCGATGGCTGATCCGGGAGCAGGCAAGTCTGCGGGTTTACCTCAACTTAACCTCGAGCCGCAGACGTCTTCCCAGATTGAATTCATAACGGCGGAAGAATTGAAGGCACACATCGCGAAAAACCAGCCGGTTACGATAATAGATGTCCGCTCAACTGGCGGCTTAGGTAACGACGAACGAAAGATCAAGGGAGCCATCCACGTGAAATTGCGAAGACTGAAGTCAAGGCTCGGCTTTTCGCCGCTGAAGGATGCTCCCCGCGATAGAGAAGTTGTTACTTACTGCGCTTGTCCCAGCGACGAAGCAAGTATCCGCGCGGCTCAGGTGCTCTTGCAGGCAGGATTCAAACGAGTGCGCGTCTTGAAGGGTGGCTGGGTGGTCTGGCAAAAGGCAAATGGCCAAATGGAGACTGCTGCCAAGGGCATGTGAGCTGTTCGCGGTTGGTTTCCCGCTTAGATAGGTAGCTGAACGCCGGCCTCTGTGCAACCTCCGTGAACTCTGTGACTCTGTGGTGAATTTACCAGGAGAAAGCGTCAACACACGGAGACACAGAGCACACTGAGAATGCACAGAGAAAACGAATTTTGAACTTCCCGACAAGGCGCGTTTCCACACTCAATTTCCCTGGTGAATGCTTTTCCTGCAAAAGTTCAATACAATAATCATGCATAACGAAAAGTCACACGGGAGGGTAAACGACTATCTTAGACGTCGCCAATTTGGAATGTGTCCGCGGGGACCGCAGGCTTTTTCGCGACGTAAGCTTCTCGTTGACTCCCGGAACACTCCTTCAGCTTACCGGACCCAACGGCAGCGGTAAGACGAGTTTATTGCGCATCGTTTCCGGATTGATGCTGCCTGAGAGTGGAGAAGTAAGGTGGCAGGGCACAAAAATTCGATCGCTGGGCGAGGAATACTCCCGGAGCATTACTTACATTGGTCACCGCAACGGAGTGAAAGAAGAACTCAGCGCGCTGGAGAACCTCCGCATCTCCAGTGGGCTCGCGGGTAGCGAACTCCGCCGTGAAGTAGCCCAGGAGGCGCTCGCTCGAGTAGGCCTGAGCGGTCGAGAACACTTACCGGCGCGGTTCTTGTCTGAAGGACAGCGCCGGAGGTCCGCACTTGCACGGCTCTTTACTTGCGACACCACGCTCTGGCTGCTTGATGAAGTGCTTGCGTCCCTCGATCACGCCGCAGGGATCTTAGTCGAATCAGTAATTGGCGAACACTTAAGCAAAGGTGGGATGGCAATTGTTGCTACGCACCAGGAAATACACGTCTCGGCAGGTTCGTTTCAGCGGCTCGACCTTGCCACCGGCGTCCCCAGCGGCGCAGCCACGCCGGGGCAGCCATCGTGAGCGCCTCGTCGACGTTTTCAATGTTTCGCTGGATCGTGGTGCGCGATCTTATGCTCGCCTGGAGACGCCGGGCCGATGTCTTGTCGACGCTCTTCTTCTTTGTGATCGTGGTAAGCCTTTTTCCACTGGGAATAGGACCCGAGGCATCGCTGCTGCGATCGATAGCGCCAGGCGTCGTGTGGGTAGCAGCTTTGCTGGCTTCGATGCTTTCGCTGAACAGAGTTTTCGCCAACGACTACCAGGATGGAACGCTGGAACAGATGCTGCTGACGCCTCAGCCTCTTTACCTGGTGGTAACGGGCAAAGTCGTGGCGCAGTGGCTGGTATCGGAGTTGCCGCTGGTTCTGATTGCACCGCTGATTGGCGTACAATTTGATTTACAGCCAAATACACTCCTGGTGCTGTTCATTTCACTGCTGCTTGGCACGCCGGTCTTGAGTCTGATTGGCTCGGTTGGCGCGGCCTTAACACTGGGATTGCGCGGAGGCGGCGTCCTGATCGCGCTCTTGATTCTGCCCCTCTATATTCCGGTTTTGATCTTTGGCGCCGGCGCGGTCGACGCCAGTATCATCGGCGTAAGTCCGCTGCCCAATATTTATTTACTCGGCGCGCTGCTGGCGATCTCGTTGGTTTTTGCACCATGGGCAACCGCGGCTGCTTTGAGGATATCTCTGGAGTGAACCGCCAAGAACGCCAAGATCGCCAAGTAAAGAAGAGTTGTTAGAAGTCACAATGAAAGCCCAGCCATACAATCAGATCTCTTTCAAACGTCCACTCTTTCATTTTCTTGGCGCTCGTGGCGTCTTGGCGGTTAATCTAAAGACTCAACCATAAAATGAACTGGTACAAATACGCATCCCCCGCAGCCTTTTACCCGTTAGCCGGAAAACTCATTCCCTGGTTTGGCATTCCCGCGGCCATACTATTCGTTGCAGGTTTGTATATTGGGTTCTTCGTCGCACCCACCGATTTCCAGCAGGGCGACGCGTATCGCATAATGTTCATTCACGTGCCGGCGGCCTGGATGGGAATGCTCTTGTACGTACTGCTGGCTTTCTATGCGGGAATCGGCTGGGCTTTCAATGCGCGGCTGGCGTCGATGATGGCTTCATCGTTGGCGGTAACCGGAGCGATGTTTACTTTTCTTTCACTCGTTACCGGTTCGTTGTGGGGCAAACCTACCTGGGGCACATGGTGGGTTTGGGATGCGCGCATGACTTCAACGCTGATCCTTTTGTTTCTCTACGCAGGATTCATCTCGTTACAGGCGGCGATTGACGAACCAAGGCGGGCAGATCGCGCGGGCGCCGTGCTTGCTATTGTCGGAGTGATCAATGTCCCCATCATCTATTTTTCCGTGCAGTGGTGGAACACCCTGCACCAGGGCGCGACGATTCGCATTCTAGGCAAACCATCTATCGCTCCTCCCATGCTCGCGGCATTATTGATAATGCTGGCCGCCTGCTGGCTTTATTCGATTGCGGTAGTTTTGGCGCGGCTGCGTCGGATTATTCGGGAAAGAGAACAGAACGCTTTTCGACATGTCGAGGCAACAACCTAAACTATGAACTGGTCTGAATTTTTTAACATGGGCGGTTACGGCTTCTACGTTTGGGGGTCGTACCTGGTCGCCTTCTTATTGATGGGTGGCGAAGTAGCCCTGCTTATTAAGAGCGCGAAGTCTGCAGGTAAACAAGTCGATCGAGATTAAAGGATTCGAGTTGAAAACTTCTTTGTGCAGCCTCTGTGAACTCCGTGTCTCGGTGGTGAATATTACTTGGCAAACATCAACCACGGAGGCACAGAGAACACTGAGATCACCCAGAGAAGTGAAATAAACACCCGATCAAGAGTAAGGTTCAGTAAGAACGAACATTATGAAACGAAGACAT
>Ga0070697_100000075_pt1 | contig 79532 bp, 53 predicted proteins | sample KBSK1501metaG_FD_65475 | JGI IMG/M metagenome (GOLD analysis project Ga0070697, IMG submission 65475) | Corn, switchgrass and miscanthus rhizosphere microbial communities from Kellogg Biological Station, Michigan, USA - KBS K1-50-1 metaG | ecosystem: Host-associated > Plants > Roots >...
ATCGGCGACTACCGCAAGCCGAAGGTCCGCCTGCCCGGGAGCGGCGGCGCCTGCGAGATCGCGGCGCTGGCGAAGAAGGTGGTGATCACCATCGCGAACTCGAAGCGCACGCTGCCCGAGCGGGTCGACTTCGTGACCAGCCCCGGCTACCTGCGCGGCGGGCGCGAGCGCGAGACGCTGGGTCTTTTGGGCGGCCCCGAGCTGGTGATCACCGACATGGGGGTGTACCGCTTCGACCAGAAGACTCGCGAGATGGTCCTGGTGTCGCTCCACCCGGGCATCACGGTGCAGACGATCAAGGAGAACATCGGCTGGGACGTCAAGGTGGCCGGCGATCTGACGACGACTCCGCCGCCGACGCCCGAGGAGATCCTGATCATCCGCGAGGAGCTCGATCCCCGCGGGATCTTCCTGCGGTCGAAGGCGGGGTAGCACCAGGGTCCGGAGGGCGGGGGGTGCAGCGTTGAGAAGGAAGATGAAGCCGCGCAAGCGCGCCGGACGCGCCGCCGCCGGAAGGCGACGCGGTCACGGCAGGGGGACGAAGCGGACGACGCGACGGACGCGGCCGATCCTCCAGGACTCGGCGCTCGCCAAGGCCACGGCAAGGGCGGCCGCCTCGATCAAGACCTCTCTGGCGGAAGAGCCGGCGATGCTCGCCGAGGACGCGCTGAAGGCGGCGGAGCAGCTGGGCATGCTCCTCGACGATCCGGAGATCGAGGACGATCCGGAGACCGGCGAGGAGGAGGAGTACTTCCTGCGCCCCCGGCGCGACGCATCGCCCCGGCCGCGCTCGCGCCCCGCACCGACCATCGCCATCAAGTCGGTCGCCGCCCCCGCTGCTCGAACACCCGCGACAGGCGAGAAGGCATCGGACCGGCACGAGAACGGGACGGCGGCCGCCGCACGCGAGCCCTCCGCCGCCACACACGCCGCCGCCGAGCAGAGCGCGGGAGGAAGCCCGGCGCACCTTTTTCCGCGCAATCTGAAGACCGAGTACCCGGTCGCCGTCCGGGCCGAGGGGGTCTGGATCTACGACAGCGCGGGGAAGAAATATCTCGACGGCTGCGGCGGCGCGGTCGTCTGCTCGATCGGCCACGGAGTGGCCGAGATCGCCGACGTGATGACCCGCCAGGCGAAGCGTCTCGCTTTCGCCCACTCCTCGCAATTCATCACGCAGGAAACCATCGGGCTGGCCGACCGCGTCGTGGCGCTCGCGCCGGGCGACATGAAGAAGAGCGGGCGCGTCTACTTCGTCTCGGGCGGCAGCGAGGCGATCGAGACCGCCATCAAGCTGGCGCGCCAGTACCACGTCGAGAGCGGCCGTCCGGGCAAGTCGAAGATCATCGCCCGCTGGCAGTCGTACCACGGCAGCACCATGGGGGCGCTCTCGGTGACCGGCAACGTGGCGCGGCGGGAACTCTACACGCCGCTGTTCGTGCCGATGCCCCACATCCCGCCGTGCTACTGCTATCGCTGCCCGTACGGCCTGAAGTACCCCGCCTGCGACATCGCCTGCATCGAGGATCTGGAGAGGACGATCCACCAGGAGGGACCGGCCACCGTCGCCGCCTTCATCGCCGAGCCGATCGTCGGCGCGACCCTCGGCGCCGTCCCGGCCGTCGAGGGCTACTGGAAGCGGGCGCGCGAGATCTGCAGCCGCCACGACGTCCTGCTGATCGCCGACGAGGTCATGACCGGCGTCGGCCGCACCGGCCGCAACTTCGCCGTCGATCACTGGGGCGTCGTCCCGGACATGATCGTCGTCGGCAAGGGGTTGTCGGGCGGCTACACGCCGCTCGGCGCCGTCATCGCCCGCGGCTTCATCGCCGAGGCGATCGCCAAGGGCCGCGGCCACTTCGAGCACGGCTTCACCTACAGCGCCAACCCGCTGTCCGCCGCCATCGGCAGCGCCGTCCTCGACTACGTGCAGCGCAACCGCCTGATCGCCCGCGCCGCGCGTCTGGGGAAGCGGCTCGGCGAGAAGCTCGACGGCCTGCGCCGCCACCGCATCGTCGGCGACGTGCGCGGTCTCGGCATGATGTGGGGCGTGGAGCTGGTGAAGGACCGCAAGACCCGCGAGCCGTTCCCGGCCACCCTCAAGGTGTCGCGGCGCCTCGACGACGCCTGCGTCCAGGAAGGACTGCTGATCTATCCCGGCTCCGGCACGCGCGAGGGCCGCGACGGCGACCATTTCATCGTCGCCCCACCTTTCACCATCACGCGCTCGGAGATGGACGACCTGGTGGCGCGTCTCGACCGCGCCCTCACGGCGATCGAAAAGTCGTTGCGCTGAGCGACCCGAGGCTCAACGCCTGCCATCTTAAACTTACTGCGCCTTCTTCTCGAACGCCACCGTGTTGCGGTCGGCCTCGACGATCTTGTCGTACATCGCCCGGATGCCGTCCTGCTCGTCGGCTGACCAGCGACCCTTCGTCGCCACGAAACGGCGCACGCAGCGGGCAGACCCGTCAGATTGCGACGAACAGGAGAAGGTCATCGTGCCGATCGCGGACTTGATCATCGCCGGGCTTGGGAGCTGGGACATCTTCATACCCTCGGGCGGCATGATCGTAATTGTCTCGTCGTCGTTCCACGGGCGATCCACATAAAACGGGTGGACTCTTCGTCCCCTGGAGATGGGGTTGCTGTCCTCACACTCCAGGACGCAGCCATGAACGAGCATCAACTCGTCTGCCCGAGTCACTAGCTCCGGGGCCTCGATCGTCATCTTGATTCGCAGCGGCTTGTCGATCGCCTTGAGGTTTTCGAATTCTTGCGAACGTAGGGCCGCCCCGGGCCGGGCGTCCTTCAGCCATTCCTGGAGAATCGAGATGCGCGACGTGTCCGACGCGGGGACGAGCTCCTGACGTTTCTCGATTGCGTCCTCGCCTTGGTACTCGGCGACGACATCCAGATCGGATTTCCCGTCCGGGCGCGGTTTGACCGTCACCTGGTAGCGCGTGGCGCTCGCCTCATCTTTTTGCGGCAGGTTGATCAGAGCACTCCCGGTGTCCGTGATGTAGAGCGCTCCGGCACCCGAATCCTGCCACGGCATGAACCCGAACGGCGCGTACGTGACGCTCGGATCGAGCCACAGGGCCGTCCCGTCGGGCTGCGGGACGGCGACCATCACGTGGCTGAACTGCGACAGACTGAAAAAGCTCGTGTACAGCGTTCCCTTGTCCTTGCCGACGACCAAGACAATGTTCGCCGGTACACCTATCGATCTCAGCGCGGCTAGGAGCAAGACGGTCTTCTCTTCGCTGTCGGCGGTCTTATCCTTGAGAATCTCGCTGAGCGAACGTGGCCTGACCTCCACGTAGTCCTTCGGGTTGTAACGATAGTCCAGCTGAACGTGATGAAAGATGGTCTTGAGTTTTTCCGTCGGATCAGTCACCCCCTGGATCCATCCGCCCACCACCTGTTTGACCGCGACATCGTCGACTTTGTAGATTCTCTGGTAGCGATAGCGCGTGAATTTGGCCACCGAGTCCCAGTCGATGAACAGATTGTCACGCCGACCTCCGAGCTCCTCCCATTCCTGGTAGGCCATGGCCTTGAGCACCATCTCGACCCGAGGGCTGATGTCTCCCAACGGGGGCATCATGCGCTCCTCTTTGTAGGCGGGGATATCCCTCATCTCGACGGTCATCAGCTTGCCCTTGGTCTTACCTTCCTTCCACGGAGTCGTCTGTGGCTCGGGGTTGGGACACTTGTCGCACAAGACCCTGTACGTGGCGTCTTCGTGGACCGCCTGCGACATCCGGGAATACAATGTGAACTCACGACCGGCGAAGTACCACGGATCGATATAGATCACTCGCCCGGTGTATCCGCGGTAGCGGTACTCAAGGATGGCGCCCGGTTCGACTGCAGGGAAGCTGAAGACCTGTTCGGTGAATTTGTAACCGCCGCTCTTCTCGACCAATTTCTCGAAAATCTGGTCAGGGGCCACGGTCACGATTGTTCCGTCCGGCTTGATCGTGCGGGCTTCGATGTCGCTGACACGCGCATAGTTGTACGAGGGAATGTGTACATCCGCGTACTCCTTCCCCCTGTCGGTGAGGACCTTCAAGCGCCAGTGATAGTCGAGCACATTGGTGTACGTGCGACTTTCGATGAGGATCTTTCCGTCACGCGTATGTCGAAGGATCACAGCGTCGGCTTCCGGGTCCTGCGGGACCGACTTGAGATTGCGCTCCTGCTCGGTGATCTCCGGCCAGGTTGGCGTCTCCTTCTTGTCGGCGTGCAGCAGCGACACGCCGCCAGAGGCGATGAGCGTCAGGAGGACGCACAGCAGACCCAAATGTTTCATTCGATGGACTGTGAGGCGTTTCATGTCGACTCCTTGTCAATCCGGTTCAACTCGAGAGCGCTATGTCTCCTGCTATCGGAGCCCGCGCGAGAACTGTGGCGGCACGAGGCCGGATTCGAGAACGAGAGGTGGCCCCAATCTCCAAGTCGGCGACAGGTCTTACGGTGTCCCCTCCCCCCTGCTCATCGATCAGGCGGTTGCAATCGGAAGACGGTTGCTGGTATTGTAAGGAACAAGAACCTAATGTCAATGGACACCTGTGCCGCACGCTCGAAAGGACTCTTAGCCCCATGACTTTGAGCTTGCTTCGCCTCTACTGCTCGTTACTGCTCGCGATTCCGCTCGCTCTGTCTTTCGCCGACTCTCATGCGTGCGCGGCTGACATCACCTCGGGTGAGGACGCCGTGATCCTGGAGGAGAGTTGGGACATAGATATACGCTCACCCGAAGAGGTCCACGAACGCTACCACCAGCGAGTGCAGATTCTTACGCCACACGGTGCGGATGAATACAAGGAGGCAGGTGTCGCTTACAGCCCCTGGGTGGATATCAAGGACTTCCACGGCTCCGTCGAGCCGCCCCATGGGAAGAAATTCGACGTCAAGAAACAGAACGTCGTCGATAGCGCGAGCTTCCCATCATTTGTCCTGTATGCCGATTCGAAACAGCGCGTGATGATCTTTCCGGGTGCGGTTCCTGGTGCGGTGATTGACTACGGCTACGAGAAGGAGATCCGCAATATTTTTTTCATGGACCATACCTTCCCGCTGCAAGATGACATTCCGATCCGCCTTCGGATGGTAACGGTAACGGCACCGGCTTCGTTCCCGCTCCGGATCACAGTGCGTGGGGGACAGCCGGAGTATACACGCAGTGAACAGGACGGGAGGGTGACACACCGCTGGCTTGTGCGTGATGCGCCTGGCTTCAAGCCCGAGTCCGACATGCCACCCAAGGAAGACGTGATAGGAAATATCGTCGTGATGTCCAAAGAGATTGTCTGGGACAACACCCGGATCGACGCCTCGAACTGGGGGGGTATCGCCAGCTGGGATTGGGGTCTGGTCCGCGAGCGAGTGACACCGACTCCGGAGGTCACCCAGCAGGCGCGGGCTCTCACGGCCGGCGTCAGCGAGCCGCTCGAACAGACACGTCGCCTCTACGATTTCGTTCGGAGCCAAGTGGCCTACGTTGCGATCTCCCTTGGCATCGGCGGATGGCAGCCGCATGCTGCCGCGGATGTCCTGCGTAACCGCTATGGAGACTGCAAGGATAAGGCGACCCTGCTCATATCCATGATGCGGTCGGTTGGTCTAGTCGGATACCCCGTCCTCGTCAGGACGCGCGACGATGGCCTGATCGATCGAGACGCCCCTTCTCCCTCATTCAACCACGCCATCGTGGCGATACCCCAGGAGAATGGATATCTATTTCTGGACCCAACCGCGGAGAAGGCGCCATTCGGGGACCTTCCGTACATGGACCAAGGGGTCTCGGTGCTGGTGGTGAAGGACGACGGCAGCGGCGAGCTCGTCGAGACACCTCTCTTCCCTCCGGAAGCCAATCGATCCCGCCGCGTCACGAGCGCGACTCTCAATTCCCAGGGTGACCTTACCGGGAGCTTCACCATCGAGATGTGGGGGCAGGCGCGTCTGGAGATGATCTACGGTCTCGCCTACAACAAACCGTCCGAGCAGGAAGATATTATCAAGGACATGATCGGCTGGCTCTGCCCGGGCGCGAGGTTGATATCTCACGAAACGAGCGTGCCCACGAGACCGGAAGATCCGCTGCGCATCACCATTCGCTTCGAGGTCCCGCATTTCGTGACCCGCGCGGGCAGCCTCGAAGTCTTGACACCCTATCTAGATCGCTTCCCCTATCTGACGCGTATCGCTGCATACTCGCGGCGCCGCTCACCAGTCTTCTTCAAGTTTCTATACAGCGTTACGTCGGAGACCCGACTGCGCCTGCCGCCGGGGCGGACGCTCAAAAAGGTCCCCCAGGACCGCGACTCCAAAGGCCCGGGGCTCACGGCCACGACAAAGCACGAGCTGGTGCGCGAGGGAGACTATCAGGTACTGGTCGTGCGACGATCGGTGAGTGTGTCCAAGCGCGAAATCCCGGTATCCGACTACCCGGCGTTGCGCGATTTCCTCTCGGAGATGTCCCAGGAAGAGTCGAGGGCCGTGACGCTCGAGACGGTTGCGACCACCTTCAATTCTTTAGACACTCGACAGAAAACCTTTATCGCCGGACGACGATAGAATTCGGCCGCGACGCTACGATCCGAGCGCTTCCGCCGCCCGCCGGATCGTCGCGGCGCGGGCGCGGATCGCGGCGGTGAGAGCCGCCGCCTGGCTCCGGGCGCGCGCGGCGTCCCTGTCCTCGACCGCCTCGCGCAGACCGGGTAGCGTCTCCGCCGCGTAGGTGGGAAGAGGTGCGTAGATCAGGTGCCTGAACCACGGGCGCTTCGGTATCCCGCCGGGTGTCAGCAGGTCCCGCTCCGACTGGATCAGGGCGGCGTTCGCCTTCGCCAGCGCCGACGCGGTCGGACGCGCGCCGCCGAGCGACGCCGCGACGCGCGCGTCGAGATCGGTCGCCGCCTTCTCCCACTCCGCCAGGGCGGCGCGCAGCTCGGTCAGGTCGGGCAGCGGGGCGTCGCCCCGGGCGCTCTTCTCGACGTCGGCCAGGTAGCCCTTCACGTCGGCCGGGTAGGGCGATTCCTCGAACGGCAGGATGTCGGCGTCGGCCATGCGGTAGGCCAGGATTCCCCAGAGACGCACCATCGCCGTGTGGTACAGGAAGCCGGGATCGCCGAAACGGCTCATCCAGTAATAGTCGTCCAGGACCGAGTGGTATACGCCGTACGGTCCGTCGAAGCCGGCATCGAGCGAGGGCATGCCGACATGATTGAAGAAGACGGTGTAGTCGGAGCCGCTGCCCAGGATGTCGTAGGTGACGACGTGCGCCTGCTTCTCGACGGCGGGGGCGTTGTAGGTCGACTTGAAGCTGTCCTGGTCGGCGGCGGCCAGCGTGACACTGTACAGGTCGGCGCCGAGGCGCGGGTCGGGCACGTCGCGCAGCGTCTCGGAGATCAGGCGCCGCATCGTCGGCGTCGCCGACGCCTGGAAGACCGAACCAGAGGACGACGAGTCGACGTTCAGACACGCGACGCCGTCGCGCGCCAGCTCGTCCCGGTGCTCCTCGCCCCACTCCGTCGAGCCGGTGAGAGTCCACTCCTCGGCGTCCCAATTGCCGAACACGAGCGTCCGTCGCGGCGGGAACCCGCGGCGGCTCAGCTCTCCGGCGACGCGCGCCAGTTCGAGCATCGTGGCGGTGCCGCTGATCGGGTCGACCGCTCCGTACACCCAGGCGTCGTGGTGGTTGCCGAGGACGATCGTCCGATCCGGCTCGTCGGCGCCGCGCAGCACGCCGATGACGTCGGTGATCGTGCGGGTCTCGAACGAGGCCTCGATCGTGAGATGCAACCGCGACGGCCCCGGCCCGATGTGGTAGGTCAGCGGCAGGCCGCCCTGCCAGCCCTGCGGGACGGGGGCGCCGGCGAGATTCCTCAGCACCACGAGGGCGTCGCGCCAGGAGATCGGAATCGAGGGGATGCGCGGCAGGATCTCCGAATCCTGCGGCCGGATGCGCTTCGCCCCCGGCAGCGAGGGCCAGCCGGGCGTGAGCGGATCGCCCGGCACGATGTAGTCGTAGACCGCGGCGCCCCGCTGGATGTGGCTGTCGGGGCCCCACGGTCCGTCCGGGTAGACGTCGCCGCGGAAGTAACCGTCCTCCATCGGGTCGCTGTAAAAGATGATGCCGGCCGCCCCGCGCTTCTGCGCCTCCTGCGCCTTCCCTCCGCGATAGCCGTGATAGTACCGCGCCAGCACCAGCCGGTCCTTCACCGGCACGCCGCGCCGCTCGAGCGCGTCGAAGTCCTCCGGCCGCGCGTAGTTGACGTAGACCACCTCGCGGGTCAGGTCGCACGACGGCGAGTAGGCGTTCCAGTTGAGCGCCGCGCGCGGGTCGGATGCGTCCTTGTCCTCCGGCACGCCGCTCTCCGGATTCGCCAGGCGCTTGCGCTCGGGCTCGACCTGCTCCAGACGGGCAGTTTTCACGTAGCCGAGATAGACGGCATAGGTCTTCATCTCGGTCTCCAGACCGGCCTCCTTGAAGCGCTCGAAGATGTAGCGCGCCACGCGGTCGTTCTCGGGCGTGCCGGCGACATGAGGCTCCCTGGTCAGGTCGCGGGCGTGCTGCTCGACACGCGCCGTCTCCGGCAGGCTCGTCAGGAGCTTCTCGATCTCCCTCTGACGGGCAAGCGCGTCGCGGTGAAAGCCGTAGATTCCCCCGGACGCGGTGCCGGCCGACACGCCACCCGCGGGCGGCGCGGCGTCTGGTCCCCGGCCCGGCGCGGAGCGCTCGATCGCGGGGCGGGCGGAAGAGTAGGTCTCCAATAGACGCGGCGCCGCGACGACCAGCGCGGCGATCGCCGGTGCGGCGACGGAGACCAGGATCGTCGATGCTCTCATGCCGACCCCGGTGGCGCGCCGGGGGAGACCGCGGCGGTCGCCGGCGCGCCCGAAGGCGTCGCGGCGTCCCTGCGCCGCCTCCAGTAGAAGTAGGCGGGCAGGCCGCAGGCGAGGATCGCCAGCCCCCAGCCCGACTCGACCGGCTGGTTGACGAGCGTGTTGCCCAGCACGATGACACAGAGGCCGACGTACAGGATCGGCGTGACGGGATAGCCCCAGGTCCGATACGGCCGCGGCCATTCCGGATGCCGCCGGCGCAGGACGATCACCGAGGCGCCGGCGAGCGCGTAGAACAGCACGGCCGCGAAGATGACGAACGTGTAGAGCTGATCGTACGACCCCGACAGGCACAGGGCGCTCGACCAGAGACACTGCCACAGGATCGCCCGCGTGGGCGTGCGATGACGCGGATGGACCGCGGCGATCTGCCGGAAGAACAGGCCGTCCTTGGCCATGGCGTAGAACACGCGCGGGCCCGAGATCACGGTGGCGGAGATACAGCCGAACACGGAGACCAGGACGCACAACGACATCAGCGTCGAGCCGATCGGGCCGAACAGACGGCCCGCGGCGGCCTCGCCGATCGTCTCGGTGGTGAACATGTCGCCGAGCGGCATGGCGTACAGGTAGACGAGATTCATGCCGACATAGATCAGCGTGATGGCGCTCATGCCGAGGATCAGCGACAGCGGAAGGTTGCGCTCGGGTTTCTTGATCTCACCCGCCGTGAAGGTGATGTTGTTCCAGCCCTCGTAGGCCCACAGCATCGCCACCATCGACAGGATGAAGGTCCCCGGACCGAAATGTGGGGCGGCCGCGTCCGGAGCGGCGACGGAGCCGGCCGCCAGGTGCGACCAGGATCCCTTGCCGAGCGTCACCCCGAGAATCATGAAGCCGGCGAACGAGAGCATCTTGACCAGCGTGACGACCCCCTGGAACAGGCTGCCCTCCCTGACACCGAAGTAATTGACGATCGACACGAAGACGATGACCGCCACGGCGTTGAGCTGGCCCGCCGAGATCGGCAGCGCGTGCCCGAAGAGCGGCACGGACGCGAGCACGCGGCCGGTGCCGAGCGCCGGAACGAACAGACCGAAATACCGCGCGTAGCCGACCGCCAGGGCGGCCAGCGACCCGGTGTGGATGACGGCGAACAGGGTCCACCCGTAGAGGAATCCGGTCAGGTCGCCGTACGCCTCCCGCAGGAACACGTACTGGCCGCCGGCCCGCGGCAGCGCGGCGCCGAGCTCGGCGTAGACCAGGGCGCCAGCGAACGACAGGAGGCCTCCCGCCACCCAGCCGAGGATGAGGAGCCCGGGCGACGGCAGAAGCCGGGCCACGCCGCTGGCTCCGCCGGTGACCAGGAAGACGGCCGACCCGATCACCAGCCCGATGACGAGGAGGGTCGAATCCCACAATCCGAGCGCACGGATCAGACCGGTCTCGCTCGCGGCGCCGGACGCACCGCCGTCCACGGCGCGCGCGCCCTTTCGACTGCCCGTGTCTTCGCGAATAGAGTCCATGCGTGGTGGCGGGGGAGCGGGATTATACCCTCGGCGCGCGCCGGGCGAGCGGCCGTTTACAGACAGGGCGTGTTGTTGGGTCGGATGCGGCCGGCGCTATCGGTGCCGAGGATCCCCTCGACACCGGCGTGCACGCCGGTGACCAGGTAGAAATACGCCTGCCCCGTGGGAGGATTCGCGGCATCGACGAACGCCGGCGCGGGGTTCGCCCTCTGGAGGCAGACGCCGTAATTCGAGCCGGAGAGCCCCGGGACCGTCCCGCGGTAGACGTTGTACGAGTCGACGAACGGGCTGTCGGTGCCGGTGAACCCCGATGGTGTCGCCGCCAGGTCGGTGACCATCGATGCGGCCAGGTACCCCGCTTCGAGGGCGCGCAGCTTGCCGGAGCCGTAGAAGGTGTTGGGGAGCGGGCCCGCGCTGTTGGTGAACGAGTCCGAGCGGGCCGAAGCGGTGATCGCCGCCCTGACCTCCGGGCCCTGGAGGTGCGGATTGATCGCGAGGAGCAGGGCCGCGGTCCCGGCGACGTGGGGCGTCGCCATGCTGGTGCCCCGGATGTCGCCGTGCTGGCCGTCCCGCTCGGTGAACGCCGTTCCTCTTCCGGCCTGGATCGACCCGGCGAGCGACGAGCCGATCCACTCGCCAGGCGCGGCGATATCCGGTTTGATCCGACCGTCGCGCGTCGGGCCGAGCGACGAGAAACCGGACAGGCTTCCCACGCCCGAGAAGGTGCTGAGCGATGCCGTGGTCGTCGTGCCCGCGACATTGACCCAGTGATCCTTGTCGACGTAGGAGGCGGCGGTGAGGGCGTATCGGGCCGTGCCCGGGATCCCGACGCTCTTGCCGAGGTTGGAGGTCGACAGGCTCACGAAGGATAGGACTCCGGCGTCGGCCTCGTCCCACAGATCGAAAATGGGTGTGGCGGAGCCGATGCCGTTGGTGGTGATCCGGACCGTCCAGGTGCCGGATTGCGGCGCGGGGCTGCACGAGGAGCTGTCCCAGATCTGGACGAACACTTCGTTGTCGCCGTTCAGCGGGTCCGGACCGTTGGTCGCGTCCACCTGGACTGCTCCATCGGCCGAGCAGACGATGCCCGAGTCCGATCCCCGGGCGGCGCCGACGGTGGTGCCGGTCGGCGTGATCAGGCTGACCGTGGCGCTGTCGGCGCCCTTGTACCAGACGTCGAGCCAGATGTGATCGTTGTCGCTGCCGCCGTTCGGCGTGTACGACAGGCTGAACGTATCGCTCACCGACGAGCCGATCCCCGGCAGCGACCCTGTCCAGTGGTTCGGATGGCTGCTGCCATCGCGCCCGCCGGAGTTCCCCGCCGCGATCGCCATCTGGGCGCCGCCGCGTCCCGGTCCGACCGCGGCGTCGATGGTCCGCTCGTCGGGATCGGTGCCGTCGTGCGCGCCGAGGTCGGTGCCGAGGCTCATGTTGCCCACCCACGGCTTTCCGGCGGCGGCCGCGGTCTGCATGATGAACTGCACGGCGGCGGTCAGGTCGCAGCTGCCGCAGAACGTCCCGGTGTCGTCGAACACCCGCACGACGAGGAGATCGGCCTCGGGCGCGATCCCCGCGAACGTCCCGGGCGCCACGCCGTTCCCGGTCTCGAGTCCGTTGCCGGCCGAGGTGCCGGAGACGTGCGTGCCGTGGCCGTGGCCGTCCCCAGTGAGCAGACCGGTCCCGGCCGCGAGCGCGGCGTCGATGACACTCTTCGGGTAATAAGCGCCGAACGTGAACCCGGCGGGCGGAGGATGGGCGGCATCGGTCAGCGTCTGGTCCCAGATACCGAGGACGCGCGTGGTGCCATCGGCGTTCCTGAAATCATGGTCGGTCCATTGGATCCCCGTATCGACCACGGCCACGATCGCGCCCGCCCCCTTCGTGAACGTCGCGTTGGCCTGGTCCGAGCCGACCTGGGCGGACGACGTGCTGATCTCGTTCTGCAGATGGTAGGTGTGCGCGGCCTTCAGCCACACGATGTCCGGCAGACGCGCCAGCGCTTCGAGCACCGCGCCCGGCACCCGAAGCGACGCGTTCGCCCCGACCTGCCCCCGGATCTCCACGCCGATGTCCCGAAGCGCCCCCTCGAGAGCCGCACGCCCGTGGCCCGTCGCGACGGCGCTCTCCCGGAACCCCGCCTTGACGTGCAGCACGGGGGCGGGCGATCGGTCGACCTGCACGAAGCCGGGCAGCGCCCGCGCCGATTCGAGGGATCCGGGCGACAAGCGGCCGGTGAATCTCCCTTGCCTTGTCTGGATGCCGAGGGCCATCGATCTCAGAAATGGATCCAGCTTGCGCTCCCACTCCTCCACTGCGGCGCGGTCGGTGCTCTCAGCCGACCGACCACCGCCCGCGGCCGGGTACGCGAGGAGGATGAGACATGCGCACACCAAGACGATCCAGCGCGGGCGCGGGGAGGGATTCATCGCGCGGGAAGTGTACGGTGGAGGACCCTCGGCGGCAACGTATGGAAGAAGGCTTTAAGAGCGGGCCGATCGAGCCGTCGAGCCGGAGGCTAACTCACTCAATCCATGAGATTACGCCCGGTCATCGGACGGCTCAAAAATCAAAACGGCCGCCGATGGCGATGATCTGTACCGGATTCGAGATCTCGCCGGTGAGGTAGTGGTACGACAGCTCCCCGTGGATGGCGAAGAGCTTGACGAGCTGCACGCTCATCCCCACTCCCCAATTGAAACCGATCTCGATCCCGTTCTGGCTGTCGGAGTTGTCGGTCAGGCGCACGTCATAGAAGCCGAGCCCGGCGGTCGCGAACGGATGGACCGTATGGAAGCGCGGCGTGAAGACGAGATTTCCGGTGACGAAGAAGGCGTCGGCGTCGCGCGTACCGGCGGACGGGCTGATCTCCTCCCGCCCGCTCATCGAGAAGAAACCGACCATGGCGCGGTAGGCCGCGTAGCCTGTTTTCTGGTATTGCACCGCGAAGTTGAGCGTCTCGGAGGCCCGGTATGCGTTGTCTTTCTTGGGACCCGATTCGCCGATCGTGGCGGTGAAGGAGTAGTCGCCCGGTTGCCCGGCTGCCTGGGCCGGCGCCGCGGCCACCAACGATACGAACGCGACTATCGGGGCGACAGCCGCGGTCTGCTTCATGAGCAGTCCCTTCGGGGCGGTGGGAGCGCCAACTGTCTTCCCCCACACAGAAGGCGATGCTAGCACATATCAAATACCCCAAGTGACATTTTTCTACACTATCTAGTGGGTATGCGATCCTTGCGTTCGAACCTATTGAGTGTTCGACGGCCGAATTAGAAACGGCCCCTATCTGATTGGCTTCGCTTAAGTTTCTTCTTGACAAGCCTGAGGGGGTCTCTTATATTCGCGCGGTGGAGTAAAGTGGTCCAAAGTGGCCACACGCCCCTAGAAATCTAAAGAACACCGCGTCGCGAACCGGGGGGACACAGCGACATCTGGATCCCTTCGGGTTTTGGAAAACCGGGACCACCGAAGAGGGTACGGATGCTAAGGGGAAACTCCCCGGCGAAGGTCGACGACAAGGGGCGCATCAAGATTCCCACCTTGTTCCGAGGATACCTCGAAGAGACCTACGGCCGCGAATTTTTTGTGACGTCGCTCAGCGGCGAGTTCGTCCGTCTCTATCCGATGCCGGTCTGGATCGAGGTGGAAAAGAAAATCGCGGGCATGTCCACCGTCAGCGGGCCGGCCGTGCGCTTCCGCAATTTCGTCAACTACTACGGCCAGGCCGCCACCATGGATGAGCAGGGCCGCGTGCTGATCCATCCGATGCTGCGCGAGAAAAGCGGCACCGACGGCGAGGTCTTCGTGATTGGCAATTTGAGCTATCTCGACATCTGGAACCGCGAGACGCTCGATACCAGGCTGAACGGAGGCCCTCTCACCGACGATGACATGGAGATCCTCGGCCGACACGGTATCTAGGAGCCTGTGCGACGCACACTGACATGCCGGGAAGAGCGCACCGACCGGTCCTTCTGCGGGAAGCGGTCGAGGCGCTGGCCTGCCGCGCCGGAGGTCTCTGGGTGGACGGGACCGTCGGGGCCGGCGGTCATTCCGAGGCGATCCTGCGCGCCACCGCGCCCGACGGGCGACTCCTCGCGATCGATCGGGACGCCGGGGCCGTCGAGACGGCTCGGAGGCATCTGGCGGTGTTCGGCGAGCGCGTCATCCTGCGGCACGCCGATTACCGGCGGCTGCCTGCCCTTCTCGACGAGATCGACGCGCCCGCGGTTTCCGGGATCCTGCTGGACCTGGGGGTCTCGTCGCTGCAGCTCGACGATCCCGGGCGCGGCTTCTCGTTTCGTGACGACGGGCCGCTCGACATGAGACTCGATCGCGCCCAGGCGACGACGGCGGCCGATCTGGTCAACACCCTTCCGGAGGGCCGTCTGGCGTCGATCCTGAAGGAGTTCGGCGAAGAGCCCCGGGCGGGCCACATCGCGCGCGCCATCGCGCGGTCGCGTCGTCGCGCGCCGATCCGGACCACCCACGCCTTGGCGGACATCGTCGCGTCCGCCGCCCCGCGCCGCGGCCCGGCGCGCATCCATCCGGCCACGCGCACGTTCCAGGCGCTGCGGATCGCGGTCAACGACGAGATCGAGGGTCTCGACCGGCTGCTCGAGCAGTCCGTCGGCCGTCTCGAGCCTGGTGGGCGCATCGTCGTGATCGCGTTTCACTCTCTGGAGGACCGCGTGGTGAAGAACACGCTGCGCGGCCTGACGCGGCACTGCATCTGCCCGCGCGATCTGCCGGTGTGCGCCTGCGGCGAGCCGGGTCAGGTCCGTCTTGTGACGCCGCGCGCGATCCGTCCGTCCGCGGCCGAGGCGCGCGACAACCCGCGCAGCCGCAGCGCGCGCCTGCGTGCCGCCGAACGGCTCGATCCGTCCACCGGAAGAGCCGTCGCGCGTCCGGAGGGAAGGGAATGAGCCACCGGGCCGAGGGGCCGCGCCTGCAGATCAACGCGCGCCTGGTCAAGGAGAAGGATCGGGCCCGCGCCCGCGAGCTGCGACGGCTCCTGTTCTATGGCGCGGCGATCGTCGTCCCGCTGCTGGTGTACGTCTGGCAGCGCGTCGAATTCCTGCAGGTCTCGTACCGGGTCGAGGCGCTCAAGAAGGAGCGCCAGCAGCTGCAGGAGCAGAACAAGCAGCTCACGGTCGAGCGCTCCTTTCTCACCTCTCCCGATCGGATCGAGCATCTGGCCAGGACGCAGCTCGGCCTGATCGATCCGCCGCCTTCGGACGTGCGCCGGGTGCAGGTGATCAACGGGCACATCAACGAGGTGAGGGCCCAGGCGGCGGTGGGTGGAGAGGTCGCGCTGCAGGCGGCGGCCGCGGCGCGCGCCGGCCGAGCGGCACGCCCCAGGCGCGCGCCGCAGGCGCGGTCGAGCCCGACGCCGCTGGTCGCGCCTGAGGACGCAATCGAAGCCGGGATTGGCATCGTGCCGGACGTGGGGACCGCGACGCCGCGGGACCCGGAGTCCAGCGACAAACCCTGACGCGGGGAGGACGGAAGGGTGAAGACACACGGCATCACGGGGTGGAAAAGCGCCGCAGGGCGGGGACAACGACGGGGCGTCGATCGGCACCGGCCGGGTTCGCAGCGGGCCCGGCTGGTGCTGCTGATCGTGGGGGTCGCCGTCGGGCTGCTGGCCATCTTCGGCCGCTGCGCGCATCTTCAAGTCATCCGGGCGCCCGAGCTGCTCGATCAGGCGCGCTCACAGCAGGAGAAGACGATCACCCTCGATCCGCTGCGCGGTCCGATTCTCGATCGCAACGGCAAGGAGCTGGCCGTGAGCCTCGACGTCGACTCGGTCTTCGCAGAGCCGGGCGACGTGGACGACGCCGCGACCGCCGCCCGCCGTCTGGCGACCGTGACCGGGGTGCCGGTCTCCGAGCTGCGCGAGCGGCTGTCGAGCGACCGCCGCTTCGTGTGGATCAAGAGAAAGATCACGCCCGACCTGCGGCGGCGCATCGAGGCCCTGAAGATCCGGGGCGTCGCGTTCGTGCGCGAGAGCCGGCGGTACTACCCGAAGCGCTCGCTCGCCGCGCATCTCATCGGCGCGTGCGGCATGGACAACCGCGGTCTGGATGGGCTCGAGTTCATGTACGACAGCGCCATCCGCGGGACCCCGGGCCGCATGGTCGCGCTGCAGGATGGTCACGGCGGGCGTGTGCTCGACCGCGAGCAGAAGGAGCCGGCGCCGGGGTTCGGGCTGCAGCTCACTCTCGACGAGGTGATCCAGTACAGCGTCGAGCGGGCGCTGGACGACGTGATGGCGGAGACCCGCGCCGACGGCGCCACCGTCGTCGTGATGCGGCCGCAGACCGGCGAGATCCTGGCCCTGGCCAGCCGCCCGGTGTTCGATCCGAACGCCTATGCCGACGCCCGCGAGGACGCGCGGCGCAACCGCGCCACGACCGACTACTACGAGCCGGGCTCGACCTTCAAGGTCGTCACCGCCGCCGCCGCGCTGGACGCCGGGCGCGTGCATCCCAACGAGGTGATCTGGTGCGAGAACGGTTCGATCGTGGTGGCCCGCCACCGCTTCAAGGAGGACCGCCTGCCGTACGGCAACCTGACGTTCACGGAAGTCCTCGCGAAATCCAGCAACGTGGGGGCCATCAAGATCGCCCAGAGGCTGCGGCCGGAGGAGTTTCTCGGCTACATCCGCGGCTTCGGCTTCGGTCGCAAGACCGGTATCGATCTCCCCGGCGAGAGCCCGGGGATCCTGCGCGACGTCTCCGCCTGGTCCGGGCTCTCCCAGGCCTCGATGGCGATGGGTCAGGAGATCGGTGTCACGACGCTGCAGCTCGCGGCGATGATGGGTGCCGTCGCCAACGATGGCGTCTGGATCCGGCCGCGCGTGGTGCGTGCTCTGTTGCCGGCCGTGGGCAGCCGTGCCCCGCTGCCTCCCGATGTCCGGCCCACGCAGGCGGACATCGTCGGCGATTCGTCGACCGGAGGTCGCGATCAGGACGAAGGTGCGATCCGCCCCGTCGAGCCGTCCGACTCGACCGCGACCGGCGAGGGCGACGCGATCGGCGGCGGCCATACGGCCGCGGCCCCGGACACGCGTCGTGTGGTGTCCGCCGAAACCGCGCGCGCGCTCCGCACCATGCTGCAGATGGTCACGATCGAGGGAACCGGGAAGGCGGCGTCCGTACCCGGCTACACCGTCGGCGGGAAGACCGGGACGGCCCAGAAGGTGGACGCGAGCGGCCGCTACGCGCACGGCAAGTACGTCTCCTGGTTCGCCGGTTTCGTCCCGGCGAACCGGCCGGCCCTGGCCATCGTCGTGATGGTCGACGAGCCCAAGGGACCGAAATTCCATGGCGGCGACGTGGCCGCGCCGGTTTTTTCGCGCATCGCCCAGCAGACCCTGAACTACCTGAAGGTCCGGCCCGATCACGAGGACCCGCTGGTGTTCGATCGATCGCTCCTGGCGTCGTCCGGCAACAGTGTCGGCGATCAGGACGGTGACGACTCACCGGCCGGCGGACCGGTGTCGGCGGTGCGCAGGACCGGCGGGCAGGGGGCCGCCGCGGTCGCGGCCGTCCATCGCACCGGGCTGTCTGGAGAGTTCGGCGGGAGCGTCGCGGTGCACGCCTCTTTGGGCGACCTGCCCCTGACGCTCCGTCCTTCGGGGACGTCGCTCGCGATGCCAAAGCTGGTCGGACTGAGCTTCCGCCAGGCCAGCGAGACGCTCGCGGCCGCCGGCATCGTGTGCCGCAGCGACAAGAGAGGGCAGAAGGTGACGCGCCAGGAGCCCGACCCGGGGACGACGGTGACGGCGGCGACACCCTGCTCGGTGATCTACTGAAGCGTCGCGTCACGCGACGCCCGCCCCGGCGGCGGCGCGGTCGGTCGAGGGAACAGCGCGTGCAGATCTGGCAACTCCTGGAAGGCATACCGGGCGTCGACCTGAGCGGCGGCCCCGCGACATCGATCCGCGGTCTGGCCTACGACTCGAGATCGATCGAGCCGGGCTACCTGTTCGCCGCGCTGCGCGGCCAGAGGAGCGACGGGAACGAGTTCGTGCAGCAGGCGATCGACAACGGGGCGGTGGCGGTCCTGTCGCACCGCGAGGCCGGACGGTTCGCCGGCAAGGTGGCCTGGGTGCGGGTCGACGACGAGCGCCGCGGCCTGGCGCTCGCGGCGCGCAACTACTACGGACGGCCGGACGGGCGGATGACGATGATCGGTGTCACCGGCACGAACGGCAAGACGACCGTCTGCTTCCTCCTGGAATCGATCCTGAAGGAGGCCGGTCGGAAGCCGTGTCTCCTCGGGACGGTCCTGTACCGTTACAACCGCGACGAGACGAAGGCCGGGCGAACGACGCCTGAATCGCTCGACCTGTACCGCCTCCTGGATCGATACGCCACCGCCGGCGCGACCTCGTGCGCCATGGAGGTCTCCTCCCATTCGCTGGTCCTCCAGCGGGTCGCCGGGATCTCGTTCCAGGCGGCGGTGTTCACGAACCTCACGCAGGACCATCTCGACTTCCACGGAACGATGGAGCGTTACTTCGATGCGAAGGCGACGCTGTTCCGCGGCCTGGACGAGGGGGCCGTGGCGGTCCTGAACTCCGACGACCCGCACGCCGAGCGCCTGCGCGACACGACACGGGCGCGGGTCGTCACCTTCGGCGGGACCGAACGCTCCGACGTGCGTATCGAGGACGTCCGGGCCACCCTGGCGGGGACGGAGGTCCGCCTGAGGATCGCCGCGGGTCTGGAGACGCCGGGCGCGACGGCGGGGCCCCTGGAGGTGCGGACGCCCCTCGTCGGCCGGCCGAACGCCCTGAACATGGGGGCCGCGGCGGCCGCGGCGCTGGCGCTCGGCGTGCCGCGCCCGGCGATCGCCGCCGCCCTGGCCGGCGTGCGCGGCGTCCCGGGCCGCTTCGAGAGGATCGACGAGGGGCAGCCGTTCACGGTCCTGGTCGATTACGCGCACACCGACGACGCCTTGCGCGCCCTGCTCGCGGCGGTGCGCGAGCTGCGGCCGCGGCGCGTCATCACTCTGTTCGGCTGCGGCGGCGACCGGGATCGCGGCAAGCGGCCGCTGATGGGATTCGCCGCTGCGGCGGGGAGCGACGTCGTCGTGGTGACGTCCGACAACCCGCGGAGCGAGGACCCGATGGCGATCATCCAGCAGATCCTGCCCGGTGTGCGGCGGGCGCTCACCGGGAGCGAGACCGGTCAGGTCGGCCCGGAGCGCTGCCAGGTGATCCCCGATCGCAAGGAGGCGATCCGGCACGCCCTGGCGCTTGCGGCCGGGGGCGAGTGCGTGGTGATCGCGGGCAAGGGGCACGAGCCTTACCAGATCCTGGGCGACAGGACGATCCCGTTCGATGATCGCGAGGTCACCCGGGATCTCCTGAAGGCGGCGCGCCGAACGGCGCGCGGCCACGCCGCGGGATGAGGTGCGCGGCGGGAGGGCCGATGGAGCCGTCCCGGCGTGCTTAGCCTGGAGAAGATCGCCCGGGCGGCGCGGGGTCGAGTGGTCCTCGGCGCCCGGCCGCCGGCACTGGGAGCGGAGCACCGGGTCGAGGGGTACAGCATCGACTCGCGCACGGTGAAGGCGGGAGAGCTGTTCTTCGCGATCGTCGGGCCCCGCCTCGACGGTCACGAGTTCGTGAACGCCGCGTTCGCCCGGGGGGCGGTCGCGGCGGTGGTGATGCGGGGCAGGACGGCCCGGTACACGGAGGCCCCCGCCCTCATCGCGGTGCAGGACACGACGCGCGCCCTGCAGGACATCGCGGCGTCGGTGCGACGGGCGCGTCCGCTGCGGGTGATCGGCATCACCGGCAGCGCCGGCAAGACGACGGCCAAGGAGCTGAGCGCGGCGGTCCTGGGCCGGCGGTTCAGGGTGCTGAAGTCGGAAGGGAACCTGAACAACACGTACGGGCTGCCGCTGATGCTTCTGAGGCTGCGCGACGACCAGGAGGCGGCGGTTCTGGAGATGGGGATGAGCTACAAAGGCGAGATCGCGCGGCTGGTGGAGATCGCGGACCCGGACATCGGGGCGATCCTGAACGTGCTGCGGGTGCATCTCGAGCACTTCGGCAGCCTGGAGAAGATCGCGCGGGCCAAGGGCGAGCTGTTCCGCGGCATGCGGCGGGATGCCGTCGCCGTGTACAACGCCGACGACCGCCTGGTGGGCCGCCTCGGACGGGCGTTCCCCGGCCGGACGGTGTCGTACGGGATCACGGCGCGCGCGGCTCGGGTGCGTGCGGACGACGTCGCGATCGAGGGGCTGTCGGGCACGCGCTTCGTCCTGAGCCACGAGGGCGATCGGATCCCGGTCCGTCTGGCCCTGCCCGGGCGGCACAATGTCTACAACGCGCTCGCCGCGGCCGCCATCGGTTTCGCGGCCGGTCTGCCGGGCGACGCGATCCGCGCGGGTCTCGAGACGGCCCGCCCGGCGAGCATGCGCGGCGTCCTGCACCACACGAAGACCGGCATCGACGTCCTGGACGACTCGTACAACAGCAACCCGACCGCCATGGAGAGGGCGATCGAGTCGCTGCGGGCCGCCGCGCCGCGCGGCCGACGCATCCTGGTCGCGGGCGACATGCTCGAACTCGGCGATTACGAGCGGACGGCCCACGCGCGTCTGGGGCGGCAGGCGGCCGCGGCCGGCCTGGATCTGATCGTCGCCGTCGGCCCGTTGAGCGCGCGGGCGGCCGACGCGGCGCGGGCGGCCGGCGCCAGGGAGGTGCGGCACTTCCCCGATGCGGCGGCGGCCGCGGACTATGTCGCTTCCGCGGTGCGTCCGGGCGATCTCGTCCTGGTGAAGGGCTCGCGTGGCATGAAGATGGAGCGGGTCGTGCAGTCCCTGCTGGCCACCGACGACGGCCCGCCGGTGGGCGCTTCGGGAGGAGCCTGATGCTCTACTATCTTCTCTTCCCGCTCTATCCCGCCATCAAGGTCATGAACGTCGTCCGGTACATCACGTTCCGGGCGGCGCTGGCGACACTCACAGCGCTTTTGATCAGCCTCGCCCTGGGTCCGCGGCTGATCCGGAGGCTGGGGGACTTTCAGATCGGGCAGCAAATCAGACCCGAGGGACCTCGTTCTCACCAAAGCAAGAAAGGCACACCCACCATGGGGGGGCTCCTCATCATCATTGCGGTGGCGCTCCCCTCCCTCCTCTGGGCAGATCTCACCAACCCCTTCGTATGGATGGTTCTCGTATCCATGCTCCTCTATGGGGTCATCGGCTTCGCCGACGACTACCTCAAAATTACCCGAATGAGGTCCCTCGGGCTGACCTTCCGGCAGAAGATGGTGTTCCAGTGGATCGCGGCGCTGCTGCTCGGGTTGTGGCTGCTGTGGCTGGCCGACCAGGGTCGTTACACGACGCAGTTCAGCTTCCCGTTTTTCAAGAAATGGACTCCCGAGATGGGGACGTTCTACCTGCCCTGGGCGATGCTGGTGATCGTCGGGGCGGCCAACGCGGTCAATCTCACGGACGGCCTGGACGGCCTGGCGATCGGATCGTCCCTCATCGCGTCCGGGACGTACGCCATTCTTGCGTACATCGCCGGGCACGCGAAGGTCGCCGGGTACCTCGACGTGCCGAACGTCAAGGGCACCGGGGAGCTGGCGATCATCTGCGGCGCCCTGGTCGGCGCGTCCCTGGGGTTCCTGTGGTTCAACTGCAATCCGGCCCAGGTTTTCATGGGTGACGTGGGGTCGATGGCGATCGGCGCGACACTCGGCACCGTGGCGGTGCTGATCAAGCAGGAAATCCTCCTGGTGTTCGTGGGCGGGCTGTTCGTCCTGGAGGCGACCTCGGTGATCCTGCAGGTGGCCTCGTTCCGGCTGCGCGGCAAGCGAATCTTCCGCATGGCGCCGATCCATCACCACTTCGAGCTCGCCGGCTGGCCGGAGCAGAAGGTCGTCATCCGCTTCTGGATCGTCGCGATCATCTTCTCGCTCTTGAGCCTGTCGACGCTCAAGCTCCGTTAGGAGTCCGTGCTGATGAACGCGGTGCCACAGGGTTCGTCCCCGCCGAGGCTGGCCGGCAGCCGCGTCGTCGTGGTCGGCGCGCAGAAGAGCGGCGTGGCGATGGCCCGCTTCCTGCTCTCGCGACAGGCGATGGTCGTCCTCACCGACGTCCGCCCGCTCGAGGCGCTCGGCCCGGAAGCGGAGGCACTCCGGCGGGACGGCGCCACGATCCAGGCGGGCGGGCACGTGACGCGCTCCTTCGTGGAGGCCGACCTGATCGCGGTGAGCCCCGGCGTGCCGCTCGCGATCGCCCCGATCGCCGAAGCGCGTCGTCGCGGCGTGCGCGTGGTGGGCGAGATCGAACTGGCGTCGTGGTTCCTGCAGGGCATCGTGATCGGCATCACCGGAACGAACGGCAAGAGCACGACGACGGCTCTCGCCGCCCATCTCCTGGCGCACGGCGGTCTGAAGGCGGTCGCCTGCGGCAATATCGGGCTGCCGCTGACCGACCTGATCCAGCGCGACGCACCCGACCACTACTACGTCGTCGAGCTGTCGTCGTTCCAGCTCGAGGGAATCGACACGTTCCGCCCCTGGATCGCCGCGCTCCTGAACCTGGCCCCCGATCATCAGGACCGCTACGAATCGCCCCGCTCCTACTACGAGGCCAAGATGCGCCTCTTCGGGAACCAGGGGGCGTCCGATCACGCCATCCTGAACCGGGACGATCCGGAAGTCTGGGGCCGCGCGCGCTCTCTGAAGGCCCGCGTCCATCCGTTCAGCCGGACACACGATCTCGAGGAGGGCGCCTGCCTCGCGGACGGCCGGATCGTGGTCCGCCGCGGTGGCCGCGAGATCCGCGCCATCCCTCTGTCGCGGGTGCCGCTGTTCGGCGCGCACAACGTCGAGAACGTCATGACCTCGCTCCTGATCGCCGATTTGTGCGGCGTGCCCCTCCCCAGGGCCGAGCGCGGTCTCGGCGATTTTCGGGGGCTGCCGCACCGGTTGGAGAAGATACGCGAGCTCGACGGAGTGGCGTACTACAACGACTCCAAGGCCACCAACGTGGCCGCCACGATGAAGTCCCTGGAGAGTTTTCCCGGCAGGGTCGTCCTGATCCTCGGCGGCAAGGACAAGGGCGGCGACTTCACGCTGCTCATCCCGATGGTGCGCGAGCGCGTCACGCATCTGGTGCTGATGGGGCAGGCGCGCGACGTGATCGCGGCCCAGATCGGGACGGTCGTCCCGACCACGAAGGTCGTCAACCTGGCCGAAGCGCTGCAGGCGGCCCGCGCCGCCTCGAGGGACGGCGACGTCGTCCTCCTCGCCCCGGCCTGCGCGTCGTTCGATCAATATAACGGGTTCGAGGAGCGCGGCGAGGACTTCCGCCGCCTCGTCGGGGCCCTGAAGCCGGTGGCGTGATGGCGCGCAAGCTGGCGTTCGACAAGACCCTGTTCGGCGTCGGCGTGGGGCTGACCCTCTTCGGGCTGGTGATGATCTACAGCGCCTCGGCGATGATCGCCATGCAGCGCTTCGGGAACGCCCACCACTTCCTCGTGAAGCAGGCGGTCGCCGCGGCGATCGGTCTGTGCGTCATGATCGTCGCCATGCACGTCGATTACCGCCGGCTGTTGAAGCCGCCGGTGGTCGGCACCGGCCTGCTGGCCAGCACCATCCTGCTGATCGCCGCGCTGGTGTCCGACCGGACGCACCAGGTGCACCGCTGGATCATCCTCGGTCCGGTGCAGATCCAGCCGTCCGAGATCGGCAAGCTGGCGCTGGTGCTGTTCCTCGCGTATCTGATGGCGCGAAAGGAAGCGCGGGTGAACGATCTGGTCGGCACGATCATCCCGTGCGCCGTGGTCGTCGGGCAGCTGTCACTGCTGGTCTACCTGCAGCCCGATCTCGGCACCGCGGCGGTCTATCTGATGCTGGCGATCGTTCTCCTGTTCCTCGCCGGGCTGCGCTGGAAGTACCTGATGGTCTCGGGTGGCGGCTGTCTGCTCGCGATCGGAATCCTGATCCTGCAGGCGCCGTACCGGGTGCGACGCATCCTCTCGTTCATGAACCCGGAGGACGACCCGCTGGGGGCGGGCTTCCAGGTGCGCCAGTCGATCCTGGCGGTGGCCAGCGGCGGTCTCCAGGGGCAGGGGGTCGGCGAGAGCCGGCAGAAATTGTTCTTCCTGCCCGAGCCGCACACCGATTTCGTGTTCTCGGTCATCTCGGAGGAGCTGGGACTGATCGGCGCCGCCGCCGTGATCGTCGCCTTCGGCATCCTGTTCTGGCGCGGCGTGGTGGCGGCGGCCGGCGCGCCCGACCGCGGCGGCTATTATCTCGGCATGGGCATTACGATCTGGCTCGTCGTGCAGGCGATGATGAACATGGCGGTGACGCTGGGGTTGATGCCGACGAAGGGGATTCCCCTGCCGTTCCTGTCGTACGGCGGCTCGAGCCTGGTCGTCAGCCTGTGCGCCCTCGGGGTGCTGCTGAACATCTCGCAGCACTCGTCCTGAGGACGTGCCGTCCATCATGGCGGTCGAGACGTTCGTGATTGCGGGCGGAGGAACCGGTGGTCACCTGTACCCCGGTATCGCGATCGCCGAGGAGATCCAGCGGCGGCACGGGAGCGCGGAGGTCGTGTTCGCGGGAGCGGGCACGCGCCTGGAGCGTGACATCCTGGCGCCGCACGGCTACCGGCTCATCGCCATCCGGAGCGGCGGCGTGGTCGGCAAGTCCGCGGCGGCGAGATTGAAGGGCATCGGTCGGGCGATGGCCGGCTATTTCGAATCGATCCGCATGCTCATGAGGCTGAAGCCAAAGGTGGTGATCGGGGTCGGCGGGTACGCCTCCGGCCCGGTCGTGATGGCGGCGGTGACGCTCAGGAGACCGAGCCTGATTCACGAGCAGAACTACGTCCCCGGGCTGACCAACCGGATCCTGGCGCCCTGGGTGCGCCGGGTGGCCGTGTCGTTCGACGAGACGAAGCGGTATTTCGGGGGCCGGGGCGTGCTGACCGGCAATCCGATCCGCGCCGCGTTCCGGTCGGCGCCGCGCACCGCGCGCGACAGGGCGTTCCACGTCCTGATCTTCGGCGGCAGCCAGGGGGCGAAGGCGATCAACAGCGCCGTGCTGGGCGCCCTCCCCCATCTCCAGGAGCACCGGGCCGGTCTGCGTTTCATCCACGGCGCCGGGGCGAAGGACTGGGAGCGCGTGCAGGCCGCGTACGCCTCGTCCGGCGTCGACGCGGACGTGCGCCCGTACATCAGCGACATCCGCCAGGCGTACGAGTGGGCCGACCTGGTGATCGCCCGCGCCGGCGCCAGCAGCGTGTCCGAGATCGCCGTCTGCGGCAAGGCCTCCATCCTGGTGCCGCTGCCGACATCGGCCCACGATCATCAGCGCCTCAACGCGCGCAAGCTGGCCGACGCGGGCGCCGCGATCGTCATGGAGGAGAGCGGCCTGACCGGAGAGACCCTGGCGCGGACCCTGATGGCCCTGCGGGACGATCCGGGGCGCGTGGGCGCCATGGGGCGCGCCGCGTCGTCCCTGGCGCGCCCGGACGCCGCCGCCCGCATCGTCGACATGGTCGAGGAGATCGCGGCATGAGGCGGCGATGGTGATGCTCCGCAAGACACGCCGCCTCCATTTCGTCGGCATCGGCGGCATCGGCATGAGCGGGATCGCCGAGGTCCTGGTCAACCTGGGCTACCAGGTGACCGGCTCGGATCTGGAGGACGGGGCCACGGTCGGTCGACTGCGCGCCATGGGCGCGACGATCGCCCGCGGCCACAGGACGGAGAACGTGGGCGACGCGGACGTGGTGGTGGTCTCCTCCGCGGTGCGGGGGGACAATCCCGAGGTGCTGGAGGCCCGCCGCCGCCAGATCCCGGTGATCCCACGCGCCGAGATGCTGGCGGAGCTCATGCGCATCAAGTACGGCGTCGCCATCGCCGGCTCGCACGGCAAGACGACGACCACCTCGATGGTCGCCCAGGTCCTGGCGGGCGCCGGGCTCGACCCGACGATCATCATCGGCGGCCGGCTCGGGGTGATCGACAGCAACGCCAAGCTGGGGCGCGGCGACCTGCTGGTCGCCGAGGCGGACGAGAGCGACGGGTCGTTCCTGCGCCTCACGCCGACCATCGCGGTCGTGACCAACATCGATGCCGAGCATCTCGATCATTACGGCACGCTGACGCGGCTTCAGGACTCTTTTACCGACTTCCTGAACCGGGTGCCCTTCTATGGCGTCGGCATCGTCTGCCTCGACGACGAGCGCGTGCAGGAGATCCTGCCGCACCTGTCGCGGCGGGTCGTGACCTACGGCTTCTCCGCGCAGGCCGACCTGTCGGCGTCCGACGTGGAGCTCTCCGGGTTCAAGGCGGCCTATTCGGTGCTGCTGCAGGGCAAGAGGCTGGGTCGCGTCACCCTGCGCGTGCCCGGCCGCCACAGCATCCAGAACTCGCTGGCCGCGATCGCCGTCGGTCTGGACCTCGAGGTGCCGTTCGGGGCGATCGCCGCGGAGCTGTCGCGCTTCAGTGGCGCCGACCGACGCTTCCAGCTCAAGGGCGAGGTGTCCGGCATCATGATCATCGACGACTACGGCCACCACCCGTCCGAGATCCTCGCGACCCTGTCCGCCGCCAAGAAGGGGTTCGGCCGGCGGACCGTGGTCGTCTTCCAGCCGCACCGCTTCACCAGGGTCAAGGCGCTCCTCGGTGAATTCGCGCGCGCCTTCTACGATGCCGACGTCCTGGCGGTGTGCGACATTTACCCGGCCGGCGAGGCGCCGATCCCGGGTGTCACCGCCGAGGGAGTGGCGCAGGCGATCAAGGAGCACGGTCACAAGGACGTGACCCTCGTCAGGGACCTCAAGGAGGTCCCGGGCTGGCTGAAGGAGCGCGTCCGGGACGGCGACATGGTGATCACGATGGGCGCCGGCAGCGTCTACAAGGCGGGCGACGAGCTCGTGAAGCTGCTCCAGGGAGGCCGGTGAGACCGCTCCGCGGGGAGAGGCGGCGGTGCTGATGGTGGCGGCGAAGGATTGGGTGGCCGAGGCGGAGGCGATCCTGCGCGAGGAGCCGGTGCGCGTGCTGCGCGACGTCCCGCTGCGCGCGCGCACCTCCCTGGGCGTCGGCGGCCCGGCCCGCCTGCTCCTGGCCGCCGACCGCGCCGGCGAGCTGGCGGGCGCGATGCGCCGTCTCGCGCAGGCGGGCGTGCCGTACGAGTTCCTGGGGGCGGGCTCGAATCTCCTGGTCGCCGACGAAGGGCCGTCCTTCGTGGTGATCTCCTCCGAGTCCCTCGCGGCCGAGCCGGAGATTGCCCGGGAGACCGTGCGCGCCGGGGCGGGCTACTCCGTGCCGAAGCTGGTCAAGCGTGTGGCGGCCGCGGGCCTGGCAGGGATCGAGTTCGCCGAGGGGATCCCGGGCAGCGTCGGCGGCTGCGTGCGCATGAACGCCGGCTGGCACGAGGGGATGTTCGGACGGACGGTGACCTCGCTCACGGTCATCTCCCGCGCGGGAGAGATCGAGGAGCTCGCGGCCGGGCCCGGCACGTTCGCGTACCGCAGCAGTCCCGGGATCGGCGACCGTTTCGTCGCCGGGGCGACCCTGCGGCTGGCGCCCGACGACCCGGCGCGCGTCCGCGAGCGCATGCGCGGCTACCGCGACCACCGCGTGGCGACGCAGCCGACCGGCGCCAGGAACGCCGGCTGCATCTTCAAGAACCCCGCGGGCGAGCATGCCGGGAGGCTGATCGAGCAGGCCGGTCTCAAGGGGCTGACCGAAGGCCGGGCGGTGGTGTCCGACCTCCACGCCAACTTCATCGTGAACCGCGGAGGCGCGACCTTCAGGGACGTCGTGACGCTCATCGACAGGATCCGTGACGCGGTCGGCAAGGCGACCGGCATCACGCTGGAAACGGAGGTGATCGTCTGGAGGTGAGGCGCACGCCACAGGCGGGCGGCGCGCACGACACGGGACGCGCCGGCGCCGTCGAGTCGCTGCGCATCCTGCGGCGGGTCCGCAGCGGGCAGGTGCGCAAGCGGCGCCGCGGCCGCGGCGTGCTGCTCGTCGTCGCGGCGCTGGCGTCCTGCGGCGCGCTGGGGGGCTCGCTCCTCGCGGCGCATCATTACCTGACCCACTCGCCGCGGTTCGCTCTGCGGCGCATCGGCTTCTCACCGACGCGCTACGCCCCCGAGGACGACCTGCGGCGCAGCCTGTCGCGTTACACCGGGCGCAACTTGTTCCGCATCGATCCCGCCCGCGTGGGGCGCGATCTGGAGTCCCGCCGCTGGGTGCGGCACGCCGTCGTGAAGCGCGTCATTCCGGACGGGATCTTCTGTGCCGTCGAGGAGCGCGTGCCGCAGGGTCTGGCGCTTCTGCACGACCGGGTCTGGCTGGTGGACGACGAGGGGGTCGCCATCGACCCCTACGGCGGCCCGGCGCAACAGCACTACTCGTTCCCGATCCTCGTCGGTCTCGACGAGGGCAGCGCCGCGCGCGCGCGCGCCCAGATCCAGCGCGGCGTCCGGCTGGTCATGTACCTGCAGGCGAACGTCCCGGAGATGGCCCGGGACGTCTCGGAGGTGGATCTGTCGCACGACGATCGGCTGGAGCTGCGCATGAACCAGGGAGGCCCATCCGTCCGACTGAGCCCGATCGACTTCGGAGCGAACCTGGATCGCTACCTGACGCTGCGCAATTACCTCGCGACCGATTTCGGCGGAGGCGCGTACGTCGACCTGAGGTTCAAGGACCGTATCGCGTTCCGGCCCCTCGTGGCGTCGAACGGAAGCAAGGGAGACTGAGGATGGCGCGAGTCGGCACCCACGTCGTCGGATTGGACATCGGCACGACCAAGGTCTGCGTCCTGATCGCCGAGCCGCGGGCCTCGGGCGGCCTCGACATCATCGGCTTCGGCTCCGCGCCGTCGCGCGGCATGCGCAAGGGCGTGGTCGTCAACCTCGATTCCTGCGTCGCCTCGATCAAGCAGGCGATCGAGGAGGCGGAGCTGATGGCCGGATGCTCGGTCGACCGCGCCTACGTGGGCGTCGCCGGGGCGCACGTGCGCGGTCTCAACAGCCGGGGTGTCGTCGCCATCTCGGGGCGCGATCACGAAGTCACCCGCGACGACGTGCACCGGGTCCTGGCGGCCGCGCGCGCGGTGAACATTCCCCCCGAGCGTGAGATCTTCCACGTCCTGCCGCAGGAGTTCATGGTCGACGACCAGGAAGGCATCCACGACCCCGCCGGGATGACCGGCTCGAAGCTGCAGGCCAACGTGCACATCGTCACCGCGTCGGTGACCGCGGCGCAGAACCTGGTCAACAGCGTCAACCGCGCGGGCGTTGAGGTCGAGGAGGTCGTCCTCGAGCAGCTCGCGGCGGCCGACGCGGTCCTGACTCCCGACGAGAAGGAGATGGGGGTGGCCCTCATCGACATCGGCGCCGGGACGACCGATCTGGTGATCTTCGAGCGCGGCGCCATCCGGCACATCGCGGCCCTGCCCACGGGCGGCGAGCACGTCACCAACGACATCGCGGTCGGGCTGCGCACGCCGATCCCGGAGGCCGAGCGCATCAAGAAGAGGCACGGCTGCGCGCTCGCCAGCCTGGTCGGCGACGAGGACACGGTCGAGGTGCCGAGCGTCGGCGGCCGCAAGCCGCGCGTCTTGTCGCGCCAGCTCCTGTGCGAGATCGTCCAGCCGCGTGTCGAGGAGATCTTCGCCCTGATTGCCGAGGAGTTCGCGCGCAGCGCCTTCGATCGATCGATCCACGCGGGCGTGGTCCTGACCGGCGGCGGCTCGATGCTCGAGGGGATCCAGGAGGCCGCCGAGCAGGCGCTGGACGTGCCGGTGCGCCGCGGCGCGCCCGATGGTCTCGGCGGGATCGCGGACACGGTGGCGACGCCGCAGCACAGCACGGTGGTCGGGCTGGCGCTGTTCGGGGCGCGGCGGAGAGAGAGCCTGCCGCAGAAGATGGCGCACCCGTTCCTGTTGTCGCGGGTGGGCGACATGGTGAAAGGCTGGCTGAGCGAGCTCTTCTGAGCCGACTCTTCAAGAGGAGGATCGAATGATCCTGATGGACGAGAGGGACGCGAAGGGCGCCCTGAGGCTATCCTTCGACGAGAACAAGGCGGTCGGGGCGAACATCAAGGTGATCGGCGTGGGCGGCGGCGGCAGCAACGCCGTGAACCGGATGATCTCCACCAACCTGCAGGGCGTCGAGTTCATGGTGGCCAACACCGATTGCCAGGCCCTCAAGGGCTCGCGGGCGCCGCTGAAGATCCAGATCGGCGCCAAGCTGACCAAGGGTCTCGGCGCGGGCAGCAACCCCGACGTCGGCCGGCAGGCGGCGCTGGAGGATTCCGAGAAGATCATCGAGGCGCTGCAGGGCGCCGACATGGTCTTCATCACCTCCGGTCTCGGTGGCGGGACCGGCACGGGCGCCGTGCCGATCATCGCCAGCCTCGCGTCCGAGCTGGGCGCCCTCGTGGTCGCCGTGGTGACCAAGCCGTTCGGATTCGAGGGGAAGAAGCGTCGCGATCAGGCGGAGCAGGGCCTGAAGGACCTGCAAGAAGCGGTCGACACGGTCATCTGCATCCCGAACGAAAAGCTGCTCAACTCGGTCGACAAGGCGATGCCGCTCGGAGCCGCCTTCCTGTTCGCCGACGACGTTCTGCGCCAGGCGGTCCAGGGGATCTCCGATCTGATCACGATACCCGGCGAGATCAACCTGGACTTCGCCGACGTCAAGACGATCATGAGCGGCATGGGGATGGCCCTCATGGGAACCGGCATCGCCAGCGGGCCGAACCGCGCGATCGAGGCGGCGCAACGCGCCATCTCCTCGCCGCTGCTCGAGGACGCGACCATCGACGGGGCGCGCGGCATCCTGATCAACATCACCGGAGGCACCGACATGACCCTGCACGAGGTGGCCGAGGCCTCCAGTCTCGTGCAACGCACCGCCGATCCCGAGGCGAACATCATCTTCGGCACCGTGATCGACAAGGCGATGACCGAGGACGTCAAGATCACGGTCATCGCCACCGGATTCAACCGCGACGGACGCGTGGCGATCGAGGCGGCCGCGCAACGCGGCTTCGGCCAGCGGCACGCGTCGCCCGAGCCGGCGGCCGTGCAGGCGCGGGCGCGCGACCTCGACTCGCCGACGTTCCTCCGGCGCGCCCCCGCGGCTCCCGCTCCTCCCTCGGCCCGCGCCGCCGACGGCCCGGTCAACATGGGCTACGCTTCCCTGCAGGACGACCTCGACGTGCCGACGTTTCTGAGGAAGCAGATGGACTAGGAGTGTGCCCCTAGGATGACCGACGGGAACCATTACAAGATCCTGATTGCCGACGACCGGGAGGACAATCTCGGCCTGCTGCGCGAATGGCTGTCGGCGCAGGATTACTACGTTCGCTGCGCCCGTGACGGGCGCGAGGCCCTGGACATGGCCCGCAAGGACCCTCCCGACCTCGTCCTGGTCGACAAGGTGATGCCTGAGGTGGATGGCCTGAGCGTGGCGCGCGAGCTGAAGAAGGAGGACCCGACCGTCCCGATCATCGTCCTCACCGGTCGCGAGGACACCCGCCGCGCCGCCATCTTCGACGACACCGGCGCCGACGACCTCATCATGAAGCCGTTCCAATACGAGGAGGTCGAGACCCGCGTCCGCACCATGCTCAAGAAGCGCGAGGTGTTCCGCGCGCTCGAGCAGGCGAACGTGGAGCTTCGCCGGGCCAATGAGCGGATGGCCCGTCTCATCCAGTACGACGAGAAGACCGGGCTGTACAACTACCGCCACTTCATGGAGCGGCTCGCCGATGAGTTCAAGCGCGCCCGGCGCTACGGCAACCGGCTGACGCTGGCGATTTTCGACATCGATCACTTCAAGGGCGTGAACGACCGCTACGGCCACCCCGCTGGAGACCGCGTCCTCAAGGAGTTCGGCGAGATCATGCTGCGCTCGTCGCGCGAGACCGATACGATCGCGCGCTACGGCGGCGAGGAGTTCGTCGCCCTGCTGCCCCAGACCACCGCCGTGCACGGCCAGCGGCTGGCGGAGCGCATCCGTCGGGTCACCGAAACCCATCGCTTCCACGGCGCCGACGCACCCGAGCCGGTGATTCGCATCACCGTCTCGGCCGGAGTCGCCACCTTCCCGTTGAACGATCGCATCCAGCAGCCGGAGGACGTGGTCAAGGCCGCGGATGACGCCCTGTATCGCGCCAAGGACGCGGGGCGCAACCGCACTCACCTCGATCAACGCTCGCTGGCCGCGGAGCGGTAGGAGCCCCGCCGGACACTAGCGGCCCGTGCAGCTGACGTTGTCGGGAGGGGTGTTCTCGCAACGGATCGAATCAGTCATCCCGGAGGCGAGACCGCTGCACGCGCTCGTGACTGCGCTCTCGATGGCGGCCTTCTCGGTGCCCGATGCACCGGTCCGGCAGATCGTCCGACCCATGAACGTGACGCAGACACGGCACTCGTGACTGGCGATCCGTGTGCTCAGGTAGACGACCAGCGCGCAGAACACGACGAGGAACACCACGGTGGCCTTGGTGGTCTTTCCCATGAGGCCTCTATGATAAGTTAGTTGCCCTCATGAAGAAGACCGAAGTCGAGGTGAAGCTGCGGGTCGAGGAGCCGGACAAGATGCCGGCGCTCCTGCAGCAGATCGGTGCCAAGCAGGTCCATCCCAGGGAGTTCGAGGACAACCAGCTCTACGATTTTCCCAATTTTTCGCTCAAGATGAACCGGGCGATGCTGCGGGTGCGCATCCAGGAGCGTGGCTCCCTTCTCACATACAAGGAGGCGCCCCGGGTCGAGGGTGGCGCGAAGGTCCGGGACGAGATCGAGGTCAGCGTCGGCTCCGGGGAGACGCTGGTGGTGATCCTTGCGAAGCTCGGCATGCGCCCGCTGTTCCGTTATCAGAAATACCGGGCGGTCTACCAGTACTCGGAGCTCGTCATCACGGTGGACGAGACGCCGATCGGCGTATTCCTCGAGCTCGAGGGGCCGAAGACCCTGATCGACATCGTCGCGACGAGACTTGGATACAAGCCGACCGACTATATCGTGAAGAGCTACCTTGCCCTGTACCAGGATCACCTCAAGACCCGTGGCCTGCCCTTGAAAGACATGATCTTCGATGCGCCTTGATCATGACGATCAGGGATATGTTCGGGCCCCATTTCTCATCTCTTGCATAGGATGTTTTGTCTTTAACTCATGAGATGCTCGACCATGATCAGCACAATTCTCCATAGCCGGATTTTCCACAGGCCCATCCGGCGCGCCTTTCAGAGCATGTCGCGCCGCCGACTTATGGTGCAATAGCATTATGAAGACAATGGTCCTGGCGGCCGGGCTCGGCGAGAGGATGTGGCCGCTCACTGAGGGACGCGCGAAGCCGTCGCTCCCCCTGCTCAATCGGCCGATCATCGCGTTCGTCCTCGAGCACCTTGCCCGCCATGGGGTGAAGGAGGCGGTGATCAACCTTCACTACCAGCCTGAATCGATCAGAGGAACCGTGGGCGATGGCCTGAAGCTCGGCTTGAAGGTGCATTACTCCGAAGAGCCGATCATCCTGGGGACAGCGGGCGGGTTGAAAAAGGCCGAGCCGCTGCTCAAGGGTGACGGCAGCTTCTTCATGGTCAACAGCGACAGCCTGAGCGACTGCGACCTGGGTGTCGTCCTCCAGAAGCATCGAGAATCAGGCGCCCTTGCGACGATCGTCCTGATGCCCCAGGACCCCAAGGCGGGGTACAGCAGCGTCGAGATGGACGATCGGGAGCGCATCACCCGGATCGCGGGTCAGCCCGCGGGGGACTCCGACCCGAAGGCGGGGCGGTATCTGTTCACCGGGATCCACGTTCTCGAGCCGGAGATCTTCGAGTTCATACCCCCCGGAAAGAGCGACATCAACAAGGACATCTACCCGGCGCTGATCGCTTCCGGGAAGGTCGTCCGGGGCTTTGTTCACGCAGGATTCTGGAAAGAGCTGGGAAATCCCCGGCTGTATCTCGAAGGAGCCATTGCCGTGCTGCGGGGCGGCAAGGACCCCTCCTTGCAGGCTCTGCAGTACCCCGGCGGCATCTATCTGGACCGCGTGCTCCCCCCGAAGCAGGTGAGCATCGAGCCGCCCGTCCTGATCGGTCGCGGCGCCACGATCGGAGCGAAGAGCGCCCTTCTCGGCGGGGTGGTGATCGGCAGGCAGGCGACGATAGGCAAAGGATGCTCTCTGCGCTCGACCCTGGTATGGGATGGAGCCCGCCTCGGCGATGGGTCGAGTCTTTCGGAGTGCATCGTCACGTCCGGCGTCTCGATTCCGGCAGGAGTGAGTCTGACCAACAAGATTTTTCTGCGTCCGGAAGGTTACCAGGGGAAGAAGCAGAAGATGGAGCGCCTCGGCCAGTGCTGGATGACCAACCTGTGACCGCCAGCCCGGCGCACGCCGATACCCCGATCACGCCCACGATCAGGCCCTTCATCGAACGCACGATCGGCCGCCGATTCCGGATCGCCGAAATCGCCGGAGACGCCTCAGCCAGGAGGTTTTATCGGATTTCGACCGGGAAGAGATCGGCCGTGCTCATGGTACACCCCGAGCCGCTCGAACCCTCCTCACCCCTGTTCAGCAACCACAGGGTGCTGGCCTCGATCGGCGCCCCCGTACCCCATATCCTCGGATCGGATCCGGCGCGCGGCCTCGTTCTGGTGGAGGATTTCGGAGACGACACGCTGCAGAGCCATCTGCTTGCGGCGTCTCCGGCCGCACGCGCCCGGGAGGCCGCCGTGCTTTACGGCCAGGCGTGCGACCTGATCGTCCTGTTGCATCGACGCGGGGCGGCTGCCCTGCGACCGGACGACTTCGCCTCCACCTGCTCGCTCGACCGGGAGCGATTCCTGTTCGAGCTCGATCACTTCCACCGGCACTTCATCGTGGGCCACAGGAACCGGACGCCGGCGCCGGCCGAGGAGGCGATGTTGCGCGCCTTCTACGCCGACCTGGCCGGGGAGTGCGACCGGCTGCCGCGGGTGTACTGCCACCGCGATTTCCAGTCGCGAAACCTGATGGTGCGACGTGGCGGGCTCCGTCTCATCGACTTTCAGGACGGCCGGATGGGGCCCTATACGTACGATGCGGCGTCGCTCCTGCGTGATTCCTCCCTCGACCTCGACGAGCGCCTGGTGGACGACATGATCGACCGACTTTGTCGCCGGCTCGGTCACGAGCCGGACGAGTTTCGTCGCGACTTCGATCTGATCGCCCTGCAACGCAACATCAAGGATCTGGGGACCTTCGGGTTCATGGCCGGCGTCCGCGGCCGTCCCGAGTACCTGGCGTACGTACCACGCACGGTCCGCCACATCAAGAACACGCTCACGGGCGGCCGCCGGTACCACTTCTTCTACCCGGTGATCGAACGGTATGTGCTGGCCGATTGAGCGCGGGGGTCAGCCGGTCTTGCGGCGCAGGAACAGATCGGGATAGAAGGCATCGCGCCCCTCCTTGCCCAGGAGGAGCGCCGAGGTGATCAGCCCGACGTGGGAGTAGGTCTGCGGGAAATTGCCCCACAGATCCCCCGTCGACGGGTCGATATCCTCGGAGAGGAGACCCAGCGGGTTGGCGCGCCCAATCACCCTCCGGAACATCTCGTGCGCCTCGGACTCCCGGCCGACCATGACAAGGGCCTCGATAAACCAGAACGTGCAGATGAGAAAGGCGCTCTTCGGCACGCCGAAGTCGTCGGCCGACCGGTAGCGGAAGACATAATCGCCCTCCTTGAGAGTCGCCTCGTAGCGGGTCAACATCTTCTTGAAACGAGGATCATCGGACCGGAGGAAACCGAGCATCGCCATCAGGAGATTGCTGGCATCGGGCTGGTCGCCCCGGAAGGTCATGGTGAAACAGCCGAGCGCCTCGTTCCAGGCTTCGGTCTCCAGGATCGAGCGCATCGTGGCGGCCCGCGCCCCCCATGCGTCGGCGATCTCCGCCCGCCCGAGGTGGCGGGCGATCCGCTCTCCGTAATGCACCGCCGCCCAGCACATCAGATTGGAAAAGACGTGCGACCGCTCTTCCGAGCGGAACTCCCAGATCCCGGCGTCCGGTTTTCCGAACAACTCGCTCGCCCTGCGCACCAGTCGCTCGACCACGCCGAAGTGCCCGCCCGAGTCCTGGTCGACGATCCGGCGGTCGAAGAAGAAGGGGAGCATGCTCAGGACGAGCTCGCCGTACACGTCGTGCTGACGGTGACCAAAGGCGCCGTTGCCGACCCGGACCGGCCTCTGGCCGCGGAATCCCGAGAGCCAGGGAATCTCGCGCTCCTCCAGGACGCGCTCGCCTCCGATGCCGTAGACAGGCTGCACGGTGGGGTCCGGCCCGTCCACCGTGACGTTCCTCAGATAGGTGATGAACTTCTCCATCTCTTCGAAGTGCCCCAGACGATTGAGCGCGCCGATCGCGAAAAAGGCGTCGCGCAGCCAGCAGTACCGGTAGTCCCATGTCCGGCCGGTTCCCGGCGCCTCGGGGATGGACGTCGTGGTGGCGGCGATCACCGCCCCGGTATCCTCGAAGATCTGGAGCTTGAGCGTCAGGGCCGACCGGAGCACCTCGTCCTGGAAATCGGAGGTGATGCTGCAATGCTTGCACCATGTGCGCCAGTACGCGATCGTCCTCTCCAGGAACTCCTCGGCCAAGTACCGGATCGGGCCGTCGAGCGGTTTGCCGTACGTGAGGACGAGGTAGCGGGTCTGGTCGAGAAGGAACGGTGCCCCATCGAGGATGTAGGTCAGGGCGATGTCGGTGGTGAGACGCACGTCCTGACCGTATCCGAGGTAGGCGAGATGGTTGCTGCCGGTCGTGGGGCTCGCCCGCTCGCGACCGTAGTCGAGCGTCGGCTCGCAGCGCACCGCGATCCGCGGTGTCCCCCGGATCGGCCGGAGGATCCGGATGAGGCACGGCGGCCTGAAATACCGATCGAACTGATAGAAACGCGGGGCGAAGTCGATGACCTCGAACGCCGTGCCGTCCTCCACGTCGAATCTCGTGGACAGGACGCAGGTGTTCCTCAGGTACTGCTGCGTCGTGGTGGACGGCGGGACCGGTCGGATGGAGAGCGAGCCGCCCCGCTCGGCGTCGAGAAGCTCGGCGAAGACCGGCGAGGCGTCGAACCGGGGCAGACAGCACCAGACCACCGACGCGCGCCGGTCGATGAGTGCGCTGAACTGGCAATTCCCGACGATCCCAAGATCGAGATTTCCCACCCGCTCCTCTTCGTCCCGCCGAAGGACGTCCTATTTAACCATGAAGCCTTCGGGGACTTACAAGCGGTCGGACAGCGGACCACGTGGTATCATGTTTCTTCTTCAGCCAAGACCGATTACGCGGAGGGAATGTCTCATGCCGAGACCCGGCCCGTCGCGTCTCGTCGTCCTCTCGAATCGCGGCCCTTACACCACGGCCTTCGTGCGTCGCAGAGCGGTGCTCCGCAGGAATACCGGGGGCCTGGTGACCGCTCTCGAGCCGGTCCTGCGCAGCCAGGGGGGTATCTGGATCGCCTGGGATGACCGCGCAACGGGTCGTCGCCGGCCGCCGCCCGCTGAAGGCCGCGAAACGTTCCGGCTTCGCCTGCTGCCGCTCGGGGATCAGGCCGCGTCCAACTACTATCATGGCTTCTCGAACCGTGTCTTGTGGCCGCTCTGCCACGGATTCCTCGACAAGTGCCGCTTCGATCAGGCGTACTTCCGCGACTACACCCGCTGCAATACGGAGTTCAGCAAGGCGGCGATCGAGGAGGCCGCGCGGGACGACGTCGTGTGGGTGCATGACTACCATCTGGCGCTCGTGCCGGGGCAGATCCGCGTGGCCGCGCCGCATCTCAAGACACTGCTGTTCTGGCACATCCCCTTTCCGCCGGCCTGGGACCTCAGGGCCCTGCCCTGGGCGCGGGAGATCCTCTCGGGGATGCTCGGGGCCGACCTGATCGGCTTCCACACGCAGGAGTACGTCAGGAATTTCCTCGAATCGTGCCGTGTCCTCCTTGGCCTGCGCACGGATGAAGACAACGGAGAGGTTCAGTTCGGCCGGCGCAGGACGCGGGTGATCGCCTGCCCCATCGGCGCCGACGCCCGGGCCTTCGACGCCCTCGCCCGACGTCCCGGCGTGCTCCTGAAGGCGCATCTCCTGCGCAAGAGTCTCGGCGTCGACCAGATCGTCCTGGGCGTGGATCGTCTCGACTACACCAAGGGGATCCTGGAGCGCTTCCTCGCGTACGAGATGTTCCTGAAGAAATATCCCCGCTACCGCAGCCGGCAGGTTCTTCTCCAGGTCGCCGTTCCGAGCCGGACCCGTGTGCACGACTACGCCCAGCTCCGCCGACAGATCGACGAAACCGCGGGGCGCCTGAACGCCCTGTACGCGGAAGGAAGTTGGCTGCCGATCCGGTACTCCTACCGCTCCATCTCGCGAGGTTCGCTCGCGGTTCTCTACGCCGCGGCCGATGTCGCCCTGATCACGCCGCTGCGCGACGGAATGAACCTCGTGGCCAAGGAATACGTGGCGAGCCGGACGCGCAACGATGGGGCGCTGATCATCAGCGAGCTGGCCGGGGCGGCCGAGGAGATGGAGGAGGCGTTGGCGGTCAATCCCTACGACCTCGAAGAGGTCTCGGACACGATCCGGCGCGCCATCGACATGCCGCTCAAGGAGAAGGGCGAGCGCATGCGGGCGCTCCGTCGGGGGGTCCTGGATCATGACGTCCACTGGTGGCTGCACGAGTTTCTGGGGGCCGCCGGGCGATCGCCCTTCGCCTATCGGCGGAGTCCGGCGCGCCCCTCCGCCATCGCGGGGGAGACGGCCACCTGGATCCAGTCGGTGGGCGCCGCCGGTGCCCGCGATGCGGATTGACCGGTGATGGCCAGCCGGCCCGAGGACATCGCCCGTCTCATTCCGCCCGAGGGCCGAAACGCTCTCTTCCTCGATTACGACGGCACGCTCGTCCCGTTCCATGACGAGCCCTTCATGGCCCTCCCCGGCCCCGAACTGCTGCAACTCCTCGACCGCGTGACGGCGACTCCCCGCCGCGAGGTGGTGATCGTCAGCGGGCGCACGGCGGACGACCTGCGTCGTCTTCTACCCGCTCCCGCGGGCTGGCACTTGCTGGCGCTTCACGGGGCGCAGTACGTCGATCCGGGCGGGCGCGTCGTCGATCGTGTCGACCTCGGGGCCTGCCGCGCCGGTGTACTGACGGTCGCCGAAGAGTGTCGGGCGATCCTCGCCTCGGCCCCGGGCGCGCGTCTCGAGAACAAGGAGGCGGGTCTCTCGCTGCACACCCGGGCGTGCGATCCCGTCACCGAGCGCAGGGTGATCCGCCAGTTCCTCGAGATCGCCGGGCGGGCGACATCCGGCGGAGCGCTGTCGGTCCTGCGCGGCGCCCGGGTCGTGGAACTGAAGCCGGCCGCCGCCGACAAGGGTTCGGCGGTCCTGTGGCTTCTGCAATGGTTCGGTCCCTCCTGCTACCCGGTGTACGTGGGCGACGACGCGACGGACGAGGACGCGTTCAGGGTCCTGCGCGATCGGGGTGCCACCGTTCTGGTCGGCCCGCCCGGGCAGGAAACGCTCGCCCGTCATCGTCTCGAGGATCCTCGCGCCGTCCGGGATCTCCTGGAACTGATCGCGGCCTCTCCCGCGCCGGTGGGATAGACTTTCCACATGCGCGGCCACCGCCTGATGACCATCGCCGGCATCCAGGTCCTGATCGATCCCAGCTGGCTGTTCATCTTCGTCATGGTGGTGTGGAGCCTCGCCACAGGTTATTTCCCGGAGACCGAGCCACGGGTCAGCGGACCCGGGGCCTGGATGCTCGGGGTCGTGTCGGCGCTGCTCATGTTCACGTCGGTCCTGGTGCACGAGCTGTCGCATGCCCTGATCGCGAAGCGCGCCGGCATCGACGTGCCGCGTATCCGGCTGTTCCTGTTCGGCGGCGTGTCGGAAATGGCCGCCGAGCCGGCCAGTCCGGCGGTCGAGGTCCGGATCGCGGCGGCCGGACCGCTGACGAGCCTTGCCCTGGCGCTGTTCTTTTTCGCGCTGTCCCTCAGCGGTATGCCGTCCCTCGTCTATGGGGGGCGAAACGTCACGGACTACCTGGCAGGGATCAACTTCCTGCTCGCTCTGTTCAACCTGCTCCCGGGCTTCCCCCTGGACGGCGGCCGGATCCTGAGGGCCTGGCTCTGGGCGCGCCGCGGCGAGCTCCTCTCGGCCACGCGGACGGCGGGTCGCGCCGGCTCGTTCGTCGGTTTCGCGCTGATGGCTCTCGGTCTGGTGCAGCTCGTCGCCGCCCGCAATCTCTCCGGTATCTGGTTGATCCTGATCGGCCTGTTCCTGCACCAGGCGGCCGGATCGAGTTACGAAACGCTGCTGTTCCGCGACGCCCTCTCCGGGGTCAGCGTGCGGCGGCTGATGACCCAGACGGTGATCACCGTTCCCGAGCATGCCAGCCTGGACGAGCTGGCGCAGGACTATTTCTTCCGGCACCCGCGCGGCAGCTTTCCGGTGGCCTCGGGCGATCGGTTCGCCGGCATGGTGTCTCTCGAGCAGCTGAAGAGCGTGCCGCGCGAGGAGTGGGTGCGCACGACGGTGCGAAGCATCATGACGCCGGCCGCATCGATCCGCCCGCTCGCCCCCGACGACGACGTCGTCACCGCGCTCGAGGCGATGGTGCGGGGCGACGTGGGGCGCCTGCCGGTGGTGATGGGGGAACGGATCGTCGGAATCCTGAGCCGCCGCGACGTCATGCGACTGTTCAAGATCCGCTCCGATCTCGGCGCCTGATGCCGCCGCTCACCGCCCGGCGCCTGGTCCTGTCGCTCGGCCTGCTCGCCGTCATCCTTCTGCTCGGCCTCGCCGTCTGTGCGAGCATCGGCAGCAGCCATTACACTCTTCTCGACCTGGTCCGGACCATTCCCGACCGCGAGATCGCCACGACCACCGTCCTGAGGGTTCGTCTGCCGCGTCTCCTCATGGCCGCGCTCGCCGGTGCCGCGCTCGGCGCGTCCGGCGCGGCGTTCCAGGCGGTTCTGCGCAACCCGCTGGCCGATCCCTACATCCTCGGCGTGTCGGGGGGCGCCGCGCTCGGCGCCTTTCTCGCCACGGCGCTCGGTCTCGAGGCGCTCCTGCCGGCGCTGCCGGTGCGCGAGGCGGCGGCCTTTTCGGGGGCGATCGCGACGGTCGGCGTCCTGGTCCTGCTGTCCAGCGCGCGCGGGCGGATCGTCTCGTACCCGATGCTGCTGATCGGCGTGATCTTGAACACGGTCTATCTGGCGCTGATCCTCCTGATCGAGACCGTGGTCGAATTCTCGCGCCTGCACGGGGTGCGGTTGTGGATGATCGGCACGATTCCGATCGAGAGCTACGGGCTGATCGGCGGCCTGTCGCTGGTCCTGATCGCCGGGGTCGCCGGGCTGGCCCTCCTCGGGCGCGACCTGAACCTGTTGTCGGCCGGGGAGGAGACGGCGCGCGCGCTTGGCGTGACGGTCGAGAGGACGCGTGTCGTGACCGTGCTCCTGGCGTCTTTGATCACCGCCCTCATCGTCTCGGTCGCCGGCCCGATCGGCTTCGTCGGTCTCGTCGTGCCGCATGCGACCCGGCTGATTGTCGGGCCCGATCACCGCCTGCTCGTGCCCGCCGCCGCGCTCACGGGCGCCTGCTTCCTGATCGTCGCCGACACGGCGGCGCGCACGATGATGGCGCCGACCGAGCTTCCCGTCGGCGTGTTCACCGCGCTCGTGGGAGGCCCGTTCTTCCTCTGGCTCTACCGGCGGCAGGGCGGCGGCGGCTACTTTGAATAGCGTCCCAGTCCTCGAGGCCCGTTCCGTGCGCTACCGCCATCACGAGGCCGCCGCGCCGCTGTTCGACGGTCTGTCGCTGTCGCTCGCCGCCGGCGAGTTCGCCGGCATCATCGGACCGAACGGATCGGGGAAGACGACCCTGCTGCGCGTGCTGAGCGGAATGGTCCTCCCGTCGGCGGGCGAGGTCCGCCTCGACGGGCGGGCGATCCAGGACATCCTTCCAAGCGAGCGGGCGCGGCGGGTGGCGGTCGTCCTCCAGGAGACTCAGGTCCTGTTCAATTTCAGCGTCCTCGAGATCGCGCTGATGGGCCGGGCGCCGCATCTGGGAGCCTGGGGTCTCGAGCGGCCGGTCGATTTCGACGCGGCGAGGGCCGCGCTCCGCGACATGGATCTGATCGACCTGGAGGACAGACCCCTCCAGGAACTGAGCAGCGGCGAGCGCCAGCGGGCCCTGCTCGCCAGGGCCCTGGCCCAGGAGGCGCGCATTCTCCTGCTGGACGAGCCGACCGCTTTTCTGGACCTGAAGCACCGGCTCCAGATCTACGACATCCTCGCGCGTCTGAACCGCGATCGGGGTTTGACGGTGGTCGCGACCAGCCACGATCTGAATCTGGCGGCCCGCTACGGCTCACGTCTGGTCCTGATGCACCGCGGCCGGGTCGCGGCCGACGGCCCACCCGCGGCGGTCCTGACGACCGGGCTAATTCGCGAGGTTTACGAAACGGAGACGCGCATCGAGCGCGATACAACGACCGGCACGCCGTTCGTGGTGCCGATCGCCCCGCTGCGCTGACGCCTCCTCCCCGCTGCCGATCCGGGTCGGCGGCCGGCGCGACGCGTCAACGCCCGAGCGCCGCCCTGTCGGTACGCGTCTCGATGACGACGGACCGGACCCCCGAGCGGCGGAAGGCCCACCACGCGCCCGCCACCAGGAGCAGGGTCCCCCCGAAGGTGGCGACGATCGTGGCGCCGGTCGGGAGGTCGAGGAGGTACGAAAACACCACGCCGCCCGCCGAGACGAGGGCCCCCATCGTCCAACCCAGGGCGAGACGCGGCCCGAGTCTTTCCGCGAACAGCATCGCCGTCACCGAGGGGACGATCAGGAAGCAGAAGACCAGCAGGACCCCCGCGATCGCCACCGACGAGGTCACCACGAAGCCGAAGGAGACGTAGAAGAGGAAATCCCAGAAACGGATGTTCCAGCCGCGCCGTTCCGCCTCCAGCTCGTTGAGCGAGATCAGCAGGAATCGCTCGCGAAAGACGTAATGGAAGAGACCGACGAGGGAGTACAGCACCGCCGTCTTGAGCAGCTCCGGCCAGGTCACCGAGAGGATGTTGCCGACGAGCATCTCCTTCAGATGCTCCGTCTCCTGCGTCGCCTTCGACATCACCAGGATGGCGACGGCCGCCGAGACGGCGTAGACGATGCCGATGATCGCCTCCTGGGGGATGCGCGTCCGGCGGTGCACGCGCGAGACCGAGAAGACCGCCGCGCCGAGAAACGTGAATCCGAGGGAGTAGAAATAGGCGGTTGGCGAGTGGAGATCGTGTCCCATCAGGTAGGCGACGGTCGTGCCCAAAGCCGCGATCTGCGCCAGCGAGAGATCGACGAAGATGACGCCCCGCTCGACCACATGGACGCCGAGATAGGCGTGGATCCCGGTCAGGATCAGGCTGGCCACGAAGGCGGGGAGAAGCAGCTCGGTCAGGCTCACGGGTGATTTCCTCCGAGCGCCTTGACGAGGGCATCGATGTCCGTGTCGAAGAGCGCGAAGTAGTCCTTGATCTCCGGCGTCCCTCCGACCGAGGGATAGAAGATCAGGACCGTGGCCCCCGTCTTCCCGCCGATGTACTTCGGCGTCTTCGTGTCGAAGTACGGCTCCACGAGGATGGCGCGGATCTTCTGGCTGCTGATGAGGTTGATGATCTCCAGCGTGTGGCTCGGCGTTGGAGGGATCCCGGGCTTGGGCTCGATCTGGCCCGCGACGACCAGCCCGAAATGCTTCGCGAAGTTCGGCCACGAGTTGTGAAAAGTCACGATCGGGGACCCGCTGAAGGGCGCCAGTTTCGCCTTCCATTCCCGATCCTTGCCGTCGAGCCTGGTCTCGAAGGCGGACAGGTTCTTCTCGTAGACCGTCCGATTGGCCGGATCGAGCTCGGTGAGCTTCGCGGCGATCGACCGCGCGATGACCCGTCCGTTGTCCGGGTCGAGCCAGTAATGGGGATTGCCGAACGGATGCACGTCCCCCATCGCGCGGGTCACCTGCGTCGTCGGTCGCTGCAGGATCTCGCAGCCGTTCGACACGTCAAGGTAGCCGGCATTGCCGGGATGCAGCCTGTCGTTGCGGGACTGATCGATGAGGGGCGGAAGATAGCCGATCTCGAGCTCGAGACCGGCGACGATCAGCAGGTCGGCACGCGAGAGCTTCAGGATGAACGACGGCTTGGCGTCGACGAAATGAGGATCCTGGTACCCCTTCGCCAGCGACGTCGCCTCGACGAGATCCCCGCCGATCGACTCGGCGATCGAGGAGAAGTCGTCCAGGGTCGAGACGACGTGCACCTTCGCCAGGGCGGTCCCGGCGGAGAGCGGAACGGCGAGCAACGCGATCAGCAGCCCCTTGAGTCGTCTCATCGATGGCCTCTCAAAAGGGATGGGCGCCGTGGGCGCCGATGGCGAACTGCACCTGGAAGAGCGCCTCGTCGGCCGTCTCGCCGGTGGCATAGAGCCGCCGGCGCAGCTCGCCCCGGAGCTGGGAGAACTCGCTCGGCCAGAAGGTCAGGATGGCCGCCTCGCCCCTGTCGCGCAGCGATGGGTCGTCCGGGTCGCCGGCCCGCTCGTAGCGGGCCCCGAGGAACCAGCGCTTGGCGAGCTGGTACTCGCCGGAGAGGAACCAGCCCTCCGCGCTCGCGGTCCCGACGAGCTCGTCCTTGCGGCTCCTGATGTACTCGCCCCGGACGCTCGCCGAGCGGTAGGTCGCGGTGCGCAGCGGCTTCCAGCGGAACGTGGCGTCGATCCCCTGGAGACGCGTGTCGGAGGTGTCGGTGATCCCGTTGGGCCCGAGACCGTAGGATAGACCCAGGTCGAGGTTCGTCGATTCGGTGAGATCGCTGAAGATCCGGTAGTGTGCGTTGTAGGCCAGATCGCCCCGGCTCTGGGTGGCGAACGGACCGGCCGAATCGCCCCTGAACACCTGCGCGGTCACCTCCGAGAAGACGTCGCCGGGCAGCGGGATCAGCTTCGCGAGCGAGACACCGGTGCCGATCCAGCCCTCCTCTCCTCCCAGGAGATTGACCACCGGCAGCGGCTCGTCGGGCCAAGGGAGGACGTGCAGGTGCAGCGTGTTGATCTTGCCGAACGAGGTGCGCATCCGGCCGACCTTCGCGAGGAGCCCCCATGGAAGGGACGTGAAGCTGACCATCCCTTCCTCGACGCCGACCCCCTCTTCCGCGAACGACACGAAGAAATCGGCCCGGGCATAGGGATCGACGACCGCCTGCAGGCCCAGCTCGGACTCGCGCAGGTCCGCCGCCGGCAGGGTCGCCGTGTGGTTCGAGCCGCCGACGCCCAGGAAGTTTCCAATCACCGAGACGCTGGGGTTGAAGTAGTTCGACGTCTGGGACGGCGCGGCGGCCGGAAGGGGGACCGGCGGGCCGGCGGGTGGCGGCGTGGCGGGGCCCGGCGCATTGGCCGCGCCCTTCAGGGCGGCGAGCTCGGCCTCGAGGGCGGCAATCCGCGCGTCGTAGACGCGCTGCATCTCCGCCAGCCGGTTCTCCAGTGAGGCGACCCGATCCTCGGCGGGGGGATCCGGTCTGGCCGGCTCCGGTGAAGGGGCTTCCGCGAGCGCCAGACCGATGGCGCCCGGCAGCAGCAGAGCGATGCCGAACGTTTTTCTCATACGTTTCCTCTCTGTCCGATGAATCGCGCGTGAGTTCGCCCACTCCGTGCAAGCAGGTCACAGTCCCTGGTGTCGAGTAACGACCGTCAGACCGAGGGCGGAGCGCGAGGGGAGACGTCGGGTGCCGGACGCGCCATCGGCTTGATGACCGCGGCCGCGCGGACGCTTCCGACCACCTGGATGGCGGGCGCGGGGCAGGGCGGCAGGGTGATATCCGCGGTCGCCCCCAGGGCCCAGACGCAGGCGAAGCAGTGGAACTCGACGGCGCAACCGTCGTCGGTGTGCCCGAGCCAGGCGGCGATGCTCGCGAAGACGAAGGTCGCGAGGACGAGCGAACACACCGCCACCAGCGCACCGTGACGACGACTCGTTGGCATAGTCGAATGGAAGTCTACGCCCCTCGAGCGGGGCGGTCAAATGGACCCGGCGCCGGCGGCGCGGGAGGCTTCGAGCGCCGGTCAGCGCGCGCCGGAGGCGTTTTCGAGATGCTCTCGAAGGATCCGGTAGACCTCGGTGTTGTCGAGCGTTCCGTGTACCCTCTCGGCTCCCGCGCCCCAGGCGTAGAGCGCCACGTCCACCCCGGTATGGGCGGCGCTGGCGAGAGGAATCCCCGAAGGGCGCGGATCCTCCGGGCCATGGGGAGGCTGACCGCCCTGCCTGGTGGTGCCCGGCCCGCTCATGAAGCTGAGGACGGAATACGGCCCGTCCTCCTTGTCACCCTGAGGATCGTGATACGTCGACCAGATGCCGTCCTTCTCGTCAGGGTAGCCGTTGAGGGCGAGCCCGCCCGTCTCGTGATCGGCGGTCACCAGGACGAGCGTCGTCTTCGGGTCGAGCCGATCCACGGCGATCCCGATCGCCTCGTCGAACGCCGCCGTCTCGTCCACCAGGGTACGCGCCCAGTTGGCGTGACCGGCATGGTCGATCCTCCCCCCCTCCACCATCAGGAAGAACGGCTGGCCCGAGCCCTTCAGCCGTTCGACCGCCCAGCGGGTCATCTCGGGGAGCGTCGGCGTGCCCCGCTCCCCGGCGGGCGCCGAACCGGCCGCGTCGGCGGCCGGCTGTTTCCTGGCGACCTCGATCTTCTCCTGGTACGGAAGATGCCCCTCGGCGAACAGGCCGAGAACATGCCGGTCGAGACTGGCGACGGCGGCCAGGTCCTGCCCCGTCTCGACGATCGTCCAGCCGTCCTTGCGGGCCATGGTCCTGAGGTCGTCCGGGAAGTATTTCCGGCCGCCCCCCAGCAGTAGATCGATCCCTGACGCCACCGCCTGCCGGGCGATCCCGGCCTCGTTCTCGCGGTCCTTCTCGGTGGCGTAGAACGCCGCCGGCGTGGCGTGCGTCACCGTGGTCGTCGTCACGAGCCCGACGCGCATCCCGCGCTTCTTCGCCCAGAGCGCGATCGACTCCAGCCGGGCTCCGTCCTGCTTGCCGTAGACCGCCGAGGCGTCCTCTCCGAGCACGCCGTTGACCGTCTTCTGCCCGCACGCCATCGCGGTCGCCGCGGCGGCCGAGTCGGTCACCGGGCTGTCGGCGGAGTACGTCTTCGACAGGGCGGTGTAGGGGAGCCGATCCATGCGCAGCGATCCGCGGGAGCCGCCCCGCGCAACGCGCGTCACGGTCACGTAGGCCGGCCCCATGCCGTCGCCGATGAACAGCACGGCGCTGCGCGCCGTCGCGGGCCCGCCGCGGCCGGCCGGCGTCGAGCGCGCCGGCGCCCTGCCGTCCGCGACGCACAGCGTGGTCGCGACCAAGACCGCGGTGAGGAGGACGGCGCCGGCGCGGGTGGTGACGTTGGACGCGCGGACGTACCGGGCCGGGTCGGCCCCGGTCGTGCGGCGATCCCTCAAGTGATCTCCCCGTGACGCATGGAAACGCGCGTCTCTCCGCCAGTCGCGGAGGTTAGCACGGTTGGGTGCCGGACGGCGGGACGCGCGTGCGGAAAGGCGCTCAGCGTCCCGTGGTGGGATTCTTGATCGGGAACGGCAGGATGTTGGGACCGCGCTCGAGGCGGGCGTTCCTGCGGGCCGCTTTGTTCTGGTACATGTTGTGGTCGGCGCGCACCAGGAGGTCCTCGAACCCCTCGCCGTCCTGCGGGAAGAGGGCGATACCGATCGACAGACCGGACCGCGCCACCTTGCCCTCCTCCAGACGCAGCGTGAACAGATCGACCGCCTGCTGCAGGCGCTCCGCCAGGAGCGCCGCCTGCGCGAACCCGGTCATCGGCAGGAGGGCGGCGAACTCGTCCCCGGACAGACGCACCAGGACGTCCCGCTCGCGCAGGTGGCTCTTCAGGACGCGGCTGATCTCGGACAGGTAGCGGTCGCCCACGTGATGGCCGAAGCGGTCGTTGATCCCCTTGAAGCCGTCGAGATCCGCCTCGAGGAACGCCATCGGCTGGCCCGCCTGCTGGCTGCGGATCTTCTCCTGGTCGAACACCTGCCGCAGGTAGCGTGAGTTGGGGAGATTGGTCAGGGCGTCCGTGAGCGCCGACTCCTCCGTCTCCGCGAAGATCGTGCTGTTGAACACCGCCGACGCCGCCAGCTTGGCGATGATGTCCATCATGCGGACGTGATCGTCGAGGCAGGGCACGTCCTTCTGGAAATAGAGCGTGATGGCGCCTAGAACTTTGCCGTCGTGGCTGAGCGGGAAGGCGGCGACGGTCGAGTAATCGGCCAGCTCGATCCCCGCCCCGCCCAGATCGAGCTCGGGGCTGTTGGAAAATCGGTTACGCCCCTGGGTGGCGGTCCAGCCGGTGATCCCCTCGCCCAGCCGCAGCCATCGACCGCGCAGGCTCTCGACGTGCGCGCCGGCCGCGAAGCGCGCCGACAGTGTCTCCCCGTCGTCCTCCACGAGGTAGATGACGCACGATCGATACGGCACGAGCTGGCCGATCTTGGCCGCCACGATCTCGAGAACCTCGGACAGACGCAGCGACGAGCCCAGCGTCTGCGCGATCTCGTAGAGAGAGTAGACCTCGCGATGCGCCGAGGAGATGCTGCTCAGCACCGACGTCTGGCGCCCCACGATCGCGCCGCTCGGATCGCGCTCGAGCCAGACGCTGGTCTGCGTGGCCATCGCGGGCGATTCTCCGGTCTCGGCGGGGCCGGCGGGCGGACCGGGCACACCGTCCGCCCCGATCCCCTGGTGCAGGCTGTCGCCGAAGCCGCCCGCGTCGTCTCCGCTCGCCAGCGGTCCGCTCCAGAGACCGAGCGCGTCGAGCGACGGCAGCGGGTCCCGCTGGGGCTCGCGCTCCCCCACCGCGACGGCGCGCGCTCTCTCGGGGGCACGGCTCCCCGCCTCCACGATGGCGTCGAGACCCTGGCGCAGCACGCTCACCACGGCCGGATCGAACTGGATTCCCGACCAGGCCTCGATCAGCGCGCAGGCCTCCTGGTGCGACTTGGCGCCCCGCCAGGCGCGGTCGGAGGTCAGCGCCTCGAAGGCGTCCGCGACGGCCAGCACCCGCGCGGCGAGCGGGATCTCCTCGCCCTTCAGCCCGTCGGGATACCCCGATCCGTCCCAGCGCTCGTGATGGTGCCGGATCGCCGGGAGAACCGGGTAGGGGAACTGGACGTTCGCCAGGATGTCCGTGGCGACCGACGGGTGGGCCTTGACCTTCTGGAACTCCACCTCGGACAGCTTCCCCGGCTTGTGCAGAAGATGGTCGGGTATCGCCAGTTTGCCGATGTCGTGCAGCAGCGCGGCGGCGCGGACCGCCTCGTGCTCCTCCCTGGGAATCCTCATGCGTCCGGCCAGCTCGAGCGCGTAGGCCTGCACGCGCCGCGTGTGCCCGTGTGTGTGCGGGTCCTTGGCGTCGATCGCCAGGGCGAGGGCCTCGATGGTCGACAGGTGGACCTGCATCAGGTCGTCGAGGCGCCGCAGATTCTCGGCGACATGGCGCTTGTAGGAGCGGTACACGCCGACGGCCAGCAGGAGGATCGGCGGTATCACCACGCACGAGACCAGCCCGATCTGCCCGATCAGGAGCAGCGACAGCGCCGCCGCGGTGGTTCCGAGCAGGGCGGCACCCGCGGCTGTGACCGCCATCAGATAGAGTCTTCCTCCCGGTCCGCTGGTCTTCATGTCACCCCGCGAGGATCGTCGGCCGGGCCGCTTCAGCAGGCGGCCCGGCCGACACCCGGTGGCCGGGAGCCCCTTGGGCTCCCGTCGGCGTCCGCCCACCTGTCGGGGGGGACACGGATGGACAGACAGCCGCCGCCTGGGGCACACATCGCAACGCCCATGCCACTTCCAGACGGTCTCGCGTGACGCCTTTCCGACACGCACAAGCCGCTGAACTCTTGTGACTTAGCATCATCCGCCCGGCTCCATTCGAAACGAGCGTCAGCTTCTTGAGACCCCGATTCCTCAGTTTGAGTCCAATCCGTCCACACGCTTTTGCGATGGATGGATGACGGTCGCTCAACTGTTGCAGATGCCACCTTTGTGGGTTCCCGACCCTGTCCATGTCACGTCTTCCGACTTTCCTTGTGTGCGAATCCCGCGCACGGGGACCGACCGCTCCCGAATCGTCTTCATGGCTGCAGACAGAAAAATGGCCGGTCCCGCTGCCAGGTCGGGACCGGCCGGCCGCAGGGTTCGCCTGCGTGTCAGCCATGCACAATTCGCTTAGAGCGGCAGTCCTCCTTTCGTCCGCACCAGCCTGTCCAGACAGGTGCGGTAGGTGAGGTAGAGGATCCCGGGGAACGGCAGGATGGCGAAGGCCGAGGCCACGCCCAGCTCCCGGACGACGAGGAAGACGATGGCGGCAGCCACCGCGCCGGCGAGATACGCCGTGCCCGCCCAGGGCGAGGAATCCTGCCAGATGGCGATCAGCGACTGGCCCTCCTTCAGAGCCACGACGCCCGAGACGAGCGCCGTGTTCAGGGCGTACTGCGTGAACGCCAGGGCCGCGACCGGCACCATCAAATCGACAGCCGAGAAGCCCGGTCCCCACAGGCCGCCGTCGGGGAGCAGGCGGGCGAACACCCGGGCCGAGAGATTCACCGAAAGCGCCATACCCGCCGTGTTGAACGCCTTCTTGTGCCAGGTTCCCTTGTCGCGGCTGGAGGACGCGAACCCGTCCAGCGCCGCGGTCAGGGTCGCCAGGTCGCCACCGAAGACCATGACCGACAGGAAGATGAACGCGTCCGAGAACGAGACCCGGCAGTTCGCCAGCGGCAGCTTCACCGAGAGCCTGCCGACCAGCACCGTCAGGACGGCGATTCCCAGCCACGCCAGCTGACTGCTCTCGAACCCGAGGGCGAACAGGTTGCTCACGCTCGCCACCAGGACCGCCGCCCCTGCCGCGGCCACGACACCGATGTACAGGTTGCCTTTCATGTCGCTTCTCCGGAGGCCCGCCGTATTAGAAGTCATTGGCCATCCCCCAGATGAGACCGGAGTCGTAGATGCCCCAGATGAGACCGGCGTCGAAGCCGCCATACCCGCTGAAGCCCCAGATGAGGCTGGAAGGTCCGACGTTGAAGAAGTCGCTCGAGATCAGCCGGTCCTGCCAGATGAGTCCGGACGCGGAGAGACTGTCCGACCAGATGAGGCCGCTCGGTTGAGGGGTGCCGGAAGTCCACGTGACGTAGTTCCACTGATTGTTCTTGCCGAACACCACGTAGCTGTCGGCAAACAGACCGTTGTAGTAGGTGACGCCCTCGCCCCACGCGTCGTAGCGACCGATGCCCCAGATCAGCGACTGGGCGTAGGCGCTCTGCGAGGCAGTGAACATCGAGTCCCCGCGCAGCATGCCGATGCCCCAGATCAGGCTCTGGCTCCACGCGATCGGCTCACCCGCGATGGTGCTCTGGGGCGGCGGCAGACCGTTCACCGCCAGCGTCGTGCCGGCCGGCAGAGCGTACGAGTAGGGGCTGAGCGATTTCGCCAGACGGACGGCGCCGTCGACGTTCAGCATCCCGGCCCCTTGCTCGAACAGATCGGGCCCGTTCATGATCTGGGCCGTGTACATCAGGATCGCCTTGACCAGGTTGGGCGTCAGGCCGGGGTTCGCCTGCATCATCAGGGCCACGGCGCCGGAGACGACGCCGGTCGACATCGAGGTGCCGCTCAAGATCATGTAGCGGCTCTTGTTGTTGACATTGTTCCCCGTGTCGACGTGCAGAGCAGGGTAGGTGGTGACCAGATAGTCGCTGTAGCGCTCGAGCGAGATCACGCGGCAGCCGGGCGCGACGAGGTCCGGCTTCGCGAGATTGTCATAGACCACGGCGCCGGTCAGCGGATCGGTCGTGTGCGACCGCGTCGGCCCGCGCGAGGAGAACGGGGCGATCGTGTCGTCCGAGCGGACGTCGGTGCCGCGCGTGTTCGTGGCGCCGACTGTGATCGCCGACGGCGAGATGCCGGGCGAGGTGATGCTCCCATACACCTTGTTCCCGTTCTGGTCCTGTCCGAAGTTCCCGGCCGACGCCACGACGACGATGCCGGCCTTGGTCGCCTTCGCCACCGCCTTGCAAAGGGCATCGTTGACGTACGAATCGATCGGCGGCGCCGCCAGCGACAGGTTGATGACCCTGGTGTTGTAGTAGGAGCGGGTCGCGATCGCGTAGTCGATCGCGGCGAGCACGTTGCTGACGTAGCCGTGACCACGCCCGTCGAGCACCTTGAGGTTGAGGAGGTTCGCCTTCGGGGCCATCCCGGTGTAGTCGCGCCCGACGGTGTACGAGGAGCTGCCGTCGCCCGCGATGATGCCGGCGATGTGCGTTCCGTGACCATACGGATCGTCGAGAAACCAAGTCCCGGTGAAGTCCACCGACAGGAGGACCCGGCTCTTGCCGCTCGCGCTGTTTCGCAAGTCAAAGTGATTGCCGTCGACACCCGAGTCGATGAGGGCGATAGTGACGCCGCTGCCGTCCACCCCCTGCGCGCTCGCGCCGCCCTGTGAATACGCATAGGCCAGGCTCGCGCCGGTGGTGGTCTCCAGCTGGCTCGCCACTCCTGACACGTCCCGGTCCGGAGCGATGTAGTCGATTCCTTCGATCTCGGCGAGAGCGCCGATCGAATCCAGGGGCATGACCACGAGCATGTGGTTGACGTGACGGAAGTACTTCCGGACCTCACCGCCCAACGCAGTGACCTGGCTCGCGACCGCGGCGGGGTCGGCACCATCCAGGGAGACGACCAGGCGGACCGTCCTCGACGGGGACCCCTTTTGCATCGCCTGGTACAGGTCGCTGGCGATGCCGGCCTTGCCGCCACGCGCGGCGAAGGCGGGAACGGCGGTCAGGACAACTAAAAGGATGGACGCAACGGAGAGACAGACGCGCTGGAACAGTGTGTCACGACGTTTGCGGCTTTTCCCTGGGGTGCCGGAATTCATTCGCGAGTCTCTCCGCATGACGCCTCCTGCAGTTCAACGGAACGGCTTATCACCATCCCGTTGGCAACCCGGCTGTCTCTGAGAGACCCGCGGCTTTCCGTCCCACCCTCGCGAGTGGTTTGGCCTCGGCAACTGGTCGCCCGTACTATCGCAACCGATGTGCCATCTCCGCCCGCCAGGGCGGCCGAAGCCGTCCCCTCTCCCTGCAAGAAGCTGGATTGTCATCAGTTAGGCAGGAAGCCGCTGGTCTCGAAAGCAGCCGCGATGCTGCGCAGATCACGAAAGCGGAGACGAGAGCGCCGGCCAACGCCTGGACACGGTTGGGTCGGATATCGGTCAATTTGGCTCGGGGCACAGAAATAATTCATTTGTTATCAATCAGTTAATCTGCTGTCCATATTACGCCAGAAACTGTCTGGGACCTGTCTGGAGACTGGGCAGCTGGAAGGTAACCGCTGTGGGGGATCTCGGTTCTTGACCCGGTCCCCTCCCTGGCGATATCATTCCCCGCAATTCGACCGCTCTCGCACCCTTCGGAGGGGTGGGACATCATGGAAATAGCGTGGTTTAAGAAGATCCGCAAGCCGAAGCAGCCGGTTGAGCACAGGCGGATGCAGGTACCCGAGGGCTTGTGGGTCAAATGCAACGGCTGCAAGGAAATCATCTATAAGAAGGAAGTCCTCCGGAACGCCAACGTCTGCCCCAAGTGCAATTACCATTTCCGCATTTCGGCCCGCGAGCGCCTCTCCGCCCTGTTCGACGACGGCCGCTACCAGGAGGTCGAAACGGATATCTACTCGGTCGACCCCCTCAAGTTCCGGGACATGAAGCCGTACCGTGACCGGCTGCGCGAGTACCGGGAGAAGACCGGGATCAACGACGCTGTGATCAACGCCCGCGGCACCATGGGCGGCATCCAGGTGATGATGGCGGTCATGGAGTACGGGTTCATGGGCGGGTCGATGGGCTCGGCGGTCGGCGAGAAGGTCACCCGCGCCGTCGAGCGCGCCCTGGACGAGCGTATCCCGCTGCTCATCATCTCCTGCTCGGGCGGTGCCCGCATGCAGGAGGGGGTCCTGTCACTGATGCAGATGGCGAAGATCAGCGCCGCCCTCGGCAAGCTGCACCGCGCCGGGGTGCCGTACGTGTCGATCCTGACCGATCCGACCACCGGCGGGGTGACCGCATCCTTCGCGATGCTGGGAGACTTGAACATCGCCGAGCCGAAGGCCCTCATCGGCTTCGCCGGCCCCCGCGTCATCGAGCAGACCATCCGTGAGAAGCTTCCGGACGAGTTCCAGAGATCCGAGTTCCTGGTGGAGCACGGCATGCTCGATTTCATCGTCGAGCGCCGCGAGATGCGCGCCGTGCTGATCCGCTGCCTCAAGTTCATGTTCAACACCGAGGCCCTTGCCGCCTCGACATCGTCCGCAGTCCCGTCCACCGAGGCGGGCGCGGAGACGGACTCCGGCGCCGGTGCCGCCTCGGGCGGAATGGGCGCCGCCGCCCGGCCCTCGAGGGCGCGTGAGCCCCTGCCGTTCCCTGGACCGTTCGCCGCCCGCGGCAAGATCACGACCCCCACTCCCGAAATCACCTGACTGTCTCCGCATGCGGGTCGCCGACCGGCTGGACCGCCTGCCCCTGTCCGGCTTCCACTACAGGCTCCTGCTCCTAAGCGGTCTCGGCTGGCTGTTCGATTCGATGGACGTCGGACTGATGTCGTTCGTCCTCGCCCCGCTGAAGACCGTGTGGAGCCTGGCACCCGATCAGATCGCCGCCGTCAGCAGCTCCGGCGTCGCCGGCATGTTCGTCGGCGGGGCCGTGGCCGGCTCGCTCGCCGACCGTTTCGGACGCAAGACCGTCTTTCAGTGGACTCTGCTGATCTTCAGCGTCGCCACCGGTCTCTGCGCCCTGGCGCAGGGGTACGCGTCGCTCGTCGGCCTGAGATTCCTGGTCGGCGTCGGTCTTGGCGGCGAGCTGCCGGTGGCGGCCGCCCTGGTCAGCGAGTTCGCGCCCGCCCGTCACCGTGGCCGGCTCGTCGTCCTGCTCGAGTCGTTCTGGGCCTTCGGCTGGGCGGCGGCGGCGATCATCGCGGCGGTCCTGGCGCGCCACGCCGATGCGACCGGTCACGACTTCCCCTGGCGCGTCGCGTTCCTCATCGGCGCCCTGCCGGCCCTGTACGTCTTCGTCCTTCGCCGGAGGGTGCCGGAGTCGCCCCGTTATCTGATGGCGCACGGCAGACAGGATGAGGCCGAGGCGATCCTTCGATCGATCGAAGGGGGAAGCGCAGACGAGCGCCCGATCGCGGCCCCGCCGCCGGACCCGGAGCCCGAACCGCCCGCCCGCCGGGCCCGCCTGCGCGACCTGTTCGCGCCCGGGATCGCCCGCCGCACCGCCATGCTCTGGATCCTCTGGTTCGCCATGGCCTACTCGTACTACGGGATTTTCACATGGCTGCCGACGCTTATCGCCGGCAAGGGGTTCGCCCTCGTTCAGACGTTCCAGTTCACCCTGGTCATCACCGTGGCGCAGATCCCCGGCTACTTCACCGCCGCCTACCTGGTGGAGAAGGTCGGCCGCAAGGCGACCCTCGCCCCGTTCCTCGTCGCGTGCGCCCTCTCGTCGTTCCTGTTCGGGAGCGCCGGCTCGACGCGCGAGCTCGTCGCGTGGGGCTGCCTCGTCTCTTTCTTCAACCTGGGCGCCTGGGGGGTGACCTATGGCTACACCCCCGAGCTCTACCCCACCTGGCTGCGCGGCACCGGCACAGGCTCCGCCGCCGCGTTCGGACGGATCGGCGGCGTCCTCGCGCCGCTCGCGGTCGGCCGGCTGATCGGCGCCTGGGGCGGCGGCTTCAGCGCCGTCTTCGTCATGTTCGCCGCGGTCCTGGTCGCCGGGGCGATCGGGGTCGTCCTCCTCGGCGAAGAGACCCGCGGCCGCACGCTGGAGGAGATCTCCGGCCCGCTCTGACCCGCCAGGTGGCGTATTCTTCCGCGATGATCTACCCGGAGGCGATCGCCTGGCTCGACTCGCTCGAAGTGCTCGGCATCCGGCCCGGGCTCGACCGGATCGAAGCGCTTCTCGCCCGCCTCGGCAATCCCGAGTCGAGCTTCCCGTCCGCGTTGATCGCCGGCACGAACGGCAAGGGATCGGTCGCGGCGTTCCTGGCATCGATCCTGCGGCGGGCCGGCCATGCGGTGGGCGTCTACACCTCTCCGCATCTCGTGCGTTTCGAGGAGCGGATCGTGTTCGGGACCGAGCCGATCTCCGAAGTCGACGTTGCGGCGCTCGCCACGGAGGTGCGAGCCGCCATCGCCGCCGAGCCCCGCCTGACGAACGACCCGCCGACTTACTTCGAGGCGACCACGGCGCTGGCGTTTCTCTACTTCAGCCGACGGCGCGTGCCGATCGCCGTTCTCGAGGTCGGCATGGGCGGGCGGTTCGACGCCACCAACGTCGTGCGACCACTCGTCTGCGCCATCACCCCCGTCGCTCTCGACCACACCCAGTGGCTCGGCACGACCGTGGATCAGATCGCCCGCCAGAAGGCCGGTATCCTCAAACCAGGTGTCCCGGCCGTCATCTCCAGGCAGACGCCGGCCGGTCTCGAGGTGATCCGCGCCGAAGCGGGCCGCGTCGGCGCATCTCTCATCATGACGACCGATTGTGAAGCGATGCCGGCGCAACCCTCCGATGGCGCGCCCGGCCGTCCCGGACGTTATCCGGATCCGCCGGTTTTTTCGCTGAAGACACCGGCCGGCGGCCGCTATCCGGTGATCGCCCTGTCGCTGCGCGGCGATCACCAGGTCGAAAACGGGACGGCCGCGGTCCTCCTCGCCGAGCGGCTCGCCGCCGCAGGTCTGACGGGAATCGACGCGAGCACGATCGCCGCCGGTCTCGAGACCGCCGTCTGGCCCGGCCGGATCGAGCTCGTTCCGGGCCGCCCCGAGCTGCTCCTCGACGGCGCCCACAACCCCGCCGGCTGCGCCACTCTCGCCGACTATCTGAAGGATCACCAGACCGGGCGTCGCATCATCCTGCTCTTCACCGCCATGAAGGACAAGCCGGCTGGGGAGATGCTCGATCGTCTTTGCCCCCTCGCGCGCAAGGTGATCGTCGCAGGTCTTCCTGTCCCGCGCGGCGAATCGCCCGAGACCCTCCGTCGCCTGGCCTCGGTCCGCCACACCGACGTGGTGTCGGCCGGGTCGATCGAAGACGGCCTCCGCCTGGCCCGCGAGGCCGCCGGTCCCGACGGCCTCGTCGTCGTGAGCGGCTCGCTGTATCTCGTGGGGGAGATCAAACGGCTCGCGGATAGATCCCGGTGATTCCGGTTCGCACCCGCCTCAGGCTTTTCCGGTGGCCGGCGGCGCGGCGCGCCGGAACCCCTCGCGCTCCATCCGGCCCCAGGACCGACGGCGGAGAAGGAAGTCCCAGAACGCCTTCACCTTGAAGAGGGCGAGGATCTGGCGGTAGCCGAAGTTCTCGAGGACGCCGGCGATCACGAGCTTGGCGAGGTGCTCCCATCCGGGGTAACGGCGGAACGAGATCTCTTCGAGCAGGACGGCGGAGACCGATAAGAAGACGCCGAAGAAGATGGCGAGAATCATGAACAGGACGAAGAAATCGACGTTGAGGACGCCGAGGAACCAGGACAGGGCGATCATGATGTAGCCCATGATCTCGATGAACGGGCCGAGGGTCTCGAACAGGAGGAAGTACGGCAGCGCCAGCATGCCGATGACGCCGTGCTCGGGATTGAAGAGCATGCGCTTGTGGCGCCACAGACTCTCGAGGAGACCGCGGTGCCAGCGGTTGCGCTGTCGGGCGAGGACCCGGAACGTGGTCGGCACCTCGGTCCAGCAGACCGGGTCGGGGACGAACACAATGCGGTATTTGCGACGGGTCGTGCGCTGGTGCTCGTGCAGCTTGAGGACCAGCTCGAGATCCTCGGTCTCCGACCAGCGGTCGTAGCCGCCGACGGCGATCACCTCGGACTTGCGGTACAGGCCGAAGGCGCCGGAAATGATGAGCAGCGACCGCAGGCTGCTCCAGCCGATGCGCCCTCCGAGGAACGCCCGGAGATACTCGACGACCTGGAAGATCGGCAGCGTCTTCTGCGGCAGACCGATGCGGACGACGCGGCCCTCGCGCACCTCGCAGCCGTTGACGATGCGCACGATGCCGCCGGCGGCCACCATCTCCTGGGGGTGCTCCATGAACGGCTTGACGACGCGGAGGAGGGCGTTCTCCTCGATGATCGAGTCGGCGTCCACCGAGCAGAACAGGGGGTAGCGCGAGACGTTGATGCCGGTGTTGAGCGCCTCCGCCTTGCCGCCCCACTCCTTGTCCACCACCATCAGGCTCGGATAGTCGAGCGAGGCGTAGATGCCGCGCACGGGCCCGGTCGACAGGGTGCGGCGGTAGATCCGGTCGGTCCGCTTCAGCTCGAACGTCTCGATCAGCCGCTCCAGCGTCCCGTCCTCGGAGCCGTCGTTGACCACGACCACCTCGAACTGGCCGTAATTGACGGCGAGGAGGGAGCGGACCGTGTCAATGATGTTGCGCGCCTCGTTGTAGGCCGGGACGATGATCGAGATCGGCCAGGTCATCTCCGACTTGAGGATCTGCTCGTAGTCGGAGAAGAAGGTCCTCTTCACGAACCGCATGACCTCGACGAACGACACCAGGAACAGCAGCAGATAGACGCCGTTCAGAAGGCCGAAGTAATAGATCACCCAGCGGTTGAACTCCAGAACGATGGTCGTCAGGATCGACATCCAGCTCATCGGGATCCTTCCGTCGTGGGCGTCTTCAGGATGTTGGTCAGGGCGGCGCGCAGGGCTTCCTGCGTGCCAGCGGCCGCGTGACGGGTCCTGTCGTTCAGGCGCGCCACGGCGGTGATCTTGTCGATGAAGCGCAGCGCCGCGGCATGACGCTCGGGGTCGTTCGAGGTCAGATCGGCGACGTAGCGCTCGATGATACGTCCCTCTTCGAGCTGCGCCACCGCCATGTGGCGGGCATACGGATCGTCGGAACCGAGCATGTCGGTGAGCGCCGCGCAACCTTCCGGACCGAGATGACGCAGCGCCTCGCCCGAGTTGGCGCGCACCCACCACTGGCGGTCCTTCATCGCCTCTCTCAGGGGGCCGATCGCCGCCGGGTCGCCGAGCCGGCCGAGCGCCTTCGCCGCCATCGCCCGCACCGGCCATTCGGGATCCTTCAGCGCCCTGATCAGGTCCGGAGCCGTCGCGGAGTCGCCGACGAGCCCCAGGCCATGCGCCGCCCGCGCGCGGATATCGGGGTGGGCGTCGTCCAGGCAATGCTTCAGCATCCCGACGGAACGCAGGCTGCGAATGCGACCCAGGACGTCGAGCGCCGAGATGCGGGCGCTGTGCGGCAGGGTGTCGAACGCCGCCAGCAGCTCGTCGACCGCCTCGACCCCGACATGGATCAGGATCTCGGCGACGCGGATCGCCGACCAGCGGCTCGGGTCGCCGAGGGCCCGCACGAGCGGCCGGATCGAGGTGCTGCCGCGTATGAGACCGAGGGCGCGCGCCGCCCGGATGCGCGCCTCGGGCTCCTCGTCGCCCATCAGCTGGACGAGGGGCCCGACCGCGGTCTGGCTGCGCATCAGACCGAGCTTCTCGGCGGCATCGGCGCGCTTCCACCAGCGCCGGCTGCGCAGGGCGCGGATCGCCTCGCGCACCGAGAGGAGCGCCTCGCACGCGGCGGTGATCCGGTCGCGCGCTTCTCCCTTGGTGAAGCGCGCCGCCTCCAGCAGGATCTGCTCGACCAGACGGCGATCCCGCCGCGACAGTGATTTGGGGAGGTAGTCCAGGAGCGGCTTGGAGGAGGTCGCGCCCAGGTACTCGAACACCGCCGGCTCGAGCAGGGTACGGCGTCGCCTGTCGAACGCCTCGCCCATCTCGCGCAACGCCTTGTTGATCGCGATCGCCACGGTCAGGAGCGCCAGGAACGCCCCGACCCCGGTCACGATCTGGATCATCAGGGGACGCATCGGCTCCATCGCGTCACCCGCTCCGCGCCAGGATCTTGCGGATGCGCGCCAGGAGCTCCTGCGTGCTGAACGGCTTGCCGACGTAGTCCTCGGCGCCGAGGTTGAGCGCCTTGACCACGTCCTCCTCGCGGTCCTTCACCGACAACACCATCACGGGGATGCGTGCCGTCGCCGCGTCGGCCTTCAGGGAATTGATCACCTCGAAACCGTCGCGGCCCGGCAGCATCAGGTCGAGGACGACGAGACGCGGCTTCAGGGCGGTCGCCAGCCGGATGGCGGTCTCCGCGTCCGGCGCCTCGTGCGCCTGGTAACCGTTGTGCGACAACAGCGCCCCCACGAAGCGCCGCAGAACCGGATCGCTGTCCGCGATCAGGATTGCGCTGGGTTCCGTCACCGCCCTCGCCTAGAACCGGTACCGGAGAAACAGACCGGTCCGGCTGTACTTGAAGCCGTTCGCCACGTTGAGCGCGTAGTCGCTCCGCGCGTACGACGCCTCCACCGCGCCGCGGCCGGCGGCGAAGTTGATCCCGGCCAGACCCGAGACTCCCTTCACCCGATCGTCCCGCGGCTCCGCCGCCCCCACGGTGAACGCCTGCCGGCCATACGTTCCCTCGGCGCGCCAGTAGAAGCGTCCGTCGCGATAGTCGTCCCAGATCGCCGCCGTCAGGAGCTCGGAGTCGTAGCGCAGCGGGTCGAAATAGCCGCTGTCCCGATCGGCATTGAAGGTTCGGTAGCGCGCGTCGAACAGCGCCGAGAACCACGGATGCGTGCGGGGGGCGCGCCACTCCAGGGCCGCGCCGACGGTCCTGCGACCGTTCCCGTCCGAGTAGGTCGCGGCGCCGCCGCCGCCGCTCAGAAGCCACGCCGGCCGGAAGCGGTATTCCAGACGGGCGTCGGCGCTGAGGGTTCGGATCCCCCGGTCGATGAGCGGCGCCGTGTCGAGCAGGCTGTCCCAGCCGCCGCTGGTGCCGAACGCGAACCGCGGCCCGACCTGCCAGCGCATGAATCCGCCGAACACGCCGTCGGTGCGGGCGTCGTCGCCGAACGTCTCCTCGCGCACCGCTCCGCCGTGGGCGCTGAACGTGAGCGGGCCGAATCGCGAAGTCGCGCCCGCCGTCAGCATCTGCGCGCGCGCGTCGATCTCGTCTCCGACCGCGAGCCCCGGCTCGTTGCAGAACGCGGGGTCCTCGCAGCGGAACGAGGCGTCGTAGGCCGAGTAGGCGATCCGCACCGACGTCTGGGGCTCGGTCATGAAGACGAAGGCCGCCGTCGCCCCGTCCACCCGGTTCGAATCGGTGTCGCTGTACCGGAACGCGTCACCGTCGGCGTGCGGCCTGAGACCGAGATGGACCGCCGCCTGGAGATCCCTGGCGTCCTTGCTGTCGGGGTGATCGAGGACGATGTTGTTCGCCTGCTCCTGCGCCGAGCGGTCGAACCCCTGCCAGTGGTGCACGTACGCCAGACCGATACGGGCGTCGAGATTACCGGGGTCGGCGCGCAGAACATCCCGCCAGTATTGCGCCGCCTCGTCCAGCCGCCCCTGCCAGCCGCGCAGGCGGGCGCGGCCGATGTGGGCCTGGATCGGCTCGATGCGTCGTTCTTCCATCGACGCGAACACCTCGTCGGCCTCGGCGAAGCGCCCCGCCCACGACAGGGTCTGTCCCAGCCCGAGCAGCACCTTGGGGTCGTCCGGGTGCTGGTCCCTCAGACCCTTGTAGATCGTGATCGACTCCGCGAACTCATGCTTCCAGGAGAGCACGCGCGCCAGCCCCAGCCGCGCGTCGTAATCGTCGGGCGCCAGCATCACCGCCTTTCGGAAGTTCTCGGCGGCCGGCGCCAGGTCGGAGTCCCACGACTCGAGCATCGCGGCCCGGATGAGAGAGTGGACCTGGTCGGGCTGCCGGCGGATCGCCTCTTCGTAGAGCGGCCGCGCCTGCTTGAAATCCTGACGCGCGAACGCGGCGTCGGCCTCGCGCACGACGTCCGCCACGGGCCGTTCGGCTGCGGCTTCCGCCGCGCCGGCGCGGCCTCCCGCCGCCACCGCAAGCAGGACGCCGGCGGCGACCGCCGTCGCGAGCCGGACCGGACCACGGATAGTCACTGCGCTCCCCGGTGCGCGGGCAGCGCCGCCAGAGCCTTCTTCAGGATGCCCCAGGATTCCTTCTTCTCGAGGTGATAGGTCGGCCGATCCCACTTGCGCCAGGTGTACATCGGCAGGTCGGACGGGAGGGCCGGTTCGCCCGGTGGCAGGCGGTCCGCCAGCCGCGCGTCGATCGGCGTGGCTCCGCCGGCCGGCCCGGACGGCTTGACCGCGGCCACGTAGAACCGGAACCCGTCGGTCTCGACCGACCCCACCTTCTTGGGATGGCCCGGGGCGTCCTGCAGGACACGCCGGGAGGACGGGTCGGTGACGTTCAGAAGCCCCCATCCTATGCGCAGCTCGATGACGTTGGCCGCCACCCCGACGCGCCAGTCGGCGAGCGTGCTGTGATCGGGGTCGCGCGGATCCATCGAGCCATGACGCAGGGGGGATCGATCCACGGACAGAGGGGCGAACACCTCGCCGGCGCGCCCGAAGCGCCGGCGGTTGGTCTCGACCTTCATCTCCACGAACTTGCCGTCGGAGTTCTCCACGGAGCCATAAGGACGCCGGTGACGATTCGTCTGGATGTCGTAAGGCCGATCGACCAGGAGACGCGAAGTCTCCTGCCCGTCGAGAATGACGCAGAATTCGAGCCCGGCGGGCGATGTCACCCGGTCGCCGATCGGCAGGCGGTGATCGCCCAGACGCGCATCATAGGTGTCGATCCCGATCACGTAGGCCACCTTCCCCCAGTCGGGTGCGCCGTCGCCGTCGGCATCCAGACGGTCCACGTCGAGACGGACGTAAACGTAACCCTCGTCGGAGGATACCGCAAGCCCGCGGAGCGTCCGTGCCCGGTCGTAGCCGTCGTGGAAGGGGTGTTCGGGCCCTCCCTCGGGCCGCGTCAGGAGCGACGGGACTCCCTTCCAGTCGTCCGTCCTGCCGTCGATGCTCACTTTCCAGCGGCCCTCCCCGGGACGGGCGGCCAGGACCCCGTAGTTCTCCTCGGGGTCGAGGACGTTCAGCCACATCGGCTTGCGCTCGGCGGGGACCTCGAAGTCAAAGACGAGCCAGCTCCGCTTGAACCACTCGTCCATCAGGGCGAACAGGACTCCCCCGGCGAGTCCCGCCTCGTCGATGTCTCCCATCAGGCGGGCGTCGATCTCCCCCTGTTCCTTCTCGGTGTGGCCGCCGTGGTGCCATCCCTGCGGCTGCAGGTGGGCGATCCCCCGGCTGCTGGGCACACCCACCTCGCCGATCAGGACCGGCTGGTCCCCGTGGTGCGTCTTGAGGTCACGCAGGTAGCCGATGTAGTTGCTCGGCCCCCGGTAGTCGCGGGCCCGGCCGTAGCCGGGGTCGAGGTTCATGAAATCGGGATAATAAGGATAGGCGTGATAGGTCGCGAAGCCGCCGCCCTGCGCCTCCGCCGTCGGCACGATGTGGGTCGCGTCCACCGAGGCGCAGTCCTCGCATTCCCCGTAGCCCTCGACCATCCCTGCCGCATCGTCTTCGCCCCGGCGGCGCAGAAACACCGCCTCTTCCTTCGGGCTCGACTCCGTCGGGTGGCTCAGGGGATCGAGGGTCGACCAGCTGACGAAGGAGATCGGGCGCTGCTGGCGGTACGACCTGGTCTCGTAGTCGACGGTGAACTCCATGGTCCGGGCGAGCCATTGCTCGAACGGCGTCGCTCCGTCCTCCACGCGCGCCGAAAAATAGGTGCCCAGGAACGATGCGCGACGCGCCTTGGCGAACCACCCGTCGTAGGTCAGGACCGACTGCGGCTCCCACTCCCGGCCGAGCAGAAAGGCGAGGAGGGAGCCCGACACGTCGGCGCGATAGGCGCCGGAGGCGTGGCCGGGGCGCGCCGGCAGGTCGAGGTTGCCGTGCACCGCGTCGATCACGCGCCGGATCTCCGCCCGAAAGGAATCCACGAACGAAGCGCCGTCGTAGTCGTCCCCATCGGGCGGCTCGGTCCAGACGCCCTGGATCAGCCAGAGACGCTGCGCCGGAGAACGGTTGTGCGCCCGGAGCGCGGCGTAGAACGCCGGCGGCAGGAGCGTGTACAGACGCACCACGTTCGCCCCCATCCCCGCCGCGTCGCGCAGGAGCGCGGCGTACGTCGACTCGTCCTGTGGGAATTCCGCGGGGAAGCGGCCGGGCAAAGCCACCCCCATGTTGACGCCCTTGACGAACAACGGCCGGAAATCCCCTGAATCGCGGGCCCAGAAGCGGCCATCGCGCGCGCGGGCGATCACCTGGATCCCGGTGCCGGTCGCGGGCGGGCGGGGCCGCGTCTCCTCGTCACCGCCGCCGGCGGCCAGGACCTGATCGAGCAACCCCTGTGTCTCGGCGTCGCCCGGGCTGACCCGCAGCGCGTCGCGGAACACTCCGGCGGCGTCAGCGTACTTCTTCTCGTCCCGGAGCGCGAGACCCAGACCCTTCATGGCGTCCAGATGACCGGGGGCGCCTCGGAGAGCGAAACGGAAGCGATCCTCCGCCTCCGCCGGCGAACCGCGGCGCAGGAGCACGTAGCCGAGACCGACCTGGGGATCGATCGCCTTCGCATCGATCCCGGCGGCGGCGCGGAACTCCGTCTCGGCGGCGGCCGGCGCGCCGGCCCTGAGATGACACCAGCCCGCGAGAGAGTGCAGCGCCACGGTCCACCCGCCCGCACGCGACGCGCGATCGATCGCCTCGAGCGCCTCGCGGAAGTGTCCGGCCGCGTACTGGCGCACCGCCTCCTGGTAAGCGGAGGCCGCCGGCGGTGCCGCGGTCTCCTGTGGAGATTGACCGGCGCCCGCGGTCGCGACGAGCGCGACGCAGAGCGCGCCCGCCGCGCGGAGACCGCTGCCTCTTCGCGGAGCGGTGCCGGGACGGTATGACAAGCGCAGGGGCGGCAGGACGGCCGAGGTCAGCCCTCCGACTGAGCGGCGGCATCTTATATCCGATCTCGACGCGCCTTGACAAGCGCGGTCCCCCCTGCTAAGGTCCCTTGCACTCCGCGTCGGCTGCGAGGTCCGTTGGCACGCTCGGCCCTCCTGTGGGCCGCACTGAACATGCACTTCGCGGCCAGCCCGGGCAGACGGCACCAGGTGCTGTCCCGGACAGGGTGCGGAGGGGCGGATGACTGGCCCTCCATCCTGGAACCTTTGACGACCGATCTGCATCCAGGTTGGATGGACGACGCCCGTGCCGAGCTGGAACGGGCCCGCCGGCACGGCGCTTCGGTCCTGACTCTCGAGGACGAGCGCTATCCGCCGTTGTTGCGCGTCTCGTCGGATCCGCCGCTGCTCCTTTACGTCTGGGGTGAGTTGCGGCCCGAGGACGTCCTGGCGGTCGCCGTGGTCGGCTCGCGGCGTGCCACCCCCAACGGTCTGCGCGTGGCGCGTCGGATCGGGCGGGATCTCGCTGCCTCAGGGTTCGCCGTCGTCAGCGGGCTGGCGCGCGGCATCGACGCCGCCGGCCACGCCGGCGCTCTCGAGGGCGGTGGCCGCACGCTGGCGGTCCTCGGGTCCGGGCTCGATCGCATCTACCCGGTCGAGCATCGCCGGCTCGCCGAATCGATCGCGCGGTCGGGAGCCGTGCTGACGGAGTTCCCGTTCGGGGCGGCGCCGCTCAAGCGCCACTTCCCGGAGAGGAACCGGCTGATCGCCTCGCTCTCGTGGGCGACGGTGGTGGTGGAGGCGGCGCGTGATTCCGGGTCGCTGATCACCGCCGACCTGGCGGCCGACGAGGGACGATCGGTGTTCGCGGTTCCCGGAGCCGTCGGCGAGCCGAATGCCGAGGGCACGAACGACCTGTTGCGACGAGGCGGGCTGGTCTGTCGCGGCGCCACGGACGTTCTCGAGGATCTGGCGCCGCAGGTGGCCGATGCGGCGCGTGCCTTCGCCGCGCTGCGGCCGGCGGCGCAGGAGGCGGCCGTGACGGCATCGGGTGCCGCGGCGGCGGGTCTGAGCGCCGACCAGCGGCGCGTCCTCGACGGGATGCCGCTCACCAGCGGCATCGGGATCGAACGGCTCGGCGAGACGTGCGCGCTCGACCCGGGGACGCTCCTGGCGGCGCTGCTCGAGCTGGAGTTGCGCGGGCTGGTGCGACAGCTGCCGGGACGCCGCTTCGTCAGGGCGGCTTGCAAAATTTGACGCCAGCAACTATTTTCAAAAGGATAGAAGGACGCGGAGGACGGCACGTGGGCAAATCGCTGGTCATCGTCGAGTCGCCGGCGAAGGCGAAAACGATCAACAAGTTCCTCGGCAGGAACTTTATCGTGAAGGCCTCGATGGGACACGTGCGCGATCTGCCGAAGAAGCGGCTCGGTGTGGACGAGAAGCACGATTTCAAGCCGACCTACGAGATCCTCCCCGGCCGCAAGAAGGTGATCGACGAGCTCAAGAAGGCGGCGGAGACGGCCGACAAGGTCTATCTCGCGCCCGACCCCGACCGCGAGGGCGAGGCGATCTGCTGGCACCTCGCCGAGATCCTGAAGAAGACGAACAAGAACCTGCACCGCGTGATGTTCAACGAGATCACCAAGCGGGCGGTGCAGGCGGGCATGAACGACCCGCAGAAGATCGACTCGAACAAGGTCGACGCGCAGCAGGCGCGGCGCATCCTCGACCGGCTGGTCGGCTACAAGGTCAGCCCGCTCCTGTGGGACAAGGTCCGGCGCGGGCTGTCGGCCGGGCGGGTGCAGTCGGTGGCGCTGCGCATCGTGGTGGAGCGCGAGCGCGAGATCCTGGCGTTCAAGCCGGAGGAGTACTGGACCCTCGGCGCCCTTCTCGAGGCCGACGAGCCGCCGCCCTTCGAGGCGCGGCTGTTCAAGATCGGCGACAAGAAGGCGGATCTCAAGACGCAGGCCGACACCGACGCCGCCGTCGCGTCGCTCAAGGACGCCGTCTTCACGGTCCGCTCGGTCGAGTCGAAGGAAAAGAAGAAGAATCCGGTCCCGCCGTTCATCACCAGCAAGCTGCAGCAGGACGCCTCGCGCAAGCTCGGATTCACCGTGCGCAAGACGATGACCCTGGCGCAGCGTCTGTACGAAGGGATGGACCTGGGCGACCTCGGCACCGTCGGTCTGATCACCTACATGAGAACCGACTCGACGCGTATCGCGCCCGAGGCGCTGCAGGAAGTGCGCGACCACATCGTCAAGGCGCACGGCCCGGAGTTCCTGCCGGACGAGCCGCGCCAGTACAAGACCGGCAAGATGACGCAGGGGGCGCACGAGGCGATCCGCCCGACCTCGATGGAGCTGGCGCCGGATCGGGTCAAGAAATACATCCAGAAGGATGAGTTCCTGCTCTACAGCCTGATCTGGAACCGCTTCGTCGCCTCGCAGATGAAGCCGGCGGTGTTCGACGTGACCACGGCCGACATCGAGGCCGGCCCGTGCCTGTTCCGCGCCACCGGCTCGACCATGAAATTCCCTGGCTACCTGGCGGTCTACCAGGACATCGCCGAGAAGAGCCGGAAGGACGCTCCGGACGCCGCCGAGGAGGACGAGACCGCCCGCGCCCTGCCGCCCCTCGCCGAGGGCCAGCGGCTCAAGCTGCAGAAGCTCGACCCGAAGCAGCATTTCACGCAGCCGCCTCCGCGCTTCACCGAGGCGTCCCTGGTCAAGGAGCTGGAGGAGAACGGCATCGGCCGGCCCTCCACCTACGCCACCATCCTGGCCACCCTGCAGACCCGCGATTACGTCGAGAAGAACGAAGGGAAGTTCGTGCCGACCGAGCTCGGCTTGACGGTGACCGACCTCCTGGTGGCGCACTTCGAGGACATCCTCGACGTCAAGTACACGGCGCGCATGGAGGAGGAGCTCGACGAGATCGAAGAGGGCCGCCTGAACTACATCGACGCCTTGAAGGAGTTCCACAAGCAGTTCGCCAAGGATCTGAAGGCGGCCACGGCCAACATGGAAAACATCAAGAAGATGGAGGAGCCGACCGACCGCAGCTGCGAGAAGTGCGGCAAGCCGATGGTGATCAAGTGGGGCCGCTACGGCCGCTTCATCGCCTGCTCCGGGTACCCGGAATGCAAGAACACCCAGGAGATCGCCACCGTCGTCAACGGCAACGGCGAGAACGGCGCCAAGACGGGCGCCGGCGGTCCCGTGTCCGCCGAGGCGCCCGCCATTCCGGAGGATCACGGAACGTGCGAGAAATGCGGCTCGCCGATGGTCCTGCGCAAGGGCCGCTTCGGCCCGTTCATCGCCTGCTCGGCCTACCCGAAGTGCCGCAACACCAAGAAGATCGCGATGGACAAGGAAGGCAAGATCACGATCACCAAGAAGCCCGACCGGCTCCTGGACGAGAAGTGCCCGCAGTGCGGCAAACGGCTGGCGGTGAAGGACGGTCGCTTCGGAGAGTTCACCGCCTGCTCCAACTACCCCGAGTGCCGCTACATCAAGCTGAAGGAAGTCGGTCTCGACTGTCCGCGCGACGGGTGCGGCGGCCGGATCGTCGAGCGTCGATCGCGTCGCGGGCGGGTGTTCTTCGGCTGCAGCAATTACCCGAAGTGCGACTTCGTGACCTGGTACCGCCCGATCGCCGAGCGCTGCCCGTCGTGCGGCAACCCCTACGTTCTCGAGAAGGTCACCAAGAAGGACGGCACCACCCGCTTCTGCGACCACGAAGGCTGCGGATTCAAGAAGGCCGTCAACTCCTGATGGTCGCGGCCGGGTCCGGCCGTCTTTGCCTCAGCCTCCCGCCTCGTCCCTGAAATCGCAGCGCGTCGAGCCGTCCTCCGCGGCGGCGCAATCGAAGAACTGAAAGCGCTCCCGCCGCTCGTTCCAGCGGATCAGCAGGGGCGGCTCGGCGCCGGCCACGGTCCGGCCTTCGATCGTCCCGGCGATCGGCGTCACGGCGAGGGCGACGTGGCCGTTCGCCGCTTCGGCGCGCCCGTTCCACCCGAGAATTTCGCCCGCGACGCCGAGGTCGCGCAGGTCGACCAGCAGCCGGCCGCCGCCGCGAATCTCCTTGTCGATGGTGACCACCGGCACGACGTCCTTGTCCCGCAGGAGGACGATCCGGACGCGCGCGCCGATGAACCCGACCGGGTCCGGGCAGAAGCCGCCCGCCTCGCACGACCCCGCGACCTTCTTCAGAACCTCGTCGGGCAGAGGCTCGGCGATCACTACCTCGCGACCGTCCTCCGCGCCCAGCCGCACGGCGGCGATCACCGAGAAACGGTCCAGATGCAGGACGCGCCTGATCCTGTCCAGATCCGAGGGGCGGATGACGCCCGGGACCGCGTCGCCGTAGATCACGCCCGTGCGGGCGGCGGAGGACCCGAGCGCCGCCAGGACGGCGAGCGAGAACAGGGCCAACCGCGGCCACGCGTGATCACGAGACGCGCTGGTTCCGCCGTTCATGCGCTCAATATCGGCCCCCAGTGGGTGAGGATCAACTCCCCACCGACCCTCACTCCAGGCTGTCGCGGTTCTTCCTCGCCCGCTCGAACCCTGGATCGATCCCGAGCGCCCTTTCGAAGTCCCGCCGCGCCTTCTCCCGCTTCTCCATCTTCAGGTAGGCCAGGCCCCGGTTGTTGAGCGCCCAGACGTCGGTCGGGTAGAGGCGGAGCGACTTCGAGAAGAGGCGCGCCGCGCGACGATAGCTCCTGTTCTTGAGAAGGTCGTTGCCGTAGTTGTACAAGGCCGCGGGGAAGTCCGGGTCGAGATCAAGCGCCCTCTCATATTCTGCCGCTGCTTCCGAATAGTCCTTCCGCTCGGAGTAGATGACGCCGAGGTTGTTGTGAACCTGCGCCATGAATTTCTCCATCGTCAGGTTGCGCATGAAAGTGCCGCGGCGGATCGATTTCCCGGGGATCTTCTGCTCTCGGACGTACTGCTCGTCGGGGACGTCCGCGCCGCCCTGAAGGGTCTCGATGTTGATGCGAGTCGCGCCGTCGTCGTAGCGCAGGAAGACATGAGAAGGAGTGGCCACGGCGTGAATCGGCAGATTCAACTTCTCGGCCAGGCTCAAGTAAAGCGCGGCGATCCCGACGCAGTAGCCCTGCTTGCGCTCGAGGACGCGGGAGGGGAGGAGGTTGCAGGGGTCCTTCAGATCGGCGGAGGCACGTATGCCCAGCCGGCCGAAGATGATCCGGTTGAGGGCGCCCAGGAGGGCGGGTCCCGATGGATCAGACGCCGGCCCGGCGCGGATCTCATCCGCCAGCCTGGCGACGGTCGCTTCGAGCTCCTCTTGTCCCGCCGTCGCGGGACACAGGCCCGCATGATCGTTTTCGATCACCGCAAGCGCACGTTGGAGATAGGCGTCCCCGCCCGGCGCTAGAGCCGTCGCTTCGTTCGAGGCGAGACCGAACACGAGCGCCAGGAGCAGACTGCCGGAGAGACGGCCCGGTGCTCCTTTCATTCTGCTGATTATCCTCGACCTGTGCGGGAAAGGGAGCGCCCTGAATGTGGTCCGCCTACGGACCGAAGAGGTACGTACGTAGTAGGGCGAAATCCACGGATGTTTTTCTAGTGGCGGTCATGCAAACTGACCGTACAGGAGGCGCACGCGTTCAGCAGATTCGCCTCGAGCCGGTCAACTTGGGGCAGACGCGGTCACGCGGCGCCTCGGCGTGGCGGGTGACGACGACAAGTCAGCGAGCATCACGTGATGTAAACCGGCACGAGGCCGAACGGGATTGGTGTGCGCTCAAACCCCGTCTCGATGTCCGAGCGTCGGCGGATCGCCTGAGCCACATCATCGAGGAGAGGATCCTGCAGGCTCAACGTCTCCTCGAGCCTCGCACCCACGAAGCCGACCATCGAACGCCATCGATCTGCAACCGTCAACGTTCTCCCCTGACTCGAGCACCTTGGAGTGGAAGTTGGGCCCCTCGCCGGCCCCACCCGTCAGCCAGTGAGGTGACGCGACCTCAATCAGGCTTTTTGAGAGGGATACCCTCATGAGCACACCCAGCGCACGCGCCGCAGTACGGACGATCCTGATCCTTAGCTGTCTGAGGCTTTCCACCTGTTTCATCTGGGCCCAGAACGAGAACGAGACGGTGGGATTCCAGAGCAATCACATGTTCGACAGCACGCATTTCGGAGAGGACATCGACATCCTCAATGGAAACCTGACTCTGACGATTCCGATCGGCCCCAGCTTCCAGGTGAACCAAAATTTCAGCTATCAGCTCTCCTTGGTCTACAACTCAAAAATCTGGGACACGACCAGATATACCCCTGGCCCGAATGAAGCCGTCGATCTCTACCGAAGAGGCAGCATGGGGCTTGGCTTCACCATGAGCTTCGGGCGGATCTATCGTGACGTAGAAACCAGGGGCGGGATGAACTGGTACACCTGGTACTACGTTTCTCCGGATGGGAATGAGCACGAGCTCGGGGTCGCATCACAAGCTCCGCTCGGGTGCCCGCAGCCCCCTCGTGCGACCACAGTAGATAACACATTTATCAGTCTCTCAGGTTCGGCGGCCACCGGCTTCTTCGTCACGACCCCTGACGGACTACGCTATACGCTCGACCACCTCGTGCAGGTGACTAGCAATGGGGTCCCATTCAACTCCGTCACCGCCTGTACGAGCGGGGACATCGATCCTGCTGCCCGGCAATTCAACAGAGATTTCGGTGGATGGTACGTGACGTTGATCGAGGATACGAAATCCGATTGGGGGCAGGTGACGAATGTCAATTCACCGCGCAACGGCCAGCTCGGATTCACCAGTTGGGTGGAAATCACTTACGACAATATCTATGGCGATCGGCCCGGCTTCGAGCATGTGATGAGGGTGATCCACGACAGCTCGGACAGAGTCATCAATTTCCTTAACGTCTGCGAACCTGACCCTCAGACTACGAGTGGCTGCAAGGAGTGGGTCAGCTTCCCCTCTCCTTCTCAGCGCCTCGTGGTCAGGACGGACTCCATCTTTTTCCCCGCCTTCAAAGGAGCGCTGGCACCCGACGTCCCGAACAGCGGCAATTACACTCGATCGACTTACCATTTCACCTATTCCTATACCAATATTGGGTGCCTGACGGCTTCATGCACGACCAGCCCCGTAAACCTGCTCTCATCGATTCAGTATCCTCCCTTCAACAATCACTTGGGGCCCCAATCCGGTTATTCGATGTCGTTCGCATATTCCACCTATGGGGAGCTGCAGAGTCGAACGCTTCCGACAGGCGCCACGTTTTCCTATGGCTGGGACAGCTACGGTTACTTCGATCTGAACTCAGGCCATGGCGGCTCGGCGGGAAAGACCACACGCTTTACCCGCCAGCTCCTGCGGAAGAATCTGTCGATTCCAAATGACGACACTCTGTATACATGGCAGTACGCCCGTGAGACAGGGCCAGGCGGCACACCCTACACTAATCCCAGGAGCGTGACAGTCACCGCGGTTCTGGTCAATTTCCTCCTGTCTGGGGGCGGGAATCCGCCTCTGGGCAACGATACGGTCTACTACTATCGTGCGTCGCTACCGGGCTCACCTCTCACCACACCGCCACAGGGGCCGCCGCTCGATGACGGTTACGCCCCCGAGTGGGATGACGGGATGAACTATCGCATTGAGTATTACCAGGGCACCGGGCCCGGCCGAAGGCTGGTCCGGAGCGAAACGCGCGACTACGACTACAGCAAGGCACCCGACGAGCTGAACGTGAAGGAGAACGTTCGGATGACCCGGCAGGTTACGATTCACAACGATGCCGGCGGGAGGTCGCAGATCGTCGCCAACAGCGACTGGGATGGAAAGGGCCATTGGCGCGTCGTGACAGAGACGGGGGACGGCATTATCGGCGCGCGCACGACGAGAACGGACTTCTTCGATCGAGACTCGACACACTTCAATTACAAGGAGGTGTCGGATGGTCAGAACGTCCTGAGCAGAACCGACAATCAATACCTCCTGCACCCGGACCAGCCGGACCTTTGGTCGCGCTTGACCGCCAGCATCCAGAGAAACACGCTGCCCGCAACCATCGGCTCCGGATCAAGTTCAACTGCGGCCGTGGGAGACATCACAACGTGCTATCAGTATGACGCGACCGGCAGCGTGGTCCTCAAAGCCGTCACGGACAGCATCTCCTGCTCCACCCAAGCGGCGACCGCAGACAGTCGCCGGTTCCTGATGCGGTACACGTGGCAGGCCGGAGGTTATCTCGCGACGAAGGAGTTCTACAACCCGGCGAGCGGCACATATTTCCCCTGGAAGACGATTGATCGGAGCCGTGACGGGAACACCGGGTTGATCTTTCAATCGAGGGACACGGCGGGCGTCCAGACCCAATACACCTACGACGCGCTTGGGCGCCTTTCTGACATCACTCCCCCCTGGCCCGAGTACGCCACGCAGATTGAATACACCGACATCCAGCACACGACGGTCCGCCAGGTGGGCGCAACAAGCAGCAGTTTTTCGTGCGCCTCGCCTCCGGGCGGCGATTTCATCATGAGCTGCTACGAGTACGATGCTCTCGGCCATCTTGTGAAGACGCAAAAGGGCTTCTACGACCCCTCGCGGGGCGGCATGCCTTACCGAACGACGATGTATGACGTTCTCGGCAACAAGACATTCGAATCGGAGTGGTCGTGGCCGAATGCCCTCCTACTAGGCACGACGTATGACTACCGGGACCAGGCGACGATCGGGCAGAGTCCGGAGCAGTACGACGCTCTCTGGCGCGTCCGGAAGGTGCTGACGGCGAGTCAGCCGCCGGACATTCGCCTTCATCCCGGCGGCGTGGCGACAACAGATAGCAAGCTGACACTGACCTCCTACACCGGGCCTGACACGACCGTGACGATCCAGGGCATTCAGGGGGACGGCAGCACGTTCGATGCCGCGACGACATATCACCGGGACGGCTGGGGACGGCTGATCCGCGTCGAGAAGCCGGCCAATGGCGGAGCCGATGCGTTCTACACTTATGATCTCAGAGATAACCTGGTGACCGTGGATCTGCTCACCAAGTCGAATGAGAAACAGACGCGTACTTTCGAGTACGACCCCCTCAACCGTCTTCGCTCGTCCTCCAACCCGGAAAACGGGGCGGAGGTATTCATCGGCCACGACGCGCTGGGCAATGTCACCGACTCGATGGACGCTGCCGGCAACCACATCCTCTCGACCTACGACGCGGCCGGCCGCTTACTTACCGGATCGCATCAAAATAATCAGACACCGGCGCCGATCCCAACAGTCTCAAACTCTTACGATGAGGCGCCCGGCTGCTTCCCGTCAACGCAGACGTACACCGGAAGTGGATGCTCCCTTGGAAGGCTGACAACTGTCATGGAGTACGATGAGGCCACGGGCGGCGACCTAGTGCATACGAAGCAGCTGGTCTACCGGGGGCTGAACGGCCGACTGGCCACTGAAACGCTCGTCTATGATAGCCACACACCCGCCTTTCTTAATCTCCAGTCTCAATTCAACAACTTCGGCCAGATGAGCAAGTTCACGTACCCCGAGGGAGGGCCCAACCAGGGCGGTGCGTTCGCCCTGAATTATTCATATCAGTTTGGCCTTCCCGTCTCCGCGTCGGACGCGCTCACCGGGACGGTCTATGCCACCGCCATCTATAATGCTGCGGGAGGCGTGCAGGAATTGAGGACGGCCGGCTCCTGGAAGACGGTGATTGATCCTGATTCGAGAAATCGCCCTCACCAAATCCGCATTGGCCAATACGATGTGACCACCGGTAATTTTCAGGGACCGCCTACCTATGACAGCCAGGCGTATGCCTACGACGGCGCAGGCAATATCTCCGCTATCGGGCAGAACTCGTATGCCTACGACGCGGCGGGGCGATTGATCCAGGCGATAGACCAATACGACACTTACAGGCGGCAGACCTATGCTTACGATGACTTCGGAAACATGAAAGAGAAGGATCAGTACGATCTGGCGGGCAATAGAACACTGAAGGACATGTTCACGCCCTGCTGCCAAACCAATGGATTCACGAACAATCGGATATTCGATCTGATACAAATCGACGGCGTGGATAGACCCTTCTATTACGATTCCCGGGGCAACATGACCCTGAGCAACACCCAAACGGCGGTCCAGGCATACGACTATGACTCGCGGAATCGAATGACCTCGGCACGACTCGTGAACGGCAGCCTGGTCAAGGAGCTCGCCCGCTATAGCTACGACAGCGGAGCGAATCGCTCCCGCAAGGATGATCTGATTGCCCGTCGAGCGACGTTCTATGTCCGGGATGGGACCGGTCGCCTCATTTCGGAGTTCAGGAAGAGGAGCTCTGGACTCTACAACCCGGAATGGACCAAGCACTACATGTATTTCGGCGATCGACTCTTCGGTCTCAGAGAGACGACGCTGCCCAATCCACCGGGCGGACTCAGCGCGACAATTTCATCGTGCACCCCGTCGTGCGCCACAGCGACCCTGAGCTGGCTGCCGAACCCCGCCGAGGATGGTATAGTCAGCTACTATCTCTACCGTGCGGTTCAAGGGACTTCACCGAGCTACACGCGCATCGCCACGACCTCGGCCACCACGTACGTGGACAGTGTCAGCACGAGCCCGAGCTCGAACTACCAGTACGAGATCACCGCGGTGGCCGGCACGCTGGAGGGTTATGCCTCTGATGTCCTGTTCGTCAATGCCCTCGACCCCGGCGCCCCGTCGGTGCCACTTGCTTCCGGACTGCTCGCAAAGGCTGGTGATAGGCGAGTCGATCTCTCCTGGGCGCCGAATCCAACCTCGGACGGCGTGATCGGATATTACGTGTATCGCGCCCTGGCCGACAACCAGGGCCATTGCCCCTCATCAGGCACTAAAATCACCGATTCGCTGGTGCAGGGGACGGCCTACTCCGATCTCAACGTCGCGAATACCAACACCCAGGGTACTCAATTGATATATTGCTACTACCTCAGTGCAGTTGACTCGGTGAGCAAGGAATCGGCCCAAAGCGCCGCAGTGACCGCAGCCCCCAAAGATTACGCGCCGCCGGCACCGCCCCAGGGCCTGAGCGCCACCGGGGACTGCACGATCGCTGGTACGGTTGATGTTTCCTGGCAACCGAACGCATCCACCGACGGAGTGACGCATTATCTGCTCTATCGCAACGGTGCCCTGCTCTTCGACACGGGGGTGAATACGTCATACCAGAATACCGCCACGACCCCGGGCACGGTGTACTATTATTATGTCGTCGCCAAAGACGGGAACGGCAATATCTCAGCGCCTTCGCTTCAAGCGGGAGTCACCGCCCGATCGGGAAGTGTCCCCGTACCAGCCCCGCCTGCGGCGCAAGGCGGTGACGGCCAAGTCAGGCTGACAGTGACCGTGCCCTCCGGCGCCAATCAATCGATTGCGGCGGTCCGCGTGTACCGCAAGCAGAACATGAACAATTCCTGTGGTGACTATGCTCTGGTCAACCTTATCTCGGTACAAGGGCATTGCTCGGGGACGACGAATCCCTGCAGCACGAATTCCGGCTGCACTACCTCCCCCCAAACTTGTCTGTTCGACTGGTCCGCGAGCGGCTCCCAGCTTGTCACGGACGCGGCCGCTCCCAACAACGTCGCGTACGATTACGCAACAACCCAGGTCGACAATGCAGGGGTGGAATCCGCCTACTCAGCGCCGGCATTGGGAATACCGCTTGGCGCGCCCCTCGCGTATCGCGAATGCGTTGAATTCCTGGGTGCGAACAATCCACCAGTGGAACGCACAGAGGATTGCGGGGTGAACGACAAGAGGCGTCGTATTTCCCGCTGGGATGCGCCGCAAGCGACACCGTACCAACCGTTCTCGGCCACGAACTCCAGTCAATCCCTTGGCTATCTCAAGGGATACCATGTCTATCTGTATGACTACGGCACCGGACAGGGAGATGTCAGCACGCTGGCTCCGCTGCGCATCAACAATACAATTTCGGGCGATACTGGTAGCGGACGCTATTGCTCGGCGCATCCGGATATCGGGTGCTATGGGGGCAGCGACACGCTCTGTCCTGGAGGCGATACCTGCCACTCAGGTCCAGCCGCATATGGTGCGTGCGGATCCAATACCTGCATGATGAACTCGGACTGCGGCGGGGTGTGCTCCTCGCCTCCGACCGATCCATACCTGGTCAGATTCGGTGACGCTAAGGTCTACACGAACTCTTCGCTCACCAACAACCACGCGATTTCTGGACTGAGCTGCCTCGCCGCCAAAGCGGTCTACAAGATTTACGTCAACGGAAGTTGGTTGACCCTCGAGTCAGGTTTCTCTGATAACTTCGATGTGAATCAAAAATCCAATCCGGCGACGCGTTGCCTCGCAGGGCCCCTGGACATCTGTAACGCGACTACACTGGATGCATGCCCTGCGCCCAATTCGCTGGAAGTCATCCCCGGCGTGCCAGCCGCGCCGGTAGTCGACACCTCACTGGGAACTGGCGTCGTCAAGGTGACCTGGCAGCCTCCCGACGGCATCTGTCAATTCACGCAGCCGTATGATTGTCTTGCCAACAACACATGCGGGAACGCTGGGGAGACCTGCGACTGGATAACTCATAAGTGCCAGCCGACCAACCCGCAGTACTGCAATAGCTCGACCGCTTGCCCCACGACGAGCCACGCGCAGACGTGCGCGGCGCGCTCCGGAGAGGTGGCCGCCTACCGCATTTATGCCACTGAAGTGGACAAATTTCACTTCCTGAACCCTCTGGAGTATCGAAGCGTCGGCGCGGGGCAGCTGAGTTATACGTTCACGGGTTTCTCGTATCTTTCGAGCTTCTATTTCAGGATCGCAACGGTTGACCAGCAAGGGAGAATTTCCGACCCATCGGCTCCGTCCGCGACGGTCATCTGGCCGGCGCCACCTGCGAGCCCCTTGGCTCCTCCAGCGAGTGTCAAGACGGTCGTCTGGACCTCGAATGATGCGATCTATGGTCAGACGCGGGACGTGGACGGAATCAAGATCGCGTGGCGTCCAGGTGGAGCCTATCCCTCGACGGTCAATGGCTTCAAGGGATATATCATCTGGAGGAGCAAGACACTTGCTGGGCCGAGCTATTGCGCGCTGTTAAAATCCGGGACCGGCAATCCGCAGGGAGTCCCGCTGTGCACGAGCGAGATCGACGGGACGGCCGGCGACCCGAATGCGGGGTATGATGTGACGTGGCCTGCGCCGCTCAATGGTGGGACGCCGTACTACGTTGATAAGACCGTTAAACCGAACGTACCCCATTATTATGTCGTGACTGCCGTGACGACCTCGTCACAGTCGGCGTACTCAGCCGAGGTAAGCGGCATGACTCTCGGACATGCCGCGCAGCCGCTGACGCCACCGGCCTATTTTAAGGCCTGGGCTCCACTGGCGAACGGCTCGGCGCTGTTCCCCGCGAATACCACTCAACATGGCTTGGGCATCTATCTTCGATGGTGCCCAAACTCGTCGCTGGAGGCGGTGACGCAGTATAAAATCTATCGAAGGTATCAATCCTCGGTCTCAGACCCGTCGACGCTTGGCCCTTACTCAGTGCTGATCGTCGTTCCGACCGATTGTGCCGACGGAAGCCATAAGTGCGAGATAACTCTCAATAGTCAAGGAAATCCCAAACTGACCAAGTCCAGTTGCACGGCGGGGATGAATGGCGACTGCAGGATTATCGACAAGACGACTCAGGCCAACGAAACCGGGATTTACTACTACAAGATCACCGCCTTCCAGAACAGCACGGAATCAGCCGCTTCATCCGAGAATCAGGGCTGGCCCAATTATGATCCTCTGCGCTGCGTTGCCCTCAGCGGCGGCAATGAGCAATGCAACGGCCGCTATGACCCGGATAACGCCGGCGACATACCGTGTGGAGATGAAGACGCGAGCCTCGTTCATGCTAGCGATACCGTCGCCGCCCTCGCGGATGACGCCGGCGGGAATGAGCAGACGTCGGCTGACACGGGGAAGACCCTGGGGCTGAAGGCCGTCGGCGAGAATGCCAGCGCCAGTGACCTGCCTGACGCATCAGTGGCGCCGCCTCGAATCGTCGGCCTGGTTAATTGCAACGATTG
>Ga0070697_100000076_pt1 | contig 79138 bp, 59 predicted proteins | sample KBSK1501metaG_FD_65475 | JGI IMG/M metagenome (GOLD analysis project Ga0070697, IMG submission 65475) | Corn, switchgrass and miscanthus rhizosphere microbial communities from Kellogg Biological Station, Michigan, USA - KBS K1-50-1 metaG | ecosystem: Host-associated > Plants > Roots >...
ATCTCTTAGTAAATCGAGTCCCGACTGGTCGGCTTCGAGATTCATGTCACTCACGACAAGATCGATCTTTTCCTTTCCCGCCACTCGCATTGCTTGAGACGGGCTCAGAGCTGTGTCCACGCTCCAACCTTGAACACTGAAGATCTCACGCAAGAGTTCGCATGAGTCTTGATCATCGTCGACCACCAGGATGCGTTTCATCTGTTCCTACAACCTATCCAGACTCTACAGCCACTGCCCCTTTTTCGAGGCTTACTGAGATATCACTTGGTATCCCCGAAAATGTTAGCCGGAAGCGAGTCCCCTGCCCGGGCTCGCTCTCGACTGTTATTGTTGCTCCGTGCTCGGAAATGATTTGACTGACAATTACCAGACCCAGACCCGTCCCTTGTCCCCGTTGCTTGGTGGTGTAGAGCGGATCGAAGATGTGACTCACTATCTCGGGTGTCATTCCCAGTCCGGTATCCGCAAAATCCACGGTGACCAAATGCGATTTGCCGTTCCTACCCGCTTCGACGGCAGTGGAAACCCGCAGTTCTCCGCCATCTGGCATCGCATCAAGGCTATTGTTGATCAGATTTAGAAATAGCTGTTGAAGTCGGTCCGCTGAGCCTGCGATCAACGGGAGATTATCGGCGAGTTTGTATACAAGTTTGATATCGCGTCTATCAAAAGCCGGCGACATCGCGTCGCAAAGCCGGCGCAGAAGAACATTCAAATCCAGCGGCGACAGCTCCGTTTCAAATCTTGTCTTATCAAGCATTCGCCGAACAATTCGTTCAATACGTTCGATCTGCGCGCTGATTGTTTTAATTCGCGTTTCTGCATCGCGCGGATCTCGCTCTAGATCGGATTTGAGTAACTGCACGTGCCCGCTGATCAGGTTAAGTGGCGTCCCCACTTCATGTGCGAAATGAGCAGCCGTCTGCCCTGCGGCAGCAAGCCGTCCTAGTTCGTTCATGCGACGCGTCGTGCGCCACAGCTCGAGATTTGTCTCCCGCAGTTGTTGATTTCGCAACTCCAATTCGACTGTGGCCTCACTTACTCTTTCACGAAGTATGCTGTGCTGCGCTTCCCGCTCTTTGGTCATCCCTCTAACCTGGCTGATCATGCTATTGAACTCCTGCGTCAGGAGTCCCAGCTCATCCGTTGTATTGGCGGCCACTTGCGCCTCAAGGTCGCCTGCCTTCGCTCGAGACATAGCGCCCAGTAGCCTTTCAATGGGCTGATACACCAGTTGGCGAAACAGAAAATACGTCCCGAGCATGATCAGCAGTATCGCAATCAACGACATCCAGATGACGCTCCTGACGTAGCGGAAGGCCACCGACCAGATACTGTCAAAGCGCTCGACGATCTCTACCGCGCCGCTGGGACGTCCGGCTTCAAATGTGACCGCGAATACGCGATAAAGCGACTTGTCTTGACCCGCTGGATTAGCGTCTACGACTCTCAAGTTACGGCCACTTGTTAAATCCTTCTTGGTGGTCTCCGGTATGGGTATCGCTGGTGGGCTTCCCACGGCCGATACTTTCTCTACAAAGTCGTTTCCTGAACGTTCCCAGATGCGGAGGCTAACGATGCTCGGCCGCGTTCCCTTGATCAGATTCGCGGCGCGCGCCAGCGCGGCAGCATCGCGAGGTGATTCCATATCGCTGATATGCTGGGCCAAATCTGCTGCCTGGGTGTCGGCAAGGGCTTTGTCGTCGTCGCGTTCCAGGTTCGCAATCCCGGCACTGGTCATGACCAGCGCCGTCACCAGCAAACCTACAATGATGACGGAGGCCAGCAGAGTGGTTTTGATGTGCAGCTTAAGTGTTTGCATGCATTTCGGCTAATTATCTCCCTTATCTGCCTGACTCGCCAGTTGGGGCTTCTCGCAAGAATCGTCGCACCACTTTACTGGCCAGGAACAGGAGCAGACCGGAGATCACTCCGCCGAGCAGAAGTAGCTCGACCTGCTTAACACGCCCGACTACCAAAGATGCGCTGCTACTGAACCCAAAACCCAGAGTGAACAATAACCCGGTTAAGACGGCGCAGCCCAACCCGTCAATTAGCGCAAATTTCACTGCTGAAATACGCTGCACTCCCCAAAAGATCATCGTCGAGATCCGCGTTCCGTAGACGAGGTGCGACGCCGGAATCTGCCATGGACCCAACCGCCGGCTCAAAGTTTCCGGGACGCTTCGGCGATAGAGCCTGCTGTTCTGAATGCTTTGTGAATAATGAACTCCAACACAAAACCACAAGTAATCACCGACAAAGGCGCCCGCAATCGCCGACAGGAGTGCGGGCGCCACCTTGAAAAATCCGAGATGGGCAACGACGCCCGCTAAAACAGGGACGACGTCCGCCTCGATCATTGCCGCCATAAAGACAGCCAGAACTCCGTACTTAATTAGGAGTAGTTCCCCTCCTGCTACCATGTGCTCCACCAAAGTATTTCCATGAAGCCCAACCTCAGTTCGTTTCGATTGGCAAGGGATATGCCAGTTAGATGCACTGCTGCAGATTGAGGCAAGCAGTTCAGAGTTCAGCCTTTAGGCTGCGGTTTCGTTGGCAAACGAAAGCCCAAACTAAAGTTTGAACTCTAAACTGCATGCTCCGGGTTGGTTGTGGCGTTTATGTAATCGTGACAAAGGAGTCACAGTCAAACAGCGCCGCATAGATGCGTCTTCCTTGCGATCGCGCCTCCACAACTATCAGTTCCACCCATCTTCGAGAAGAAATGGGTACGTGATATCGCTGGCATGCCCGTTGCGATTGGGGTCGTTGAGTTCAGGTCACACTTAGAGAGAAAGGATTGATCATGAAAAAGATATTTTCAGTCTCGCTCGGAGCCCTGGTGTTGCTGGGCGCCATTAGTTTCGGAGGATTCACCAGGTCAGCAATCGCAGCTGAGCGCCACGACAGAAACCATGAAGCCAATTGGCGCCGCCATCGGCATCACCATCATCGCTGGCACGACCGAAGGCGCGTACCAGGTGCAGCATCGCTCCGCCAACGAAGTTATTAGCAAGGGTCTATGCGGGTAACAAAAGTCGACAGGCTCCTCCCATTCACACCGGGCTTCAGCCCGGTGTGAGTGAGAGACAAGCTCAGTATTCTCCCCGCCTTTTCGAACGTTTTACGGTTTTCAGTTGAATCATGCAATCCGCCAAGACGGTTTCTAAGCTTCGTTTGGTGCGTCCGGCTGCCAAACCCTGGTTATGGCCAGCGCCGGCTCGAGCCAAACTTGAATTCTGGGTCAATCGGCACGGGTGCAATTCGACCTCGTACGTTCTGCTGGAAGGCCCCAAGCAGTACTTTACTTCACGGCGTGTGGATGGCTTTCTCGCCTATCAAATCAGGGCGGGAGTCGCCGTGATTGGTGGTGACCCGGTCTGCCCACGCGGGCAGGCGGTCGAACTCATCAGGGATTTCGTTGCTGCGATGAAGCAATGTCGAGTAGGCGCGTATCAGGTTTCACTCGACATGCGCGCTGCCTTTCGAGAGGCGGGTTTCAAGGATATCCAGATTGGAAAGGAGGCGATCTTCGAGTTAAGCCGGTTCTCAATTGCGGGCGGACTCATGGAACTTGTTCGCGCCGCAACTAATAAAGCCAGGCGAGAGGGGGTGGTCGTAAGCGAACATAGGCCCTTTGCACTCGGCGCGAGATCGGTAAACGATGAGTTGCGCGCGATCTCCGCCGAGTGGTTAAAGGAGAAGGGCGAGCATGAGTTTGGTTTCTTGCTCGGCTCTCTCGGGCTGGAGCAGCGCTCTGCGAAAAGATACTTCATCGCTCGTTCCGGCGGTGGTATTGGACGAATTGAAGGTTTCATTGTCTGTGAGCCCATATATGGCCGCAACGGTTTTTACTTGGACGTCACGAGACGCCGTGTAGATGCCGTTCGCGGGACTATGGAGTTATTAACTACCGAGATTCTTCGCTTGCTGCGCGCGGAGGGCTACGAAATGGCATCGATGGGATTGGCGCCGCTGGCTTTACTGGACGACCCTGATCTCAGCCGGCACCCACACCTGACCAGCCTCATGCGATTCCTTTACCAACGAGTGAACAATGTTTATGACTTCAAGCTTTTGTATCGTTATAAGGCCAAGTATCACCCACACACCTGGGAACCACGCTACTTCTGCTTCAATCAGAAGAGGTTGACCCTGCGGATTCTTTACGCCGTGGTTCAGGTGCGCAATGCCATTACGCTCGGCAGTCTTCTAAGAAAAAGGCCTAAAAAAGCAGAAGGACTTCAGGAAAGAGTGGAATCATGGAAACACGCTGCCTCGTTTGTTATCGGACTCTGTGCCGCGCTCGTGTCGTCTTCTTCGTAGCGACTCTAGCTGCACTTACGTTGGCCAGTCCCGCGAAGTTGAACGCGCAAACGGTGAACAAGGACACGTCGCCTTTGCGACCATCATCATCGCACGACGCGGCCCAGGCCGCGCCGGACAAGTCTATCCCTGCTGATCACTACGATCCCGACGATGCCAAGACCTACGCCGATGTCGTGGTCGAGAATCGTGATGTTGCTGTTCGCCGCAAGCAATTCACAGTGCATTTCTATCGTCCTCGTACCGCAGGCCCGGTGACTCCGGCGATCTATGCCTGTGGCGACGGTGGTTGGCGCGGACTCGCTCCTCGCACTGCCGAACAGTTGGCGCATATGGGTTTTGCCGTGGCGGGGATTGATTCGAAAGTTTACCTGCGCGAGTTTTCCTCCTTAAAAAATCCGCTGACCATCGAGAAATTGGCGAGTGACTACGCGGATATCGCCAAAGCCCTGCGTCTTTACGCGACTGTCGATCCAGGGACACCGGTTTTTGTTTATGGCTGGTCTCTTGGAGCAGGATTCGCGATCGGCGTCGGCTCCGATCCGACAACGCGTGGAAACTGGGCCGGGATCATTTCAATTGGTCTACCAAAACAGAACCAACTCGTTAGCGGTGTCGGTGGCAACTATGCGAATTTGAACATTGAAGAGAATTCACTTCTGGGGTTTCGTAGTGCGGATGTTATGCCTGCAATTTCGCCGCTGCCGCTGGTGATGATTCAGAGCACGTCGGATACAGCTAGTCCGCCGAAAGTAGGCCAGATTCTATTTGCCGCCGCCAGGGATCCGAAGCAGTACATCCTTATTAAAGCGAGCAATCACAGGTTCAGCGGTGCGCGGGAGGAATTCTACTCGGCGTTGACCAACGCCGTGCCCTGGATGCGCGAAGCCACTAGCGGTGGCAAGTCAACGCAAACAGCAGCTATGAAATCGAAGAGTTGAGCAGATTCATCAGGGTCGAGTTTGGAAGGCGGATTCAACGTGGAAGTGCAACAGAAGGTTGTTTGACTACTTTGCCCCGTAGGGGCGAGATGTTTATAGGTTGGTACTGCTCTCTCAACCGGGCGCTCCAGCGGAGCGCAATGTGTTTGGCTTCTCGCCAATGATTGGCGGCCAGGTACATTCCGCTCCTAACGGAGCGAGGTTCTTCAAGGGCGTTTGTTGCTATAGACATCTCGCTCCTCTGGAGCGAAAACGAATTTCAAAGTTGCACTTCAAACTTGAATCCACCAATTACCTTTCTCCTCCCAAAGCTTTACTGGGACCGCGGGCATCTCGCCCGCCGCGAGCGCGCAAAGTACGAGCAAAGGGGGAACAAGGTTTAAGGGAGTTACGGCGCCTGCTCGGCGGGCGAGTTGCCCGCGGTCCCAGTGAAGCAGATTAAGCCAGCGTCTAAAGGTGAGTGAATTTGAACACTTCGGAAATCAGTTTCGCCGTAAGCCAGACTTCAAGCGCGCGAATGAAATTTCGCTGGCTCTGGTTGTTTGTCTTGAGCGTCGTCCTATTAGCTGCGGTGTCCGCTTACGCAGCGGTGTGGTATCACCGCTTCTATCATCACGTCACGCCCCAGGAGTTGTCGAATGAAGTCAGGCATTCCACGTTACAAGCCACTATTCGCCAGGGCGCAATAGTCACGCTTCAGCTCTATCAAGAATCGAATGCCAGAGAACAGCCACTCGTATTCTTCACCAGTGGAGACGGAGGATGGAGTCCCTTTTGCGCCGACGTCGCTGCACATATAGCCGCGACTGGAAAGACCGTGGTTGGCTTCGACTCGAAAGATTATTTGGTGAGTTTTGCGAGTTCACAAAGGCCCATTGCCACGAACGAACTGACGCGAGACTATGATGAAATGTTGAGAGCGGCTGAGCTGCAGCCCGGCGTGGATCGGAGAGCACGCCCTATTCTCGCCGGTTGGTCCCTGGGGGCAGGTTACAGCGTACTCGTTGCCACTGATCCGACTGTTGGAGGGCAAATAGACAGAGTCGTAGCGATTAGCCTCCCAGTTTATAACGAACTTGCATGGAAACCGTCGGATGCCCTCATCTACATTACTCACGGCACTCCGCGTGAAAAGGTTTTTGACGCGCGTAAATTCATTACCAAACTCGATCCCATCCCGATCGTCATCCTCAACGCGACCGACGATGACACGTCTCCTTCCGGTGAGTCGCAATCGCTTTTTGACCTGGCGCCCGGTCCAAAACATCTATACCTGATTAAGGCGAGTGGCCATCATTTCGAGGGTGGCGAAGCAGAATTTTATCGGGACCTGGATGAAGGAATCGCTTTCGATCATCTCTAAGCGACTCGCGCTCCGGACTGCCGGGAATCAGTTACCAGGCGCAACACTTCCGCTATTAATTGCTCACCAGCAGCAGGTTTTACGAGGTAACCCTGTGCCCCGGAGGCCAGCGCGCGCTCTTTGTCTGTTTCATATGCGGCGCCGGAGTAAAAGAGAACGGGTGTATGCTGGTCAAACTCCCGCAACTGCTCGCACAGACTCACTCCTGAGATATGGGGCATCCAGTTGTCAATCAAGTAAAGATCGAAGTGTTCTGCTCGCGCCAGGCGCAAAGCTTCATCGTAACTCTCGGTGGCTACGACCTGGCAGTTTTGCATTTCCAGAACCAGAGTTACGAGTTCGCGTGTATCCGCATCGTCCTCTGCATAGAGGATGCGAGCATTTGGCTGGTTCATAGTATTCCTCATCTTGCGCTTGACAAGCTCAAAGTTCGCTCAGTCCAGTTCAAAGGAAACAAACATTAACCGTCCCTCGCGCTCAATCTGCAACACCACCGCAGAGGCGGACGCCAGGTGATCCAGAGCGGAGCGGAGGGCTGCTATGGTTTCAACCTCAACTCCATTGATTGCATGAATCACATCGCCGGTCGTCAGTGAAATATCGACGCTGGGATCGGCCGCCCTGGCCGCGACAAGCACACCGGATGACACTCGCAGTCCAGGCAATGTTGCGGCCAGCTTGGGATCTATTTCTACTCCAACAATACCAAGCTTCGACACCAGACTCTTGTTGGGATCGGCCAGATCAGCGAGGCGGTCAACGTCATGCGGTAGCTCAACTACCAAAACATCGAAGGACATTTTTTCTGCGCCACGAAGAACGACCAGCTTGATCTTTTCTCCACCTCGCCGCATGAACAGTCGAGTTCCGACTGAGGGCAAATTCCCAACCGGCGAACCGTCGATGCTGGCGATGATGTCCTGGACTTTCACCCCAGCGACGTCAGCGGGGCTGCCAGGTGCGACATCCGAGACGATCACGCCCCAATCCCCAGGAAGTTTGAGGCCCGCCGCCAGACTTGGAGTAATGGCTTGCACGGTCATCCCGGTCTCGCCACGATGCACGTGTCCATACCGGCGGAGCTGCGGGTAAGCAAAGCCGACAATCGCGCTTGGTATCGCAAAACCCAGACCCTCGTTGCCGCCACCCTCAGTTACGATGAAGGTATTAATGCCGACAACTTCGCCGTCAACGTTGACCAATGGACCGCCGCTACTTCCCGGATTAATGGGCGCATCGGTTTGGACGAAAACCATCGGACTATCGGCGTCAGGCTGGCGTGCGACTGCGCTCACCACGCCCATTGTCACCGAATCCTGCAGGCCCTCGGGACTGCCGAAAGCAAAAACCAACTCGCCTTGCCGCAGCTTGTTGTAATCGCTTAAGGGAAGCGCTGGCAGACCCCTGGCTTCGATCTTCAACAGCGCAAGGTCTATGTCCGGGTCTGAGCCGATGATGCGCGCTTCCATCGTTCGACCTCTACCACCAACGAGTGAACCGTCTGTTGTTTCCTCGCCGGCTGCCGGTATTTTCACTTGAACACGATGAGCGCCACGAAGCACGTGAGCATTAGTCACGATGTATCCGTCGGCATCAATGACCAAACCTGAGCCAATACTCTGCTGCCGTCCGAGCACGAGACTGGTGTTGCCCGCACTGCCTTCCACGGGGCCATAACCCGTCACCAGCACCTGGACGACGCTCGGCGTAATGCGCTTGACGAGTGTTCGTACGGAGTTGTTGAGCTGGTGTAGCGGATCGAAATCCACTTTTGCGGTAACCGTTTGGGCTGAGACTCGGGGAGCAACCGACAAGCACACCAGGCAGATCCAGAGAAGGCCGCAGCCAGACTTCGAAACCCTCATTTTCCATTCTTCGTTTCTCATTTTTCATTTCTCATTTCCGATTTAGCGCTCCGCCCTTTGTCCGATGTCAGATGAAAAATGAGAAATGGAAAATCGGAAAAACGAACAATGAACACCAGTCTGCGACGCTCTTTCCATGCCCTTCCTTCCGGGACTCACGGTACTACTTCAAAACTGATCTTGTTCGACTCAATCATGGGCCCATCGCAGCAACCGATTCTTCGTTGAATCGACAATTCATAGACGCCTGGCGTTAGCGGCGGGTACCAGGACACAGCTCCAGTCGGGAACCGGCTGTCGTCGACAAGGACGAGAAAGTCGACAACGGTCGGCTCGTTTGCCTTAAGCAGCGTCGGTTCCGGCAGATCTTCGTGTTGGCAAGTCTGATCCTTTTGCGCAGTACCCAACATTTCGGATTGCCATTTCGCGTACGGTATCAATCGACCGTTCTTTTTGAGTCTTGGGAGATCCTGATACAAGTCGCTCGAGACACAAGCATAGGTGGGTTCACTTGACGTGTTTGTCATGCTGATCGTGATAGGCACCTGGTCTCCAACCTGGTAACGATCTGTGGGCGGACCCAACATGGGACCAACCGTTGCGATGCTTAAGTGGATCGCGCTCGCCGGGTCGTTGGGCGCGCTATCACTGGCTGGTAGTCGTGGGTCCTTCAGATTTGGCTGCCTCGAGTTCATCGCCGGGGCGCTCAAGGCACAAACAACGGCGATCAGTAGTATGGTAACTTTGACCATATAATGCCCTGGTTTCTATCGTCTTTGTGCGACGCATTCTTGAAATCGGCTCTTAGCGACGCAAACGGTTATCACGACTGGGCGAGTCATTGCCCTTCCTGCCGCATTGGTCGCGAAAACTTCGCACCGCTAAGAGTGCAAGAGTTGAGTGCAACGGACATGCCATTCAGCGGCTCCCGTGCGCGACCAGGGAAAGCTCAAGGTACATTGTGTTCTGGTGAGCACAACCTCAATCTCTCCGACAGTGAAAGCTCTTCACGTCTCGGAGAGCCCGTGGGCCAGGTGTGGCATTGTTTCCAGGTGTGGCTAATTTCCCGCTGCTGCGGCTTGCAATCCAAGTTCGATTCAATCAGGAGCCATCTCAATACCGAGAGGAACGCCTGGGGACTCAACGACGCGGCACATTCATTGCTCCTTGCTGGGTATCAGAAGCTCTTGGCGAAGGATTAACGGGAGGGTTAACCTTTATTCCAGCGGGGCAGGCAACGTGTAGCTTGGCAGTCAAACCATAATTGCCATGCCAGAGTGCAGCTCTGAATTACGAACAAAGGGGGGTCCCAATGATTACCGTTATCCTGCTCACCATCTCAAATCTCTTCATGACGATCGCCTGGTACGGCCATCTCAAATACAAGCATAAGCCGCTTGGGTTGGCGATCTTCGCTAGTTGGGCCATCGCACTTTTCGAGTACATCTTTCAGGTACCGGCGAATCGCCTCGGCGCCGAGGTGTTCAGCGTGACGCAATTAAAGATCATTCAGGAAAGCATCACGCTTACCATCTTCACCGGCTTCGTCTTTTTCGTTTTTCGAGAGCGTCCGCGCTGGAACAACTTCGTCTCTTACGCGCTAATATTAGCCGCGGTTTATTTCGCGTTTCGCAGCTGAGCCTGGCCGGAGTTTTCCAAAGACGATGAATCGAGCGGAGAAAGACCAACAATGAAGACCATCATTCTACTTATCATCTCTAACACATTCATGAACATCGCGTGGTACGGCCATCTCAAATATCGGAATGCACCAGTGGCGTTTGTAATTTTCGCCTGTTGGGGTATCGCACTTTTCGAGTATGTCTTTCAAGTACCTGCCAACCGCCTCGGAGCGGAGAAATTTACCGTCACTCAGTTGAAGATCATGCAGGAGTGCATCACGATCTCTGTCTTTATGGTCATTGCTTACCTGTTGTTTCATGAGTCACTGCGCTGGAACAACGTGGTCTCGTACGCGTTGATCATAGTGGCCGTCTATTTCGCTTTTCTGGGCCAACGCAAAGAGCCCGAAGTAAGCGCGCAAGAAGAGATCACTACCTCCGCTTCAGAAGAAGCTTAGAGCTGGACTCGGGAACATGAACATCGATCTTCCCAAACCACAAGCCTGTGGCTAATTTCCCGCTGCTGCGGCTTGCAATCCAAGTTCGATTTCAAATCGCGCCGCCATGCGGTAGAGAGTCTTGCGGTTGATGCCGAGAATTTCCGCGGCGCGTTTTCGATTGCTGCCGGTCGCCTCGAGAACGTGAAGAATGTAACGCCGCTCCAGTTCGTCCAGGCTAGGCAGTCCGGAGAAGAGATCGCCAAGGTCGTCGGCTGAGAGTGGCGGTGTAGCATTGCCGGAATATTCGAGCGAAATCCTCGGCGGAAGGTCATTTGAGGTGATGCGCCCTCCCTGGCTCAAAGTGATGGCGCGCTCGATAACATTTTCCAGTTCACGCACGTTGCCTGGCCAGGAATAGGCGGTGAGCGCGCGCATCGCTTCTTCATCAATGGTTGCCGGCTCCTGACCGTTCGGTGAATGTTTGAGTATGAAGTGGGCCACCAGGAGTGAGATGTCGTCACGTCGCTCACGCAACGGTGGCAGATGCAACTGGATCACATTCAGTCGGTAAAGCAGATCGCGGCGAAAAGCACCCGCGGCGGACAATTTCTCAAGATCACCATTGCTTGCAGCGATCACGCGGGCGCGCACCTTAATTACTTCGGTCCCGCCGACCGGCACAACTTCACGTTCCTGCAACACACGCAAAAGCTTCACCTGCAACCCCGGACTTGTCTCGCTTACCTCGTCGAGGAAAACGGTGCCTTCTCCTGCGTGTTCGAAAATGCCACGCTTGTTACCGGTCGCGCCTGTGAACGAGCCTCTAACGTGACCAAACAATTCCGACTCGAGCAAAGTCTCCGTCAGTGCTCCGCAATTGACAGCGACGAAAGGCGCGCCAATGCGAGGACTATGCGTGTGTATCGCTCTCGCAACCAGTTCTTTGCCGGTGCCCGACTCACCTGTAACCAGAACCGCAGCGGGTGAATCCGAAACGCGCGCGATCATCTTGTACACCTCAAGCATCGAGGGCGTGCGTCCAATGAGCCCGGACGTTCGCCCTTCATCTGCCAGGACTGCAGATGGTTGCCTCCCTGATCCATTAGCGAGGGCGCGGCGGGCGATGGCCACCAGCTCATCGATGTTGAACGGCTTGCTGATGTAATCGAACGCGCCTTCCTTGACGGCGCGAATAGCTGTTTCGATTGAGCCAAACGCCGTCATCAATACAACCGGGATCGTAGAGTAATCACGGCGTACCAACTCGAGCAGTGAGAGACCGTCGAGACGCGTCTTCATACGAATATCACTAAGCAATAGGTCGGGCTGGGACACGGACAGTGCGGAGAGCGCCTCCTCACCACTATGCTCAAACGTGGTGGCAAAACCCTCATGGGTGAAAACTTCGCAGAGCAACTCGCAAGTCACCGTGTCGTCATCGACCACCAGGATATGCGGCTTACGCGGCATTTGTTTCCGCCTCAATGTAGTTTGTCCTCCTGGCCTGCGCTTCCGCTACCGGGAGTCCCAGCAAAAAAACGGCGCCTGACGATCCAGAAACCAATTCGATTCGGCCGCGATGTTCCGCGATGATGTCGCGCGCGATCACGAGACCCAATCCACTACCTGATTGTTTCGTAGTAAACATCGGTTCGAAGAGATGCTCAACGACGTTGGGAGCAATGCCTGCGCCGGAGTCACTAAACATAATTTCGACCTGCTGATTCTTACTGAGAAAGCGTGTAGCGATCTCCAACTCGCCGCCGTTCGGCATTGCATCGCAGCTATTGTTTACGAGGTTAAGGAAGACCTGATGCAAACTCTCACGATCCGCCGAAACGCACGGCAAGTCTTCCTCGAGAGTGATCGCCGCCTTAATATTCCGCGATTCGAGCATCGGTCCTACCAGCAGCCCCAGCTCCCGGATCGCAGCGTTAATGTCGGTTGCTTCAAACGCTATCCTGCGGCGATGCGTGCGCTCGAGCAGACTCTTAACTGTCTGGACAACGATGCCTAGTTGCGCATTAATTATCTTTAGGCGGCGCTGGGTGTCCGGCGAGTCCCGGTGATTGCGATCTAATAGTTGCAAGTGGCCGGCTACAGCGTTCAGAGGCGTTCCTATTTCATGGGCCAGTGAGGCCGTTACCTGGCCAATTGCCGCCATCCTTTCCGAGCATGACAGCTGTTGTTGTGTGCGGATCAGGTTAGCGTTCGTAGCTCGCAACTCACTCGTTGCCAGCTCTACTTTCTTCAGCAATTCATTATTCAGATCGCTGATTTGGCGCAACAAATCCTCGCGCTCGCGCTCGCGCTCCGCGATGACGTCCATTAATTGGTTGAAGCCTCGCGCTACTGCTCCCAGTTCGTCGTCACGCCGCTCTGGAGCGCGAGCCAGGAACGATCCGCCCCGAGTCTCGGCCATGGCGTGCAAAATCTCCGTAACAGGGCGTTGAAAGAAGTAACTAAAGAGCAAGTAGAGCAGACCGACTGAAGCCACCAGCGCTCCAAACAGCACCAGGTTGTATTCACGATGCAAGTTATCAACCAGCTGATGATGAGCGCTCTTGAGTACCAGCGCTTCTATGAATCCGCCTTGTTGATGACTTGTTATGTCGGCCCTGATCAGCCAGTAGTCACTTTTGTCATGCGTAATCTCAGACGAACTTATGCCCGCTCGCGGTTGAGTCGCCACGCTATTTCCGGTGTTACTGAGTGACGACAATCCGGGCGCGCCGGGCGCGGTTGTGGCTAATAGATGCGGGCCGGTGGGAGAATCTTGATAGACGTCGATCTGTTTAAAGTCCGGACGCGAACGAGCTACCAACTGCATCTCCTGCTGCAAGTCTGCGAGATTGGTAAAGTAGTCGTATGCAGAGATCCGGTTGGTGAGTACCAGCGTTTGACTGATCGCATTTTCATAGTGATCTTTTGCGACCACCGCGCGCGTCCTGACCGTGTGCAGATAGGATGACGTGAAAAGAATCAGCGACATCGAAACAGCAACGAGTAACAGAACCTTCCATTGTAGATTCAGCCTGACACGCAAAGCTTGCCACCTCCACTTTAGAAGTCTCGAGAGAAATTCAATCATCGCCCGCCTCAATAGCCGCTGAGTTGAGAGCAGAATTAGCCCAGCTGCGTTCGATCCTTTGGTTGAAACGCTGCAACTGCTGTGCGCCGACTTCAGGACCACAAAAAGGCTTGCGCTCCGGATTTTCAGACTAAGTTTTCTAATCCACTAAGTTCTCTTTTAGCCTCCGACCGTGTGGCTTTATTGCCATGGCGAGCAAAAGAGCCACACTCTAATCCGCCGCACAAGCCGCACAACCATCGCTCGAAGGTTCCCCGGGGCATCAACAAGTTTGCGCCTCAATCAACCTGGCCAAGGCTAAACGTCGATAGCATGGCACATAGGTCAGAAACGAGACTCAACGCGATTTCTACATCCACTAGTGGCATTTCGGTTGCTTCAAAAACCGCGGATTCTTTGTGTGAGTTTGAATGAGGTCTTCGCAGATCAGTTGCGAGCGGTTATCTCAAGACTGTTGCGAGACTCAACATTCTCTCATTTGCCCAAAATGAAAAATCCGACCTTCGTAATTCTGATGGCGCCAAAGTTCAATCGGACTCCACAGCGTGCGGATGATTTGTACGCGCTTTTCTTGCGAAGGTTCTTTATCGAAGTGTGTGAGTTTAGTCGCTGAAGATCTTTGCGAGTGGCTAATTCACAAGCAAACAAGAAAGTTCATACCGTTCAGAGGGGGGAATCATGGTAGTGAATCTACTCAAGTTTCGTCATCTAGTGCATGCAGCTCTGGCCATCGTGGTACTAGCTTGCGGAATCTCGGTACAGGCGCAAGTGACAACTGGCACGGTACGCGGGGTCGTCAAGGATCAAACCGGGGCCGTGATACCAGGGGCAACAGTCACCATCACGGATCCCAATACAAAAGGTTCGCAGGCTGCCCAGAGCGGAAGCGTCGGCGAATTTCAGTTCAGCAACTTGTTGGTTGGCACTTACACTATCACCGCCCAACCACCTTCCGGTTCCAACTTCAGCACCCTGACGGTAAACGACGTGCGCGTGCGCCTGAATGACCTTACCGATGTGCCCATCGTGCTTCAGCCAGGCGAGGCAACCGCGTCAGTCACAGTGTCCGCTGGTGGCGCGGAATTGGTCGACACAACAACCCTCAATCTGTCGAAGGATTTTAATTCGAGACAGGTTGTGGATCTGGCCCAGACGGGACAAGGTGCGGGCATCTACAATCTGGCGCTGATTTCACCAAACGTTTCGAGCAGTGGCGGCGTGGGTCTCGGCACGGGCGGCTCGGTCGGTGGCCAGCGACCACGCAACAACGATTTCATCGTTGATGGCATCGACAACAACGACAAGACCGTTTCCGGCCCACAGATTTATGTCTCTCCCGAGTCGGTGGCCGAGTTCAATGTCCTGACAAATCAGGCCTCCGCGGAATTTGCTCGCTCGACCGGCGGCCAGTTCATTACCGTCACCAAATCGGGCGGTAATGACTTTCACGGTTCGGCCTTTGAGTTCTTTCGCAATAAGAAACTAAACGCTCTCGACAATCTGGAAAAGCTTGCAGGCGACACGCGTGATACGAACCCGCGCTACGATCAAAACCGTTATGGCTTCAACATCGGTGGTCCGCTTTACATCCCGCGCTTCGGTGAAGGAGGCCGGCGTACTTATCCCTGGAGCGGTAAGAATAAACTTTTCTTTTTCTTCGAGTTTGAGCAAACGGGCCTGGGCCAGGCCGCCTCGCCTGGTAACATTTCTGCTCCCACGGCCGACGGTCTCGCGATGCTTCAAGGCCTTTCAGGCCTTTCGGCCACTAATCTGGCGGCTTTCAAACAATTCGTTCCCATAGCTGCAACCAACAACGCTGGTACGATCCCCATCTGCGCGGTTTTGCGCGATGCATCCGGGAATTGTCCCAGTGGCAGCACGCTTGCCGTGCCAGTGGGGAACATTTCTTTCGCGGCGCCGAATTTCCAGAACAATCGAAACATCGTCTTCAATTTGGATTTCACGCAAAGTGACAAGACCGAGCATCATTCGCGCTTCATCTACAATCGCCAGCGCACGATTGATAATGCAGCCAACTTTCCCGAGTTCTTCGATTTGATTCCCACGGACGGTCGTTTGTTCTCCTACACTTTGATCCACAACTTCACTCCAAAACTAACCAATGAAACGCGTCTTGCTTACCGGCGGTATGTGCAGAACATCCCGGTTCCCGGCATCAGCTATCCGGGCCTGGACCAATTTCCAAACATTGATCTGGACGATCTGGGATTGGCGATTGGGCCAGACGGCAATGCACCACAGTTTACGATTGAGAACAGCTATCAGATCGTTGACCAGGCTACTTACGTGAGAGGCAAGCACTCGCTGAAGTTTGGCGGTGACTGGCGCGATATCATCTCGCCACAGTCGTTTGTCCAACGCCAACGTGGCGAATATGAGTATCCCAACCTCGATCTCTTTTTGCGCGACATTCAACCAAGCTTCGGCGAACGCACCGTGGGCGCGTCTCCCTACTATGGCAACCAACATCTCCTCTATGGTTTTATTCAAGACGACTGGAAATTCAGACCGAGGCTCAATCTTAACCTTGGGCTGAATTACGTCTACCAACAAGTGCCGGCCACCGCCCGACTGCAAACGGTGAATTCGATCTCTTCTGTGCCGGGCTTGATCAATTTCGCCGAGCCGAAGGCGCAGAAGAAAAACTTTGCACCCCGGGTCGGTCTGGCCTACTCGCCAGATTTCGAGAGCGGATGGCTGCATCGCATCTTCGGCAATCCGGAGCAGAGTTCGATTCGCGCCAGCTTTGCCATGGCCTATGACACGATTGTCGACAACCTCTACATTTTGTCATTGGCGCCGCAGTTCAATCAGACCATTGATGTCGGCACAAACTTTCCGGGCACGCCACTGGTTACGCCAAACTTCCTGGCGAATGGCGGCATTCCGCCAACCGTTCTTCCTGGCGCCACAACCGACCCAGCGGCTGCACGGGCGGCTACTTCTGCCTGGATTCCCGACCAGCAGGTTCCATACTCGCTATCATGGGGGTTAACCTACCAGCGCGAGTTTCACAAGAACTACGCCCTGGAAGTACGCTACCTCGGGAGCCGCGGTGTTCACCTGCCGACCCAGAATCGCATCAACGTTCAGGACAGAGTCTTCGATGGAACAGGCGGTTTTCTGCCAACGTTTTTTTCGGCGCCATCGCAGACTGACATCGACGCCATGACAACGAGTCTGGACGACATCCAGGCCCGTTCCAACATTCTTCCGCAGTATCTCGCGGCGGGATTTACATCGCCCATCGTGGGCTTTCTATCAAACGGCAATTCGACCTATCACGCCGGATCGGCTTCGCTTACCCGGCGTTTTGAGAAGGGTCTCCAATTCTCAGCTGCCTATACCTGGAGCCACTTTATTGATGACACAACCGCCGAAGTCTTCAGCACGGTGCTTTCGCCTCGTCGCGTTCAGGACTTTCAAAATCTGACGCCGGAAAAGGCGGATTCAGCCCTTGATCACCGCCAGCGTTTCGTAGTGTCGGGCTTGTACGATCTACCTTTCTTCAAGAAGACCGACAACCACTTCGCCAGGACATTCCTGGGCGGGGTGAGCATGGCCGCGACGTTGACCTTTGAATCGGGCGAGAAGGCGACGGTCCTAAGCGGCCTTGACTCGAACCTGAACGGCGATCCGGCCCCGGATCGATCGATAATCAATCTGAACGAGGTGGCGAATACCTCGAGCCTGGTGACACCCTTGTTGAGGACTTGTACCGCCGGGTTCGATTCGGACGGAAACTGTGTAACACCTGACGCTCAGAGGATCGTGGGCTATCTGGCCACGAATCCGAACGCTCAGTATATTCAGGCGGGGCTCGGCGCATTGTCGAACGCTGGTCGCAATACGCTTCAGTTGCCGGCGATTCAAAATCTGGATTTCTCGATCTTCAAGAACTTTGGCTTCGGAGAAAGCAGCAAGAAAATCCAACTCCGCGCGGATTTATATAACGCGTTTAATCACCCGCAATACGTTCCGGGTTCAGTCGACGGTGTAGAACCGATTGCGACAACAGGGGTGGGCCAAATCAACACTGTGGGCCAGACGGACTTCAACGTGGCTTCGCATGTGTTCAGCAGCCACCCGCGCGTCATTCAGTTGGGCTTGAGATTCAACTTCTAATTTGGCCGTAGAGGTTTAGTGCAAAGCGTCTTGCAGGAGGTAGTCGGAAACGGCTGCCTCCTTTTTATTGATCGTTTGCCCCAACGGGGCTATGGCGTCCAGCCCAGGGTTGCCGCTTCGGCTACCCTGGGTAAAGAAAGCGATCTTGTCCTCAACCGCAACGCGGTTGCGTCTGCTTTGTGCATTTCACTCTGAGAAAACGACGCAACCGCGTTGCGGTTGAAATTTCTTTTCTTATTAGTTCCCAGGGTAGCCGAAGCGGCAACCCTGGGCTGGAGGCCGTAGCCCCGTTGGGGCACTAATGAAAATCCCCACTGCCAAATAACTGCATTTAGACTGTTGAGGACAAAAGCCAAAGCGAAATATTGCTGAAGAGTTAGAGTAGTGCCTGCCTTCGAGTCCCCGATGTTCCAGCTTTCGCTGCGCCTGTTCTGACGCCGCCGTATGCCGTGACTGCCGCTGCGCTATCGTAAAATGATTGAAACTCGCTGATCTTTCCAGCCTTAAGAGTGAACACATGGACCCAGGGAGAGTTGATCACGCCGCCAGTCGATCTGACCCGGCTCCGTAGTTCGCCCAACACCACTACCATGTCCCCTTGCGCTACGAAATGATTCGGTCTAAAACTCTGAACCTCTTCGCTGGCTTCGAGCATCTTAAAGAACTCCTCTACTTGCTCTCGGCCTTTGCGTGTACCGGCGGTCGGGATTAGGTCCGGTGGGCCCACCTCGAACCACCGCACGTCATCCGTAAGGCACCTCAGTAGAGCAGGGATGTTGCGATCCTCGAAGGCCATGTAGGCGTCCTTCACACTCTTCACGTTAATGTCCTCGTTCATATCAATCTCCTCTAATTGAAATTACGAAGCGATAGAAGCGTCGCCTCGTTGTGGTTAGCTGTTGATAGAAATATCGCAAGCATCATGCCAGCAGAGTTAGCGCACAGGATTGAAATTGCTGCCTTTCAAAGCATCGTTTTCTTTTGCACGCAAGAGCGTGTGGCCTTTTTGCTTCGGGAAGGAAGAAAGCCACAGCAACCCGCTCGGTCTCAAAAGTACAACTTGAAAAAGAACAGTCTGTGTTGTGGCATGGCGATTTCAAGTGTCCTCCTCAAGAACTAGATTGAAAGTTCTTACGCAATCAATGAGGAGAGAACTAAACAGTGGCGAAGCAGTTGGTGAACACAGCCGCTCCACTTTCAAGAATCGGGACAGCGATGGCTTCGATCGCCAACCATCATAAGGAGAGACGATGAGAAAGAGAGTCTTCTATGCCGCGCTTACGTGCGGTCTTTTAGCAGCAGTAGCCGCGGCAACTGCTTATGCGCAAATGCCGGGTACGACATTGCGCACGAGAATTCCGTTTGACTTCAGCATTAGGGGCAAAATACTTCCTGCCGGTGAATATGAGATCCGACGCATCAACGATGAACCCGATGTTCTCGTGATTTCCAGCATCAATGATCGGCACGAAAAGGCCATCTTCCACACAGAACCCGTCGAGGCACGGAAAATACCGTCAAAAGGTGAGGTTGAATTCCATCGGTACGGTGACAGCTACTTCCTGTCTGAGATATTCACCGGTGGCGAGCAAACCGGGCGCGAGCTAAGCCTTTCTCGTCAGGAACGCGATCTGAGACGTGAAATGGCGAGTAACAAAACTGAGCCGGAAACGGTGGCGCTGGCGGCGTATTGAGGGCTTCGAGGCTCTTTCGCTTAAGCGCTCAAACCGCGCTGTGCGGCAACTCGAAGGGACGTTGGCCTTTCGGGTTGCCGGTCAGCCGAGCAACTCTTAAATACCAACGGCTCTCCTCGTCAGTGTGACTAAGGAGACAGGTTATGCAGATTACACCATTAGGAAGAATCATCATGGTCTGGCCGAGGCGAGTTCTGACCTTGGCGTTGGCGGGTATCCTGGTCCTGGCCTTGACGCCTCGATTGCCAGTCGCCGGCCAACAAGTCGCTCAGGAGAACACGGCAGCGGAGTCGGAGACTCCTGAACAATTGCAGCAATTAGTCGCGCCGATTGCCCTCTATCCGGATTCACTCGTAGCCCAGATATTGGCGGCAGCTACTTACCCAACGCAGGTCGTTCAGGCGGATCGCTGGATACACCAGCATTCGCAGTTGCAGGGCGAACAATTCGCAGGAGCGGTGGATCAACAGGCCTGGGATCCGAGCGTGAAAGCTCTAACTGCGTTCCCAACTGTGCTGGCAAATTTGGACACGAATTTGTCGTGGACTGAGGCACTAGGGAATGCCTATTTCAACCAGCAGCAGGATGTGCTGGATGCGGTGCAGGTGATGCGTCAACGCGCGCGGGACGCCGGCAACTTACAGAGCGGGCCGCAGGAGCGAGTGATCAATCAAGGAACGACAATAGTCATTGAGCCTGCCTACTCGGATGTGTGCTATGTGCCTTATTACGATCCCTGGATCGTGTATGGAGCGCCGCTTGCGGTTTATCCGGGTTACTTTTACGACGGCTGGTTTGGGCCACCTTTTGTTTCATTTGGTCCGGCGATTAGCCTCGCGTTCTTCGGCGGATTCGGCTGGGGCTGGCCTTCATGGGGCTTTAACTGGCGCAACCGAGTCGTAGTTTTCAACCACAATCCTTATGTCTCCCGCAGCCGGTACTTCTCCCAACGTGAGCCATTCATCGGAGCGCGCGGCATCGGCATCGTAGCGCCGCGCCGGAATTTGCCCTCGGGCCGCGCGTATCGCGGCTTTAACCACCGCGCCGCGGTTGGGCCCGGAGCGCGAGCTGGCAACGGTTGGGCTAGTGGTGGCCCAGTCGCAGCGCGCGCCAACACGGGCCCGCGCTCGGGCGCTTTCAACGGCGCTCGGGCAGGCGTAACAAATCCAGGACAGGTCCTTCGCGGAGGATCTGGCAGCGGACGGGCCAGCGCTATGGGCGGACGAAGTTTCGGCGGCGGCGCGCACAGCAGCGGTAGCTTCGCGCGTTCGCGTAGCGGAGGCTCGCGCGGAGGAGGTGGGCGACACAGGTAGGATCGTTTCGCGCCGAAGAGCGGGGGCAAGCCCGCCTTCCCAACCCTGACCTGATTAGAGTCGAGGTTTGGATTCACCTGAGATCGGCTTTCAGCGTGAAAGCATCGAGCAAGTTCAGGCGTCTCAGGGTTGGGAAGGCGGGCCCGCCCCCGCTCTTCCGCGCAAGAGAAATACTTTTGTGCACAGCCGGGACGCGCCGGTTCAGCTAAATCCATGATTGACGAAAACGAAATTAACAAACCCGAAGACGAAGCCAACAAGCCAGAATCCGACGAGCCAGTTCCTTCCAGTCGTCGGCTGCATTCCTACCGAAGAGTTCGTCGCTTGATCTGGTTGCTTGCCTTCGCGCTGCTGCTCGGCGGTGCACTCTTATTCTTTCAACGCCTCGACACAGGCAAGGCTAAGACAAACAAACCCGCTTTTTCTCCGAGCGCCCTGGCAATCACCACAGCCACGGCTCAGAAAGGCAACATTGGAGTTTACGTGAATGCTCTGGGTTCGGTGACACCGCTTTACACCGTGACCGTCAAAAGCCGCGTGGATGGACAACTCATGGGCGTCAACTATCGCGAAGGACAAATGGTTCATCAGGGCGACCTGCTGGCCGAAATCGATCCGCGCCCTTTTCAAGCGCAGTTGACACAAGTGGAGGGGCAATATGAGCGAGACAAAGCTCTGCTCGAGAATGCGAACAACGATCTGAATCGCTACCAGACGGCGTACAGCAAGAACGCCATCCCGAAGCAGCAACTCGATACGCAGCAGGCGACGGTTCATCAGTACGAAGGCATAGTCAAGAACGATCAAGGTCAGATCGACAACGCAAAAGTGCAGCTTGGCTACTGCCAGATAGCCTCGCCTATTTCAGGTCGCGTCGGCTTGCGACTGGTCGATCCCGGCAACATCGTCCACGCCAACGACACTAACGGCATGCTGGTAATCACTCAATTGCAACCGATCAGTGTGCTCTTCAGTGTTGCCGAAGACTATCTGCCACAAGTCCAACAGCAATTGCACCAGGGCAGCCGGCTCCTGGTCGATGCTTTTGACCGCGCCCAGCAAAAGAAGATTTCCTCGGGCACCCTCCTTACTTTTGATAACGAGATCGATACCGCAACCGGCACGATCAAACTGAAGGCAACCTTTGCCAACAACGACAACGCGCTTTTTCCAAATCAGTTTGTTAATGCCAGGCTGCTGGTCAGTACCGAGCGCGGAGTGGTTCTGATTCCGACGGCGGCAATACAACGCAACGCACAGGAAGCGTTCGTGTATGTCGTGAAACCAGATCAGACGGTCGCGATGCAGACTGTTTCAGTAGGCACAAGCGAAGGCAACGTGACGGCGGTCGACGGCTTGAAGGTCGGCGATACCGTAGCGATTGACGGATTCGACAAGTTACAGAGCGGCGTCAAAGTAGTCGCGCGCAAAGATTCCGGCAAGGGCAGCGAGGAGGGCGGCTGAGTGAGTCCTTCTCGTCCTTTTATTCTGCGGCCCGTAGCAACCTCGCTGTTGATGGCGGCAATTCTGCTCGCGGGCCTGGTTGCCTACCGGCAGCTCGCTGTTTCCGCGTTGCCCGAGGTCGACTATCCCACGATTCAGGTCGTGACTTTTTATCCGGGAGCGAGTCCTGATGTGGTTGCTTCGGCGATCACCGCGCCGCTCGAACGGCAGTTCGGAGAGGTGCCCGGTCTGAATCAGATGACCTCGACGAGTTCGGGTGGCAGCTCGATCATCACCTTACAATTTTCGCTCAACCTGAACATAGACGTTGCCGAACAAGAGGTCCAGGCTGCAATCAACGCCGCCCAGAGTGTGCTGCCGAGTGATCTGCCAACGCCGCCGATTTACAGTAAGACCAACCCCGCAGATACGCCGGTGCTGACACTGGCGCTGACTTCGAACTCGATTCCCTTAACCCAGGTTGAAGACCTGGCAGATACACGCCTCGCCCCAAAGATCTCGCAACTGCCTGGTGTTGGGTTGGTGAGTATTAGCGGCGGTCAGAAGCCGGCCGTTCGCATCCAGGCAAACCCGACGGCGCTCTCGTCATACGGCATCAACCTCGAAGATGTCCGGACCGCGCTGCAACAAACCAGCGTCAACCAGGCAAAGGGGAACTTTGATGGGCCACAGCAGTCATATCAGATTGATGCCAACGATCAGCTGGTGGCGAGCAAAGACTACCGGCCAATTGTAGTCGCCTATCGCAACGGCGCGCCGGTGATGCTGTCGGACGTGGCCACCGTTGTTGACGGCGCGGAAAATGTTAAGCAGGCAGCGTGGATGAACAAGGCGGGGTCCCCATCGGGGCAGCCCCGATGGGGTGCTAGCGTGCCCGCGGTTATCCTCAACATCCAGCGACAACCGGGCGCGAATATCATTCAGGTAGTCGATCGCATCAAAACGCTCTTGCCGCAATTGCAGACCACTCTGCCGCCAACCGTGCAGCTTTCAGTCCTGACGGATCGCACCGTCACGATTCGCGCCTCCGTCAAAGACGTTCAGTTCTCGCTGATGTTGACCGTGGCACTCGTGGTGATGGTGATCTTTCTATTTCTCAGAAATCTTTCGGCGACGATCATTCCCAGCGTTGCCGTACCTCTCTCGCTGGTGGGCACTCTGGCGGTGATGTATCTGTTCGGGTACAGCCTGAACAACCTGACGTTGATGGCTTTAACGATTTCAACAGGCTTTGTGGTGGACGACGCAATCGTGATGATTGAGAACATCGTTCGCTATATCGAGGAAGGCGAGAAGCCGATGCAAGCTGCGTTGAAAGGCGCTGAGCAAATCGGCTTTACGATTGTTTCGTTGACGATCTCGCTGATTGCGGTGCTGATTCCGCTGTTGTTCATGGGCGACATTGTGGGGCGATTGTTCCGCGAGTTTGCCATTACCTTGAGCGTGACAATCCTGGTTTCCGCTGTCGTCTCGCTAACGCTTACACCGATGATGTGCTCGAGGTTGCTGCGCGAAACATCCGCCGCCCAGCAGGGGCGGTTTTACCGCGCATCGGAGCGTGTGTTTGAAAAGGTCATTGACTTTTATGGCGAGACATTGAGGTGGGTGCTCAAGTATCGCGCGGTGACCTTGCTGGTCGCGGCCGCGACACTCATCCTTACAGTTTGGCTCTACGTAATCGTGCCGAAGGGATTTTTCCCGGTGCAGGACACCGGCGTAATTCAGGGAATCTCCGAAGCTTCGCCGAGAATTTCATTTTCCGCGATGGCCCAAAAGCAGCAGTCACTGGCACAAGTCATCCTCAAAGATCCCGCAGTTGAAAGTCTTTCGTCGTTTATCGGTGTCGACGGCACAAACACAACGCTAAACAGTGGACGCATTCTGATCAATCTCAGGCCGCTGGCCGAGCGAAGGATCACGGCCACAGAAGTAATGAGCCGCTTGCAGCCCGCACTGGCCCAGGTCGACGGAATCACTCTTTACATGCAACCGGTACAAGACTTGACGGTCGAAGATCGAGTGAGCCGCACGCAGTACCAATACACTTTGGAAGATCCGAATCCGGACGAGTTGAACTCCTGGAGCACGCAATTCGTGAATAAACTGAAGACCCTGCCGCAACTCCAGGACGTGGCTACCGATCAGCAAACGGGTGGGGCACAGACCACGCTGATCATTGATCGGGTCACGGCGTCGCGCCTGGGGATAACGCCCCAGGCGATCGATCAGACACTCTATGACGCTTTCGGTCAGCGCCAGATCTCGACCCTCTTTACCCAATCCAATCAGTATCACGTCATCCTGGAGACGATGCCCGACTTTCAGAAGAACCCGACCAAGTTGCAGGACATTTACGTTCGCTCGACGAACGGCGGCGCGGTGCCACTCAGTACGTTCACACATTTCGAATCAGGAACCGCGCCGCTGTCTGTAAACCATCAGGGACAATTTCCGGTCGTTACCATCTCGTTCAATCTGGCCGCCGGCACGTCACTCGGTGAAGCCACCGCCGGAATCGAACGTGCGCAACAGGAGCTGAATATGCCGCCAAGTATTCAGGCCTCGTTTCAAGGCACGGCCCAGGCCTTCAAGGCATCATTGACGAACGAACCGCTGCTGATTCTGGCGGCGATAATTACCGTCTACATCGTGCTCGGAGTTCTTTACGAGAGCTATATACACCCGCTCACGATCCTATCGACATTGCCCTCGGCCGGAGTGGGAGCACTCCTCGCGCTCCTGATCTTCCGATTTGAGCTGACCGTGGTTGCGATCATCGGCATCATCCTGCTGATCGGTATTGTGAAGAAAAACGCCATCATGATGATCGACTTCGCGCTCGAGGCCGAGCGCAATCACGGCAAGAATCCGGAGGAAGCGATCTATCAAGCCTGTCTGCTGCGCTTTCGGCCCATCATGATGACGACGATGGCGGCGCTGTTGGGCGCTCTGCCGTTGGCGTTCGGTTCGGGAACCGGCTCGGAGCTACGGCGCCCACTTGGCATCACGCTCGTTGGCGGCCTTATGGTGAGTCAGTTGCTCACTCTTTACACGACTCCGGTCATCTATCTCTTCTTCGACTCCATCGCTAGACGAGTCTCTGATTTTCGCCGCGGACGCGGAACTGCGGTTACGGTTCCGGTGGAGTCGACATGAGTCTTTCGTCGCCATTCATTCATCGGCCGGTTGCCACTGTGCTGCTGACGGCCGCGATTGCTCTCGCCGGGGCAGTGGCGTTCAAGTTGTTGCCGGTATCGCCGCTGCCGCAGATCGATTTTCCGACAATTTCGGTTCAGGCAAACTTGCCAGGGGCGAGTCCCGAGATCATGGCTTCGTCGGTCGCTACTCCACTCGAGCGGCAACTCGGTCACATCGCCGGCGTCACGGAAATGACGTCTGCAAGTTATCTCGGTTCAACAAGCGTCACGTTGCAGTTCGAACTGAACCGGGACATTGACGCCGCCGCCCGAGACGTTCAGGCGGCCATCAATGCTTCGCGCGGTAACCTTCCGACGAACCTGCCCAACAATCCGACTTATCGAAAAGTGAATCCGGCGGACGCCCCGATCATGATCGTCGCACTCACTTCGGACGTCTATGACCAGGGTCGCCTCTACGATGCTGCCTCGACCGTCCTGCAGCAAAAGCTTTCGCAGGTTCGCGGTGTGGGCCAGGTAGTAGTCGGGGGCAGTTCGCTGCCTGCGGTGCGCGTTGATGTAAATCCGACTCAATTGAACGCAACCGGGCTCGGCCTCGAAGACGTGCGCAACATGCTTAGCAAACAAAATGCAAACCAGGCTAAGGGGCAGACGGCAAACGACTCTACTACTGCAGATTTGGCAACGAACGATCAGCTACTAAAGGCGGATTACTACCGGCCTTTGATCGTCGGTTACAGCAATGGCGCGGCGATCAGATTGTCGGATATTGCCAACGTGCAAGACTCGGTCGAGAACCTAAGATCTGCTGGAGTAGCTAATGAAAAGCCTTGCGCCCTGGTAATAATCTTTCGTCAGCCCGGCGCCAACATCATCGACACGGTCGACAGCGTCCGCTCTGTGCTGCCGCAATTGAAAGCGTCAATTCCATCAGCCGTCAATCTCACGGTAGTGATGGATCAGACAACCACCATCCGAGCGTCTGTAAGTGAAGTGGAACGCACGCTGTTCATCTCGATTGCCCTCGTCATTTTGGTGGTATTCATTTTCCTGAGAAACCCGCGCGCGACAATCATTCCCGGGCTGGTGGTTCCCATCTCGCTAATCGGCACGTTCGGCGTGATGTATTTTTGCAACTACAGTCTCGACAATCTGTCGTTGATGGCTTTGACGATTTCGACGGGCTTCGTTGTAGACGACGCGATTGTGGTTATTGAAAACGTGACCCGCCACCTTGAACAGGGATTGCGGCCTCTGCAAGCAGCCTTGCTCGGCGCTAAAGAGATTGGTTTTACAGTGCTCTCAATCAGTATTTCATTAGTTGCCGTGTTCATTCCGCTGCTCTTCATGGGGGGTATCGTCGGCCGCCTGTTCCGCGAGTTTGCCGTTACTCTTTCGGTAGCAATTCTGGTTTCACTCGTCGTTTCTTTGACCACGACGCCAATGATGTGCTCGCGATTGCTTAAGCACGGTCGGCCGGAAGATCACGGACGACTCTATCGCGCCAGCGAGCATGTGTTTGCGTACATCCTGCGACTATACGAACGCAGCCTGACTTTCGTGCTGCGGCATCCGGCGCCTACGCTGGCGGTGCTGCTCATCACGATTGGCCTGAATGTGTACTTGCTCTTCATTGTGCCCAAAGGATTCTTTCCGCAGCAGGACACTGGTCGTTTGGCCGGAGGCATTCAGGGTGCGCAGGACTCTTCCTTCACCGCGATGAAGCAAAGAATGACGCGCTTCGTAGACATCGTTAAGGCAGATCCAGCGGTGGCTAACGTTGTGGCTTTCACCGGTAGCGGCGGCGGCACGACGACAAACACCGGTCGGATGTTCATCTCATTGAAGCCGCTCCAGGAACGCAAGATTGGCGCGGACGCCGTCATCAGTCGTTTGCGGCGTCAGGTCTCATCAGTGGAAGGGGCGTCACTATTCCTGCAGGCCACGCAGGATCTTCGCATCGGCGGCCGAGGTGGTAACGCGCAATACCAGTACACGATTCAAAGCGAGAACCTGGACGACTTGAATAAGTGGGCGCCTATTCTCCTGCAGCAGCTGAGAAAGGAGCCGGCTTTGACTGACGTCAACAGCGATCAACAAAACAGCGGTCTACAGGCTTCGCTTGTTTACGATCGGGAGACAGCGGCCAGGATGGGAATCACGCCGCAGATGATCGATGCGACGCTTTACGATGCTTTCGGACAACGGCAGGTGTCGACCATGTACTCGCAGTTGAATCAATACCACGTCGTGATGGAAGTCGAACCGCGGTTCTGGCAAAGTCCGGAAGGGTTGAACGAAATTTACCTCCATCCGACTGCTGGTGGGATCGTGCCCTTAAGCGCTATCGCCCATTACGAGCCGGCGACAGCACCCCTGGCCGTTAATCATCAAGGCCAGTTTCCGGCGGTGACGCTCTCATTCAACCTGGCTCCCGGCGTGGCCTTAAGCGATGCGGTACGAGCGATCAATCATACCGAACAAGGCATCGGTATGCCGGCGACAATTCACGGCAGCTTTTCCGGAACAGCGCAGGCGTTTCAATCGTCGCTTCGAAGCGAACCGTTTCTGATCGCTGCGGCACTGCTGGCGGTCTATATCGTGCTGGGGATTCTCTATGAGAGTTACATTCACCCCATCACCATTCTGTCGACGTTGCCGTCGGCGGGTGTGGGAGCAGTGCTTGCGCTGCTGCTCACGCGTACGGATCTCAGTGTCATCGCGTTGATTGGAATTATCTTGTTGATCGGTATTGTGAAGAAGAACGCGATCATGATGATCGACTTTGCGCTTGCGGCGGAGCGCAGCGAAGGCAAGAGTTCGCGTGAGGCGATCTTTCAAGCCTGCATGCTGCGGTTTCGTCCGATCCTGATGACTACCATGGCCGCGTTGTTAGGCGCACTGCCGTTGGCGTTGGGCACTGGAACCGGCTCTGAACTCAGACGACCGCTTGGTATTTCGATCATTGGCGGATTGATCGTGAGCCAGATGCTTACGCTCTTCACTACGCCGGTGGTGTATCTCTATCTCGATCGGTTGGGACTCTGGTGGCAACAGTTGAGGAGAAAAGTGGCCCAGCCCGCGGAGCGGGCGACAGCATGAAGCCTGGGGTGGGAGCGTAGCGAAACCCCAGGTCAACAAGAGCCCTAATTTCGAGCCCGTGAAACGGGCGACAGAGTGAACGGCTAATGCAAATGTTGGAGACAAATCATTCACTGGCGGTGACAGCAAACCTCTGTCGCCCACTTCGTGGGGTCGAGTTTCTTATCCGTCGTCGTCCTGGGGTTCCGCTGCGCTCCACCCCAGGCTATATGCTGCCACCCGCTTCGCGGGTTGGACAAAATCTGTTGCTAACTTGACTTAACAAATGTCGACGCGTTTTCACATTCTCGCCGTTTCACTCCTGAGCCTCATGCTCTTCAAAGGCTGTGACAAGGCGCCGAAGTATGCGAAGCCCGCTGTACCAACGCCGCCGAGTTACAAAGAAATCACGCCTGCGGATTTCAAGGAGACCGATAACTGGAAATTTGCACGGCCGAAGGATGATGTTATTCGCGGCAAATGGTGGGAAATGTTTGGTGACCCGCAATTGAATGCCCTCGAAGAACGAGTAGACATTTCAAATCAGAGCATTGCCCTGGCTGATGCGAACTTCCGTGCAGCTCGCGCCGTTGTTAAGGAATCTCGTTCGCAGTATTTCCCGACGGTGACGACTAGTCCCTCCATTATTGTCTCTCGCTTGTCGTCCAGAGTGACTCAATCCAACATCTCGGGCGGACGCACAGTCACGGATTATTCGCTACCGTTTGACGCGTCCTGGGAGCCCGATCTTTGGGGACGCATTAGGAACACAGTATCGGCCAGCGCTTCCGAAGCGCAGGCCACCGCTGCCGATCTGGAAAACGTCCGCTTGAGTGTGCAAGCCGAACTTGCCTTTGATTATTACGAGCTTCGGTCGCTCGATGCGCAAAAGCAATTGTTTGATTCAACGGTGGTGGCGTATAAGCAGGAGCTCGATCTGACACAAGTTCGTTTTCAAACCGGCATCGCTTCGGACGAAGACGTGGCGCAGGCGGAGACTCAGTTGGAGACCGCGCAAGCGCAAGCCACCGATCTCGGCATCCAGCGTGCTCAACTCGAACACGCGATCGCACTTCTGACGGGCCAACCGGCATCGACGTTCTCGCTTTCCATCGCTGCGTGGGAAGCCGAGCCGCCGCCTATTCCTATCGGTCTTCCCTCTCAACTGCTTGAGCGGCGACCCGATGTAGCAGCGTCGGAACGGCGCGTTGCCGAAGCCAACGCTGAAATCGGTGTAACGAAAGCGGCTTTCTTTCCCGCGCTCACCTTGAACGGAGCGGCTGGGTTCGCAAGTACGGCGCTGACAAGTTGGTTCAGCTGGCCTGCACGATTTTTTTCGCTTGGTCCAACACTGTCCCAAACGCTATTTGACAAAGGCAAGCGGTCCGCCGTCAACGAACAAGCGCATGCGGAATATGACGGCACCGTCGCGAACTACCGTCAGACCGTGTTAACGGCTTTCCAGGAGGTCGAAGACAATCTCGCCGCCTTGCGCATTCTGTCGCATGAACTCGAACAGCAGGACGCTGCGGTGAAATCGTCCGAGCGAACTCTTTCGCTCGCCAACGAACGCTATAAAACGGGAATCGATAGTTACCTCAACGTGATCACGGCACAAACCACGTTGTTGACCAATCAGCGAACGGCGTTGAATCTACGCATGCAGCAGATAACAGCAAGCGTTGAATTGATCAAAGCGCTCGGTGGCGGCTGGAACGCATCGCAGCTGCCGACGCCAAAGGAATTGACGGCGAAGACACCGCGACCAGCGACCAGGAATCCGCCTGCGAATCCAACCCCAACTCCCCAGCCAACCCCTGAGATCCCTTCTCCTCCTCCAACGCCGAGCCGATTAACCGGACTTTGCCTCAAAGGTCAAAATGCAGGTACTTGGCAGTGGGGATTCTCATTAATGCCCCAACGGGGCTACGGCTTCCAGCCCAGGGTTGCCGCTTCGGCTACCCTGGGAACTAGTGAGAAAAGGAATTTCAACCGCAACGCGGTTGCGACGGTTTTTCAAAGAGAAATGCCCAAAGCAGATGCAACCGCGTTGCGGTTGAGGACGAGGTCCCTTTCTTTACCCAGGGTAGCCGAAGCGGCAACCCTGGGCTGGAGGCCGATGCCCCGTTGGGGCATCACTGAGAACTTATCCTAGTCGTCAGAGGAAACTGTGAGACTGAAAAAAATATCTGCGTTGGTCCTTTCGTTGTTTCTCTGCGTAGTGCCGATCTTTGCCCAAAGCCCTTCAGCGAACAGTGCCCTCCATTCAAGTCCAGAAACACGATCTTCCAACATCCGAAGCGAACAAACGGGGCCCGCACTGTTAACCTACAACGAGATCAGACAACTCTACCAACAAGACAATCCGCCGGATCCGCTGCGAGAGAAATTGCGACGGTTGCTGAACACTCCGTTCGTCAGTAATTGGGCGACTGCATCCGGCCTGCGACCATTGAAACCGAGTGACGCCCGGATCGGAAAGTTTCTGCGCGTGGCGGAGTGGAATATAGAAAGAGGGCTGGAGTTTGAAGCTGTCGAGGCAGCCTTTACCGATCCGCAGAAGTTTTCTCTCCTGATGGACGAGAAGGATTCCAGGGCGACGCCAGACGAAAGAGCACAGATACTCGATCAGGTTCGCCAGCTTAAGCAGGCCGATCTGCTTGTCCTCAATGAGGTCGACTGGGGCATTAACCGCACACTCTTCCGCAACGTGGCGGCGGAAATGGCAGAGCAGCTAGGAATGAACTACGCCTATGGAGTGGAATTTGTTGAAGTAGATCCGACCACGATGGGCATCGACGAGCAAGTCATTCTGCGAGAGGTGGAGCAGACCTATGCAGTGCCTGACGAGAGCAGGAGCGAGATGATAGAACGCGTCAAGCAGGTCATGCGACCTGACCCGTCGCGCTACCGCGGCCTTCATGGCACCGCGATCCTCAGCCGTTATCCATTGGTAAACGTGCGACTCATTCCCTTCAAACAACAGGGTCACGATTGGTATGCGGATGAAAAGAAGAAGCTCGCTCCGGTCGCCAAAGCCGAAGGTAAACTAAGCATGGATGTCTTTAAGGAACAACTTGTACGGCAGGTGCGGCGCGGCGGACGCATGATGCTCATCGCCGACCTCGTGGATCCGGAGCTTCCTGCAGGCCGGGTGACGGTCGTCGCTACGCACCTCGAAGATATGACTACGCCGGAGAACCGGCGAAAACAGCTGGAGGAACTGCTGGCTCAGATTCGGAATATCAACAACCCATTGATCCTCGCAGGTGACATGAACACTTCTACTCATGATGCCGCGCCGGTTAGTGTCACGCGCGAGTTGAAGCAACGGTTCGGCAGTGAAAAGTGGTGGGCTGAAGAGGGCGCAACTGAGGCTATCAAGCGAGCAACTCCATTCGGATGGGCGTATGACATTTCACACGGCCTGATTGGATTTGCGCGCGGAGTGGACGATCCAACAGTGCGCAGCATCCCGCTTGTAGGAAAGAATCCCGAAGCTGCTTTCTTCACGCGGCTCGAACAGTTTCGCTTTGCCGATGAGAACGCTTTCGACTTCCGAGGCGACAAAGAACGTTCGAGCAATGGCCGCGCCGGCAATCTGGCGAACTCAAACGAACGGGGAGAAAAAGGTTTTGCGCCCACTAGCGAGTTGGGTCGAACGTATGGCCCACTTGGTAAGTTCAAACTCGACTGGATCTTCGTGCGGCCGGGTGGATTAACAGATCCGCACCGTGGAAGGCAGTCGTACCGCTTCGCGCCCCACTTCGGGCGGACTCTTAAAGAACTGAACCAAAGCATCCCCGACCGAATCTCAGATCACAATCCGATCACTGTCGACCTTCCCCTTAACGAGCCGCCCTCAAACAACTAACAACCAGCTTGCCCCACCCGGGGTGTTGGCCGTAGTGTTGGCATTGAGCCGCACACGATTGCGCCCGTCGCGTTTGGCCTGGTAGAGCGCGTGATCGGCGGCGCGAAACAATTCCTCGCCAACTAACCCGGGATCGCGCACCCTATCGGGCAAATAGTCAGCGATGCCCACGCTTATGGTTAAAGTGCCCGCTGGAAAACGTCGTCCTATGAGCGTAGGCGCGTGATTCTCAACTGCTTTCCTTAAACGCTCGGCGGCGGCGAGTGACAAGCGTACGTCGCCGGCAGCAAGAAGGATCGCAAACTCATCGCCCCCATAACGACAAGCGACCGCTTTTCCAATAATGGTGTCGGCAATAATGTGTCCCACTTCGCGTACGGCTTCTGACCCCGCGAGGTGACCGTGGGCGTCATTGATGTATTTGAGTCCGTCCACGTCGAGAACCAGCATGGAAACGGGCGTCCGCCGGGTTTGCGCCCGTCTTACGGTATCAAGCAGGTGGGACTCAAACGAGCGTAAGTTGCACAGACCTGTAAGGTCGTCTGTCCCCGCGAGCCGCTGCATTGCGCGTCGATCCCTGGCCAGCCTGGCGGTGACCGCGCCGACAGTAAGGAAAAGAACCATCTGAAAGTAGTCGCCCTCGCCGTAGTTCATCGCTCGTAAATGTTGGTTCGCCAAATGGTAAGAGACTAATGCCGCGACCGCGCACGCCAGTCCGCCCCAATAATCAAAGATGAGAGCGGCAAGAATGATTGGCAGGTAATACAAGTGTTGAACGGGAGCCGTACCGGTGTCGTAGTCGAGCCATACTATGACAAGCAGCAAGGCGATAATTATCGCCGATCCAACAGAAACCGACAGCGAAGAGGTATGTCGCCTCGTGTGAGCGTCGGGATCGCCACTCAATGTCAGTCGCATCGCAAGTCGATTTCCCTTCGTCACAATTCTTTAGAAGCACTTAGGCTCTTCGAATGTTCCGTCGTATTCCCAAAAGCAAAGCAATTTTGCTTCCCGAGTTTCTGATCACGAGCAAGCGACTTCTCGCGTGCGATCGTCAGAGTCTAACTTCTCGCCACCTTAGCTGTGGTGTGGCCGTTTGTGGTGCGGGTGACAAAAAGCCACAGAACGACTCTCAAAAACCACTGAAAGCACCAACGTTTCCGACGGCACGTCCGTTGCGATTAACCGACGGAGTCCTGCGCGGCTTGAGTAACAACGAGCGCACGAATTAAGTCCGGTCCTGAGGGACCTCGCTGATGTTTGCTGCCCGGGGTCGCTCAGGACATGGTTCGAACAACGACAGAGGAGGTTTTATGAAGGACAATAAGGTGATGGTTTGGAAATTGGGACGGTTAGGCGGCGCCGTACTGCTCGTCGCCCTGGTTTGTTTGACGAGCACGTTGGCATCACTCGACGCCAGCGCCTCTACGAATAGACGTGAGAGTTACCAGGTGCTCGGCACTATTGAAAACATTGACACCGCGGCCAATACGATTACGGTCAGGCTTTCCGATGGCACTGACAAAACGTTGCAGTTGGCGAAGCGCCTCATGGTAAACGGCCGCGAGGAAACGAGGATCCGAGCGGAGTCTGCGTTGACGGCCAGGGAGCGGGCTGTCATTTACTATACCAACACGAGCGGGGGCGAAATCGCCATTGATCTGGAGTCGCTCAACCATGTGATGCGCAAAAGCGTTACTGGCACACTGGTAAGCGCCAACAAGGACAATAAGATTGTCGTTTTGCGAACAGCCGGCGGCAAGGAAGAGTCTTTCCGCGTGCAGAACGATGCCGTAATCGAGACTGGCGATGGGGTCATGTTGTTCTCGCAGTTCGAGCCTCTAGCGGACCAGCTGGTAACCCTGCACTATGAAGATCCTCTGGGAGCGGCAAAAGTGAGTCGCATCAAACGATAGGCAGCTGAACGTACAAGAAGGGGACTGAGAGAGGCGAGTGCTACTTCGTGGGTAACGCTCGCTTTCTTGCTTCTGATCCCGACAGCGCCGACCCGGGATCTAGAGCTTTCCCTTCTGCAGGCTTTCAAACCTCGTGTCTGAGAGTGGTGTGCTTTGTTGGACGCTGAAATCTTCGACTTCCGACAATGTGAAGGTCGGAACATTTAAAGCATGCTGGGCTTTGAGACGCCAAAAGTACGCGCCCTTCACGTCATTTAAAACAAATGGTGGACGAAGATCCTCCTTCAGGTAGCTCACCTCAACGTTGCTCATCTCTATGCCCTTAACGTGACGAATAAAGAAGCCGTACGCTGGATTCTCTCCGAACATCACCGGCTCCGGGTATTCCTTTTCCTTCTCAGGTGGATCGAGTGCGGCCTGTTCTTTTGTACCGCCCCCCTGGTAGTAAATTCGAATATTGTCAAATCTCACATCCTCAATGGAATGCCCGGGAATCCCGCTAATAATTGATCCATATTTTGGGTCGGCGTTGTAAACAATCACGTTACTAATAAGCACGCGCCGGAGTTGGCCCACCATCGTGCCCGACGGCCCCCTGCCACGATTACCGAGTCGCAGGAAAAATGGGGAGTTAACTACATCGCGCATCGTGATGTTGGTGATCGTAACGTCCTCGAGGAACCCGCCATCGACGCTTTCAAGCGCAAACCCTCTCGAGTAGTCGAAGACACAGTTCGAGATCGTGATGTTCTTGAAGCCGCCATTCGACTCCGTTCCAAACTTGATTCTGCCGGTCGGACTATTGTGACTGTATTTGTGGTACTCGCGCTTGTAGGTGCCGTTGAGAAACGTCCCTTCATCGTAGCCGCTAACCTGACAGTTTGTAATCGTTACATTCTCGGTGGCCCGCGCGTAGCCGAGCGCAAAACTGCTCTTCGGGCAAATTGCATCGTCGAATGGCGAGTTGACGCTGCAGTTTGAGATCCGCACATTGCGGCACGCATCGACGTCGATACCGTCGCGGTTAGTGTCAATCTTTACGTTGTCGATGGTCAGATTGTCGACACCGGTGGCGAGTATCGCGAAGTGTCCGCCGTGCAGGATTGAGATGTCACGAATCAGGACGTTGTGACAAAGTTTCAGACTGATAGCCTTATTGCCCCAGTCGGATTCCACCGTATCGCGCGGGTTCGGATATCCGAAGGGCTGTTGCGGTTCGCTGGAACGCGCCTTTTCCAACGCATCGTTTTGCTCCTTCGTGCGCGACTGCCCACCGGTTCGTACCAAGCCCTTCCCCCAAATCATTCCCTGACCAAGGATCGAAATGTTTTCGAGTTTCTCTCCCCAAATCAGACTGTTGTGCCAATGACTATGGCCGAAGTCTTGATAGGCATCCCACTGATTCGGCTCAGGCGGGTCGTAAGCGACGCCGTTTGAAGTTTCGGCAGCGACAATTGTCGCCCCTTGATCGATGTAGAGTGCAATATTGCTCTTCAGGTGAATCGAGACTGAAAGATATGTACCGGCTGGGAAACGTACCGTGCCGCCTCCTTTAGCAACAGCCGTAGAGATTGCCCGGTTGATTGCTGGGGTATCCAGCGTCCTGCCGTCGCCCTTGGCGCCAAAGGCTCTTACATCATAAACACCAGCCTCACTCGCGGCGCCGCTCGGGTTTGTAGTGCGAACCGCGGTCGGGATGTGCGCGTATCCGCGCGTCGCTTTCTCCGCTGACACAAGACAGCAAAGCAAAGCAAATACAAATCCAGCTAACCACAGCGCTTTAATGTTCATGACTTAAATACTTATGACGGTGCGGGCCTGATTTCAAAATGTTTTCTCTGTGCTAACTCTGAGTTCTATGTGTCTCTCTAGTAACCAAAGGTGGGAAGTACTTCACCACAGGGTCACAGAGAACACGGAGGATTTACAGAGGATTTCAAATCAGGCCGCAGCTGAACCAATAGCTGCTTGCATGACAGACTCGGGCGTCCAATCATGAGTTGGCCGCGCCTCCGACAATTGTCCGCGACTCATGACTGCCAGGCGATCAGTCATTCCGAAGAGTTCAGGCAAATAGGAACTGACCATAAGGACTGCTTTCCCGGAGTCGGCACAATTAGCGATGGTTTTATACACCTGGACCTTACTGCCAATGTCGATGCCACGAGTGGGCTCATCGAGCAGAAGGACGTCAGCTTCCTGATGAAGCAAACGAGCCAACGACACTTTTTGTTGGTTGCCGCCTGAGAGTGTTTTAACGGCCCTGGCAACACTGCCGGCCTTCATTCCAAAGGCGTTGACAAAGGCCATTGCTTGCTGCTGCTGACGTGAAAGATCAAGCCACCCCCAACGTGAACAGGATGCAAAACGCGTTATGGTGATGTTGTCGGCTATCGAAAGGGTAATTCCCAGGCCTTCGCTCTTACGATCTTCACTCAAATAGCCAAGACCTTGAAAAAGCCGATTTACTGGTTCGCCTGCGCGAGCCGAAAACGTTTTCCCTTTCAAGGTAATTGTCCCTGAGCCGGCTTCGTCGAGTCCGAAGATTGCCCGTATAAGTTGGCTTCGACCCGAGCCCATCAACCCCGCCACACCAAGAATCTCGCCGCGACGAAGTACAAAGCTGGCCTGCTTCAAACCCGGTGGCGAGCTCAGGTTGCTTACTTCCAATGCAATGTCAGCTTCTCGGATGCGTCGCGCGCGCGGAGGAAACAGGTTTTGCACCGGCCGTCCAACCATTTGAGTAATTAGATCGTCATCGCTTACCGATGCGATGTCACCGGTTGCCACGCTCCGACCGTCGCGCAGCACGGTGAAGCGATCTGCAATCTCGCGGACTTCTTCAAGAAAGTGACTGATATAGATGATGCTGAAGCCTTCGCTCCTCAACTTTCGGATTAGGTCAAATAGATGCCCAACATCCGATCGTTGCAAACTACTGGTAGGCTCATCCATCAGGAAAATTCGCGCCCGCGCAGCCACAGCACGGCAGATCTCAACTATTTGGCGAGCGGCAACCGATAGGTCTGCCACGCGAGTATCGGGATGAATCTGCGGATGAGAAAAAGTCGACAGCACCTCCTGAGTCCGCGCGTTCAGGCTCACGCGATTCAGCCACCCGAGTCGCGCTGACTCCATGCCCATCATAATGTTCTCGGCCACGGAAAGGTGGGGACACAGAGAGAGTTCCTGATGGATTAGCGCAATCCCGTGAAGGCGAGCATCAAACGGCTTCAGGGGAACGTAAGGGTTGGCATCAATCTGCATCTTGCCTCGATCCGGGCGTAGAGCACCTGCGAGAATGTTCATCAAGGTGGTCTTACCGGCGCCATTCTCACCAATCAGCGCGTGGACCTCGCCCGGTCTCAATTCGAGGCTTACACCATCAAGCGCTACGGTCGGCCCAAAACGTTTTGCGACGTCGGAGAGTGAGAGAGATATCATTGCCAATTCAGTGGTCGCTATTGTTCAGCGAATTAGTTTTCGCTCTGCTGGGGCGAAAAATTACCCGGCGCCATTCAAGTTCGTCCACACCTCGCCATTTGGAAATTCATATCGGTCCAGTGATTCGGGCTTGATTTCGACGCTGTAGCCAGGCGCCAGCGGGGGCATGTAACGGTCGCCCTTCATTACGACGGGATTGATAAAGTGCTCGTGCAGATGATCTACGTATTCGAGGACTCGATTCTCGAGCGAGCCGCTAATGGCGATGTAGTCGAAGATCGAGAGATGCTGGACGTATTCGCACAAACCTACTCCACCAGCATGTGGACAGACGGGAACGCCAAACTTCGCCGCCATCAGCAACACGGCAAGCACTTCATTGACTCCTCCCAGGCGACAGCTGTCGATCTGGCAGTAGCTGATCGCCCCCGCCTGCAGCAATTGCTTGAACATCACGCGGCTATGACAGTGTTCACCGGTGGCAACTCCCAGCGGAGCAACTGCTTGGGCGATGGTTGCATGACCCAATATATCGTCGGGTGAAGTCGGCTCCTCAATCCAGTGCGGACGAAATACCGACAACTTCCTGATACAACGAATGGCTTCTTCAACATCCCATACTTGATTCGCATCCATCATCAACTTGCGATCCCAACCTATCTCCTCGCGAATCACCTGGGCACGCCGCATATCTTCTTCAAGGTCGCGTCCCACCTTCATCTTGAAGTGAGTCCAACCCTGCGCCAATCCCTCGCGCACCAAACTGCGCAACTTGCCGTCTGCATAACCCAACCAACCTGCGGAGGTGGTGTAAGCAGGATAACCAATCTGAAGAATCTCGGCCTCTCGCGGTTCCTTGGTAGTCTCACGACACTTCAAGAGCTTCAAGGCCTCGTCGGGGGTCAAAGCGTCAGTGATATAACTGAACGGAACGCAGGAGACGAGTTGTTCGGGCGTCATATCCACCAGCAATTTCCACAAGGGCTTTCCTTCCGCCTTTGCGTAAAGATCCCAAATGGCATTGACGAGTGCGGCCGTAGCCAGGTGGATCACGCCCTTTTCCGGACCCACCCAACGCAATTGACTATCTCCGGTAAGTCGATCCCAGAATCCGCCCATGTCAGCAGTGAAGCATTCCAATTTCTGACCGAGTACGAGGGGCTTAAGGGTGTTGATAGCCGCAACACATAGTTCATTGCCGCGACCGATAGTAAAGGTGAGACCATGTCCTTCAAGTCCTTGAGGATGATCCGTTTTCAGTACGACATAGGCAGCTGAGTAGTCGGGCGCCGGATTCATCGCATCCGACCCAGCCAGCGACTGGGAGGTCGGAAAGCGAATGTCGCGCGCGATAACCTCTGTGATCCTGGTAGACATCACCTTGAGTGTTCCTGTTGAATTCGTCGTCTTCGATCCCCTATACCGCTGAGCGCGACGTTCGCCAGCGGTCGACAGCAACGGCAATAACTATTATTGCGCCGATGATGATTTCCTGAATGTAATTGGGCCAACCAATCTGTTGGCAACCGTTTCGGAGAAAGGCCATGATGAGCGCGCCTATCAACGAGCCGAAGATGCTGCCTTCACCACCGCTAAGACTGCCGCCACCAATAACAACCGCAGCGATCACGTCGAGTTCAGAGCCCGCAGCCACGGTTGGATCGCCCTGCCGCAGACGCGACATTTGCATTACACCCGCGAGGCCAAACAACAACCCCGCCAGGGCGTAGACCCAAACCTTGAGTCGATCTGTGGAAATGCCACAAGCGCGCGCCGCCAGCTCGTTTGAACCTAACGCAAAAATGCGCCTGCCGAACACAGTATTTCTCAACATCACTGCCGCCATGATTGCCAGCACTAGTGTGATCCACACTCCCGGCGCAACCAGGAGCCACGCCGGCCGGGGAAACGTCACCAGCAACTCATTTACCCACGTCTCTGGAATGTTGACTGTTTGTTGACCTGCCAGCCACTTGGCTGTTCCCCTGGCTACACCGAGCATTCCCAAAGTCGCGATGAAAGGCACGACGCGCAATCGAGTAATTGTAAGTCCGTTAACGAGACCCACAACACCACCCGCCAAAATTCCTGCGGCAACTGCGCCAGCGGGCGATATTCCAGCATTGAGCAGCAGCGCCGTCATCACCCCACTGAGCGCGATGATCGAACCTACTGATAGATCAATCCCGCCACAAACAATAATGAGGGTCATACCAATTGCGCCGATTGCAACGATCACCGTCTGAGCTAGTACGATGCGCAGATTAAATGGAGACAAGTAGCGTCCCGGCGACTCCATGAGGATGGAGAAGATCAATATCACCAACACAAGGCCCAGGATCGGACCGACCCAGTTAAGCCAATTCTGGATTGACCCTGAAAACTGCCACCAGCGATTTTGTGTTACTTCAGCAACCATGTCGCCTAGTTACAAGTTTGACCCACCCGCTACCGCGTGGTGGTACTGACCTCATCTCAACGCTGAACCTTGCCATCCGAAAACTCCGAACTCGAACCTATTTCAAATATTCATCCAACGGTGGATGCAACAGAGTGCGCATATCAGGTGCGTCCAGGTTCTCCGGAGTTACCATCGTCACGCCAGTGTCAATGCGTTTCTCGATCCCCTTTCCCAGCAGGTTCTCTACCATCGTACGCACGCCCAGGTAACCCATGTTGAAAGGATTCTGCACGACAATGCCATGCAACTGTTTGTTGCGCATTGCTTCGGAAAAGGTCTCACTCGTATCGAATCCGATAAACGTTACTTTGCCCGCCTTGCCGATATCCTGCAGAGCCAGCAACATCCCGGCAGTTGAAGACTCGTTAGGTGTGAAAATACCCTGCACCTCATCACCGAAACGATTGAGCAGATTCTCCGAGGCCCGTTTGGCCGTGTCTCGTGTCGCGCCCGAATACTGATCAGAGGAAATGAGTTCCATACCGGGATACTTTGACTTAAGTTCTGCCACAAAACCGTCTTCGCGATCCTGCGTGCTGGCCGAGCCCTCCTGATAGCGCAGCATCAGAATCTTACCTTTGCCGTTAAGCAGCTCTCCCATTCTGTCGGCTGCCAACATTCCGCCCTTCCGGTTGTCGGTGGCCACGAAACTTACGATGGCGTCTGACGCAAGCGCGGAATCGATAATAACGGTCGGTACTCCGGCGCGTTTCGCTTCTTCCACCGGACGAACCAGCGCGCGATTGTCGAGGGGCGCGAGTACGATCCCGTTAACGCCCTGGGAGCTAAAGCCCTCAACCACTTGAATCTGCTGCTCGCGATCGTCTTCACGAAGCGGGCCTTTCCAGATCACTTCCACCTCGGTTCCCTGCGCCGACAACTCCTTTGCCGCCTTGAGACTGCCTGCGTGAATACTCTTCCAAAACTCGTGCGACGTGCCTTTTGGTATCACTGCAATAGTAAGTTTTTTCTTGCCGTCAGGTGTGGATCCGCCTGGCTTCGTGCAACTCAGCACAGCCATTATTGCCGTCGAAGACACCAACAATATGAGTATTCTTCGCATATGTTCTCCGCAACCCAGTCAGGATTCTAAATTGAAGATCCCAGTCTCAGCGCCAAAGGCGCGGAATGTAACAGCCAGGGGCAAGCGACGAAGGAGCGTCGCCCCTGGAATAGTTGCGAGTGGGTGCCAAGCCCTGAAAGGGCGAAATGAAGCCTTCTGTTTGCATTCGTTCTTTCTGTTAGTTAATCCCGCCCATTCACTATTTCGCCCTTTCAGGGCTTCGGCTGCGTCCACCTCATCATCCCGGGGCGACGCTCCTTCGTCGCTTGCCCCTGGCTATTACATTTCGCGCCTTTGGCGCTGAGTGGCCCGGCGCTCTCTCGAACCCTCAAACTCTTGACTGGGCCAGCTTAGCAACCCCTTCCTGCGCAGCAATCACCGGCGTATTCAATTTCCCTACGCCTTCGATATCGACCTCCATCTCGTCACCGGGATGCAGAAACACCGGGGGCTTGCGTGCGAAGCCGACACCTGGCGGCGTCCCGGTGGCAATCACATCGCCAGGCTCCAGCGTGATGGTTTGGGAAAGGAACTCTATTAGTTCAGGCACGCCGAAGATTAACTGGTCGGTATTTGAATCCTGCATTACCTGCCCGTTGAGCGTTAACTTAATCGCGAGTTTGTGAGGGTTGGGAACCGCGTCACTCGTGACGATCTTCGGCCCCATCGGCGCAAATGTATCGCACGATTTCCCACGCTGCCACTGACCGTCTGCGAATTGGAAATCGCGAGCGCTGACGTCGTTGAAGGCTGTGTAACCGAGCACGTAGTCGAGAGCCCGACTCGCGCTGACGTTCTTCGCCCGTCGCCCGATGACAACCGCAAGCTCAGCTTCGTAGTCAACCTGCATACTCGTTGGCGGCAGCACGACTGGCTCACCTGGCGCGATCACTGCCGTTGCAAACTTCGAAAACACTACTGGCCTTTCCGGAATCGGCATATTACTTTCAGCCGCGTGGTCGCGATAGTTGAGTCCGATGCATATCAGCTTGCCGGGACGTGGTACTGGAGCGAGCCAATACGCTTCAGATCGCTTGATCAACCAACCCTTCTCGACAGCTTTAGCCAGCAGGCTGGAATCGCGGGCAATCGCTTCATAGGTTTCGCGAGATTTCTGAAACCATGGACCGTCCATGTCCAGCCACGCCAGATGACTTGTCGGCCGCTGACCCTCAAATGCGTCCATAAACGAGAATAGGTATTCGTCGTTTTGCAGAGCGCCAACTTGCGGCACCTGCCAATCTGTTTCCCTCGTAGTGAAAGTAATAATTTCCATATTCGATTCAAGCGTCCTGCTCAACTACCGCTTAACGCGAACCGCTGGCCACAGATCCTATCGGCAATCAGCAATCGAAAATCGGCAATGTCACCACTCCCTTAAGGTAATTGGGCGCGCGCATGTCTCTTTCCAGTGCCCCCTGCACCGCATCGAGCGACGTGTATCTATGTGTGATTATCGGTGCGACCTCTATCTTGTGCTGCTCGATCAAACTTAGCGCCTGGAGATAAACCGACGGACGTCCGTCGCGCTCGAAACCACCCGAGGCGCCGACTGGAGTCACTAGTGTTGGTTCGCGAAACATCACGTTATTCAGCACACTCAAATCAACGCCCGCGTGTCCGTGGCCGTAAAGCAACACCGTCGCCTGTTTGCGAATCAATCCGGGCATCGAAGTAATCGCTTGTCCAGCGCCTGAGGCTTCAATCAAATATTCCACGCCCCTCCCGCCGGTTTTCTCACCTACCGCTCCCGCCAAATCAGGATCATTAGCATCGAGCACTTCATCCGCGCCGAATCTGCTGGCGAACGTTCGTTTCCATTCAGTAGGTGCGGATACCAGGAGCTGGCCGGCATAATTAAGTACGCGTCGCAAATACTGAGTGAACAACAACCCGGCCGGTCCCGCCCCACAGATCAGAACGGTGCGCACACGTCGCTCGGGCGATTCCGCGTTGATCGCATAACGACTATGCGCTGCTGCTACGGCGTTAGACGAATGAATGATGCAGCCGAGCGGTTCAACCAATGCGGCCTCGGCCGGATCAATCGCCGGGCGAACTCGGATGGCATTGACCGCAGGCACAGAAATGAATTCGGCTAGTCCGCCTTGCAATCCCGTAATGCCGTGCTCCTCGTAAAACTCGCACTGATGAGAGTTGCCGGTCTGGCAATATTCGCAAAGCTGCCGTCGTCGTTGGCTGACGCAGTTCAAGCCCTGATCGATGACCACCTGGTCGCCGACATCCAGGTCCATCACTTCGCTTCCCTTGTCAGCAACAAAGCCGTTGATTTCATGTCCAAGGACTTGCGGCTGAGCGCTTAATGGAATAGGGAACCCGCGCCCGTCCGTATTGTAGTTTGCGTGGCCGGCAAAGATGTGCGAGTCGGTGCCGCAGATGCCCACCGCGGCTACGCGTACCAACACATCAGTCGCAGAGGTCGTCGGTTTGGGTATATCCCTGACCTCAAGTTGGCCGACGTCCACCAAAACACTCGCCTTCATAGTTGGCGGCGTGGTTATGATGGGACTCTCAAATGTATTTGTTGAAAGGCTCACCTCAATTACCTCGCCAGGGCGCCGGCAGCGCGGAGTTCTGTTTCAATCTCGCTGGTATCCAGACGTCCCGCTTCCCGCAGTTCGATAAACTGGCGCATGGTTTCGCCGATACCGACTTCCAATGGCGTGGACGGTAGATTTCCAAGCATGCGCCTGATTGCGGCATCGTTGATCGCCGCCGGAATTGGAATCGGCGGGCCGCTGAAAGTCACCAATTCCTGGCCGGCTTTCTCATTGATCACCTTCACTATATTCGCTACTTCAACAGTTTCGCCATGCAGATTAAACACATGTGCGCCAACTGGCGCCCGGTCGGCACAGGCGATGAACGCGGCGGCGGTATCGCGAACATACTGGAAATCAGTAGCGCCGCTAAATCGGATATGAAACGGTACTCGCAGGATCGCGGCTTTCATGGCTTTCGTCGGATCGCTGGTCAGCCCGGAATCACGATTCACGCCATACACAGTCAGCGGTCTCAGTCCCACACTGGAAAGTCCATGAGTAAGAAAGTAGACGCGAGCGTTGCCTTCGTTGGTTCGCTTGAACACACCGTAGTGCGTTCCTGGTTCGGACGCCGCACCTTCATCAAGAGGCGTGTCATCCTCACCAATACCGAACACCGCAGCCGAACTCGCGTAGACGAGCCGTTCCACGCCGGCGAGGCGTGCGGCCTCAAGCACGTTTAGCGTTCCAATCACATTCACCAGGGCACCGGCCGCCGGATCGGCCTGACAAGCTGGTACCTGTAAGCCAGCGAGGTGAATTACCCGTCGCGCTGATGACTCCTGCAAGGCGACCTGTATCGCGGCCGCGTCGGTGATGTCTCCGATTACAAAGCGCAGACGATGAATGTCGTCGGGCTTCATGATAGCAGTGAGTCGACGCGCGTCGGCGCTGCGATCAAAAATCACAATAGTGTCCCCACGCTCGGCGAGAGCTTTGACGACCCAGGAGCCAATGCAACCCTGCGCTCCGGTTATGAAGTAAGTTTCAGCCATGTTCACTATCTTGAATGTGGCTCAGATCGAGACCGGGTGGCGGTGGTGCATCCAACGCGTTTCGTTTTCTATTTCTCCAGGCGTAAAACGGATATAGGACAAAAGCGTTCAGAAAGGCAGACAGCATGAATCCAAACTCAACTTGATAGCCTGTCATGTTTATCTTCATTTCATACCCAAAGCGGACGGCGATTGCGGGAAGCAAGAAGACGGTTACAACAATCGTACTGAGAGGCAATGTAAGCACGAAACCAGGTAGCCCAGCCCAGTCAGAGTTCATGTATCTGAACTCCGCGGCAAACACTGCCGCCATTAACAGCCAGTAGCACAGCACGAGTCGTACCCAACCTTTTATGCCTGACTTGTTCATGCGAGCCTGCTTCACTCCAAATATTTAGGCAGTCTGGGCTTCTCCCCGTAGAGAATAGAACTCCGCAGCGTTATCCCCAAAAATCCGACTACGGTCGCCTTTACTCAATCCGCACAGCAAAGACTGAAAGGTTTCCAACACCTGATAATACGAGGCCGCCAACAAACAAACAGGCCAGTCGCTGCCAAACATCATTCGCCGCGGGCCAAAATATTCAAGAGCGCAATCAACGAACGGCCGCAGGTCTTCAGGGCTCCAAGAGGTCAAGTTGGCTTCCGTTACCAGGCCGGAAAGTTTGCAGTAGACATTGGGAAAGGCAGCAACAGTCTTGATCTCCTGTGCCCATCCTTTGATTTCACGGCGGGCAATCGGTGGCTTGGCCATATGGTCAATGACTAAACGCAATTCCGGAATACTCTCAGCGACTGTCCTGGCGTGTTTCAAGTGACGCGTATGCACGAGCAGATCATATGACACCCCGTGGACCGCCAAGGTCTGCAAACCGCGTAACACTTCCGGCTGCACCAACCAATCCTCCGCCGGTTCACTCTCAACCAAATGTCGCACGCCTTTGAATTTCGGGTTAGCCTTAAGGACGTCCAGGTCCTCCCCTAATCCGGGATCAGTCAGGTCAACCCATCCCACAACTCCAGCGATAATCGGATAACTATCAGCCAGACTTAGGAGCCACTGTGTTTCCGCGAGACTGTTGCTCGCTTGCACGAGGACGGTTTTAGCAACACCGTGCTGTTTAATTATGGGCTCAAGATCCGGTGGCGAATAGTTACGATAGAGTACTCCCAGGTCAGGGTTCAGCCATGGATAATCAAATCGGCCCAGCTCCCAGAAGTGTTGGTGACTATCGATAATCATAAAACCCAGGTTTCGAGTTCCAGTTCCGAAACTTCCTTAGTATTTTCCTTCCCGAGGCTTCTGGGCGCGCTTGAGTTCATGATCCTGTTTCGGCTCACCCTCACATTCAAGGGCGATGGTGGTTACTAAAGCTGGTGCGATCCTGGGCAGTCCAGTCATACGCACTCGCCAGTCGTTTTGCTCAAACTTCACCGGCTGACCAGTAGCCAATAGTTTGACGGAGTTGACCTTGTTGAGAAGATTACCAAGCACAACCGTATCACCTGGCCAGTAATGCACATGCATGAAGAGTGTGTTGCCCTTCCGGGAGAAACTGGCAAACCGCGAACGAGTTGGTTGACAGCGATCGGCCCCATGGAACGACACTCCGTTACTGCGCGTCCAGTCGCCAACAGCCGAGAGTATCTTTACGGATTCCAGAGGGATAGAACCGTCGCCAGTTGGCCCAATATTCAGGAGATAGTTCCCGCCGTCATGCGCGCAGGTAATGAGGTTACGGATTACCGTCTTAGGAGTCTTCCAGCCATTATCGGCAGTGTGATACCCCCAGCTATCGTTCAAAGTCATGCACGATTCCCACGGGCGTTCGGCGGATGCCACGATACGTTGCTCGGGAGTGTCAAAGTCTTCCGGTAACTTCGAGCGATTATTGATGATTATATCCGGCTGGAGTTTTCTTACCATGCGATTCATCTTCTCGGATTCCCAACCCTTCGCATCGAGCGGCCAGGGCACGTCGTACCAGAGAATGTCTACCTGGCCGTAGTTTGTCATCAACTCCTGCACCTGTCCGTGAATGTAGTCGACAAAACGCCGGCGAGCCGACTCGTCAGTCATGCAGCGGGCGCCGTCCGGGTGGTGCCAATCCATCAATGAATAGTAGAAACCAAAACGCAGACCTTCAGCACGCGCCGCATTGACGTATTCGCGCACCAGGTCGCGGCCAGGTCCGCGTTTCGTCGCGCAATAGTCGGTGAGCTTCGAATCGAAGTTGCAAAAGCCCTCATGATGCTTGGTCGTCATGACCATGTACTTCATACCCGCGCGCCTGGCCAGTTGCGCCCAGGCCCGCGCCGCATTTGGTTTGGGTTTGAACTGATCGGCAAGCGGCTCATACTCCTTGACCGGGATTCCTTCCATCTCCATAACCCACTCGTGACGACCTACAATGCTATAGAGTCCCCAGTGAATGAACATGCCAAACTTCGCTTCATGCCACCACTTCATCCTCCGATTCCGGTCCGCGATGGTCGAGGTAGTGGGCGCTGATTCGCTCGTCGGTTGTTGCTCCTGTGCCAACAGTTCAAAGCCGGGAGCCGCTGCTAGCGCGCCGGCTGCTGCGCCCATACCAATCAAATAGTCGCGCCTGTTTATCTTTGTCATCAGTTTTGTTCTCCGCCTTCGAGTTTGAATTTCCCTTCCTGACTCTTAATTGCCGCTACTGATTTCGGCGTTAACTGCGAACTTTTTCGCCCTCATCTTTACTTACAGACTAGAAGTCTGGCCGAGTGTGGTGCGACGCTGATTGAAAGTGTGCCGGACCTCCGTCCCAGATTCTCTTCCGTCCAGAAATCGCTGACACTGCGCGCTCGGGGAAGATAAAAGGGCATCTCCTGCCCCGAGTTCTCCCAGTTGAACAGACAAAAGACTTCTCGATCGGGGAACTTGATCGAACCGACTCTTAGTGAGTCGTCAGTGAAGCGCGCCGCTACGCCTGTCGGGGGTTGCAGCTTACGCAGCATGGTCAATCTTTCCGCGCTGATTTTCGTAAGATCGTCTCCGGACAAGATCATCCCTCCACTTGCAAAGATAGCCGTGGCGTGAAAACCAAACTCGTTTTCGGGAAGGTCGCCGGTTAGCACAACCGCATCGGGATCGTTCCACCACAAGCGGCCATTCTGCCAGTTGCGTTGGAGGTTTTGTCGCGCGGTTGTCGCTACCCGTTCCCACGTTCGTTTGATGTCATTTGAACTGCGCGATCCGTCTATCAAGCCGAGCGAAGCCCAGATGGGATGGTTGCAACCAAGAACGAAACTGTCGCCGGCGCCGCGCAAGATTGCCTGCATGCCCCGCCGGTAAGCTTCAATTCGGGTGGCGTTCCGATCGTGAAAATGTCCGCCGTGTATTGCACCCCAGAAATTCGCGTCCAACTTGAAATACGTGCAGCCCCATTCGCGTCTCATGGTCAGGAAGAGTTTTTCAAAATGTTGCTGTACTTCTGGATGAGTGCCATCCAACACATACCAGGGACCGTGACGCCAGCCGCCAAAAGTGACACGGTCTGACTGCAGCGGCTCGCCTGTGTCATCCTTCACAAACCAGCCAGGGTGCTGTTGGAACAAGTGCGACTTCGCTTCCGCAATAAATGGCGCTACCCAAATAGCCGGCTGGAAACCACGTTCCCGAATCTGCTTCAATACACCCTGCACGTCTCCGCCAAAGGCCGCCCCCGTCTCCAGCCAATCTCCCATAGCCGGCTGGTAGCCATCGTCGATTTGAATGTACCGGAGTCCGGGACTGTTCCTGACGATGAAGTCGAGATTCTCCAGCACTTGTTGCGCCGTGACGCGTGGTCCAAAGCAATACCAGGAACACCATCCGGCTGGTGGCGCAGCAGCGCGAAGTCGGGGATGATTGGCCAACAGGCGTTCGGCCAGGTTTGCAAGCAATTGTTCGCGGTCGGTTCCTGACAGGAAAGTAAACTCTTCCAATTCCCATATCTCGCCTGGTTTCAGACTCAAACCCTCAGTGTCTACCACGACCTGCAGCGACGAACCGCGCAGATAAAACTGCCCGCTGAAACGACGACACGAAGTAAACGCCAGCAACAGGTTTCTGCTGTCTGGTGGAGCCAAAGTCATCATCCCGTAAAATGCTTTGGCGCCGTCTGGAGTCGGCAGTTTGTAATGTTTGGCGTCAGTGTAGTTTCCAAGATCCAGAGTCTGGCCCAGTGTCCCCCCGCTCTGGGTTAACATCTGAAATCCTTCTCCATAAAGTCTGGTGGCTGGCGGCAACGGAAGCACCAGGTCAAAGAGCACGACCTCTTTAATGGCAACAGGCTTCTGGCCCGCATTTACCAGCCGCGAACGGCAGAGCGGGCCTCGCCACTGACGACTCAATCTTAACTTCGCAACGTCTGACTGAGCTTCGGCGGGAACCACACGCCCGGGCGCATCAATAAAAGACTTCCGGCCAAATATTCCTGGGCTGCGGCGCTGGGCCGAGACCATCCCGGGCAGGGCCGCCAACGCCGGCGTTACCAGCGCCATGCGAAGAACATCACGTCTTGTTAGCTCTCTTCTGGTCACTGTTTTTTAGTTCGCGCCTCGACCCTGTAGAAAATCGGCAACTGGCACAATTCTCAGTCCCGGAGGGACGAAATGTTTATAGCCAACAAGCTCTAATAGAATTTTGGCCGCTCCGGAGGAGCGGAATGTTGCTGAAACGACTGCTCGCTTACAACATTTCGCTCCTCCGGAGCTCTAGTTCTTTTTGTGCCAGTCCGAATCTATAAACATTCGGCTCCTCCGGAGCTAAAACGTTTGGTGGCGTCTGTCGTGTGCTCCCTGATGATCGCCACTCAGTTAACCCACAAGACCGGCTGTCGAATAAAGAAATTGCGATTGACTTCTTCCACGCTTGAGTCAGCTCTCAGCTTTGACCACAAGCTGAGATAGTTAGAATTCCCCAGGGCTCTTCCGGCAAACAGCAGACTGCTTTGGCGCATCGGCCATTCGTCGTCGTACATCACGTCTTTTGGCAGCGGCCACTTTTGTTTGTCCTTTATATATGGATACATGTATTCCATGGCTCTGCGGAGACCGCCGCCAACCGGGGTCGTAAACGACCAGAGATTATCGGCAGGGGTGGAAAGTATTTGGCAGATCGTCGCCATGGCCTCGAGATTGAAAAGGGAGTAACCGTAAGGCTTGGTACGTCTTAATTCCTGTGGAAAACTTCCGTCGGCGGCGATCTGGCCCGGCAACACAACGCGCTTGAACCGGTCGCGACAGTAGCTAAGCAGTTTCTGGTTTCCGGTTAATTTGGCAAACGCCGCAACCTGCATCACCCAACAAGTGCCATGGTTGTTTTTAGCCTCGCGCTCGTCTAAACCGTTCTTGCTGGTCGTCAGCCAATCCAGATACTCAGCAAACCATTGCCTGACTTTCCTGGTCTCTGCATGCGAAAGGGCTTTTGAGTCTTCCAGGACTTCGACGGCGCGAGCTACTTCTACCAGATGGATTGTGTCGATGATTCCGATTCCCCGGCCAGTGAATCGGCCGTGAATTGCCTGGGCGTATTGCAAGTTGGGATTCATGCGTGTGCGCTCATCTATAAACCACGCGCGAAGATGTAAGGCGGCGTGTTTCGCGTAGCGCTGCTGCTTCGTTAACTTCCAGGCAGCGGCTAGCGCGGGCACTTCAATGCTCAGGCGCATCAGGTAGCGGCGGTGATTGGCAAAGTTTTCGGGATTGGACATCCCATCGCGTTGGATGTAAGGGCCTTCGGGATTTTGCGGGTCGGGCCACCAGTAATCACCTTCGGAAAAGAAATCGTGCAGTCCGCCGGCACTGCGTGAACTTCTCGAGGCCGTTATTGTGATAGGCGCTTCTTTCAAGTATTGATTCGCTGCTTTCAGAATTCGGGCTCGATCAAACTTAGCGACGTTCAAACGGGGTTGTTGCGCCGCAACAGGCGAGCAGCCAATCAGGATCAAGCCGAAAATGGTAGCAAGCTGGGCCTTCAGCATTCGACCTCTTACTGGGACCGCGGGCGTCCCGCCCGCAAGCGCGCCGACAGGCGCGTCGAGATCATAGCCAACTTCACGGTGCGAATTATTTCGCGCTTCGCGCTCATTGCGGGCGGGACGCCCGCGCTCCCAGAAAATCGCGTTCGCCATTCCTGGACGACCTTCACTTCGACAGCTTCGCATCCACCCAATCAGCATGGATCCGCCCACCTTCACCTTCCCGTCTTACCCGGAGCATTAGTCTGCGAACATCCTTCACATTCACTTTCACGGCCTTAGCACCGTCCGCCTTTTTTATTCCACCACTGCGCCAGAGCTCTTTACTGTCTCCCAACACCACAAACTCGGCAATTGAATCCTTGTTGTTATGTTCGTCATCAATCCCCACGAACGCCGAGAAATTGGCGTACGTTCCGTTGAGTTCAAACTCAATTTCGGAATTTGTCGGCATGCCAATTCCTTTTTCGAAGTGTCTGCCGGCAATCGAAAGTCCGCCGCCGTTGAAGTTGCGATTGAACTCGGCTTGGCGCCATCCGGGCGTCTGACGCAGTGGATCAAGTTCGGAAAGAAATACTTCATCCGGCAGTAGCTGCCTGACGGTAAACTGCAGCGCTGCTTTCTTTTCACTGATCGTGCCGTCCTGCCAGAGCGTTTTCACTTCCACGGCGTAGCTCGTATCCGGATCCAAATCTCGCAACGCGAACACCTGCGAGGGCGTGAGGCCCAGCAGTTTTCCGTTAAGCCAAACCTGATAACCGATGGCAGGTTGGTGCTGCACGGTCCACCTCAGGTTCACGCCGTCAATACCGACGCGCTCGGCCCAGAGGTTTTGTGGTTCGCGCACCGGGAAGTGGTAGACCTCTCCGGCGGCGAATGAAACATTCCACTTCACCTCGGTGGTGCGCGGAGAATTGAACTCCACTGTCGCCCAACCCTGGTGATTGGAAATCTTCACCGCCAGACTGCCGTTCATGCTGCTTGCTGCAGCTTGCTTGATACGGAAGTTCTTGCCGCGCGGGAAGACAAATCGAATCTCATACGGGTCATTCTTAACGACCTTGCTTCTGCCCTGGTAAGAATTGTTAGCCGCTTCGTAGGCCTGTGAGACGAGATCAACCCAGCCCTGCGTCAGGTGGCGGCTGGTAGAGATCAGTTGCGGATGATCCTGCTGAGGCAGAAGCGTAAGCACACGAGTGCTGGCTGGCTCCAGGTCCAGGCTTACGCCTTTTTCCCAGGCGCCAAGGTATTCCTTATTCCAGAAATCGAAGACGTGGACAGGCTGATCTTCCGGCAAGCCGAGGTCTTTCCAGCTCACATAGATCGGCGATGGCCTGGTCTCGTCAAAGTTGAAAACACCAACCACATCGTAGTGGCGGCCAAGGTGATTAACTTTGAGATCCCAAATGCGCTTGTTGCGCTCTGACTTGAAGAGGTCCATCGGCACTATGTCGACCGCCGGATACACGCGTCGCAGCAACTCAACGCGCTCTGATGAAAGATCACTAAGCCGGTCACTGGTTAATAGGGACTGTCCTGTCAGTCCCTGCAGCGTTGCCCAGGCGCGCGCTTGCTCGAGCGGCAGCGGAGAGCGAACCACGAGCACATCAGGGTCCGTATACCAGGCGATGTTGTGCAGGAAGTAGTATTCCATGGTGGCCCGCAGGGCAAACTTGAAGCCGTCCCAGTTAGGCAGGACGTCTGCACCAATGCGCGAGCCGTTCATCAGGCCAACACCCTCCAAAGGAACTACCCAACATCCAAGGAGGTACCGGTCCGGTCCAATCGCCACGCGAATACTTGCCAGCGTGTCTCGATACAATTCATCGGAGTCGCCGGTCGGATTCTTCATTGACGACTTCTGGTTGCGATACTCGCGTACCACAATCGGCTGACCATCAATCTTGAAGTATTCGTAACCCCAGCGCGAAAGAGTGGAGAACAGGTCCTTCAGATATTGCTGCGACTCCGCGGTCGACGGATCAAGGAGGAACCGACCTTCCCAGGTGTTCGAAACCGAAGTTCCGTCAGGCTTGAGCATGAAGACGCCATGGTTCTTCTTGACGACGGCCTCATTGCTTTGGCCATGCGGCGCGAGCCAGATTCCTGGCTTCAATCCGCGCGATTTAATGTAGGTCGCCAGCCCGGCCATGCCACCAGGGAAGCGCTTATCAATCGTCGTCCAATCTCGGTTTTCTCCGAGACCGTGGCCAGTGCCCTGCCAGCCGTCGTCGATCTGCACGTACACTGCGCCGTAATCCCTCAAGTTTTGAGCTATCCAATCGGTGTTGCGCTTAACTTCGTCCTCGCCTATTTCCTGATAGTAGAAATACCAGGAGCACCATCCCGCCGGTGGCAACGGAAATCGCGACTTATCGATTGGCTTGTAATATTTGATTTTCAGAATGTCGCGATAATAATTCTCAAGACGGCTGCCATCCTTGAGTAACACTGCGTCAGTCGCCGGATCAAAAGTGCCATCGGCGATGACAGGGTTGACTGCGCCAAGCGTCATTACCAAAAGGTCTTTGTTACCACTATCGCGAATGCGGACCGGGATGGGGCGGGGCCACGCGGGCTTGGAAGTGGTCACGGTTTGGCCCACCGTGATTTGGCACAACAGGAACAATCCGAGCTGGAGAGGTAATAAAATTCTCATTTCAACTGGTTCGACATTGCGGCAACAAATCTCCCAATGAATCCACCTCCGGCGCGCATCGCAATGGTTAGTTGATCCGCGCGGACAAGTTTTGTTTCCTCAATCTGGACCGCCGCCGGCTCGTCGGGCAGATCGCGAACCAGCATCCCCTGATACTGACCACGGCCTAGAAAGGAAAGCGGAAGCTGCAAGTTCCTTCCTGCGGGGCCATTCATGATCGCCAGAAACCACGTGCTGCCTTTGCGTCGTGCAAAGGCGGCAATCTCACCAATCTCGCAAGGGGGCAGCGCAATCGTTTCATCCCAGACGCTCGGTATGCTTCTTATTAACTCAGCAGCCGGATTCTCCAGGATGTTCTTTGGGTGAGCGCCGTAAATAAGCACTGGAGAGGTGAGAATTGCCGCCGAAGCGATCTGATGCGCCCACGATGTTTCCCGACGTCGTTCACCAAAGTGCATGACTGAATAATCCGCGTGGCCTGCAAGCATCCGCGTGAATGGCAGGGTGGTGTTATGCACCGCGCGCGTCTGCGTGTTGCGATATTCCAATCCGCGAATTGCTTCGCGGGTCATTTCATTTGGCCAGGTGCGTGATTCGCCGGTGGGTTTGTTAGCACCGTGAAACTCGAGCATCAATTTGTGTTCAGCCGCTTCCCGCAATAACGTTTGATAGAGATCGATTATTTCCTTCGCTTCATGATCGAAGAAGTCGATCTTTGCGCCTACTATGCCAAGCTCGTTGCAAAGCTTGAAGAACGTCAAACGATCGTCGCTCGTTCGCAAGGCGCGACTGTGCTTCCAAACCCAGATGCCCACCTTGTGTTCCCGGGAATAATCAACGAGTTCCCGCGTCTGCGCTTCGGTCCATCGCTGCCAAAAACCTTCCACTACGTTGTATTCAAAGCCTAACTGACCGGCGAGCCGGGAAAACTCTTTCATCCCCTCAAGCGAGTTCTCGCCACCATCCAGGTATTTCCAAACGGCGCGACCGGGCCGGACCCAAGCGGTGTTCAGTCCCGCGGGAAAAAGTTTCGTATCGGGCGGCGGCGAGACGCTACTCACGATGTCGTTGTTCACCAACGTATTTAGATCGCCGCCTGTGATCACCACTCGCCAGGGCGTGGTGATGGTTCCGTCCAGCGCTGCCGGGATCGAAAGACGTTTTGCTTCGGCCGCGCCATACCTGAGATCGAACGGGTGACTAACCGGCAAGGCGTGCCCCAGCACTGTCTTGAACCCTCGTTGACCGTCAGCCTGAAATCCCATGCCGGGGTAGTTCATTAACGCTCCCTCGGTGAGCGATGCATAGCCGGCGCTGTTTGGCAGTTTGAAAGTGATTGGCGGCGCGGCCCATTGGCCGGGCTTCACCTCAGCGATCTCTTTTTTTGTATGGATGCCTTCGTAGTGACCTTCGAAATCATGAAACCAAACCAAACTGCCCATTGGTATTGTAAAGACCGTGGCTTCGTCGGGAACTCGAAGGCTGTTGCCGCCGGGGACGATGTGACGGAAAGCAACTCCATCGTTGGATGCGCGGACTTCGAGGATGTAGTTAGTGTTGCTTGCCGGATGCTTCAGAGAAATTCTCACTCCGTTGCAGTGGTCGATAGCTTCGGCGTGAACACCACGCGAAGCGTATCTTTCATTCGTCTGGAAACGTTCCGCGCGGCTGATCGTAACATTCCGACTCAGATCCACTTGATCGACTTTCATTCCCATCAGCAAGGTTTCAACCACCGGCGTTTTCCTAAGAGTAATCCGGCCTTGCAAACGCGCCTGGTCATTCGATAGCTGGAACTGCAAGTGGCCATCCGGACTGACGACCTTGACACTCTTTGCTGAATTGGCAGGTGAGAGCGCAAACAAGATTTGCGACAGCCCTGAAGCCTGGCTTTCGAGTGGGAAGCTCCCTGTCAGAACAGGCGCCACCAGGGCTGCCGACAAAAAAGTTCGGCGGGAGCAATGCGTCAGCTCATCGGTGCAATTTTCCATGGACTAGACTCTTATAAGGCTGCCGATTTCATTCGCGCTGTCCATCGTGGGCCGGCTAGTCTTCGTCGATCGGTATCCGGTCATTAGGAATCGACCCTTCAGCAAGATGGCGGTGATAGGGGAAACCATCACCGCCACATTACCTAAAAGAGCAGTCGCGATTGTCGCCTCAGCAGGTTCTAGAAATTGATTCTGATTGATGCCTGCATAATGCGCGGCGAGCGAGCGCTGGTCGCCGTACCAAAACTGTCTCTTGTTTGTCTGATTACTGCCGAGCAGATGTTGGTGCTCGAACAGGCAGCGGCGGCATCTGGTTTAACCTGGACCAGGCCGAACACCATTTGCCCATCAATGTCCCGGAAGTTCGCGCGATTGAAGATGTTGTACATCTCCCACCGCAGCTGGATTTCGCGCTTCTCACCAAGCGGTACATTCTTGAAAAACGCCAGGTCATTATTAAAGATCGACGGCAGGCGAAGACTGTTTCGCGGAGCATTGCCGATCTGTCCGAAGTTGGTGGGAAAGGTAAAGCAGGAGGTGTTGATGAGGTACGGCGACCCAGTCCGGTCAGAGCCAGTGGCGCCTTTCATCGGATCACAAGTAATGATCGGGCGCGCGTTTACCTGGCCGCCGGTGAAGTCGGTGATCATGGTGCAGACCGTCGAAGACGTCTGGAGAGAGCCGGCTGGACAGGTCTGTCCCGGAGTAATTGTTACCGTCCCGGAGGTATAAGTGACTGAGCCGGCCGCCAGGCCTGCAGTTGTGCTAACTACACTCTTTGGTTTTCCTGTTACAAAAGACGATGTACCAGAAATCTGCCAATTGTCCAAGACGGCTCTTGCCAGCTTGTTGTTCCACTTTCGACCAACACCAGGCAGATCATAGATATAGTTAACTGTAAGAATGTGGGTTTGATCGAAATCAGAAGGAGCATAGTTGAAGCTCTTGTAAGGTCGCGAACGATTCACATCTGAAGTATCGTCGTTTGCATAGTCAAACGACTTCGAATAGGTGTAAGCCAATCCATACTGGAACCCACTCGTGTAGCGACGATTAACCTGCACCTGGAGGGAGTTGTAGTTTGAAGTACCGCCCCACGTGTTGACCTGAATGTCTCCGTAGCCTCGGTACGGTCGCAGGAAGTCGTTGTTCTTCGCGCTGCTGGCTGTAAACGGGTCACGGTTTTCCGGATGACACGGGACACCGGCGGGAAGGATGCTGCAGTTTACGAATCTCGCCGCATCGGGCACTCCATTGATGTTGCGTTGTTCGCCCAGGTGTCGCGCAAACGCTCCCACGTAACTGGCTTCCACCACTGTCTTGAAACCAATATCCTGCTGCACTCCAAATGAGAAGTTATAAAGCGTGATCGTCTTGGAGTTAACTTCGAGACCTCGAAGCGCAGTGGGAAAAATTAGGGCCGCGCCATTTTGAAATAACGTCGGAAGGGTTTCGATGTTGCCGTTGTTGATTGTAAAGATCCGCTGTTCCGGCGGGTTGGCGCCCAGAGAACTGGCGCCGGCGCCGCCTGTCCCGCCACCAATACGTGGGGCATGGTAAACACCTCCCATGCCGCGGAGAACAGTCTTGCCCTTACCAAAAATGTCCCAGGCAAATCCGACCCGCGGTTCAAAATCAAAAGGCTTCGTATGTCTGAAGCCTTTGAACGCAGCGGGATCATTCGGCACGACTATGCCATTGAGCAGATCTCCGGTGCCAGGGACGAACGAGCGTACCAGACTCGCGGGCCGTAGTTGGGCGCCGCTGGGATTAGTAATGCGAGGATCGACGGCACGCTGGTTCGCTGCCGCGCAGGCCGTTCCAAACGCCGGAATTCCATTTGGTTGGCCGACACAGTAGCCAACGTAGAGCAGTGGCGCGTTCGCCGGGTCATAGCGCGAGGGATCAAAATTTGAGCCCTGGCCGTCGCGCTGGTAAAAGGGAGTGTGATGGCCCACGCGTAAGCCATAGTTGAGAGTTAGCTTCCTGTTAACCTTCCACTGATCCTGCGCGTAGAATTGAAATAACCTAATCTCGCTATTAGTAAAATTTCGCGCTTGCGATTCAGTGTAGTTATTGAAATTACCCAGGAGGGCGTTCGCATAAGCGAAGTTTGTATTTCCCAGGGCTGTTGTGAAGCCGTTGGTAGTGCTGGTACCGAAGTCCAGGCCCCCCGACCATTTTCCGCCGCCCGGCGCTTCCCTGTTCTGCAACCGCTCGAAATAGGCTCCAAATTTATAACTGTGGTCGCCCCGAGTAACCGAGAGGTTGTCGGCGAAAGATGGCTTGATATAGTCGTTGCCGACCTCGCCCCACCGATCGAGCCAGTTAATGTTGGCGGGGTTCCCAGCCACGCTCGTCCAACCGGTCGCCGTCGGAACCAGGTTGAGGGTATTGTTGTTGGGAAAGAGTTGGGGAGCGGTATAGTTCAGAGCACTCCTGGTCAAGCTTTCAGCAAAGCCGGTGGACGGAATGAAGCCTTCGCTGTCATGCCGCATGCCAAAGTTGAATTCATTGACGACGCTGGAATTCACGATGTGAACCCAGCTGGCTGACCAACCGTTATCCTTGTACAAGTAATGCGATCTGATCCCCCAACGGTCCACACCGTTGGCTCCGTTGGGCCAACCGGATGTGCCAAGTCCTTCATTGTCTGAAGTCCACCACTGGCCTTTCCAATATATGCTGTCATTACCTGTGGGCTTGATGTCAAAACGAATCACGTAACTGTGCTTCGGTACATCAGCGCTGAGCTGGTTTATGAAGCGTCCTGGGTTGCTTGCGATAGCCGCGTTGGGTAAAGGAAAGTAGTTCAGTAGCGCTTGACCGCTCTTGTTAATTCTCCCAGGCGGAATAATATTGCCGGGGAACTGCAAACCAGTAAGGGGATCAAGAACGACCGGCACGGCGCCGCTGGAATTCCGCGACTGCGAAAAGTTACCCGCTCGCTCTAACGCCGTAGGCACTGTCACGAAAACCGGATCAGTCGGCGTGATCGTGTGCGGCTTCTCCATGTTGAAAAAGAAGAAAGCCTTATCGCGCAGCAGCGACGGGCCGCCTTCGCCAAAACTCGGAAGGGGCAACGGTCCTCCGATGTTAAAACCCCAGATGTTGTGACGGTAAAGCGCCCGTTTCAAACCTGACTTATTGTTGAAAAAATTCGACGCGTTCAGCGCTTCATTGCGAAGGAAGTAATAGGCGCTTCCGGCATAGTCTTGCCCTCCGCCTTTGGAAACGAGATTGATGAGGGCGCCTCCATTGTTGCCGTATTCCGCAGCATAATTATTACGCAGGACCTTCACTTCGGCGACGGCGTCCTGGCTGATCGTCATGCTTAGTTTGTTTGATCCGCTCGGCTCAGCAGAATTCAGACCATCAATCGAGGCGACCGCCGAACGCCCGCGTGCCCCGGCGACATTTGGTAGGTCCGTCCCGAACCCATCACCGACGCCTTCGATGTCGTCGTTATTCGACGTGCCCGGCAGTAAGCGCAGCAGCGAAGTGACATCGCGTCCCTTGGTGGAGATAAGGCTGAGTTGGTCGGACGTCAGGCGCGCCGTAAGATCGCTGCTCTGCGTTTCAACCTGCTGTCCCTCCCCCTGCACCGTAACAGTCTCGGAGACTTGACCGGCTTGCAGCGCCAGTTCGCCGAGCGCAAGACTTTCATTGGCCGACAAGACAGCATTTTTACGCTCAAGCCGCTGGAAACCCGGTTGTTGCACCATGATGGAGTAACTTCCCGGCTGTAAGGCGGCAAAACTGAACCTACCGTCCTCACCCGTTGTGGCCGTGCGCTCCGTTCCGGTCTGGTCGCTGCGCAATGTGACACTAGCGCCTACAACAACCCCGCCGGTCGCATCCGTGACAGTCCCCGAAATCGAACCGGTCACCGATTGAGCTGCGGCTGAAACAGCCAGCATTCCAATGAGTAGCAAGACCGTAAACATACCCCACAGCAGCCTTGAACAACGACGCCTGGAAATAAACATGGAGGGCCTCCTTCAGGTGGTTCTAAGAATTCCAGTTTGTTTCTCGTGAGCGACGGCTGATCAACGAGTTGCTCCAGCTAAGAGAAGTTGCCCGCAACGGTGACTCTCAGCCCAGCTCGCTATCAAAGGCGCCCGTCGACAGTTTGTTCTATGTTCGAACAAATTCCCGGGGCGCAGTACTCTCCGGTTGGAGAGGGCATACCCACGCCGCTCACACCCACTAGCACGTCTTCTTGCTTAACAGAAACCTGGCGCCTTATTCTTCGTTCTCTTCGAGAGCGAATGCCTGCTGCGCTCGCATGATGTGCTCGCTCATCGCGGCGCGCGCTTCTTCCGGCTGGCGCTCTCTAATCGCGCGGTAAACCTTCTGATGTAAGTCGAGTGACTCTTTAAAATCATGGGCGCGCTCAATAGTCTCTCGACGGCGCTCATACATGACAGCTGAAACCATTTCCACCAGCGTTGCCAGCGTGGGATTGCATGATGCCGCAGCGACAGCACGATGAAACCGAATGTCTTGCAATAAGTATTGTTGCGGGTCGTTTAGGCTTGCATACATTTCTGCGATCGCATCGGCGAGCGTGGCAAGATGCTCGTCCGTCGCGTTCTCGGCGGCCAGCCCCGCTGCGCCAACTTCCAGGATGGCGCGGGTCTGAAACATGTGGTCAAAACTGAAGCCATGGAGTTCCGCCAGCAATCGAAGCGGCTCACTATCGAGCATCGGCGGTCCGCCTGCTACGAAGGTTCCCGCGCCTTGTCTCGACTTCAGAACACCCATCGATGCCAGTACACGCAAGCCCGATCTTAAAGAGGGCCGACTTACCCCAAGCTGACGGGCTAACTCTCGCTCGGCTGGTAGGCGGTCACCCGACTTGAGTTGCGCGCTCTTGATCAGGTCAGACACGCGGGCAATCACTTCCTCGACGGTTTGGCCGGAACTGTTTACATCGGCAGCTTTAGAGTGCCCGCCGTTCGGATTGGTTGAACCAGTTAGTTGCATATCGTGGGCACATATACTACCAATTGTCAGGACTGTCAATAGGTAAATCAAAGTTTCCCAGAAAAGACTTTGGCCCGATGTGCGGAGGTTTTAAGGAAGCTTTGGCAAAACTCCCTTGATGAACCGCCTTCCTTGGAAGGCAACTTGAAGTGCCGGGAGCCGAGAGATTTCACATGAAAACGTAACTATTGGGCGACCATTCCTACTGATTAGATCAAAAGTGCCCGGCCAAAGCGGCTCCTGGCATTCCTCTTCGGGGGCGTTAACAACCGCCCATGACAATCGAAACAGAGCCAGGACCACTTGAGGCGTCAGACGAAACAAGGTGTTCGATTGGCTAAAGCGACCGCCGGGGCAGGATTGAAAAAGAAAGCAACCTAGTCGGCGAGCAGCCGGTGCGGTGCGCCCTTGGTTGTCATGTGTTCATTCATGATGAGGAATGCACCCAGGCCGTGGAAGTCGTTAACGTTTCTCTTTCTCGCGAAGTAGTAAGCAATGTCTGCGACATTGGTTCCTTCACAAATGTCCGCGAGGTTCGTTAAGCCGTCTGTATCGAGAGAGAGCTTGGTTAGCACTCCCTTATATCCCTTCAGTGCTGTCTTCAGGTAGCTCTTATCAATGTAGCCGCGTTTGACGGCCATTGAGATCATATAGGTGTACATGCTGGAGCTTGACGTCTCCAACCAATTTCCCGGCAACTGACCTTTATCAACCACCTGGAACCAGAGTCCTGACTTCCTGTCTTGAAAGGTCGCGTAGGCTTTCGCCAGCTGCCGCACTTGAGCAATTAGCCGCGCCCTGTTTGGGTGATTCCTGGGTATGATTTCCAGAACCTCTATCAATGTCATTCCAAACCAGCCAATTGCGCGACACCAGAATTCTGCCGAGTGTTTCGTCGCGGGGTCGGCCCATGTCGAGGCTCCGCTCTCGTCGTAAGCGTGAAACATCAGACCGGTTTTGCGGTCGTTTAAGTGACTGGCATAGATAATGAGCTGTTTAGTCGCTTCATCGTTTGCATAGGCGTCATCTCCGTAGAGTTTTCCGTAACGAACCAAAAACGGCATCGACATGAAGACGCCATCAGCCCATAACTGCCACTGGCGGTTTTTGCTTTCGGCGTGCCAGAAGCCACCATCCTGCGTTCGCTTGTAGGTGTCGAGCTTTTTTCGGATCTTATCGGCGGCGAGTTTGTATTTCTGCTCCTTCGTTTCCTTATGTAGCAGCAGTAACAGATTGCCGGGAAGCATACTGTCGAGATTTGTAAAATCTATCGACGTCACTTTGCCGTCTTTATCGACATTGAAAACATTACCGTCACTGTCGAGGTGATAGTCAACCCAGTCCTTGATGTACTGGAGATATCTCTTGTCTCCAGTTCTCCTCCAGACCAGATATTGTCCATAAAGATAGAGCGACTTTGCGTAGCCCCAGCTGCCGAGATCCTTAGCGGTAGGGAAGCGCTTCATCGTGGATTCGACCATTGCGACGGACCAATCAATTGGAGGTGGGTTTCTAACCTTCGATCGCCGCGAATCAGTCCGAGCGGTGTGTCCCTGGCGAATCGCTGATGCGTTGCCGACGAACGACTGACTCGCCGCAAACTGAATTACCAATAGCAGACTCAGAAAAGGTGAAAGCGATCGCCGCCGTCTCATCTCGCTCCTCCAATTCGAAAATAGACTGCTTTGAGCTTAGAGTTTTTGTTGTTTTAGAATTTGACCCAGCTTGGGACAAAATCGGATACTAGTGGCTACGGTTTGTACTGTCAACGCATTTGTCCGTCGAGCAACGAACAAAGCTTGATCAGCAAAGTAGTTCATTCATTGGAACACGCGTCGGTGACGCTACAGCTTTACTGCCCTGCCTTCCTCTGAATGCTTCAGCTACTGAGGAGAAAATATGTCGGACGAAGATAAAAAGCGAAGTGACCGCCCCGGCAGGTCTTATGACGAGAGCCGGCGACGATTTCTGAAGGGCGTAGGGATCGCGGGAGCCGGGGCCGCACTCGCCGACCATCTGATCGCTGACGCGCATGCTGCCGCGCCGGAAGTAGATAGGACAGCTCGTTCTATAACCGGAACGGTTGAGATCGTCCTCGACGTTAATAACCAGAAGAGAGCTGTTAGAACGGAACCACGAACTACACTTTTGAACGCCTTGCGCAATCATGTCGAACCGCCGATAACGGGGCCCAAACTCGTTTGCGATATGGGAACTTGCGGCGCCTGCACCGTGATCATGGACAACCAGACCGCTTACGCATGTCTGGTGTTGGCCATTGATGCCGTGGGGAAAAAGATCACTACCGTCGAAGGATTGGGAACGCCAACAGCTTTGAATGGTGTGCAGGCTGCGTTTGTTGAGAAAGACGCTCTGATGTGTGGGTTTTGCACACCGGGTTTCATCACCACTATCTCCGCCTACTTGAAACAGAACTCGAATCCCTCGCTCGCCGAGGTGCAACAAGCGTGCAAAGGAAACTTCTGTCGTTGCGGCACCTATCCGCGAGTTTTCGAAGCCGCGCTGGCGGCGGCGAAGGTAGGAACATCAGCTGGGCAGGACTGAGATCATCTCTGGAGAAGCCATGCAACAGGGACCCGCGCCAAAAAAGAAGAAAGTAAAAGTTCCCAGAGTCGTTAACGGCATCGAGACGATGGTCGAGATCGAAGTCGACGATGTCGGTGGCCCGGGCTGGGGACCGAACGACAAACACGCGCTTCTCAATCATCATCTAACTCGCGTCGACGGGCCGCTCAAGGTTTCCGGCGTTGCAGAGTATACGTATGACAAGCGCGTTCCCGGCATGCTCTACGGTCGAATACTTCGCTCGCCACATCCTCATGCGCGCGTGCTCAAAGTTGATGTTACCGCCGCCCAGAGTATTCCAGGCGTGAAGGGGATTGTGAGCATCGCCGACAACCCTGACCCCGCAGCTGTTGAGACCGGCCCGGCGAAGTCATCCGAGCGCCGAACTATAACGGTAAACTTCGCTGGGGAACCGGTAGCAGCGGTCGCGGCTGAGACACCAGAGATTGCTCAAGATGCTGTACGAGCAATCAAAGTTGAATATGAAGTTTTGCCCCACGTCGTGCGTGCCGAAGATGCCCTCAAGGAGAGTTCTCCCAAGGTCTACGAGGAAGGGAATCTGGAGCCGAAAGACAGTCAGGGTTACGCCACTAGAGTGGCGACCGCATTGGAAACCTGCGACGTGGTCCTCGAAGCTGAATACCGCACACCAATCGTCCACCATGCATCGCTGGAAACACACGGCCATGTGGTTGACTTCCGCGGAAACAACACCGCCACAGTTTATGCTTCGACGCAGGGCACCTTCACTATTCCCGGCGATGCGGCAAAGGAACTCGGCTTGAAGGAAAGCGATGTCACCGCGATCGTCGAACACATGGGCGGTGGCTTTGGCTCGAAGTTTGGGATTGGAATCGAGGGTGCTCTTGCCTGTCGTCTAGCGAAGCAAACTAAATCTCCCGTCAAGTTAATGCTAACCCGTCAGGATGAATTTCTACTGGCGGGCAACCGCTCCGGCTCATGGCAAAAATTCAAAGCAGGAGCAAACAAGGACGGGACTCTGATCGCGCTCCAGGCACTTCAATATCAACTGGGAGGACTTGGCGACGGTTCGCAAGCAGGTCAGCCCTACATCTACAGGGTGGCTAACTCCTACCGAGAGCGTATGGCCATTCACACGAATGAAGATGCGTCCCGGGCGATGCGCGCTCCCGGTCATCCGCAAGCTTCTTATGCGATTGAGTGCTTGCTGGACGATCTCGCCCAGAGACTCAACCTTGACCCGCTTGAACTCCGCAAGAAAAACCTCAGGGACAAGGTTTATCACCGGCAACTGGATCGCGGAGCCAGAGAAATCGGCTGGGATAGACGAAACAAGGTCCCGGGCGCAACGGCAGGTCCGCTGAAGAAGGGTATTGGCTGTGCAGTCGGCACCTGGGGCGGTGGGGGAAACAATCAGTGCAAGGTTGACGTCTCGGTTGCGCGTGATGGCTCTGTGCTAGTTGCCGTAGGCAGCCAGGATCTTGGAACCGGCACCAGAACTTACACTCGAGCGATCGTTGCTGAAGAGCTGGGACTGCAACAGAAAGACGTAACCGAGAGAATTGGCAACTCCACCCTCGGTGCCGCCAATGCTTCCGGTGGCTCAACAACGTCTGCCTCGCTCGCGCCGTCAGTCAAGAATGGCGCCTACAAAGCTCGCATGGCAGTAGCCGAAAAAGTTGCACCCTTGCTCGGAGGGATCAAGCCGGAAGAAATAACGTTTGTAAATGGCAATGTCAGCGGCGGCGGAAAGTCGCTAGCCTGGAAGCAAGCCTGTGCAACGCTTCCTGCCGCCGGTGTCACAGCGCGCGGCGAATGGCAGGCGGAGCTCCAGGGGAGTGGCGTGCACGGTGCCTGCTTCGCAGAAGTTGAGGTTGATGTTGAAACTGGACGAGTTCGTCCAATCAAAATGGTTCACGTGCAGGACGTAGGACTTCCGCTCAACCGCCTTGCGATAGAGAGTCAGATCAACGGCGGAATGATTCAATCGCTCGGCATGGCCCTCTGGGAAGAGCGTGTCATGGACGCGCGTCTGGGGATCCAGGTCAATCCCAGCTTTGGAGATTATAAGTTGCCCGGCTCCGCAGAAATTCCTGAACTGGTGGTGATCATTGACGACGACGACAAACGCGAAGCTGTGATTGGCGTCGGCGAACCCTCAATCATTCCAGCCGTTGGCGCGGTGGCTAACGCCGTCTTCAATGCCATTGGCGTGCGCATTCATGATTTGCCACTCACTCCTGACAAGATCCTGATGGCCCTGAGCAATGGGAGGACAAGCGCATGAAAGCATTCGAGTGGGCCATGCCGGCCACTATTGACGAAGCTGTTCAGTTGCTCAAGTCAGGGCCGACAACCAGTGATATCGATGAAGCACCTCGACCAATCGCGGGTGGCCAGGATCTTCTGACCACTATGAAAGACTACAGCACTCGTCCTTCGCGAGTGGTCAATCTCAAGAGCGTTCGCGGACTCGACAAGATTCAGAGCAACCCCAAAACAGGTCTCACAATCGGCGCGCTAGTGACGCTGACACAGCTCGAAGAACATCCCGAAGTGCGAAAGAGTTTCCCGGGACTCGCGGAAGCCGCACACTCGATCGCTACGCCGCAAATTCGTAACCTGGGAACAGTCGGAGGAAATCTCTGCCAGCGTCCGCGTTGCTGGTATTTTCGACTTGAAGAAGTTATTTGCCTGAAGAAGGGCGGGTCAGAGTGTTATGCGGCCAAAGGTGAAAACAAATACAACGCGATTTTTGGCGGCGGTCCATCCTACATTGTTCACCCGTCCGATCTGGCGCCAATGCTGGTTGCCTTAGGCGCCAGTGTTTCGGTTACCGGAGCGAACGGTAAGCGGGTTATCCCAGTGGACAATTTTTTCACTTTGCCAAACCAGAACATTCGTCGCGAGAACGTGCTGGAAAACGATGAGATCATTACGCAGATTCAGGTTCCGGCATCACGGCTGGCCGCACGTTCTACATACTTGAAATTCAAGGAACGCGAATCGATGGATTTTGCGATGGCTGCGGCTGCCGCGGCTGTAGAACTGGGAAAGAACCAGACTGTTACGCAAGTGCGATTGGTGTTGGGTGGCGTCGCTCCAATACCCTGGCGCGCTGCCGAGGCCGAGCAGTTTTTGCTAGGCAAAACTTTAAGCGCTGCCGTTCTCATGGAAGCCGCCCGTTTGGCCCTGAAGGGCGCGCAACCGCTCGAGAAGAATGGTTACAAAGTTCCGCTCACACAGACGCTTGTTCGGCGCGCCCTCGCGAAAGCAGCGGAGATGTCAGTCTAGATTTTGGAGGTGACTGGGATGGGCGAGAGCGATGATTTCACAACCGTAAGTCCACAAACGAAACCGAACGTCTCAGTCCAGTCTCCTTTCTGCGGCGCGCTTCGTTCGAAGAAATTCTTCATGTTTGACGGAATCGCCACCGACCCGAGCGAGTATCTTGATGCCAGCAATCATTGCTGGTGCCGGGAGACGCAGCAGGTGATTGGGCCAGACGGCGGCCGAGTCCACCCTAATCGCTGTAAGCCCGGGCGTTCCTGTTACACGTCTGCGCTGGAGAATGTATGATTGCAGGTGAAGACTGCTACCAACGGTAATATTGGAGGAGGTTCTCAATGCGAAGGTTTTTATTCGTCGCGATTTGTCTGACACTCTTGTCAGTTCTGATTGTATCGGTCCCCAATAATTCCCGCGCCGAAACTGATCTGGTGAAGGGCGAATACGTTGAAGTAAGAACAGCCAGCGTTTTTGCCGGCGCCTGCCACTACAACGGCGAACTCACAACCAGTGGACGCGATGCGTTGATTGCGTGGAGTGTGAATTCCGGCAAATGGCAAGGCGTCGAACTTGCGGGTGTTCGCGCGGTAGCTGTTGTAAGCGCCGCCGAGAATCTGGCTGATAGCAACGCTGCGCGAGAAGCAGAGATTATCATCGGTGAAGATGCCTCCGATGCTCAGTCGCGCGCGATACTAAACGCCTTGAGGACCCGCTACGCCAGCACGCTGGGCAAAATCATCGAGGTCCGTCGCGGACCTTTGAGCTTTGAACACAAAGGCAAAGCTTATTCGGTACGTGCAAATCGATTTGCTTCCATCGATATTGAGGCAATGCCTGACGATCTCTGCTGCAAGATGCCGCAGCTTGTTTGGTATTCTCCGCTTTTCCCGATCGAGAATCGCAAGGTTGGCTACACCACGAAGGCGTTATACGAAGGTGGTCCGGTTAGTGATCCGTGGCAACGGTCGGGCGAAAACAGCGCCTTCTACGGCAGTTTTTCTTTCTAGTCGGGAGCTACTCAGTTTTTCACAAGCAGGATTCCGGGCCGAAGACTACGTGTCCTTAGACAACTGAGAGTAATCAACGGAGCAGTGGTGGATCGGTTCAACTGCGTCCCTTGGTTCTTCTGCTTTCTTCTTTCCCTCTTTATCAGACAAACGTAACTTCGAAGTCGGGTGCTCTTTCAAAGGTGCCCGCAAAAATATCGAGAAAAGGGGGGACTACTCGACGCCAGACTCACCAGGCGCAAACGGAGTCGAATATCTTGATGCCGCGGGGCCAGGTCGCTAAGATAGTCCTGAAGGATTTCTTGTTGGATGGAGTTAGTAATGAGCGGCGTAGTCGACTCAAGCTGGAAATTCGTCGTCGGAATGGTTTTCGTTGCGTTACTGGGTCTTTCCGCAGACGCATTCGCTCAGCAACGTGATCGGCAACGGGATAGAGACGCCGATGAGTTGGATATTCAACAGCGTTCATTCAATCTGCGGATGCTGCACATAATGGCCAAACAAAGAAGGCCACGACACGATCCGCAGCTCGCGCTGGCTCAGGTCCAGCAAGACTTTACTCACATCCAGCTGATCAACAAGAAGCTCGGACTCTCAGCGCTGGGAAGCGGTAGCCTTGATCTCAAATACGTCACGAAAGCTGCCGCAGAAATAAATAAGCGCGCCGAAAGGCTGAAGGAGAATCTCGCTCTACCTGAGCCTGCTGATGCAACCCAGCCGTTCAAGTACACAGTCGAGAATGCTACCCAACTGAAGGCTCCGATCGTTGACCTTGCTCGGCTGATTCTTGACTTTACCGACAACCCTTATTTCAAGGAGGCGGCTGTACTTGAAACTCACCAGGCTAATAAGGCTCGCCAGGATCTTGAAAGCATCATTGTCATCTCGGAGAGAGTAAGGGACCTCAGCAAGAGATTGCATAATGGTGGAATATCGACTCCCTGAGCGCCCTGCCGTACTTTACCCAACGCAGTGAAACTCCTTTGATTCTTCACCGACGAGTGCCTTCGACGTCGGTTCTCACCTTGAAGAGCGTTTTTCCGGCGGTAACGTAAAGCGTTTTCAAATCGGGGCCACCGAAGGCGCAGTTAGTCACTAATTCTTCTGGAATGGGAATTAACTTCAGCAGCTTACCGGAGGGTGCAAAGATATGAATGCCCGGCCTGGTATCGAGAGTCTCACTCGTTCCACGGCGCCGGTGTAGGCCGGCCGCAACATAGAGATTCCCTTTCACATCGATGGACATCCCGTCACCACTGCGCCCCGGATAGAAATTGTGGAAGACACGCATGTTCGTCAACGTGCCGTCAGCTTTCAAATCATAAGCGCGGATCATTCGCGCGCCCTTCACGGCCTGATTGGACTCAACCAGGTAAAAGATCTTGTCGTCGGGAGAGATTACGAGTCCGTTGGGAACCTCAATCGCCGGCGGTGCAAGGATCCGTGTGATGCGGCCGTCAACGTCAATTCGAAAGACTCCACCCTCGCCTGTATTAGTAGCCGGCTTGTCGCTGAAATAAATCCGGCCGTGGCCGTCGAAGGTGATGTCGTTCGGCGCGACAAATCGCTTACCCTCATAATTGTCGGCCAGGATCTCAATTCGTCCAGTCTCCAGATAAGTTCGGGTGATTCGCGGTGGTATCCCAGTTGACGGATCACCAGATTCGCAGGCGAGCAGATGCCACTGCGGATCGAAGACCAGACCATTCGCATAATTTGCGGGTTGACGAAACGTCGAGAGTTTGCTGTCAACCGATAACTTCATGATGCGATTGTTCGTTTGGTCCGTGAAAAAAATATTGCCGGCAGCATCTGCGGTCGGTCCTTCGGTGAAGGCGATGGACGTAGCTACTTCAACTTCCTGGGCCGCAGCCGTAGCGACAACGATGAGCAAGATGACACAAACTACAGGCAATTTGGACAAGCGCACTATCCTCAATTTATGTGATTCACGATCGAGGTCTAGCAATCGATTCGTCGGATGGACGCAAGCTAGCCTAGCGTTCCGAATCGAGTCAAGCCACGGCTTCAACTTGCGGAATTAGATTACACTCATGCCCAAAGTTCTACAGCCACAGCTTTCCAAACGAATCGCGTCGGGTGAAAATTCAATTTGAAATGAACAGAAAAATATCCTTAGCTGAAAGTGATCACGAAATCCTCGATTGTTATCCAGTCATGGCTGAACTGCGCGAGCATCTAAAGCAGGACGAATTTGTGGCGACAATAAAAAGATTAGCCGAAATCGCCGGATATAAGTTGGCCTACCTAGCCGACGGTGAAATCAAGGCGGTGGCTGGTTTCAGAATTTCTGAATGGTTGGCAGCCGGCAAGTATCTTGAAATTGACGATCTGGTTGCGACTGGCGGCGAGCGTTCCAAAGGCTATGGCGGTGAACTGTTCGACTGGTTAGTCAAGTATGCCGAGCACAACAACTGTGACCACGTTCGTCCGGTATCGCGTGTAACCAGATTAGATGCGCATCGCTTCTATCTTAAGAAACAAATGACTCTGGAAGCGTACTACTTTTCGCTCCGGCTAAAATAAACGCGAGTGAAGCCGACCATACATCAGCTCAGCGCTTATGCGATATCGCATTCCCTCTTTCGCCCCACCACTTTGCGAGCGGCGTTTGATCGACTCGGCTTTGTACAAGCCGATCCCATTCGAGCGCCCGCCAGGGCCCACGACCTGATTCTTCGCCAGCGAGTTAAGGGTTATCGCGCCGGCGAGCTTGAGCGGCATTACACTTGGCTTGAGCTTGAGGAGGATTTTCTCTACGCGTATGGCTTTCTGACCAGGGACCTCTGGCAGCTCGTAAATCGCAGAAGGATTGCTGAGCTGCCGGAGTTTGAGAAGACGATCCTCAAAACAGTCCGTCGCCACGGCATGATGCATCCGAAACTATTGGCACAGCTCTTTGGCAGCGAGCGTAGAACAAACAACTGGGGCGGCTATTCCAGAGTAACCAAGCTTGCGCTTGAAGACCTGCACGAACGCGGGCTCTTGAGAATTGCCGGACGTGAAAAGGGAGTTCGGATTTATCAAGCCGCCTTGCCACCCAGCGAACATATATCCGCGAAGCAGCGTTTGCGTAGATTACTCCTGGCAATCGTAAATATTCTGGCGCCGGTCTCTGAGAGAACGCTTCGGGATGCTGCTCGACCGATGCGCGATCTGCTCGCGACCCTTCCCGCAGTGCTAGCCAATCTCATTGCTGCGGGCGAGCTACAGACACAAGTGATCGACGGAGTTAACTACATCTTGCCTGCCCAAAGAACCACTCGACACAACGCCGGGCGACGCGTTAGGTTCCTGGCGCCGTTTGATCCTCTGGTTTGGGATCGGCGGCGTTTTGAACATTTTTGGGGCTGGCCTTATCGGTTTGAAGCGTACACGCCTAAAGCCAAACGACTGCGCGGTTACTACGCGATGCCGCTGCTTTGGGGCGAAGCCGTGGTGGGTTGGGCGAACCTAACAGTGGTTGGAGGAGATTTGAATGTCGAGCTGGGTTTTGTTGAAAAACGTCCTCGAGAGAAACTCTTCGACTTGGAACTCGACGATGAGATTGCTCGCATGAAAGCCTTCCTCGACTTGAAGAACGCAACCGATCATCCCGAGCCTTACACTCCGATTTTAACTCTGCGTTAACTACGCCGATTCAAGCATCGCCGTCCCTGGGATTGATGAAGTAGAGGAACTTGCTGTCGAAATGGATAGACGCAAGATATCGCGGCGGCTCGACAGGCGGCGGTCCTTCGATTGGGACGCCCATGATCTCCGGTGGCGCGTCGAACTTGTCACCTTTCCGCTTGAGGGCACGCTGGACTTCCTTCTCGACCCACTTTGATTCTTTCGCTGCAGTTGACCAGAAGAGATAGAACACGTCGCATTCATCAATATAACGATAGATCATAGGTTCCCATTGCTTGCCTGCCTCAAGACTGAGCAGATCCTGAAAATATCTGATCTTAGCCAAGTCAAGCATCTGAACGCGCTTCAAAACCTCGCTGCGATCCGCAGATGCATAAGAGATAAATGCCAGCTTGTATCCGACAAAGTTTTGATGAGTATTGAGACCTGCATCGGCCACAGTTGCCTGAGGCACAGCAGTGACTTCGAAATTGAATTTGACGTGGCCTATGGGAACGCCATGGCGGCTGACAGAAAGCTTGCAGTTAATACTACGAGGCTTGAAAGTTTCGGGCACGGAGACACCAAACTCCAATGATGTAATCTCACCAAGCCAGTCTAGCGACTGCGACGGTTCGTCAATTTCAAGGCCGGGCATTTGAAGATAGAAGCCTAGTTTTTCTCCCCGCGCGGCCTCTCCGAGTTTCTTCGAAGCGCGCTCAGCCGTGTCCCTGTCTGCGTGTTTCGCAATCTCCGCCAACAGCGGGGCTTGCTCCGCCAGGTGCGCGAAGGCTTGAACAAGGAAGGCGTTGCCCGGGGTTGCTTCATGCGGCGCGAATACCGTGCAACGGACGTCTTCGTCCGTCTGCCCCTTCGTCCCTAATATGAGCGCAGATAGCTTGCTCTCTACGGCTGCTGTGTCCGTTTCCTGGTTGCCCTCCTCAATTGAGTCAACTTCCTGGGGGGTCCCACCGCCCTTGAACAGCTTTCCTAGCGAGCCGCGTATTGCTAACCAGAGTGCGCTGACTGCAATCGCTAAACTCGCGAGCACTGCGGCGAGGATCCAAGACCAGTTGCTTGTGGTGCCCTGAATTTCCGGGGTGATCGAAGGTGACGTTTGAGGCGATGGAAGCGGAGACGCATCTGGAGTGGCTTCTGGAGAAATCGTAAGAATGACGTTGGCTGAAGGCGTCGGGGAGGCGAACGCGGAGGGTGTGGGCGACGGAGACGGTATTAATGAGGGCGAAGGAGACGCGAGCGGTGTTGGCGTGGCTGTTGGCTTTGGCGTTGGCGTGGCTGTTGGCTTTGGTGTTGGCGTAGCTGTTGGCTTTGGTGTTGGCGTAGCTGTTGGCTTTGGCGTTGGTGTAGCTGTTGGCTTTGGCGTTGGTGTAGCTGTTGGCCTCGGTGTTGGCCTCGGTGTTGGCCTTGGTGTTGGCTTTGGTGTTGGCCTTGGCGTTGGCCAAGGCGTTGGCCTCGGTGTTGGCCTTGGTGTTGGCCTTGGTGTTGGCCTTGGTGTTGGCTTTGGTGTTGGCCTTGGTGTTGGCCTTGGCCTTGGCCTTGGCCTTAGCCTTGGCCTTGGCGTAGGCGTTGGCGTAGCTGTTGGCCTTTGGGCCGGGGCGGTGAAAGCAAAAGCCGAAGTGGGGCCGCCCGGATTGTTCGCTTTTCGGACCGTGAGCGCAGCAAAGGAGATGAGGATGATGGCCGCGACGATAAGGGATTCTGCTGGCCAGGACAAACCGCAGGCCAGGATGCTCATCGCTTTGAGTTTGAACAAGGCTTTGTTCTTAGGGGACATGGTGTAAGGCCTCCCCCGTTTCTAACTGTTTGCGCTCTGTCGCGGATTGTAGTTTAGCACCGTGCTGAGGTAAAGAGACGGGTTAGGGTCATTCGGCTCGTAAGGAAAGCTGGACTCATTTGCCTTTGAACGCTGGTTTGCGTTTCTCCAAAAACGCTGCCACGCCTTCGTTCTTGTCTTCCGTGGAAAAGCAAAGCGCAAACAAGTCAACTTCGCGGCGCAGGCCTTCATCGAGATTGGAACGCGAAGCTAACTTCACTGCTTCCTTTGCCAGGCTCAGCGCGATCGGACTCTTCTCGGCAATTCGCTTCGCAATCTCCATCGTCTTTGCTTCCAACTGATCCGCAGGCACCACTATGTTCACCAGGCCAATAGCATAAGCACTCTTCGCATCGATGATATCGCCCGTCAGAATTAACTCCATTGCCTTGCCTTCGCCGACAAGCCGAGTCAGACGCTGCGTGCCGCCACCTCCCGGAATGATGCCAAGGTTGATTTCGGGCTGGCCTAATGAGGCGGTCTCGCTGGCAATACGAAGATCGCAAGCGAGCGCCAACTCACAACCGCCGCCCAGGCAATAGCCATTGATCATTGCAATGATCGGCTTGGGAAATGTATCGATAGCGGTAAAGAGAGAACGCGCTGTCATCACGTCGCGCTGCATCATCGCGGTGCGGCCGGCAAATTCTGCGATGTCGGCGCCGGCGATAAAAGCTTTGTCACCCGCCCCTGTGATAACAACCACGCCGATCGAAGTATCGTTGCGCAGTTCCTCGAGCAGCGCCGCGCCTTCTTCACGTGTCTTGATGTTCAGGGCATTTCTCTTATCAGGACGATTAATTGTGATGATGGCGACGCGATCGCGGCGCTCGACCAACAAGGTTTCATAAGCTTGCGGTATTGCTTGCGACATCTATTTTCTCTCCGGGAAAGTTGCTGAAGTTGCAAAAGAATCCTAAGCGTTGATCCGGCAATCGTCAAAGACAGGAGCCAGGGGCAGGAAGCAGACGGCAGGCTGGGCGTCTCGAAAATCAAATGTTGACCTGGTTTGAAAATCTCTGTGCATCCTCTGTGTTCTCTGTGCCTCTGCGGTGGGTGTTTGTCGAGTAAAAAAGCTGAATTAATGCTACCGGAAATCTATACAAACCGCCTTGCATTGTTTATGATCCAGCGAGCCTCAAACCAGATTTTTTGCAAGCAACCAGGTAAAAATGAGCTGCCGGCTAAGGCTGCTTTATCATATTATTTGTCCATGCGAAAACTGCAACTACTGCTTCTAAGCTCAGCGACAACAACGCTCGTTTTGTTCGGTTTTGCCTCAGGCGTTTCTGCGCAATCGGATCCCAGGAATCCGGCCATGGCCTCGCAGCGCTTCGATAACGACAAGGAATACCGTTACGCCCGCTTTTCAGAGTACAAACAAAGCCCTAGTCCGGAACAGCAGAAGCGTGCTTACCAGGCTGCCAAGAGTTTCCTCCGCCTGTATGGAGGTGATAACGATTATTACGCGAAAGAAGTGAAGCAATTTGTAGCTGAGTACGATGCGAAGGCAGGCCAATTTGATCTCTACGCCGCATTCGATGCCAAGAATTACGCGAAGACCTTTGAACTTGGCCGGCCCCTGCTGGCCTCGCTGCCTGACAACTTTTTTGTGCTGGGCTTGCTGTCCGAAGCCGGCTATGAAAATGCGCTGGCGGGAAATGTGACTCTAAACGATGAGACAATCGATTATTCGCGAAGAGCTCTTCAACTTATCGAGGCGGGCAAAGTTTCGAAACTGGATCCATTCAAGAACCTGGAAACCGCCACTGGTTTCCTGAACAACGCTCTGGGATCGCTTCTGAAGGACAAGGCGCCGGTGGAAGCTGCTGCTGCCTTTTCAAAAGCCGTCCGCACCAAAAGCATCTACGAAACCGATCCTTTGACTTACTATCGTCTTGGCGTCGCAATTCTCAAGGGGCCATACGCACAACTCTCTACTGAATATAACGATAAATACGGAGCCAAAAAGTCCTCGGCTGAACAACAGGCCGCTTTACAGCAACTCAACCTTCTGGGCGCGCGAGCGATCGACGCCTTTGCCCGCTCGGTCGCCCTCAGCGACCCGACACGTCCTGCGGCAGCTACCGGCGTGACTCAGTTTACTCCGGAATTCAGGAGTAAAGTCTTGGCGCAGTTGACCGCGCTCTACAAGAGTTTTCATAACGATTCCGACGCCGGCTTGAACGAGTTAATTTCGGGTGTGCTTGCAAAGCCACTCCCGTAAGTCGCGCTGTGGTTTAGTCCACCCGAACCTCATAACCCTGTCGCAAGCCCAGCACATACTTTTCCCATTTCGCTTTGAAGGCGTCCATATCGGATTCGGCCAGGATTTTCTGAAGGGTCCGGTAACCGCCGGGATCTTCCCTCTGACGAGCATGGAACTCCCGATAAAACTTTACCAGCACGCCCTTCTCCTGCAGGTAGTAGCAGAGATAACGCGCCTGCGCGTAGTTGACGCCTTTGTCCTCGTTGTAAAAGGCGTTCTCGTCCATCGCCGTCAGCTCCTTGAATGACGACAATGATTTCGATCTTATTGCCCGTTGGAGTCCGGGCAGCCGCCAGTTAGTGAATCCATGAATGTGACCGTCGGCATCGCCACATTGTTCATAGAGCGAACCCATGCCTTCGTTGAGCCATGGTGGGCAGGCCGGGAAGTTAGCCTCCATAAACGGGTGGACAATTTCATGCACCAGCGTTCCGCCGCCGGTATCGATGTTCATGATCAATGATTTGTGGGCCCTTGAGTAATATCCGTACGGCGTTGTCGGCGTCTCACCGAACAGCAGGCGGGTATGTTTTTCATAAGACGCGGCATCCTTAAACAGCCAGATGTCGAGAATCTCTTTCGGATCGTTCGGGAAGAAGTCCTGCTTGAGGCGACTAACTGCCCACTTCACCGTACCTTCAGCGTGTTGCTGCACGGCTGGTTTGGTTTCATCACCGATAACCACGAAGGGCGGCTGGATAACAAAGGAGAATTCCGCCGCGGGCGCGTGAGGGTCCGGGCTGGTCACTTTCTTTTTGATCTCGGCTTTGAGCTGCACCAGGTGCCGCGCGAAATCGGCATCCGTGAAGGCCGCGGAAGTCGCCGGTGTCACTCCTGGAGCCGGCGACAAAAGCGAAGGAGCGTTTGCGTTTAACGAGCTCCCAGGTTGAGCGTTGGCCTGGGCATTGGACGCCACAGGCAAATTCCCGGCGCCGTTCAATTGGCAGGCCACGAGCAGAAACAGCGTTAAGGGAATAAGGAATCGGGTTCGCATCGATGAATACCTCTGCGCTCAGGCGCTTTTCTACCCGGTTGACGCTCAACTATGATTCCCGCCGTGGCTCCCAGGTGTGCCGCTCCAATTTCCTTCGTTTGAATATTCTGCGCTTGGTCTTCACTGTTTGCTATTCTATTGGCGAAAGCAAACCCGTCAACTGCCGTTTTCCGGCAGGTTTGAAAAGTCTCGGTTTTGAAACTGTATCGCTCTTTTCTTGCCGTCTATCTTCTGGCGGAAACAAACGCGCTGTGAATTCCGCGGACACTACTGCGACTAATAAACCTTTGAGCCACACACCTCTAAAAGGCGACTTGTTTCTTGGACAACTCCTTGATGCCTGCGTCGAGGGCATACTCGCATTCGACCCTGACTATCGTTATATAGCCTGGAACAAAGCCATGGAACGCATCAGCGGTCTTAAGCGCGAAGAGGTACTGGGCAAGTGTGCCTTCGACCTGTTTCCCTTCATCAAGGAAACCGGCGAAGACAAATGTTTGCGCGCGGCGTTGGCGGGAGAAAGCTCCACGTCTGAGAACAGACCTTATGCCGTACCCGAAACCGGCCGCTCCGGGTTTTTCAAAGCTTATTACTCACCGTTATTGGATCAGCAGAACCTAATCGTGGGTGGCATTGCCGTTGTCCATGACATCACGGAACGCAAACGGGCCGAGGAGGAGGCACAGGAAGCGCATCAGCGTTTGACCTTTCATGTTGAGAATTCACCGCTGGCGGTAATCGAGTGGGACAGCGACTTCCGCGTCTCGCGCTGGTCGGCGTCGGCCGAGCGACTTTACGGCTGGACACCCGATGAAGTGCTTGGCAAGCACGTCAGCGAGTGGCACTTCGTTTTCGATGAGGATGTTGACGCGGTGGCGCAGGTGACCAACCGGCAACGCGTAGGGGCTGAATTGCTGGGCGTCCAGCGTAATCGCAACTATACAAAAGACGGCTCTGTGCTCTACTGCGAATGGTACAACTCGGTGCTGCACGACGAGACCGGCCAACTCGTATCCGTGCTCTCGCTGGTTCTCGACGTCACCGACCGCAGACATGCCGAAGAGGAACGCGCCGGCCTGCTGGCGCTTGAGCGTGAACTGCGCAAGCAGGCCGAAGAAGCGGACCGGCTAAAAGATGAATTCCTCGCCACCCTGTCACATGAACTGCGCACGCCGCTGACATCAATCCTCGGCTGGGCCACGCTGATCCGTAGCGGCGAAGTTGATCGAATCGAAAATCTCGACCGCGCCCTTGAAATCATCGAACGCAACGCGCGCTCGCAAGCAAGGCTCATCGATGATCTGCTCGACGTTTCGCGTATCATCACCGGCAATCTTCAACTTGATGTGCGCCAGATCAATCTGGAGCCCATAGTGAGGATTGCTATCGACGCCCTGCGCCCGGCTGCTGACGCAAAGAGAATCAAAATTATGGTTGAGTTGGATTCCACGTACTGCCTCGTCCGCGGCGATCCCAACAGATTACGTCAGGTGATTTGGAACCTGCTGATGAATGCGATCAAGTTTACGCCGCGGGGTGGCCGCGTTAGCCTTCGCCTCGAATGGTTCGCCGAACGACGTCCGCCCGAACCAGTTTCACCTTCCACGCCGCTTTCGTCTTACGTCCGTCTGACCGTTAGCGACACGGGCGATGGTATTACACCGGAATTCCTCCCTTACGTGTTTCATCGTTTTCGTCAGGAAGAAGGCTCAATTTCACGCAAGGCCGGCGGACTCGGTTTGGGTCTGGCGGTGGTGCGACATCTGGTGGAGTTACATGGTGGCACTGTCAGCGCTGAGAGTGGCGGACAGGGTCGAGGCTCGGTCTTCACCGTCGATCTGCCACTAGCCACTGAGAGAAGAGATACCAATTTTCCGGAATCAGACGAAAGCCAGAACGCGCTTGAAAGAAGAGCCAGCGATGGAAATCGAGCTGGCGCGGAAGTCATCAGGAGCGCCATTAGAAGCGTCAGTGAAGCGGGCAAAACCGCGAGCGCTGCAGGTGCACGGCCGCTCGCCGGCGTTCGCGTCTTGCTGGTTGAAGACGACGACGACTCGCGAAACCTGCTCAGTTTGATCCTCTGTCGCTACGGCGCTGAAGTTATCTCTACAGCTTCTTCCGTTGAGGCTCTTGATTGGTTCATGCAGAAGACTCCCGATGTGGTCATTAGCGACATAGGCATGGCTGAAGAAGACGGCTATGAGTTAATCCGCAAGCTAAGAATGCTGCCGGTGCAGGGCTCGTTACTCCCCGGTTCACCCGATTCACTTCCTGGGTTGATTCCGGCTATTGCCCTGACCGGCTACGCGACCCTCAAAGACCGCGACCGCGCCCTGGCTGCCGGCTATCAACTGCACCTTGCCAAACCTGTCGAGCCAGACGAACTGGTCATTGCGATCCGGAATTTAATAGACCGCAGATAGCACAAACGCTGAGAGAACACCATATGCAACACTTGAAAGCACGACTCTTCGCCATCCTGCTAATTCTTGTCTCGCTGGGCCTCATTTATTACAACTGGCACCAACTCTCACGGGACGGCACTTACTCCATGAAACTGGCGACCTTTGGGCCTGTAGTAACCATCGGCGGAATCTTTCTCCTGATATCCCCCTCGCTGGCAGGCAAACCCACTACTACCAAAGAAAAGATCACGGTGCTGTTAGTGTTCGTAATTGGACTGCTGGCTGGATTAGTTAATTGGTATTTGATGGATCCCGGATTTTTCGGCAGGTAGAGTGAAGCCAGCTGGGCGATTCAACGCTTTTCAGAACTCAGCGTTCCGCCGGAATCGTGAGCGAATGGGAGCGCTAACAGGCAGCTTCGCACAATTTCAAAGCCCACACATTCCACAGTAGAATATTAAGAAACACTTCTACGACAAAGGGAGGAATCAATGTCAGCAAGAATTGATTACAACAAAGTCGCACCGGGGGCCTTCCGGGCGATGTTTGGACTGGAAAGGTACATCCGCGATTGTGGCTTAGAGCCGTCGTTGCTTCACCTTATTAAGATGCGCGCCTCGCAAATCAATGGCTGTGCATATTGTCTCGATATGCATTCAAAAGACGCGCGAGCCGAGGGTGAAA
>Ga0070697_100000077_pt1 | contig 77995 bp, 55 predicted proteins | sample KBSK1501metaG_FD_65475 | JGI IMG/M metagenome (GOLD analysis project Ga0070697, IMG submission 65475) | Corn, switchgrass and miscanthus rhizosphere microbial communities from Kellogg Biological Station, Michigan, USA - KBS K1-50-1 metaG | ecosystem: Host-associated > Plants > Roots >...
TGGTACACTGGCTTATTAGGTTCTCCGTCGGGACTACCCCAGAACGGAACCTATACAATTTACCTCATACCTAGTGGGATGGGCACATACGGAATGACCTTCGAGCTAGTGACCATCCCGACAGATATTTATAGTGCCATCACTCTGAATGGAGGCTCAGTCCAGATTGCAACGGTTGCAACTGGGCAGAATGCGTATCTGACCTTCAGCGGGACAGCAGGCCAAGTGGTGTATATGAAAGCCAATCTGCCCACAGGTACCGCTTCCGCTGCATCTGTTGGCATTACAAACCCGGATAGCAGCACTCTCGTCAGCAATTACTCTAACTCGACCAGTTGGTGCTGGTATACCGGCGCGTTGACGCTCACACAAACGGGAAATTATAACATTTATCTCAAGCCGAATGGAATGGGGACATACGGCATGACATTTAACCTGACGAGCACGACACAGTCATGTCCATGAAGTGTTTGGCGCGTGAGAAGTGTTTTAGGTGCTACCACGGGAATATGCGTTTGTAACGAAAGAATGTTGTAACCGAAAACCGAAAACGTTTCTCCATTGCTGCGGATGTCGTAAGGAGAGAAAAGTATGAACGCGTTGCTCCGGGAAGCCATCACTCTTTGCCTGTTGTTGAGCATTGGCCTTCAACCAGCTTGGCCTGTAACACCTCAGATCGTAGTGCCCCAGAGTGGCGCGTTGTCTGGCCCTGTTGCTTTGGTTCCTGGGCAGAGCGCAACGCTGTTGCCTTCTGGCCAGTGGTTCCTGTTAGGCGGGCAAGGGAAAGACGGACCTCTATCAACCGCAACGATGCAAGACCCACTTACTGGTACCACGACGACGCTGAAGATCGGAATGTTGTTCGCCCGGGCATGGCATTCAGCAACGCTGCTTCCGGATGGACGAGTGCTCATTATTGGCGGCATCGGATCGAATAAAGCAGTTGTACGGACCGCCGAAATTATTGATCCTACTTCGCAGGCCGCTGCGACCACAGTCGCGGGCCTTATTGCTCGCGCACACCATACCGCCACTCTGCTTATCGACGGGAGTGTTCTGGTAGCAGGAGGTGTTTGGGAAGATGGAACCCCGGTTCGTCAAGTCGAACGCTGGGATGCTCAGTCCAACCGTGCATTGATTCTATCCGCTGAGCTTGAAAGTGGGCGTCGGGATCATGTTGCGACGCTGATTTCTGACGGCGCGATACTACTGTGGGGAGGAACAGATACCAATGGCAACCTGCTTTCCTATGCAGACTTGTACAAGCCCGACACTCAGAGCTTCATATCCACGATATCCTCAGTTCCTGCAACCCCCGACATGAATCTTCCATATCTGGAAGCCTCGCTTCCCACGGATGGGGCCATAGATGTGCCGACGACCGCCACAGTGGGGGTGCGCTTTTCGAAGGCTTTACAGGTTCAAACTGTCAATCGCGGTACCGTAAGACTAACCGGACCGAATGGCGAGGTTTCTGTTAGAGTGGTTCCTGCTGAGTGCGGAAGGCTTGGTTTTGCGGCGCCCGTTTCTGCACTCCGGCCACACACCGAATATCTGCTAACGATTGATGGCCCACTCGATGCCCAAGGTCTCCTCTTTGTGCACAAGACAATCAGTTTTACAACTGCGGGCGTAGTAGATAGCTCAAAGGACATACGCAGACAGAATAGCCCTGACGCCGTATCGGGACCCGCTGAACTTCTGCCTCCGCTCCAAGCGCCGCCCGGCATAACAGCAATTTCCGGACAGACCCTGTTGGTAGACGGGCAGCCGTTGGCAAACGTAACCTTGAGCATCGGGGAGAGAAAGACACACGCCGACCGTACGGGCCGTTTCTTATTGCAGAACATCGACGACGGTCATCAGGTATTGGTTATCGAGGGCAGTACCGCGAATTATGGCAAATATTTTTTCGGTCTTTTTGAGGTCGGTGCCGATGTCAAGGCCGGAATGACAAATGTCCTGGACTACAAGATTTGGATGACACCACTTGACATGGCACATGCGCTTCCGATACCGTCGCCGACATTGGTCGATACGGTCGTTAGTACACAGTCGCTTCCTGGGCTGAAGCTGGATATTCCCGCTCACACAGTCATCTACGATCACTATGGGCATGTCGTTCACCAACTCACTATCACGCCGATTCGACTCGACCGCACTCCCTTTCCGACACCAAAGGGGCTCAATGTAACCTTTTATTTCACCATTCAGCCGGGTGGAGCTTATCTGCGGGTTGGTGGTGACAAGTATCCTCGGGGAGCTCGCTTGATCTATCCCAACGCGAGGAATGCTCTTGCAGGAACCCCGTTTACATTCTGGAATTACGATCCGGACCAGAAAGGCTGGTTCGTCTATGGCATGGGAAGGGTATCTCCAGACCGCAAGGAGGTAATACCTGATTCTGGAGTTTCCATCTATGAGTTCACTGGAGCGATGGATGGGGGACCTAACAACGGTGCCCCTTCGGGGCCACCACCGGGTGGGCCGCCCGAGCCCGGTGATCCCGTTGATCCTACGACCGGATTATTTGTTTACCAGCATGCCGATTTTTACTTGCCCGACGTAATCCCAATCAACGTCACGCGTACGTACCGGCAAGGAGATAATACTTCACGTGCATTCGGCCTTGGAACGGCGGTAAGTTACGACATTTTTCCTGTAGGGGACATAAACCCATATAGTTACATCGACTTAGTCATGCCGGACGGAGGCCGAGTTCACTACTATCGAGTTTCACCGGGGATTGGTTACTCAAATGCCGTATTCTTGCATACGTCCACTCCGACCAAGTTCTACGGCTCGACTATTTCCTGGGATCCTGCAATCAACGCTCCTGTTGGAGGCTGGATCCTCCGCTTCAAAGACGGCTCAGCCTGGGGATTTCCCGATTCGGCCAACGCCGGAAAAGGAGCACTAGGCGCCATCAAATTCATTCAAGACCGGTTTGGAAACACCCTCAACGTATTTCGTGATTTAAGCAGCGGCACCGGGAACATCAACCAAATCACTTCCCCAAATGGCCGTTGGCTACAATTTACTTATGATAGTTGCAATCGAATTACCAACATCACCGACAATATCGGTCGATCAACTCAGTACAGTTACGATAACAGCAACTGCAGTACTGGTCGTCTGCATATTGTTACCGATCAAAATGGGAACACTACAACCTATGGATACCAAGGTGCAACTCCCGACCAGATGACTAGCATTACCGATGGCCGCCAGATTGAATACCTGCAAAACAGCTACGACAGCACTGGAAGAGTCCACCAGCAAACCCTGGCGAATCAAGGAACATATCTTTTCAACTACACGACTGACACATATGGAAATATTACTCAAACCAACATAACCGATCCCAACAACAACGTGCATCAGATGACGTTCAGCCCACCAACGATTTTTGAGAGTGGCTTTCAGACGGGGGGATACCTAACGTCCGAGGTCTTTGCCTTAGGTAAGCCCGAACAGCAGACGTTTACTTATGGCCTAGGTACGCCTGCCAGTAACCCTGGGAGCTTTGTGCAGAGCATGACTGATCAACTTGGTCGTACGGTCGCTTACACGTATGACGGTGTGGGAAATCTCACCAGTATTACCCAGTTATCAGGTACCGCAAATGCCGCGACTACACTCTTTACTTATGAACCCACATTCAATCGACTCGCGAGCGTAACCGATCCACTGAACAACGCGACTACCGTCACCTACAACGACTCCATCAACCAGTTCATCGTGACCGACCCTCTAGGGAACAATTGGACGGCCTCGCAGAACTCTCTTGGGCAGGTCGTCGCATTCAGCGATCCACAAGGAGACACATATCATTTCGGTTATTCCGGTGCAGACAGGATCAGCGCCACCGATGCCTTAAACGCCGTGAATAATTATGTGTATGACGGCGTGGGCCGTTTAACCGCGGTGACTGATCCACTTGGCGAGAGGACCACTTTCACGTATGATGGACTGAATAATTTGCTGACCGTCACTGATCCTTTAAATGAGGTAACCCAATACGGTTACGATGCGAACAGGAATCTGACGAGTGTTACGGATCCACTTAACACTTCAACTCCTACCCAATTTGTCTACAACAATATGGACCAAGTCAAGAATCGAGTTGATGCTTTGGGACACTCGGACACCTACCAGTACGATCTGCACAGAAATCTTACTTGCCACAAGGATCGAAAAGGCCAGATTACGATCTTTGGCTACGATGCAGCTAACCGGATGATATCAGCGGGTTTTGGGGCCGCCAGCTGCACATCACAGAGTTTCCAGAATAGTATTTCCTACAACTACGATAGCGGTAATAGGATTATGAGCGTGGTAGACTCAGTCGGGGGAACCGTTACTCGACAATACGACGGCCTGGACGACCTCATTTATGAGAACACTCCGCAAGGAACTATACAATACGAGTTCGATAACGCGCGGCGCCGTAAAGATATGACTGTCGTAGGGCAGTCACAGGTAAACTATTCCTACGACAGCGCCGGCCATTTGACTCAAATCAGCCAGGGCGGCGCTACTTTTCAACTCAGCTACGACAGCGTGGGGCGGCGTTCATTGCTAAACGTTCCAAACGGCATCGCGGTGCAATACGCCTACGATTTTAATTCGCACCTAACTGGCATCACATATCAGCAAAGCCCTGCAGTGCTCGGCAATTTAACATACAGCTACGACGTGTTAGGAAGGCGCACTCAGCTCGGTGGAAGCTATGCCCAGACAAATTTGTCTTCGCCTTTAAGTTCTGCGTCTTATAATACTGATAACCAGCTAAAGAATTGGGCCGGCACCAATATTAACTACGATTTGAATGGCAATGTTCAGAGCGATGGCACAAACACCTACAGTTGGGACTTGCGAAACCAACTCTCAACCATTTCCGGCGGAAGCGTCGCGACTTTCCAATACGACGGATTACGCCGACGTATGAGTAAAACCATCAATGGTACTTCAACTGCATTTCTTTATGACGACTGGAAGAATGCTGTCCAAGAGCTGTCTGGCTCGACGCCTACTGCGAATTTAGTCACGGGGATACTGCCGGATCAAATCTTCTCTCGAAATGATTCCGCTGGCCTCCGTTATTACCTGGTGGATGCGCTGGGCAGCACGTTAGCTCTTACTGATGCTGTGGGGACGGTTCAGACGCAGTATTCATATACTCCATTCGGCGGCACGTCGGCGAGTGGTGCTAGCAGCACCAACACATTCCAGTACGCAGGCGCAGAGAACGATGGAACAACTCTCTACTTCTACAGAATGCGGTATCACAAGCCGGGATTTCAGCGATTCGTTAGCGAGGACCCAGCCGGCTTTCGAGGAGGCATTAACCTATTTGCGTACGGTGCAAACAACCCGATCAACTTCGTTGACCCATTTGGTTTAAAGCCAGAAGGCTGCCCTGAATGTCCACCTCCACCGCCGCCGCCACCCCCGCCACCGCCGCCACCGGATTGGTGCGGAATGCGATGTCCACCCCCTCCACCATGTCCGGGGCACGATCCAAACAACCCCTTCGAGCCGCCGATCAATGCAGGATTCAGCCTTCCGGGCATTAGTATGGGTTACGGTCTCAGTGGAGGAGCTTTTGGCATCAATGTCGGATTTGGACTTACCACTGGCCCCGGCGCGGGCATTAGTCCAGGCGCACCTGGCAGCGGCACGGCTCAATTGCCTTATCTACCGATTACATTCGACTCGAACGGCAGTTTTGGGCTCGGCAGCCCACTCGATAGTGAGCCGGGAGCATCATACTATCCGTGGAATTACGAGTTTCGGTTTCCGCTGTGGCCACTTCCGGGTTGCTAAGGGATTCGTTGACAATGCGAGCCACGAAGAGGTGGTGGATAACATGCCGGACAGACAGTGGCGTCAGATAAGGTCCAATTGTGCCAATGCAGAATGGGATTTCTCACCCAAGGATCCCAAGAAGCCGGCAGAGCCCATGCACAAAGATGATGAGACCGCACGTAAAAATGATGACACGTCCGGAGATCGGCACGGGTTCAGTTTCGCCTCCGCCAAACGGTATTCTGACACCATGTGGCGAGGATGACCAAACCATGAGGCAACCGCCCGCGACACAATGCACCATGGCCTGGAACTCTGCTAATTGCACAAGGTCCACCGGACTTTAAGGGAAGGCGCTTAAAATATCGTAACAGATCCTGCAGGTGTCGCGAACATTCTTTAATTTTTAATCGAATTACGATGGCTGCTCCGAAGTCGGAATGGGTGCCATGCGCAGATACATGCTTTCATTTGTCGTCGCAAGCTTGGTTACGAGCCTAGTGCAGCTTTATGATCGGCAGCCAAGACCCTCCGCGGTCCCGATAGGAAAGCCTGTCGTGGTGGAAGCACCGGTTGGATTGCCGCCAGTGCCCATCCCAGCAGACGACAGGCCCACGCGCGAGACAATAGATCTTGGGCGCCGGCTGTTGTTCGACCCTATCCTCTCGGGCAACAACACCGTTTCGTGTGTTAGCTGCCACAAGCCACAATTCGGTTTTGCCGATAACAGGCCGATCTCACAGGGAGCCGGAGGGAAGAGTTCGTCCCGCAATGTCCCATCATTGTTGAACGCCGCCTACTTCACATCTTTTTTCTGGGATGGGCGGACCTTTAGTCTTGAACAGCAAGTTGCCATTCCAATCGAGAGCCCAGAAGAAATGGCGAACACAATCCCTACGGTTGTGGAACGGCTCAACGCAGACGCAACCTATCGCCAGGAATTTGCCCGGGCGTGGGGAGCGGGCCCGGTCACCTTCGAAATGGTCGCGAAAAGTATCGCTTCTTTCGAACGTACGCTCCTTAGCGCCGATTCTCCCTTTGACCGTTGGAGGTTTGGCCATGACCAGAAAGCAGTGAACGCCTCCGCCAAGCGAGGCTTCACGGTATTCAGCTCCCCTAAGAAGGGGAATTGCGCGGTCTGCCACGTCATCGGCAAGAAATACGCTTTGTTTAGCGACAACAAATTCCATGACATTGGGGTTGGCGTCGAATCAGGACGGATCAGCGACCCTGGTCGGTATGAGGTTACGCACAACGAGGCGGATCGCGGAAAATTTAGGACGCCCTCCTTGCGCAACATCGGCTTGACAGCTCCCTACATGCATGACGGAAGCCTCAAAGATTTGAAACAGGTCCTGGATTTCTATATCGGAGCCGGAAACTCGCATGCCAACCTAGACAAAGAAATTCACACGTTGGATTTTCTGACCGGGCAGGAGCGCAGAGACCTACTAGCGTTCTTGAATTCGTTGAATGGAGACATGACAACGTCGCAGAGGCCTATACGATGACTGTCCTCGTCTGTTGATAACTATCCTCAGATGAGACACAGAACATCGGCCTCATCGGACCAATAGTAATCCTGAGCATCATTTCGAATGGGTAAGATTAGGTTCTTTTCGAAGTGCTTTATCCGCGTGTCGCCTTTTGGCGTCCTCCTGTTAATGTGGGGATATTACGCACATACCCAGCAACTGATAGAACAACAGTTGAGCGACAATGGATTTCCAAAACGGAATTTTTCTGACTTGTATCCACGCTGGCTTGGGGCACGGGAGTTGCTGATCCATGGCCGAGATCCCTACTCTCCAGAAATCACGAGAGAAATCCAGCGGGGCTATTACGGGCGTCCGATTGACAGCAAGCGTACAACCGACCCTGTTGACGAACAGCGCTTTGCCTATCCACTTTTCGTAGTCTTTCTGTTGGCTCCCAGCGTCTGGCTGCCCTTCTTTATAGTCGAGCTATTGTGGACACTGATTCTGTCTGCGTCCGCGGTTGGTACAGTTCTCCTTTGGTTCCAAGTCATGGGACTAGAAGCGGAACGAGAGAGAATCTGGACTTGCATTGCGCTAACGCTGGGGACCATCCCGTATGCTGAGGGAGTTCAACTCCAGCAGCTTAGTGTACTAGTGGCATTCCTCTTGGCCGCGGCACTATATGCCTTGGAAAGAAAAAAATACATTACAGCTGGGTTATTACTGGCGATTGCGACTATTAAGCCGCAACTCACCATCTGCTTTATCTGCTGCGTGGCGCTTTGGTCTATGTGGCGGGGGAGCGGCAAACGACTCGTCGCCATTAGCTTCCTGGCAGCCCTGGCGATGTTCACACTGGCCTCAGCAGTATTGCTGCCCCGATGGCCACTTGAATTTCTTGCTGGTATTCTGCCATATCTACGATACACTCACGCAACTACAGGTCTTCATGAACTCCTGGGCCCTGTCGGCGGTACTATTGTTTTGTTTCTTCTCGCTCAGGTCGTGGTACTCGCAGCTTGGCGTGCGAAGTCCGAGCCGGTAGAGTCCGATGGTTTCAGGCTGGCAATCTCATTGGTGCTAGCCTTTACCTGTATCGTTATTCCAAGCCTAGCACCGCACAACCAGGTCTTATTGGTGCCAGCCTACCTGTTTCTAGTGAAGGAGCGAAGGCGCATACTGGCAGGTGGACGTCTCACCCGCTCGCTTTGGTCTGCCGCTTGGGTGACGCTTGCATGGCCTTGGGTTGCGGGGACGCTACTTACTACATTGCTCGTCCTTAAGCTCGCAAGCCATCGCTTCTGGAATCTCCCCCTTGCCACAAATCCGCTGATTCCGATTGCACTGTTCTGTGCGCTGATACCGCTGCTCAGGCCAATTCCGCTTGATGCGACTGGCACAGCATAGAGCGTGTGGGACGGAAGTTCTAGTAGGGACAGCGGGCATGGCTCAGTTTTTTAGTTTTTGAATGCTGTCCCTCGTCATTATTCAAAACGAACCGAGAACAGTGCGTTACTCAACCGAGGGCAACGCTCAAAGACATGGCTCGCTGCCAGGTGCACACATGTAGGTCGCGACTGCGCTCGCGTACCGTCTGAATGAGTCACACTTTTGCTGTTGAGGCCGAGGATAGAACCTTTTGCAAACGCCGATTTTATGCGGCACGGTCGTAGCGGTGGTGTAGGCCTCCCACGCGTCGCCGAGAGATCACCTGTCCGCTTCCGACTGAGCTGGCTCTCCTCCCCGGTGTTTGCTTGCCCAGCCCAAGATGGGTCCGGTCGCCATGGTAGTAGGAGACGTAATCCGAGAGCAGCCGCTTGAGGTGGCGCTCGTTCAGCGGAATGACCTGGTCGAGCAGCCCGCGCCCGGCAGCTGCCGACCCAGCGTTCCGCGACTCCATTCTGCCAAGGGCTCTGGATGGAGGTTTGTACGCAGCCAATTGTCATGGATCGAATCGCGGCCGGTACTTCCAGTCCATACCTTGCGTCGTGATCATAGATGAGGAACTTGGGCGTGGACTGGTAGGGAAAGGCTTCGCGTAGTTGCTGCGCTATCCAACTGCTGGTTGGATGACGAGTGACATTGAAGTGCAAGATGCGGCGACGGTCATGGCTAATGAGGAAGAAGCAGTAGAGCACACTGAAGGTGAGAGTCGGGACGGTGAAGAAATCCATCGCCGCGATCGCTTCGCGGTGATTACGCAGAAAAGCTGCCCAGCGCTTAGCAGGATCCGGCGCTCTCGGGGCTCGCCTCATCCAGCGTGAGATCGTCGTTTCCGATACCTCGAAACCGAGCATGAGAAGTTCGCCGTGGATGCGCGGTGCGCCCCAAGTCGGATTCTGAGCGACCATCTGGAAGATCAGCTCGCGGATTTCTTTCGAGATTCTCCGGCCACCGCCCACTCGTTTGCGGACTTTGCACAGCATGGTCCAGTACAGTTTGAATCCTGCCCGGTGCCATCGAGCCACGGTTTCCGGCAGGACGATAATGAGCATCTCCTTCCATTGCGGCCAGAAGCGGCGGGCGAGCACCCAGAACAGTTTATCGACAGCACCGAGGGTGGGCTTCGGGTGCTTGCGCTTCAAGACTGCGAGTTGCTGGCGAAGGGCGAGGTTCTCCACCATCAAGCTGTGGCGAGTGCGAAAAGCGCGAAGTAGGGCTCCGAACCAGAGCCCAAAGAGCTCGAACATGGTGGAAAAGTTATAGCAGATCAGATTTTGATCTTGTTGATTTCAAACGCGGACGGAATTATGACTAGGGACAGATCGCGCATGAGATTTTGCACAGGGGCAACCGCCGCACTCTTACCACCAAACAAGTCCGCGAAACCGAAGCTGAAGCCGTGGCCTTTGTGGTCTGCCAAGCGGTCGGACTTCAGACCGGAACCGCCTCGCAAGATTATGTTGTGGTCGCAGTTATGTTGTGGTGGCGGCTTGAAGATCCGTCTTTACTGGGGTTCCACCGAACTCAACACAACATAAGTGAAGCATGAGCATTAGAGGAAGTAAACGGTAGATGAACTGCAATGTTTACACTCAGAACCGGGTTGTTGGTGAAATGGCAAGTTATTTTCGATAGTTATCGTTACCTGCACGCGTCACAGCGACTCGGACGACTGAAGAATGGCCTCGAATAGGCTAAAGTAGGGCGGCTTCGAATCGGTCTTCGTGACCCTATTCTTCCCGCGTAAATATTCCACGCCGAAAAAAGAGTTTTCTTTTGCCGTTCGGGCCGTCCACGATCGTCTCGACGATGTCATTTTTCACAAATATGTATTGGTATCGATAGACCGTGCCGTTTGCCAGCCTCTGTTCTGAAACGCTGCCCCCATCGCTATCGCGGTAGATGTTCTGCAGAAGCATTCGTCCTCTTCCATCGGCGACGGCAGTCATGAGATACCAATCGTAGGTCGCGTAATGAAAAAGCGCGTACTTGAAGCGATAGAGCAGGTGCGACCCATCCGCCACAGTCTCCAAGGACCCGCTTGAATCGTACGAATATTTCCGAACATTGCCCGCGTCATCCGTTGCCTCGATGATTCGATCTGCTCCGTCATACTTAAAAGTGATCGTGCGCCCGGAGGGAGAAACCAGCTGCTCCAGGTTTCGCTGTTTATTTCGCTTCAACTGAATGCGGCGACCGTCAGCAGCCTGCATCTCGAACGGAGCACCTTGTGCAAAAGTCTTGGCGCGGTACGACTCAGGAAACAGGAAACGGCGGCCGTCGCGGAAATTCAGAGTCCAGCCATTGCCGTTCCACGCGACCTGCGCCCCGTAAAACTCAGATGACGTTTCATCGTGCCGGAAGACCGCGTCAGCATAACCAGTTCCCTTAGAAATCCGCGGAAAATGGATTCGCCGGCCATCCTCCAGGTTAATGTCCATATAGGTGTAGGGAAATCTGGTACCGGTAGGGCAAATGTCATAGGGGTGATTTGTTCCTGCACCGAATGCTCGAGTGTGGGAATCCCAAGGACGATACGTTCGCGTGAGCGACAAGGGCATGACGTCGGAGATGAAGAGGTCAGTCTGGCGGAGAACAAACGTCCCCGAATGCAGATCGACTTGAAATTCGTTGATCGGTGAGTCGTGACGAACCGTCGGTTTGATCAGCACAATGGAACTCTTGAACTCGACGTGATCCGACTCGGGATCGACCGGAGAGATTGTCAGGTAAGGGAAGGATCCGTTCCATACTGGAGGTGAATCTGTGAAGGGTAACAGCTCAACCTTTACCGCGCGCGGAGCTGGTTTCCAAACCAGCAAAAAGGCAGCAAAGGCGGCCAGTACAATGACGAGGCCCCACTTCCACGTCGATGGATGCCAGAAACCGGATTGTCTCACCTCTGAGATCATAATCCGACGAAAGAGAATGTACAGAGACCGGCATTCTCATGGATGGCGACTCTACTCAGAACCCGGATTGGTAGAAGACAAATGCACCAGACTGGTTCGGGACCGCAGAGCCGACATGGTCGGTGATGTGACAGGCAGCTCACGCGAGCTGAGATCGGGCTGTTGCAGCGCGGTTTCGACGATTACGGTCTTCTCCGCCGGTCGCAGCCGGTTCCACACCGCACCTGGGTCCGGCTTGCGGTCCACCAGCCCAGCTTCGCCTTGGTCGCGATAGCGACGCTGCCAACGATAGAACGTCGAGCGCGACAGCCCCATCTCGGCGATGGTCGTCCGCTTCGGCTGCGGCGAACGCCGCACCAACTCGATCAGCTCGCGTTTTTTCTCCGCACTCACGCGCTCGTACCTCCGTCGCGCAATCAGCCCTAACTCTGGCTTTTTTTCAGTAGCAGGTTGGCTACGCTCAGATCGGCCACTAACTGTTTCAGCCGCTCGTTCTCCCGGCGCAGGGCTTTAACCTCGTCGCTGGTGGCCTCGCGGCAGCGTGTCTCCGCGCATACGCGCTTTGCCCGCCTCCATGAAGTCTTTCAGCCACTTGTAATAGATCGTGGGACGGATGCCCTCGCGGCGGCACAACTCGGCGACCGAGATTTCTCCGCGCACGCCTTCCATCACGATGCGGATCTTGTCTTCGGTAGGAAACCTGCGCCGCGTCGGCGCGTTTGGTCTTACGGATCAGAGCGCATGCGGTTTCGGCGGAGCGGGTCGCGCCCGCCATGGCTGGGGATAGATTCTCTGCTTTGTTTTTCTTCCGGCATGTTCACCCTTCCGGCCCGCGGAGGGCCGCCGGAGTAGACTGCCGGCTCCAGCACCCCAGCCAGCCAAATGCGGGCTGGCTGGGGCCCCGCTGTCGCCGCCAGTCTACTCCCTGTTTCGGGTGAACTGAATGTTCAAATGTGTAGCTTAACTTCCGATCTCAAACTCGTATGGTGAAAAAACTCGAACGAGCTGAAAAGACGTGACTTCCCCTGTGGTGCGCAGAAATTCCATCCAACTGTTTTGGAGTGGTTGTAACGTTTGTTGCACGCCCACCCCTATTCGAAGTGAACGGTCCCAACAAAACAATTGACTGCAAGTTGTCGAATCGGAAATTGTCTCAAGAGAGGGGGTCACTCTATGCGACTGTAGTCGAAATTGAGGCTGTGAAAGCATCAAAGATCAACAAATTCCAACAGGTCTCAACCAGCAGCCCGCAACACGTTCAACAGAAAGCACTTGGAATCTACAGAAATCAACAGATTTCAGTAAACCTTGGAATCTGGTTCGGGACCAGGGGGTCGGAGGTTCAAATCCTCTCTCCCCGACCAATGTTGTCAACTTACCCCACCACCTGGTTTTCCCGCCGCAAAAGGTGTCGATCTTGCGGATGCGGATTCGTTACCATTCAACAGGGCGGGGCCGGTCATTGGTTACTCTCAAGAGTCCAATGTAAGAACAGCGGCAGCCGCCTACGGTGATCGTGGCGTGAACAACGGCGTGCACGTGGGTTTCAAGGATCTCCGTGGCGAGGGAAAAAAGGGCAAGGTTGATCCTTTCAACAGCGGGAAAGGCAAGCTGATCGATGTAGAAGTTACAATCGATTCGGGTCTTAAAGGAAAGAGTTTGGAAGAGACGGTTGCTCATGAGGGCTCGCACGTGGGCGATGATATCAATTTCCTTACATCGTACGACTTTGGGACGGGCAAGTACGATGCAAACACCAATTTTACTGGCGAGCAGACAGAGCTCAATGGGTACAAGACGGGAGCGGGTGTTAGCCGCGAACACGGTTTTGGGCCTAAGGACACACAGCAGATTCTTAATTACATAAACAGCCACTATGAGCCGAACTACTTGAACAATGACTATTTTCCGAACAACTCAACTTTCCCTCAATGAGGTAACGCGGTGAAGGACTTTCAGATATGGACAGCTGCAACTTTGGTGGTGTTTTGCTTCAGCATTTCTGCGGCTCGGCGCATGCCGGACAACCGGCCGAGCGTCTCATATTGCGATCTGCTCTCGCTCCCTCATCAGTACGATAAGAAGATAATAGCGACTGAAGCGCTGGTCCAATCAAGCTACCACGAAGTCCATGTTTACGACTCCAAATGCCGATCGACCGTGGCAGACGATCGAAGTGCCTCGATCGAACTGCCGAATGGTTGGAACTCGACGAAGTTGGGGAAGAGACTCTCGAAGATACTTCGCCACGATCGCATGGCGAGGGTTGCATTTGAAGCTGTTTTCTATGGCAGTGGCGGACCCTTTGGTCCTGAGAGTACGCGGTTCCATTTCGTGTTGCAGCGTCTTATCTCGGTTGAAGAAGTTCCAAAGCAAGAAGCTAGGCCTCCATCTTCTAGTCTGGAGAACACGGGTCGGACACCGTGAGTCGTCCGAAAGGGTTCAATCTCAGAGTGGCTGTAGCAATCGGAAACTGTCTCAGGAGCGGGGGTCACTCTAAAATGCTGTAGGCAAAATTGAGGCTGTGAAAGCATCCAAGATCAACTAATTCCAACAGGTTTCAACCAGCAACCCGCAACGTATTCAACACAAAGCAGTTAGAATCTACAAAAAACAACAGATTTCAATAACCCTTGAAATCTGGTTCGGGACCAGGGGGTCGGAGGTTCAAATCCTCTCTCCCCGACCAATGTTTTCAAGCAGATGCAGCTTTTTTCAGAATCGCCGAAAATCAACTGTAGATGAAATTGTAGGCGGTGAAAGCCTCAGAGTTCAACAACCTCTGTTTCCTTTCGAATATTCCTTCGCCGTTATCCAAATTCTGGCGACTGACGGCCGATTAGCCGAACATCGTGGATATTCCCATGTTTGGCTCAAATGTTGGGCCGAGAGTGTGCCTCAAACCGAAAGTATTTTTGCGTAGAGCTCACTCGAAAAGGCTGGGGTCTGAGATCATTGAACAAGTGTTAACGCTCGCGTCATACTGATCGCAGTCAGCGCTTAAAGATCCCGACCGCACGGATGCCATCCCGACCCCGAGGGAAAGGAGGCCATTGGCGTACATCCACGACGAATTGCCGGCAATCATTCGCCAGCTGCGCAAACCAGCCGGTGATGATCCACGACTTGCATCGTTGGAAGCGATCGAAGCAAATCGTAAAGACTTCACCGCTGCAGTGCATTCGACCTGGAAGCAACTGCACAGCCGTTCATTGGACGAAATTCTAACGATCGAGAAAGTACTATCATCTGCTCCTCGCGAGAAGCTGCCCGTTAGTTTTGTGTGGTACTTGGAACGATCGATTGCCCTCTGGCGGCGCATTAACGATGCAATCGTCTGGAGTCTAGTGCGAGAGCAGGACCATGTGATTCGAAGAGTATGCCATCGCAAAGACCGGCCCCGATTGACGGACGCAAATCCAACCGCCGTTCGACCGTTTCTGGACAACTTCAATTCAGATCCTCAGAGTATCGCGATCTGGTCGGATGCAACGACGTGTGTTGATTTGGGAGATCTGGTGTGTCGGAGTTTCTCAGGTAAGCTCAACGGTTTCTTCGAAGCCAAAGCTGGCGCGATGAACGACCGAATTTTCGAACTGATGGAAGTGCCAGGCAGTTCGGCAGACGTGATGAGCGCAATCACAGACTTTGCTAACAAATATGGTCCCAAGGCGGTTAAGCAGTTGGAACGTGTGGTGAAACAGCGTCACCGATACAACGAGGTCATGGACATCATCGAAAAAGATCGCGGCTTCGACTCTCGACAACAAGCGCACGTGACTGTTCAGGATACGGCGACACCTCTGAAGCGTTACGATTTAGAACTCCAAACTGTCATTGATGGTTCCCTAGACGGGCCGGTCCTCCGCTGCGTTGATAGGTGTTTATGGGTATATGTTGAACGCAAGCAATCGAAAGATCCCGCGGGAAAGGTCAAGTCGTTCGAAAGCAAACTAGCAGAGACGTCTCCAGGCACACTGCAATGGTTCAAAGATCAGTTCGGGGAGAATGAGCGCTTCGAACCTGTTCCGTTGGAGGATAACCTGATTTGTCCGGAAGCGATCCCACTGTTCTTGCGTCAGCTGGTGCCCGAGACGGTTCGAGACGTCCTGATTGGCGACCTGATCTTTTCTGTGTTCCTGTTCGTGGATTGGTACGAGTTAGGTCGCGTTATTGAGGAATTGGGTGCAGAACTGGTTTGGAGTACCAAGAAGGAAGGTCGTTCGCAACGATCGAAACCGTTGGCTCAACGTCGATTCAGCCTCGGAGATCGGATACCGCGAGTTCAGTTAGGAAAGCGTTATTTGGAAGGGTTTTCCAAAATTTATCGCGTTCTATTCGAGGGAATCACTCCCACTTCCATTGCGGCTCAATACGTAGAGGTCTTGAAGACGGATAAGTTCGTTACTCCAGCGGCCTCCGATTGAAAGATTGAAAACCTAATTGTTGAGCTTCGGTTCCAGGATGGCGTGGCAACATCGTCTTCTCTGATCGCTCGGTCGCCGGTCCCATCTTGGCCCAGACAACTCTGCCCGCTTTGACTCTTTGACTAAAGTCGGCTCCGTATCGCCCGAATGGCGTGGATGGCGTTCCTGCCGAACTTCGGATCTTCGGCCAGGTTGAACGTGCGAATGATCGTATCATTCTTGGAGAAGAACGAGTGGCTGCCGCCTTCTCTGTAGTAGAGTTCTCCGGGCAAGGGGAAACATTAGCGAACGAGGTATTGCTGGAGCGATAGAACCATGGCGTTTAAGAGAGTTGATGGGTACAAATATTACCTGTATATCTCTGCATCCAAACTCAGAATGCTCTACGAGCAGGCCTCCAAAGAAAGCAACAGGAAAAAGACTTTCGAGTGGGGTCTTAACCTGAAAATCGCTTCCTTCAAAAGTTCATCTGCGCGGGATCAAAATCCTGATCGTGACACGATGTTGAGGAAAGTAGTCGAAGGACTGGAAGAGAACGGTCAACTCGGCACCTTGGAAGAACCCAAGACTTTCATCCGTGGCACCTTTCCGATCAGATGGGGGTTTTACAACGATTGCAGCAATCGCCCCGAGGATGAACCAGCGCTTGTTTACTTCGGTGGTTTTCAGAATGATCTTCTGCTCGGACTGGGTGGGTCGTCATGTCATGTGGTCGGTCATGAAGGAGCTACAAGCACTTGGTCTCGTTCGTCCACGCCAACGTTGGTCAAATGGCTGTTGTCAGGTTTGCAGAAGGGAAAACGTCCGCCCATCTGGGATGATCCACGTTCCGAAGAAAACGAGGTATTTACCGCAATGGCGGTCGCCCAGTACTACCTTCGTCCACCGACACAAACTGCCGAGTTCATTGCCAAGGTGATTACGACCGGATACGTTGAGCGATTGGATCATTTCATAGGAACAAAGAAGGCGCGAGTGATACTCGCGACGCCCTTGTATGTCGCTAGTACCGATCTCTCTCAGATACAGGGTTTTCGAGAGGTCTCGAACTGGGGGTTGACGGAACATGACTGGATGTTGGAAAGGGAGAAGCAACCGAGAACTCTCCTGGGACCTGCTCCGAAGGGGCCGGGGAATGCAACAAAGTACAAGTCCGAAAACTGCAAGCGTTCTTAAACTCTTGCAACAAACGGAGAGATACTTCACGATTCAGAGACGTATTGAGCCAAGGAATGTTCATGCCTAGTGAGCCGGAAAGCCCCGAGTTCCGCTATAAGACGCCAATCGATCAGTGTGATGTAGTTGACCGTAAGAAACTCGAAGCCTATCGAGACAAACGTTATGAATGGCTTTCGTGGTATGAATTGCGGAAGGGCGAACCTAACACAGTTCAACAACAGCTATTCACCATGATGTTTTTGGATATGGAATATAGGCTTCTTGCGTCGGCACGTCATGGCGCTGATCAGACGTTCTCTGCCCAGAGTGGGTTGTTGGCACATTTCTTAGATCAAGGATATGTTGCGACACAAGTACTTGCCATTCGCAAATTATTGGATGGTCGCAAGGATGTGTTTTCTCTGCGGCGTCTGCTGCAGGACATCTCCGATCATCGACAACTTATCACCCGCGAAAACTACGTATGCCATGATGGGCTCCCTTACGATTCGGAGGCATGGCAATCCCAGGCGCACGGTGTAGAGGTACAGATTTGGGGTATTCAAGCGCCGGGTCTCGGGCGTTTCTTAGGTTCGCGAGTGCGGCATGAGATGTTCGACAAGCTGTCTGGAGTTCCACCGGCCGCACGCCAACGCGAGGACCTGATCAAGGTAGATATATTTGCAAAGCTAAAGAACCTGCTGATGAACAGTACCGCTGAGAAGATTGTTCTGCTGAGTCACAAGTTTTTCGCTCACGCTGCAACTGAGGACTCTCGCGGCACCCTCGCCTTCTCCGGGATCAAATTGACTGACGTGGACGAAGTTCAGCGTGCTTTCGTTCGAGTGGAACGGGCGATTACGGATTTGCTGCTCTTCATCGCAATTGCCCGACAGGTTGTCCCGATGCCGCCTCTCGGAATGCTAAACGGGCTGGAGCACCCTTATGCATCGACTGAAGCGATTAAGAAGATGGACACGATCTGGGATCAACTAGCGGAGGAACGTAATCAGTGGGCAAAAGGAATAGAACAGCACATCTTCTGAATGGTTGGAGAACCGGCAACGTCGGCTCAGAAAAACGGGAAGCAGGTTCGAGCAGGCAGGTTCTTGACGATCTTCAGGAGAGCGTCGGTCTCAACGCTGGCTTGGCAGAGTTGCCGGAGGTGGCTGAGCATGAAATCAACGACGAGCGTTTCGTTTTCTCCAGGCCCCAAGCTCTCGACCTCTCGTACGACACTGCTTGATCCTTGAGCCCGACTGCGGTCTTCTCCCGTAAAGGCGATTGCGTTTGTTCCGCAGTAGTTCCCATCATCGTCGGGGAAGTTTGCGCGGAACTGAATGTTTGACATGCAGTCGATTCGGTGCAGCACGCTGAAGCTCCCAAAGTATCCGCGCGTGTGATAGTAGCTCTCCGCGAACCTGAGGAACTTCAGGCTCTCGATGAACAAGTCGGAGACGCTCTCCTCGCCACCCTGGTGACGGTCCACTTTCTCCGCATATCGCAGACTGCCGTCGGAAGTGAACTCAACGTTTCGCACACAGGTGAGGACGCCGAGTCGGTCATTAACGATTCGCGTCTGCCATCGGATTATCTGGGAGTCGCCAGCCATGATGGGCGGATAGAAGTTGCCCGCCTCGTTGAACTTCGCGTCTATCTCCGACCTCACAGCGCTGTCGAACGCACGATCCAACCGCAAGCGCAGCGGCAAGCGTGGACGGACAATCCAGGTCTGGTAAGCCTGCGCGCCGAATGACTGGGGCCCATTGCCCTCGTCGGGGCCGATGAAAGCGGGGTTCAGCGGCTTCGATTGGTTGATGACACTCAAGCGCTCGTCGGGACCCTGGGAATACGAAGCTCGCCTCTGAACCAACTGCTCAATCTCGCGAAGCGTCGCCTGCCTGGTAGTGTCTGCGATGCGGACGGGGATCCGAACGGTGTTGGAAGCGTTGAACTCATACGGAGGCCACACGCCGGCGACGACGCGCACGACCACGACCGCCCTGTCGCTCGGCAAAGGTAGTGGAGCAACTCCGACGCTGAACTCTGGCCGGGGCGTCACCTGAGACAGAATCTTTCCTGCGATCCGGGCCTTGATGTCGCCGCCGACGAAGGCTTCGCCCGGCAAGGAAATCGGAAAATTGTACTTGGTCCTGTGGCTCTCGACGCCGATGAACAGCAACCCACCAAAGGTGTTCGCAAACGCGGCCACCGTATCCGAAAGATTGGTTGGCTCCATGAGCTTGTAGTCGATTCGCACGCCTTCTGGAGGACGGTGCTCGATCGGAGCCTTGATTGCGAGAAAATCCTCTACGCCTGTGAATGAAATGCTATCTAGGTCTGCGGAGAAAAGGTTCATCTTTCAAAGACTCGGGCGGCTCTCTTGGGTCGCTTTCTCAGAGGTAGCCGACCTGCGTGAGCCTGTCGTCGCACTCTGCGAGCTGCTGAGGAGTGAAGAACTCGTGGAACTCGGGATGGTTATGGATGTACGCCTCCAGCGTCAGCTCGTGATGGCCCATCTCCCAGAGCCGCGTGAATCCATCCGGCCAGTGACTATCGCTGAGGAGCCGGCGTGCCGTCTGGACCGCGCCGTGCTCGTTGACCATCTGCACGAAGGCGCGAGGATAGTAGCCGAGGCTCCTGCACGTCTCCACATCCGACATGCAACCTTCCTCGAACGCCAGGACCAAGGCTGCATTCGCGTTTGTCGCCATGGTTTCTCCTTATTCCCTTGCCGCTGTGACTTAGTAGCATTATAGAAGATATGGCAGCGGCTATCCTTCGTTTGGGTTAAGAGTACGTGCTTCCAACGTCCGGCGTTGCGGAGGGGCAGCAATATGATAGTTCGTATTCCAAGAACGATATTCGATGCCCTAGCTGGCTACATCCGTGGTCCTCACAGTTTCCTGATCTCCCAGGAACTGGAGTGGTACACCGATGATAAGCGGCGGGTCCTAGGCGTGCTCGCCAAGGACATCATCGACGAAGACTTTATAGGCACAGTACTCGGCAGGGACGCTCGCGGTCGATTCCGCGGTGTCACGATGACGCCATTTTGCGAAACGCCTGACGCTGCGAGAGCTCACTTAAAGGAGGACCTCGATAAATGGTCGAAGATGCCAGACGCCGAGTTTTGGCAGGGAGATGAGGAGGGAGAGCCGCTGGATTTCTTTACCCCCGTCGTGCCGCCCGCGCGACTCAGTCCTTCATTTGTCCGGATCGCGACGGGCGAGGGATTCTCCCCTGCGCGAGCCCTCATGGAGTCGATGATGCCGTACTACGAGGATGTAGACGGCAACTTCGTTGAGCAATTCCAGGGCACAGGATTCGACTCCCGATTCTGGGAACTATACGTTTTTGCACTCATGACCGAAGCCGGTTTTGTATTCGACCGTTCGTTCCATGCGCCCGATTTTTTCTGCCGTAGTTTCGCTGGTGACGTCTTTGTGGAGGCCATGACCGCAAATCCCACAGTGAATTCAGCCGGTCTCGTGGTTGAACCCGAAGTACCTCGCGAAGCGTCCCGCTTCAAGGAGTATTACCAGGAATACATGCCGATCAAATGGGGCAGCACGCTGACGTCAAAGCTGAAGAAGGAATACTGGACACTGCCGCACGTTACGGGTAAGCCGATTGTCTTTGCCATTCAGGACTTTCACGTGCCGCGTGCGATGACGTTCCTCAATCACTCCTTGATGCCATATCTCTACGGAATCTCTTTTGCCGCGCTCTATGACGCCAACGAAACGTTGATCGTTAAAGCGACGCCGCGCGGGCCACACAAGTGGGGTTTCAAGAGCATCGAAACGGGATTCTTCAGCCTGCCGGGCAGCGAAAATATCAGTGCCGTGATCGCTAATCCGACCGCGACGATTTCAAAAATGAACCGGATGGGATACCTTGCGGGGCTGGGTAGCCGGGATGTCACGATGGTTTGTGTAGGAACCCGGCATCATCACGACGACAATTCGGCCTTGCCGATCCCCTTCAAGATGCTGGTCAACGATCCGAGATACTCTGAGACGTGGGTTGATGGCGTTGACGTTTTTCACAATCCCAACGCGAGTTTCCCGCTGGACGATTCTTTCCTAATCGGCGCTTCGCATCATTTCTTTGAAAACGGCAACGTCACCTCCCTGATCCCGCGTTTTCACCCCTACCAGTCCGAGACTCTCATTATCTCCCCCAAGCGTGCTTCTGGAGCATCGCGGCCTGCTGGCGGCCAGTCTCTTGGTAGTGGGGGTCTGTCACGTTAGGGTGGAAACCGATGACAGACAGAGTTTCCCCACTTTTAAATTTGTTGCTGGCCCACTTTTAGCAATTCCGACGCAGAAGCAAGCGCCGTAGGAGCGAACGAACCGCGCGGTGGACTGACTGTCGGTCAGTTTTGGGAAGTGTTGCCGCCTTCCGAGAATGGTTCGCACATGCTGACTTCCCGTTCTCAATCTCGAACACTTCTCGAAACCCGTCTTTAGACTGCACGCCTAGGTGCTTAGGTCTACGACGAGCGGATCTATCGACGTGGCTTTCTGCGGAGCTCCACAGCTCATCTTTGGGGATTCGGAATAGCCCGTCCATTGGTCCATGAGTTTCTTGTCTTCCTCAATCGTTCCGAATTTGGGACCGGCCCGAACGCACTAGCAAAGTGGCGGTGCCAACCACTCAAATCAGCAAACGGGTGTTCGCGTGTCTCTGGAGTTGGTCGAATGTAAGCACTTTGACATCTGAATATGCCGTCATGAGCCCTCTCATTTGCCCATCGTCAACGAGTCGCGGATCTGCACCAATCGCACCGATAAGACGCGGCCGATAGCACTTGATACCGTAGGATCGTTCAACTCGGCGGACAAGTGTTTCGCTCTCGAAAGATGCGGAGTACCTTCTGAGTTGAGCAACGAGCTCGCAGACTGCAGAGGAAAAGATCTTGCGGTCTCGTGATCCAACCACCGTTTGCATCGTCGGCAGCTTGATATCAAGAATCTCGCACCACTCATCACTCGTTGGCTGCACGATAAAATCAGGTCGCACTGAAGTGGCACCGTCTCGTCCGAGAACAGCTTGGGAATAAATCTGGCGGTTGCCGAGCGCCTCGAAGACCGCTGGATTTCGTTCCAGCCACGTTTCGATCTCCCTTTCCCCAACTTCATCTTCTTCTAAGAGCGTCTCGAACTCGTGTATTCGAGGTGTTAGGAGAGACGCGGTTTTTGCTGCGATTATTGCTGGACGCCCTAGAAGGATCTTATCCTTAACCTCGACGGAATGGATCGCCTGCGAGTGATACGGGGCCAGTATTACTGAGTTGCTGCGTAGCTGAATTACGTACTCTACCAGCGATGAATTCCAGGCAATATTCTGAAGCGTGTGTCGCAGAGCCCTTAAAGAAGCGATAACACTCGGGCCGTACTTGTCGTGTACGAGGTGTCGGTAAAACTCAAGGTCCAGGTCGAGATCTAGTCCTTTCTCCTCTCTGTCCTTCTCGTAGTCTTCATACCACCCCCTTGCCAAACCCTCCACGTCATAGTGAGCTTCCACAAAATTGTCGGCAACCAAATCCTCGTCATCACATTTGGCATCGCTGAATTTCTGGAGGGCCTTCTCCAATGGTATTTCGAACATGCTCTTCCACTGATGCTCGTCGAACAAATCGGAATCAACGCTCACATAGTTCAAGACCGCCTCATCCCGGTGTACGCTTAGCAGTGGAACGTCATGTAGTTGACGATCGCGAACGAACAGCGGCAGCTGAGTGGCGTATTCGCTGGACCACAGCCGTTCGTTGATGTCTTCCCATGTTTTCTCCAACCGTTCGTTGTTCGACTCAAGGCAGAGTACAGGTATTCCTGCTTTGCATATCTCAAGGAGTCCATGCGTGATGCGGTCCGTTAGATTGCCGACGTGTCGACAATCGCACAAGAGCGTATAACCTTCCGACAGGCCGAACTTGACGATGTCCCGGAGAATCCGAACGCATCCAGTATCAGCGAACAGATCACTGAACTCGACCACAATAAACCTGTCTTCCGTCGCTATTTGCAGCGTTCTTCTAGGGGTGCTAGATAACAGAGTGTTTCCGTCATCGGGAACACGGAAATCATCAACAGTAGCAAGATCATGATCGTAGAGGGCGGAAATACTGTCGTCGTCGACATTAGTCGAAACAGCATAATTCTCGAAGACTGGGACATCATCATCGCCGAAGTCAGGTCGGCCACTTGAGTCAGCCGGAAGCCAAGGCACATCATCACTATCGGATGCAAAGACCTCATCATTGTCGAAAGAAGGGAAATCATCATCGTCGAGGTCAGGTTGGCCGTTGGGATCCGCCGGCGACGGCGCAATGCGTGCGACCATATCATCAGTTGACTCAACAGGAGTGGCGGGCGCCCTCCTGTTCTCGTCCCGATGGCCATCGCATTTGTCGATATTTTTCCGGGGCTCTCGGATCCGGCTTTCTTTCTGGACTCGGTTCAGTACCTCGTCGCACTTCTTCTGTAATCGCCCAGTGCTGTGTCGGACCAGTTCCGTCAGGGTCTTCTCAAAATTAGCCGGGAACAACGCAGCGTTTTTTCGACAATATATGCGTCCCAGTGCTTCGAGGGTGGCTACGACAACGGAGCGATACTGCGATTTCATTCCCGCCGCGATGAGTTCTGGGATTGCACGGACAGCTTTCAGCTTACCAAGCCCCCGCGCGGCGTTTCCGGCAACACGGTAATCTCTGTCAACGAGGCACTCAATCAAGTAGTTGATCCCGTCGTCGGACGCCAAACAACCCAACGCTTTCACACCCTCGCGGCGCACTGCATTCGAACTAGTGCTTCTGCAAAGCTTGACGACTTCTTCGGCTGCGGAAACGATTCTTGCACTCCTCACCGCTCGTAGCCCCTCGATCCTCACAGTTTCCTCAGGAGCCCGCAGCGCGTGGAGAATATCCTCCGGGATACTGCCGGGCTTCTTAACTCGGCGAGATTCAAGTAGAGCTTTCAGGCTCTCAGGGATGAAGGTGTCTTCGCTGAGATGGTTGTGGAACTGCCGGTTGTGAGAATCACGGCAGATAGCCTCCGCGTCGATAGCCTTTAACGCGTCTCTAACCGCTGGAGAATAGACATCCGAATTCAGCGCCGGAGCTAAAACATCTTCCGCCATACAGCGAGAAAATGATGAGTCCTTTCCGTTCTCTTGGATCGCCCTAATTACCGCAGCGACTGTACCCATGCGAACAACGTCATTTGAGTCTCGGAGCAGTTTGAGGATAACTTCGTGAGGCCCGCCCATGATCGCGACGAGAGTGTTGTAAATCTTAACGGCGCCTTCAGCAAGGCCCAGTCGCACAGCGGAACTGGAGTGTTCGCTATAGCCTTTCATAAACTCGAACGCCATCATCGGGCACCCTTGCGATTCGTGAAAATCGGAATGTCCAAAGCAGTCACCCAATGCATCGAGCGTCATACGCCTAATCGAATCGTCGCCCCGATCCATCAGCCCTTTACAGCCCTTCAAAACCACTTCTGTCTCCGCTAATGAGTCCGGGTGGTCGTAACGCCTTATCCAAACAGTTCCGTCAACATCCATCCGTATGTCTTCGCTTCCGTCGTCTCCGTCCGCCTCATCCGCGCCAAGCGAGTGAATAACGAACGCCTCGAAAATAAGCGGTAGGGCTTTTTCGCGCAATCGCTGTAGGGACTCTGCCAGAAGGTAGCGCACTAATGCGTCGACTATCTCGCCCTTTTCCTTTATAGGCATGTTAATACGTGAATATCTGAGATGTTTCTCAAGTTGATTGAGTTGTTGATCGCGGATTTCCGCTGGCGCCGCACAATCCGGAACGAGCAAAACGACGGATCGGCCCTCCATTCCAATCTCAGTTTCCCAGCGCTTTCTTATGATCGAGAGACCATCACGTACATCCGGGAAAATGGCGCTCTCTTTGAGCGCTGCAACCACAACCTCCTTATAAACACGGCGCGTCCCGCTGTCCGGGAAAACAGGGACGTACCTTCGGTCCTCGAAGAGAGCTTGCTCAAGCGTTGACACGGTTCGATATCTTACCTCGGGATCCCCATCCCTCAGGTAAGCAATAACTGCACCAATTACATCCTCACTTCCCTCTGGAACGACTAATGACATTCGGACCGCCGCTTCAGCACAACCGCAACGAACTATAGAATCAGAGGAATCCCGAAACCGTTCAAGATAGCTCCATGCTGCCGAAGCATACATCCCTCCATCGGCTCCAGAATTCTTAAGCCCTCCAAAACGTCGTCCCATCTCCTCCGCGATTGTGGTACCCAGGTTCGTCTGGGACGTTGCCAGAACTTTATCGTAAGCGGCGAAAATGAGCTTCAACTCTTGAGTGCTCGCCCTATGCACCTTATACGGCGTTTCAATTACTTCGGTAGGGGTTCTGACGGTGACCGGCGCTGCCTGGATCGGGTCTGAAATATGCCAGGCATGAAAAAGGGCGCTCATGAGAGCAATGGCTTTTCTTATCGAGGCAGGATCTGTTTCGTGAGTCGCAATGTCGGTTAGCTGCTCCAGACATCTGTGTTTGATGCCGAGGTTGCATTGTGACAAGTCGTGAATCATGAGTTCGTATGCGTCAACTAGTGATCCGCGGACATCCTGATCGTTCGAGCGGATGAAACGGTCGAACTCGCGCTCTATCGTGTGAAATGTCAACATCAGCTCTTCATCTGCAGATCCGACATCATAGTCTGGCCACTGCCAGCGAGATCGCGGGACTTGATATTCGTTTCTACGTTCAATCCTCGAATAGGTGTTGCAAAAGGAACGGGCCAAGGCATGGATAGCATCATTTATCAGTTCTTTCGGAGCCCAAGTATCAGCGTAAAGCAAATCCATCGATGGGCCACCCAGAGCCGACAGAGCGTGAACGACGGCCCGTGCTACTTCCACGTTTACTGGAGTTGTGTGAGTCGCCTCTACTAACAGTGGCATCAACAGCCATTGTCCTTGCCACTCGAGACTGTGCCATTTCCACTGCGACAGGGTAGATGAAAGCATCGCATGTAACAGAGTGTAATCGGCGGTTTGCGCGATACAGATTGCAACCTCTGGGGCCAAGGGAGCAGAACGCTTCTTTCGAAAGGCGTTCAACACCTTCAGCACCTGTCTCGCGTAAGTAGAACCGAACTTCCCCATGCTGAGCACTAATGTCTTCTGGACTGACAGGTCTTCTTCAACCCGAAGGCGATTGGCGAGTAACACGAGTGCTTCAAGTCCACCCACTTCACTCATGTACTCCACGGCGCGCTCCCGCATGAGTGGATCGCTCACATCGGAAAGAGCCTCGTTGAGGACTGATAAAGGGGGGAGAAACTCCTGCCGGTTAATGATCAAAAGCAGAAGATCCGTGTAGCAGGTTGCAACCCCGCAATAAAGTCGCCTGAGATCGTCTGTCTTCAGAACCGACCTTACGGTCCCATCGTAATCAGTCGCTAGTCGTTGGGCAGGACCTTCATGGGCAGCCAACCCGACCCAACTTCCTGCTTCTGCGGTGTACGTATCACAAGCGAGACGACTCCCTTCTCTAGCCAGATACCAACCCAGAGCTTTCTGTTGGGAGGCATCTAGTTTTACAGACACCATCGCAGCAGCATTGATGCAGGCACAAAAACGGGCCAAATAAGGGACGTGGACAAGGTGTGGAGGTCGTCCGCTTTCCCGGAGACGCGCAAGCTTGAACATCTCGCAGGCGCACTGAACGATACATTCTGCAAGCAGCTTGATCTCCAGCGTGACACCATGTACTACCTCCTCATTGGAGAGCGACGGCATGAACTTGTGTCCATCACGGAAAATCCGTGCATCCGCGTGGAGGTCTAGAGCGAGGCGAATCCCCAGCGCAAGGATCGCATCAGGCAGAATCGACTTAAGAGACCGCAGCGGAGGGATGCTAAACCTAGCTTCCCAATCTCGAAGGCCCAACTGCAGTTTAGTCACGTCTCCTGAATCTTGCGCCCCACGCAGAACCTTACTCGCCTCCGCCCCTTCAGCGGAAAGAAAGGCATTCACCGTCGACTCACTGATACCGAGGAGTCGCCGTTGTCGCTGATGCATCGGCTCATGCAACAGGATCCAATCGATATAGGTCCGCAGCACGTGGGGAGAGTTGGACCGGGTGAGTGGAATATATATAACTTGGTCGGCTACGCCAACATCCGATGGCATTTGAGGTTCAACGGCGACGAACCGTCGTGAAAGCGTTATCCCCAGTTCGCGGTTATAGTGTTCAATCTGTTGATCCAGCCAATCGATTTGCTCTCGGCCCCATCCGTGTGCCGCTACTCCCCCCACTACATGTTCATCTGAGATTGAGTTAAAACCTCCAAAGCAGTCGACGCACGGAAAAATGCCGATCTCAGTGCTCGAAAGAGAATTCTGCTCTACGCCTCCGAGTTGCCCTGGCTTATTATCCGGCGAAGAGACAGGCTGTGCTTTGAAGTTCGAATCCATGAATACCGCAATTCTTTATGACAATTGTGGTTACTCGGGGGAAGTCCTCAAATTTCTAGAACCGGCCGCGGCCCTCTGTTCTATCAGTTGATCGAGACGCGCCTCATCTGCAACGAGTGTCTCACCCCATCCACTTCGCTTGTCATACAGTGCCACCACACCGGAAGGCGGTTCTGATCCAAAATAGCTCATATTGAGAGTGATCTGTAAAGAATGGACCAGTACGACTTCCGCGCCTCTGGGGAGCTCCAAGTCGCGAATTGTCCTCATTCTGTCGAGGGGGTTGCTTCGTGAAGAAGTTAAGTAGAGATCCCACTCGATAGCGAAGTTCGAGGTCGTTATCGAATGAACCTGCGCTTGGGTTGGCAAGTGTAGCTCGTCAATCAAAATGCTTATGAGGCCTTGGACGGTCAGATCTGGGGAGCACTCCAAGGGCAGCCTCTGTTCGAAGCGAGATAAGTACAATACAAGCTGTTGGTGCCCTTCTGATCCGTTTGGAAACCCGATTTCGAGGGGCCGTCCCTTATTGGGCAGGACAACAACAAACTCTGGGAAGAAGCGTGCCCTCACATCGCCATGTTGGTAGAGAAGCCGTTCTATCCAATCAATGTCCCGTATATCAGGTGGCAACTGATTCCGGGTCCAGAGCGTGTGAAGTCGCTCTCGTTGCATGGCTGTTAAGAGTTGAGGAAGTATTACAGCGAATCTGTCCCACGTCAGCGTTGTGGAATGGGCCCGAACACTAATCGCCGATGCCATCGACGCGCCTATCGCCCGATGTAGATCGAAAGAGAATCGCGCGTACGCTTTGCATTGATAAGCGACTTTAAGCGACTTCGGACTACCTGACACGGTTGCGGTCTTTTGTTGAAACGGTTCGGTTCCCAGAATGTCAATTCCGCAGTCCGGCGAAGACAGCCGGAAATGCCCACAGCCGGGAAACTCCTCCCGCAATAATTCGAGACACAGCACCTCAAAATTCTCATTGACGCTCGATGCAGGTCCCCGCAGCCAATGCAAGTCAAAGACTGGCATGTCTACTGGTACTCCTCACGGTCTAGTAAGCCGGTCTGCCTGATTATAATCGGCGGTTGCCTGTTGCCGCTGGCACGCGTTGAGGCCATATCGGCTATCCGAATGCGCGCCCGAATCACAGTGACTGAAATTGTTCCGGGCCAGCAGTCCTGTGCTGCGCAAAAACTCGTCAATGAACTGCAAGATTCAGAAAACGTGACGTTTTCGTGCGGTCTCGTCCCAGGCCAGGACCACTCCGTATTCTGTTCCAAATCGCCGACTCCACCGGTAGAATTCCGCTGTCATGCAGTGTGTGAGACCTCTCATTGAGACTGTTTTCGCGATCTTTTGCGTCCCAACCCAGTTCATATGGACTGCGCTGCGGTCGAGAACGTCATTGACTGCTGAGAATCTATTTCTCCGAAAACAGCTTGCTTTCTATCAAGAACACAAGGTGAAGCCCAATCCGTTGACCGATGTTGCTCGCTTGACGCTGGTGCTGTGGTCCCGGCTGTGTGACTGGAAAAATGCTCTCGTGATCGTAAAGCCGGATACCTTGATCGGCTGGCATCGAAAGGGTTTCAAGTTGTTCTGGCGCAGGAAGTCTCGTCCAGGCAGGCCGCCTTTGAGGCGTGAGATTCGCGAATTGATTGCACGGATGGGGCGGGAGAATCCGACTTGGGGCCAGATGCGCGTAGCTGCCGAGCTTTGGCTGAAGCTGGGCATTCTCCTGTCGCCCCGAACCGTCCGCAAGTACTGGCCTTGGGAGCGGGATGACCGTCCTGGGAGGAGAACCTCGTCGCAGCACTGGGCAACATTTGTGCGAAACCATGCCGATGCAATTGTCGCGTGCGATTTCATGGTTGCGGTGACGGCTGGGTTCCAGCTGCTTTATGTTTTTGTGATTCTGGAGCTTGGATCGCGACGCATTCTGTATTGCAATGTCACAACACACCCGACGGCCGACTGGACTTTGCAGCAGTTTCGGGAAGGCCTTTCTGGCGAGAAGGCGTATCGCTTCGTCATCCATGATCGTGACTCAATCTTCTCTGAAGGACTCGATCAGGAGCTAGTACAAGGCTTCGGCCTGAGGGTTCTGAGGACCCCACCACAGTCGCCCAAGGCGAATTCATATTGTGAGCGATTGGTGGGGACCATCCGACGGGAGTGTCTCGACTTCGTGATTCCCGTGACTGAAAGGCATCTTCGTCGGATTCTCCGGGAGTGGGTTCTCCACTACAATGCCGGGCGTCCACACAGCAGCCTGGGACCGGGCATTCCCGACCAAGGAGCGAATCTAGCACCGCGACTCGGCACGGGCAGTGAATTCCTGGCCAAAGATGTGCAGCTAACCTCTCGTCCCATTCTCGGCGGACTCCACCACGAGTATGCCTGGGAGAAGATGGCAGCATAACGACTCCATGATGAAGCGGCGAGCGCCAACTTTGATAAAGTCCCCGCTCATGTGGGGCATGGCGGATGTGCCGGTTGCGCCGCCTCTAATTCCGGTCTTGGCCGAGCGGGGAGGCACACAACTTAAGGCCCCGCGCGCCACGGTCCTGGTTGACACCCGCGAACAGAACCCGTTCGACTTCTCGCGTTTTGAGCGCTGGTTCGCGGGCGTGGAGAAGAGGTCTCTGAGACTTGGGGACTATGGCATTGCCGGGCTGGAGGATCTGTGCGTGGTGGAACGAAAGGATCTTCCTGACCTCATGCATTCATTGAGCATCGAGCGGTCAGCATTCGTCAATCGCCTGAAGCGGATGAGCCACTACCCGCATCGCCTGCTGGTGATCACCGCAGGGTTGAGTCAAATCAAATCACCTATCCTTATTCTGCAGGAAACCCGAACCGTATTTTTCAATCACTCATTGCACTCCTGGCCGGGCTTAATGTCCCCTTTCTCTGCACCGAGACTCATGACCTGGGAGCGGAAGCCGTGGCTTCGTACCTGTATCAGATCCACCTCTATCAGTGGCTTGAGAACAACGACTACGGCCGGGTTCTGGTAGACGGCGACCTCTGAGCTTTCAGCGACCAGTAACTTCATGATCGCGCGGAGATCGGCGTTCTCAGCGACGGACGGAATTCTTGCGCACCACAGTCATCGCGGTTGGGGGATGGGGTCGAATTTATATGAGTAAGCCCGGCTGCTGCTGTTCAGAAAAGAAACTGAAACTATCGCCCAGACGATCTAGCGCATTTTCACCGCCACAATCAAAACAACGATCCTCGTGACGGCTATCATTAAGCAATCCCGACAACACGGAGCGCAATCACTAGGGTAAAGGCAACGAACTTTTGTTTCCGTTACCGCAGCGACCAGCGAAGCGGCGCAACGATACGGTGCAACTAGCGATTGGGTGGTCTGCTGACGTATTACGAGCGTCGGGGCGGCTTGAGAACCTCGGTTCAGATGAATTTTTTCACTATACGACAGAATTGTGACGAGGGACAGTGCATTCAAGCCCGGAAAGAAAACAGTCCGACGTCGTTTGTCTCAATTACGTCGACATTACTTAAAGTCGCTCACCGATCCAGGCAAACAAGTGAGCAGTTCGCCGTCAGAGCCGGCACTTTCTCGTTTTCAATCTCGACTGCCAAGCTAATGTCTAGCAGTTGGCGTCCTCCTAAATGTCGCCAGCGCCGATCTTTAACAATGCAACGAATACGGGTGCCGCTAGTCACGGGGGCACGGAAGCGTAGTCTGTCAAAGCCATAGAGCACCCAAGTGGCTCTTGGCAGAGCGCCAGAATTGCGCGCCAGGCTAATCGCGAGGGACAACAGAAGTAAACCATGCGCAATCGGGGAGCCGAACGGGCGCATTCTCCTCCCCACATCCCTGCGGTGAATCCACTGGTCATCAGCGGTAATCATCGCGAACTCGTCGATCATGCCTTGGTGGACTTTTACCCAGTCAGAATTCGTGTGTACTGTTAGGCGAGCACCCATAGTTATGATCCGCCGCTTCCTGCAGATTCATTTACCCACATCCTGGCGTCGTTATCGCAAAAACTCACATTCCAGATGAAGCTTGAAAAGCTGATCGTGCAAAAGTCGCCGGGAACATTGTCTAAGCAGAAAAACATGGGTTGTGCTCGACACCGGAATTCTCGGTGCTTTTCTGCAACAACTATGTCGTCCCCTTGTTCGGAAAACGTAACAGGAAAATCTTGTCGGTTTGTTAACCTTTGCTTAGTGTATAGCGCGGCGCATATGTCGCGGGTGAAGATCTCGCGATTCGGCTCCCGAGGACCTCCTGCGTAATTCGTCGAACGTACGACTTAACTGACAATTCTTAACGATCATTTTGCGTTGCGCTTCTCCGGGCCGGAGCGACCGATGCCCAATGTTAATCTCGTAAAGGGCAACCCAGCGGGCGCTCGGACTGAACGTGTCGTCGTCACGGGCTTAGGTGTAATTAGTTGCATCGGATCTGGACGCCAGTCATTCTGGGAAGGCTTGTTTGCGGGCCATAGCGGTATCACTCCCGTGGCAGCGCCCGGTGGATTCTCGCCGGAGGCGCAGATTCCTTCGCTCGCATAACGTATGCAGGCTTCGCCCGCTGGGGTGCGATCGCCTCTCAACTATCCCAACCCTTCGACACCCTCCGTCGTTGATTCGGAGTCCTTGTCTCACGCAAATTAGTTTAGTTTTGCTGTCTAGGATGCGGGGAGTATTGTGCATAAGCGCCCCTTCGCCCAGATTTGCGGGTGGGGAAGCGACTGTCTCATGCGGGAGCAACAGCAATGGGTAGGCGATTTCACGGACTCAAGAAAGAACCAAACGGCTCATACGATGTTGTCATCATCGGCGCGGGAGTCGGTGGTCTCGTATGTGCCAACCTGCTGGCCCGCGCCGGTCTAAAAGTGCTGCTCACCGAGCAGCATTTCATGGTGGGCGGCTATTGCAGCACGTTTCGTCGCAAGCAATATACCTTTGATGCAGCCACGCATTTTTATCCCCTGCTCGGAAACCCATCCACAATTACAGGTTCCCTCCTCGACGATCTAGAGGTCACGACCGAATGGATCAAGATGGACCCAGTGGACCGCTTTCATTTTCCCGATGGCTCTCATTTTTCCGTGCCGGCCGAATACGATCAATATTTGAGTAAACTCAAGGAGGAATTCCCCAGAGAATGCGAAAACATAGACAGATTTTTTGCCATTGTGCGCAAGACCTATTTGCTGGGGCTGATACGATACTTCCGCGACGTAAAAACCAGCCACATACGCGCCTACGAAACGTTGACGTTGCGCGAAGTCTTAGATAGACAGTTTCAGAACCCGAAGTTGAAGTTGCTTCTGGTAGGAGATACCGGCCATTGGGGTTCACCGCCCTCACGAACGTCATTTGTTTTCGATTCCATGCTCCGGCTCGCCTATTTTCTGGGAAATTACTATCCTCGCGGCGGCTCACAGAACTTCGTTGACGAAATGGCGCAAAGATTCGAGGAAGCCGGTGGACATATTCTGATGAGTTCCACGGTGCGGCGGATCGTCGTCCGTAACAGGACTGCTTGCGGGATCGAGGTGGAAACGGGGAGCTTGCGCCGAAAGGTAAGAAAACATATCTCCGCCGGAGTCGTGGTTTCAAACGCCGATCTGCTCCAGACGCTGCAGCAGATGATCGGCCCGGAGCATCTTGATCCGGACTATCTCGCGCAGATAAAACAATTGCGTCCCACGCGCCCCTGTTTTCTCTTGCACATAGGGATAAAGGACCTCTCTGCGAAAGAGCTGAATCGGGTGGAAGGCCACCATTGGACTTCATGGGACCCCGAAGATGTGGCCACTCATTCTTTCAAGGTATTCCTGCCGACCATGTTCGATTGCACACTTGCGCCTCCCGGCGGACAAATCGTGATTGTCCAGAAACTCACCAAGGCTGATTTTGGCCCGGCAAACGAGGAGGGCATGAGCAGGGTTGCAGAGGAAGCGCACATTCTTCGATTTCTCGAAGCTCGCATTCCCGGATTCTGCAGCAAGATTGTTGTCAAGCTGAGCGCCTCGGCCTATACGTCTTATCGCTATACGCTCAACTACCAAGGGGCGATGCTGGGCTGGGAGATGGCTCCCGATCAACTGGGTGAGTTGCGCCCCGGTATCGAGGGCCCGCTCAAGAACCTTTACCTGGTTGGCCACTGGGTGCGGCCCGGTGGAGGGATTACGCCGGTGATGGTTTCGGCGATGCGGGCAGCGAACTGCATTGCCGGATCAACTGAGTCGCGGGTCATAGCTCCTCCCCGGGTCTCAGATTTTGCCGCTGCCGGTCAGGCGCTGTTCGCGTGAGGCGTGAAATGAATGTGATAGACGAAGCACGAACAAGAACGCCGGCCGGCGACGCGACCGCAAAGATCGCAGCCATCCTAACAAGAAACAATGTGTGGGCGGAGATGGTTTTCCGCAAACTCCGGCGCGAAAGCAGGAACGAATATTATTCCGTCCACCCGGAAGATCTTTGCTCGCAAACGTCACGCGACGGCACCTCTTATCTCTTTGTTCCGCCATTCGGCGACCATGAAGGCACTATCCCCGATCTTGGAGAGGCAGAAGCTGCATTGCGGCACTTGGGCACGCCCCAAAATGGGAATGTAGTTCTTGTTTCCAGCGCGCTGATTTATGGAACAGGACCGGGCCGGCAGGCTCTTGCTCGAGAGGACTATTCGCCGCCCGGCAAGGGCGGCAGACGAATTTGCGATCAGTGGATTTTGCTGGAAAGGCTCGTTCGTCGACACCTGGGCGGCAATGTCCAGCTTACCATTTTGCGTCCGGTAACCGTGGCACCGTCGCCCACAATATTCAGTCGGCTTTTATCCCGGAAGTTCGTGCCAACCCTTCCCGGACATGATCCTGCCTTTCAGTTTCTGACACTCAGTGATCTCGCGCGAGCAATTGATCGCGCTTTTGAGCTGGGCGAACCGGGAGCATTCAACCTTGCTCCCGATGATGTGGCGCCGCTACACGCAGCGATTCGCATGGCTGGAAGTCATCGCCTTGCGATACCGCGGACTTTGCGCCGACTGGTCAGGCGGTCTGAGGTGCTGGACTACTTGCGTTATCCCTGGACTGTTTCCAATGAAAAAGCAAAGAAGAGGGGCTTTGCTTCCGCCCAATCGAGTATGGCGGCGCTGCTGGAACTGCGTAGGCGAAACAGCAATGGCAATGGGCCACACGTCCAGTTCGATGAATTCGGGATGGACAAAGAGTACATTCGCTTTTACGGCAAGACTCTGTTCCGTTTCCTCAGCGACTACTACTGGCGGATCGAACTGAAGGGGCTGGAATTTGTTCCTCTCGAAGGACGCGGAGTTCTGGTGGGAGTACACCGGGGTTTCATGCCCTGGGACGGTGTGATGGCATTGCATCTGCTGGTGCGGGAAACCGGCAGATACCCACGATTCCTGACCCATCCCGGACTGCTAAACCTCCCTTTTCTGGCGAATTTCATAACCAAGCTGGGTGGCGTGGTGGCTTCTCAGGAAAGCGCTGCCCGGGTGCTGCAGAGCGAAAATCTCTTAGGAATATTCCCGGAGGGCATTCAGGGAGCTTTCACGTTCTATCGCGAGGCGTACCAGCTCCATGAATTTGGACGCGACGCCTATGTGAAGATTGCGTTGCGAAATCGCGCGCCCATTTTGCCGTTTGTCACTGTGGGAAGCGCAGAGATATTTCCCATTTGGGGAAAAATTAAGTCGCGCCTGTGGACCCGCTGTACCGACTGGCCTTGTTTGCCTTTGACAGCGACTTTTCCTTTGTTGCCAGTACCGTTGCCTTCAAAATGGCACACTCAATTCCTGCCTCCCATCCACATTGAAAAGGAACACCCGCCGGAAGCCGCGCGAAACAGCGCGGTGGTTAAGGCCATCAGCCTTGAAGTACGGACCAGGATGCAACAGGCGATCAATGAAATGCTGGGCCATCGCCGCTCCATCTTCTTCGGCTCAATTTTTGGGCCGGAGGATGGGTCATGAAAAGCCTGCCGAATCTTCGCAGGTTCGGCCGTGTTCTCCTCCTTGCTATCTGCCATTCGGCAACACACTTTGCCGGCCGCTGCCTTGTCCGCTGGCCAAAACTCGCACACAGAGTTTGTGGCCCGCCTCTTTCCGGACCCGAGCGACTCAAAAGGATGATCGAAGAAACCGGAGGAACATTTATCAAGTTCGGGCAAATGCTTGCGCTGCAGTCGGACCTTCTTCCTCTGGAATATTGCCGGGTTCTGTTCCCCCTGTTCGACAGCATGGCCCCGTTCCCTTACGAACAAGTACAAGGAATCTTCAGGGAAGACCTGCAACGGACCCCCGACGAAGTCTTTGATTCCTTCGACATTCATCCCATTGCCGCCGGCTCCATCGGCCAGGTACACGCAGCCATACTCGGTGGCTGCAAGGTCGCGGTCAAGATACGCCGTCCTAACATCATGAGCGATTTCTTGGCAGACACCACGGCACTTAAGTCTATCTTGGGCGCAATCAAGCTGCTGCGGATACGGAGTCTCTATTGGATTATCACGCCGGTAGAAGAGTTCATCGCCTGGACTGAAGAAGAACTCGACTTCCGCCGCGAAGCCTACTACATGGAAGAACTGCGCCGCAATGCGCGCGAGAACTGGTTAGAGAAGGTCCCGGTGGTGTACTGGAGCTGCACAACTGCCCGCATTTTGACAGCAGAATTCCTGGAGGGAATGACCGTCTCTGAATACCTGCGGAAGCAGCCGGGGGCGGAGATCCAGGTCGCGCCCGGATTCGATAGCAAAGTATTCAGCGGCAACCTGATTGACAACTTCCTCGGAGACGCGTTCCGGCATGGAATGTTTCACGCCGACCTTCATCCCGGCAACTTGATTATTATGGCTGACAACGCTATCGGCTACGTCGATTTCGGGATTTCCGGAGTGCTCAGCCGTTATTCCCGGTGCCATCTGATTTCCATGACGCTGGCATATGCTCGAGGCGATCTGGACGGAATGTGCGAATCATTTTTCCACATCACGACCCGGGACAACAGAGCAAGTGTTCAATGTTTTCGTCAGCGATTGCAGGAAGTTTCTTCTGGATGGTATGGAATCGACCCAACGCAAGGCCGGTTGCGCAAAAGCATCACCTCTGTCATGCTCAACCTGCTGGTGCTCTCCCGCGAAAATGGAATCTGGCCGCAACGCGACGTGATCAAGTACATCCGCTCGGCCGTTGCACTGGACGGATTGATCAAGACCTTCAGCCCGGGGATGGATGTCGGCCGCCACCTGGAAGCAGTGTGTGAACGGCATCTCAAATGGGATTCCATTCGCAGCCTGACCTCGCCGGACACCGTGGCGGGCTGGTTCGGTGGTTATGCCAACCTCGCTCGTGATGGCGCGTTGCGGGCCATGTCAGTGCTCAGACGTCTGGCGGAGCAAGACTTCCTGACCAACCAATTGTTCGCCACACAGCTGAGCAGGAAGAGCAAACGCAAGCGGTGGATGCCGGTACTCTATGTGCTATGGATTGCGGTATGCCTGATGATGTTTACGCGGGGCCAGCAGATTTTCACCGGCCATAACACTTACCTGGTTACGTCAGTTGCCGCTATTGCCGTCTTCTCCATTATCTGGTGGGTACGCAAACACGAGTCGGCAGTTGAACATTCGAGGCGAAGAAGCTGATGTCGCGATGGAGTCACCACCGCGCAGCACAACATCGCACGTGGCCGCACACTGTGTGCCAGGAGGCGTCCGCTACTCATGCAGTCACGTTGAACAGAAATGCTCCACTGCGGGAACAGGCTAGACAAATCCGCTGGTTGCTTCAGGAACAAGGGCCTGGCTACTCGTGCCTATTGCTTTACCTCTCATCTCGCATTGATCTTTTACCTGCCGAATTCTGCCGCGAGTTTTCGTTTACTCCGTCTAGCCGCCCACCTCTTGGCGCCTCCCATGTGCAACAGATCATTGAGGAGAAATTCTCTCCCACATTGAGGCGCGCGTTCTTGGAATTCAATCCTGTCCCGGCTGATTGCAGTCTTTTTACGCAGTCTCATCATGCCAAGCTGGCGAATGGAGCGCCAGTTACGGTAACCATGCTGCGACCTGAGTGCTTCGCGTTGAGCAGTGAAACTCAAGCCCCCTCCGCCTTCGATAGAGCTATGGTGCAGGAGTACTGCGGTAAGTGCGTGGATGATGAAGTGTTTCTGGATTTTTTCACCAGCTTGCGCCGCAAGTGTGATTTCACAACCCAGGTGGAAATGCTGGAGCGAATGGCGCACGACAACGCCGACGTGAAGATATTAAGCAGTCGCAAGGTCTATCCAGAGCTCTCGAACGCTCGCATCATCACCGCACAGCAATTGGAAGGATTGCCTTTGGACGAAGCTGCGAGCCACCATATATGCAATAAAGAGGCACTGGCCCGCAACGTGTGCCAGGCATGGCTGCATCAGGCGCTCTGCGCTAATGCTCTTGCTGTGGATCCTCAGGCGCACAACATCATTGTCGTGAACAGTGCGCTTCTCTTCGACGGATGCGACTTCGCAGGACTGGCCCAGGGACCCAGGGAGAACCTCTGGAATTATCTACTGGCGACCATTGTGGATGATCCGGACAAGGCAGCCATGTACCTGCTGCGGGAAATGTTCCCTTCCCAGCGAGGTACCTTTGATTTACAAGCTTTTCGCAGCAGATTCAGGCAGTCCGCATACTTCGGCGCCCTGGAGCCGCTGTTGGGCACAAACAGTAATGCTCTGGCGCAACTGATTTTCCAGCATTGGAAAACCGCGCTTGAGTACGGTTATATTCCCAAATCTGAACTGCTTTGCTTTTATCGAGGGCTGTTTTCAATTGCCAGAATAGCCCAGAGTTTGTCTCCATTCACAGACCCACTGCGACAGGGAGTGGAGGAGGTCCGAAGTGACACGATTGTCGGCCAGTTCAAGGAAATGTTTGATTTGCAATATTGGTTTCAAAATTCAGAGAGGTTTGCGACAGCGCTGGTGACTCTGCCCCGGATCATGGATGATGCGCTCACACAAGCTTCGGTGCCGGACCATTTTGGCCCCACGCAGGACAAGCGCCGCGCCGACCAAAGTAGCGGAACCGCCGGCCTCCCCGCGATTTGCCTGTTGCTGACAGTCTTGGTTTTGCTACGGTCGTCCAATGCCAGTCCATCCACGGACTGGCCGTCTTTGCTGCTGGTGATGTTCGCCGGATTGATGGTACTGAGAAAATTTGCACATTGAGCGATTGTCACCGCACCATTGATGGCACCGCTAAGGCGCCTGAGCAATGACTCGGCCGTAGCACAAGTAGTCGTAGTGCGTAGCGATCATCACGCGATAATACTCAATGGCCCGGCGCACCGGCTCGTTACGTCTCGGCAGCTTTTCTAATTCGTAAAGACGCCGCCGTAGCCCGCGATCGGTATCGTCGGAGATCTCTTCCGTCCGCAGTATCCTGAACCCGGCTTCTTTCAGAAGACGACATATCTCTCCAATTGAAACCTGCCGCCAGATGTCTGGCTGATAGAGATCGCGGAAGCCGGGCACGGCATGACAGGCGTCGTTGAGTGTGCCTTTGCTTCCTCGCAACCAGTCATTGATTCCCAAGATGGACTTGGGTTTGAGGTGAGCAAAAGTCCGGCGCAACGCCGAGCTCTTGTCTTCCCAGTGGCAGAACGTCTCGTTGAAGTAGGCAGCATCGAACGTTTGCTCGCCGAGATCCAGAGCGCTGGCATTCTGCTGCACATATTCCACCAGGTGGTCCACTCCGTGCAGGTGAGCTACCTCGCGCGCATTGGCAATTTGAAGCGGACTCACGTCCACACCTACGATGTGGCAACCGACGAGCTTGGCCAGAAGCCGGGAAGGAGCTCCATTTCCTTCTCCCACGCTCAGAACCACGCTGTCTCGAATCACGCGCAGAGAATTGAAGAGAGCGATAGTGCCATCCTGAAGCACGTGAGCAAGAGACTCCACCGCGAAGATCGCGGGCTGAGAGCTCCGTGGGTCCAGCCGATAGGCCTTATAGATTGCTTGGAGTTCCTGCGCCCTGAGCACCATAAACGGTCCATCGGGGCGGTAGGACTGGATTACCCGCTCCACAAGTCCTGAATCCAGAGTCTCCGAATCAAGAGGCGCAGCGTATGACCCGCTTTGGGAAATCGGTGTTGTCGCCGCAGTGCTCATCTTCGCTCTCCGTTATTAGTCTCGTTTCAGGTCAGCCGCCGGCCGCTGACCCAAGTTTTCGTTGCACAGATCGCCGCGTTGAAAACAATCGTTCCGCTTGGCGCTGCTCCAGGAACTCGATACCATCCGGCCGTAACAACGGCCAGAAGCTGCTCTCGGCATTGATCGGTGGTAACGGTGATTCAGGGCACCGTGTGTCTTCACCCTCTCTGGAAGATTGCCAGACGGCCAGCGCGGCTTGAACCCCGTCTATGCAATCCGCAAAGTACTCAGCGTGATGGCGGAAAAAAGCTTCCAGAACCTCCGGCGTTCGGAGATTCACCATCGTGAGCGCGAAACAGAAACCTGAAAGTGCATTGCGCCTGGCTATTTTGTCGGTAGATTCCCTTAAACACATGGCTATACCGCTCCACGGCAGCGCGCGGAATGGAGGAATGTTGCTGGGAGCAAAATAAATACCGCGTCCCACGCCGTGCCAGAATCGCTCCCAAAACTCAGCATCTGTCCTGTGCAAACATCCGTCCAGCCTTTCCAGCAAATGCGGATACATGGTGCGCACGGCGAATCCGAAAACCTCCTGCATGATTCCGCGAAACCCTTCGAAGGACACCCGCTCGCATTCAACGCAAAATTCGGCTAGGATTTCTTCTTCGCGTTTGCCGGCTTCAATGCTTGTCAGGGTCTTCTCCGCCAGGAAAAGTCCGGCCCCGGCATGGATTGAAATTGGGCTCAGGCCGGGCAAGGCTTCGAAAGCAAACATGCCTGTTCGAACCTTGCGATAACTATGGCCTTCGCAGGCAAAGAGCCTGGAGTAGTGGTCGAGACGGCAGATCGCATCCAGTTCCAGGACGCGGCCGCCACGGACTCGTCCCCGGAAGAGGCGGTATGCTGAAATTTTGTTCTGAAGCTCCAGCCAGCGAGTACGCCCATCGCCGGAACCCTGCGAGCCATGGAGGAATCTAGCAATTCGGCTCACAACCTCCAGCCCCGCATCCAGAAAATCAGCCATTCGTGATCGCGGCGAGGGCTGAGTGGAACTCGGGTCATGGGCAACCAAGTGCACCATGCGGCTCACAACTCCATCGATGGACCGGATCAACATTCTTATTCACCGACGGACCGCTGAGCTAAACCGGAACCCGCACATCAACCTTCTCGTGGACTTCTTGGTACTTCTTTGCCACAAGGAGATTGCTGCCCTCAGTAATTTCCACGATCTGGTTCGCAGCCACGTTCTCAAATATTTGTTCTATTTTGGAAGTTGGCCACCGAACGATCATTTTTTCCGCGACAGGCTGCTGGTCCAGGCCAAAGTGCTGGCGGAGCGAATTTTGTGATCCATATCCATCGCCCAACACTACCTCGCGCGTCTGCATTTGTCCGCCGATATAAAGAGTGATTCTCGCGCCCACCCCATCGCGGTTGGAATGGCGTCCTACAAGCTCTACTTGGAGCCAGTTTCGCTTTATTCCCGCATGATTCTTGAGTAGGGTATGCCTCTCTCCGGAGGCGGCCACGGCAATGTCCATCACCCCCCGGTTCCAGAAGTCGGCCACCGCGACCCCGCGGCTGTTCAACAGCAAATCTGTTCCGGTTGCGTGGCCCACCTCCGTGAATGTTCCGTCACGATTGTTCTGCAGGTAACGGTTACGCTCCCAACCATGCCACGAGTTAGTGCCGAAGTTCTTGGGATCAAAGTAAGCGCCGGTTTTGTAGTTCGCCGGATTCGATATCACGTTGTGCAGGAATTCCAGTTCAAGCTCAGTATCCTTCGCGCCGTAGATCCATCCGTTCGCGGCATAACAGTCCTGCCAGCCGTCATTGTCAAAGTCTGCGAACGATGCGCCCCAGAACCACCCAGGCGGATTCGCGCTGGCTTTGACGGTAACATCCTCGAATGCTCCGTCTCCACGATTCCGAAGCAGCGTGTTTCCCGACGACATTTGCTGGAAAGCGCGCACCAAGTCAGGGCCGGACTGTCGCACAATTTCCCAAAACAAGGGCATGTCGGATTTCCAGGTCCGCTGCCTGAGGCAGTTCAGCATGTAGCGCTTAATGGTGGGAGATTCGGCAATCCACGCGTGCTCTCCGCGAATATGGGTAACGTAGTAATCAAATTTTCCGTCGTTGTCGTAATCAATGAAGGAGGCGCTCATGCCAGCACCGTAGGCGAGGGTATTACTCTTGACAGTGACGTCCTTAAATGTGCCATCGCCATTGTTCCTGTAAAGAGTCTTCCGGCCAAAGTCATTGACGACGAAGAGGTCGGCTAAACCGTCGTCGTTGTAATCTCCCCAAACCACACCCAGACACAGACCTCTGTCGCCGACGCCCGCGCTTTCGGTTACATTCGTGAAAGTGCCATCACCATTGTTGTGGTAAAGCTGGTTGGGTTCGCCATTACGGGCATAGAAGGTGGTGGGAATGTCTTTTCTCGGATCTAGATATCGCCCTACATAAAGGTCAAGAAATCCATCGTTGTCATAGTCGCCCCAACCTGCGACGGTGGTGCAGGCATCCTCGCCGATTCTCGATTCCCGCGTAACATCCGTGAAGGTGCCGTCTCCTTGGTTATGAAAGAGCTGGTTAGGCCTGAATGTGCGGCTGACGAATAGGTCCTTAAAGCCGTCGTTGTCATAATCAGCGAATGTAGCGACGCTTACACCGTCGAGGCCCGCCAGCCCTGCTGCCTCGGTCACATCTTCAAAAGTCCCATCGCGGCGATTGCGAAACAGTCTGGATGAGACCCCATCGGGAATCAAAAGATCGTAGTAGCCGTCATTGTCATAGTCGGCAGCGGTAATTCCGCCAGGGCCATAGCCGAACATTCCAAACTTTATAGAATTCGCGAAGAAATTGCTGTAATACTGGTTCTGAAAGTCAATGCCGGTCGCGCGGCCAACGTCTTGAAAGTGAGATTCGCGGCAAACGATGCGTTCGCCTTCAATCAGAGACTGGGTACAAAGCCGGACATCCTGGCCGGAAACACGCCAGGCCATTTGAAAATAGGCGCGATCAATCCCCGATACCGACTCCCCGATTCTGGTGCCGATCAATTCGAAGCGGACCGAGGCAGCTAGCTTGACCGCACTGCGCCAGTCCTCAATCCGGTGAACGTGCAGCGAGAGCTCCTCGATGTGACTGAAACTTCCAATGTAGGTCTTCCATTCTTCGATTGCCTCCTGCGTTCCGATATTGGTGTCGGAGAATTCAAATGGGACACGAAAAATGCTGTCCCGCTCGGCATCTGAGTAGGTCAGCGGAAGCCCGAGCTCTCTTCCCTGGAATGCCGTGTCGTAAAAAGTGTGCAGCTCGGTGAATTTGGCGTGCTTCAACGAGCGGCCGAGCCGGTCCAGGAAGTCTACAAGTGCCCGACCGGACTCGAAGAAAGCCTCCCCTTTATGGTCAATCCGCCTGCATAGGTACCCCAGAAAGGGAACGCGCTCCAAGTTGATGATCCGGCCCATAATCGGCCCTCCTTACACGTAGTCATTGAATTATGACAGGGGAGGAAGCCCGTTTTGCGATGATTAGGATAAAGACTCAGCAGCGGAAACGGCCGCCCGGATCCGCCAATTGCAACACGTAATAGTTTGAGAACGCCGCTGGAACCAAGTCGATGGCCCCAAGCAGGAAGATCCCCCCTTGCACGTTGCTGAACAGGCCGGTCCCTGAATCGATCGAACCAAATCCCGTCATTCGAAACTGAGGACCGGATACGCCCGGAAGTTTCATGATGTAGCCACGGCCATTCTCAATGCTCCCTTTTATGGTCTCAGTTGTGCCATTCAAGAAAGTGATTTTGATATTCTGCAAGCGCACCTGCAGGGGCCGGTCAGGTGTCCCCGGAGCAGAGGGATCAGCGGGATTGAAGAGCACGTCCGTCTGCCAGTGCGCGACGATTGGCCCCAACATTACACTGGAACGCAGGCCGTTGTTTCTACTTCCGGTGTCGAAATCAGTGTGCACGGCGCGCAGCAACTCATGAACTATTGCTCCGGTGGGCGTAAGTTGCACAGGATTCTCCGGATCAGGCTCCCCCAGGAGGGCCAATGAGGTCACCGAGCGATCATCACGCTTTCTTTCTTCCAGCGTGCGCAACTCGGAAGCAGTTTGATAGGCCCCACTGGGATCCATGAGGCGCACAAAGAAGTAGAGATCAAGCCGCGAGCGTTCGCTTCCGGTCAGCACGTACGAGCCTTGCACGCCTGCAAAGATCCCTGTCCCTTGCACAATATTGCCGTTGGCGTTCACCGTGAAGCCGCCATCGGGAAGGGGCGAGCGCGCAATCCGGCCTGAGCCCTGGCCGCGAAATTGGTTTCCACCGTCGTCGAGCACGAACAGGTCATCTATGCTGAAGTTGCGCGCCGCACCGTTCGGAGTGAATGTCCACCTCAGATGAACGCGGCTGCACTCTTCACCCAAAGAATCTACCGCGCGGATTCCCGGCCCGCATCCATCGATGCGGAAATCAATGTCATACCGCCGCAGCGGAGCGGTTGCCGTAAATGTGCCGGACAAGGCTGCATCGCTTGTTGCGAACGTCGCGTACATATTCACATATGCAGACCGCTTTAGCAGGGCGAGTATGTAGTCGACGTTGTCGCCCGGTCCGGAAATCGCCGGAGGTGTGGCGGGTGCTGACGGGATCGTGGGCGTAGGTTGTACTGGAGGCTGTGCCGTGGAACCGTTATGCAATCTGGGCGCCGGCAAACGGCCCAGCACCGCTTCCACAGATATCCCAAGGCCAAGCAAGGCTCTGCCGGCATCGGCCAAGCCGTAAAAAGACAAGCCTATAGGCAGTGCGCTGGACGAAAGGCCTGAAGGCAGTGCCAGGGAAGGAATGCCGACAACGCCGCCGAGAAGTGTGTTGCGCAGAAGCGTGCCAAACTCGTCGACCTGTTTGCCATTCAATTCGATGGTATCGCCGGTCTGGTCACCGTGGGGACGAATCAATGGAGCTAATACGGGGACGGTCGGACAAACGATGGCCGCGAAATTATTTGTCTGGAATAACTCTTCATACTGAACGGCAAGAGTCTGGCGCATTCTCATGGCCTGTTCGGCGGTTTCCGGCGGCACAGGATTTTCTGTTTCACGCTGCAGCGCCGCCTGAACATCTTTGCTTCGCACGCCTGCTTTAAGCTGGGCCAGGGTTACATCCGGAACATTGGTCGCGAGGAAGCTGGCCAGGTCCTGCAAGTTATTCATGGTCGCCAGCGTAAAGAAGGTTTGGTTGGTTGCGTCGGCCCATTGGCTAAGGTTCACATCAATAAGAATGGCGCCCGCATGCCGAAGCTTTTCCAAGGCTCGCTCACAAACCCGTGCGACCTCCGGATCCAGATCCTCCCAATAGGGACTCCGGGGCACCCCAATGCGTACCCCTCCCAGCGAGACCGGCTTCTGCACTGACGCGCCAGTAATAATGGCGTCTAGCAAAGCGACATCGGCAACAGACCGGCCCATCGGCGACGGTTCTGTCAAGGAATAAGCAATAGGAACAATGCCGTCATGGCTGGAAAGGACTGTCCATGAGCCTAGAGTCCAGGTTTTTCGCGGTCCCGCAGCGGGCGGCCGAAGGCCGACAACGCCGCAGAGCCCAGCCGGCAGGCGGGCGGAACCAGCAGTGTCAGTGGCAAGGCCGGCTGGCAAAATCCTCAACCCGATGGCGGATGCCGTCCCACCGGCGCCTCCTCCGGGCACGCGAGCAGCATCATAAGGGTTACCGGTGGCGCCAAACGTCGCATTGGAAGTTGTTACTCCGCGGCCGAGTTCGTGCATGTTGGTTTTGCCGAAGAGAATCGCGCCATTCCTGAAGAGAATGTCAGTAACCAGTGCGTTGCGTGGCGGATAATACCCCTGCAATGCGGCCGTGCCGCCCGTCGTCGGAAAGCCCACGGTGCTGATCATGTCCATGACCCCGAGCGGCAGCCCTGCCAGCGGCCCCAGCTTCTGTCCCCGCGATCTGGAAGCATCAACTGCCCGCGCGCTTTCGAGTACCCGGTCTTCATTTATCCAGGTAATTGCGTTCCATGCCTGGGTCTCACGATATCGTTTCAGAAGCTCGGATGCGTAGTGCTCGGCTGTGACCGAGCCACAGCGAATGTGGTTGATCACCTCGGTCGCGGTCCATTCAAGCATTTCGTTGGTAGCAGGAGCGGCGGTCTGTTGTTCAGCAATCATAGGGTCTCCTGTGTCGGTTCTTTCTTTGTATAGACCATTTTCAGAATTCGCCAATCTCCTGCTTGCCGGAGCGCTGGGCCGGCATATGGAATGCTTGGAGGGCCATGGTCGATCCACTCGGCGCCATCGGCGATGCTATTCAGGATTGCCGGAATATCACCTGCGCCAAGAGCAGCGTGGATTTTATGAATCAGCCCGATATTATCCTTCGCACCATCGTTCCCCCTTTACATTGGCTGGCGAGCGATCTGGGTTGTAAGTCTGACCGTGTCGCGATTTCACCCTTTGCAAATCCAATTTGGATGATCGGTTTTCCACCCTTTATCGTCCGTGGAGGGACGACAAATCGGCTGACGCAAACGACTGTCTGCGAGCGAAACTGCTCATAGTTGGGACAGGCGGCCTGCCCGAATTTGCACAGTGCGCCAAAGCCATTGGTTTCTGCAAATTTGCCTCCGGCGCCTGTCTAGATCAGTACGGAGTATCACTCTCGCGTTCTTTGTGTGTTGCCATAGTGTGCCGGCAGACGCTTGATAACCCGCGATCATGATCGGTCAGTTTGAAACAACTTCGGAACGCGACCCGGCCGGGCACTCGTCTCGGAACGTAATGTGGCTACTGGGAAACATGATCTTAGTCCCGATCAGGGCGTTTATTCACGGCATGGAGTTGCTGGTGAAAAGCATGCAAGGAATGCAGGATGCGACTGATCGAAGCCTTGATGTCATGGCGGGTGGACATCCGGCCAGGAACGACGCAGACACAATGGTGGAACCAGTACCCGCGAGTGTAACGCAGCCGGTACCTCTTGGCAGAACCGCAGGAATGCATCCCGCGGATACGTACATCACAGACAAGCACGACGACATAAGCGGTAAGGAGAGCGTAAAGATGCCTGACACTAACCTTAGTGACGACATGCTAAAGCTGGTTCGTTACAAAGTCCTCTTCATTAAGCGAGACTATGAGTGGGCTTTTCCGGAGAGGGAAGAACTCGTCTTTGACAACATGACGGATTCGGCATTCACGGCTTGGAAAATCGCAGAATTCATCCAGAACCTTAACCGGGTCGAAGTGCCGCACAAATGGAGAGAAAAGACTCCGCCCTATCCTCCAACACAGGAGTGGAAGAATGTGGACGGCAGAGATATCTGGGTCCTCCATAGCCTTCCCGAGAGCGACAAAAAATTTCTCCGCGTCTACTTTGAAGTGCTTCAGCGTTATGCGCGCGAGAAGCTTAGATACGAGGAAGACCAACTCGATGCACTCAGGAGCATCAGGGAAGCGATCGAGAAACATGTGGTTCCCGTTGGCCCGCACGCGGGGGGCGGAGCTGGAAAGGCAGGCAAGCCCTCAGCGGATTAAATCATTCTTCGGATGCTGTATCCAAAGAAGGGTGGAAGGCCCCTTGAGGCCGGTGGAGTGGGCTTTCAAGGCGACGTAAGGGGTTCTTTTCCTAAAGTGCGCTTAGCGCCGGTGAAAATGCAGGATACAGCACGACTTAAAATGGATTAGCTCGCTTCTGAGGTTGGCGCTCGAGATCAGGCGTCTCTCGTTCGCGGCAAGGGCAGAAGCGGTTCGCCTCGCTTCATGTCTCTTGCCGCGACAGATCATCGTGGGTGCAGGTCCACGGGAGTAGTGTCAGTGCCTTCAACGGTCCACTCAGGCCGTAACTACAGTCCATTTTGAAACATGACTCAGAGACGAATTGCCGGGACACAGTTTCCTTTAGTGCAACTGGGCAGTCTGGCCCCAACGACAAGTATAGTGAGTGACTGTTGCTGATTGAGAACTGATGCACCGACTCGACCAAAGCAATGTCCTTTAGGCGAGGAGATTTTGGGGCATGAGTGAATTGATTCAGTCGTTAATCAGGTTGTCCCTGGACACGTCCTCCTTCATGCTCAAGCAGATGGCGGACTTGATTGACTCTTCTGAATCCGCAGCCAACCAACCCACCCAACCAGGTTCAGCCTCAGCTCCCATCCCTACTAGCAGCCGGAACTCTGCTGCGGGCTCCGGTTCGAAGACCATGGTGCCCGCCAGCAGTGGCGAGCTCGACACCAGAAATGTCATGGTCCTGGGTGAAGGCCTGACAGCCGGAATGGGAGACTTTTGCGTTAACGAATGGTTTCAGCGCCAAAGCTTTCCCGCCCAGATGGCGGAAGCAATGGGAGTGGATTTCCGTCAGGCTTTGATCCAAGAGCCGGGCATTGGCAACTTGCCGGGTTTTGCCCATGCTCCGGTCAGTGTTCCTGACGGAATGCAAACTACATTTCTTCCCGACCTCTTTGATTCTGCGCCCAGAAATGATCTTTCCGTTCCCGGATTCCTCGCAAGCGACTGCGCGAATCTTCGCGGTATCGCTCCCTTAGTCCGCCAGAATGATGCCAAACAAACCCTGGCCAATTTTGTGCTTGGAATGCCGAATCTTGCTGAGTCTGGCCAGCAAGGCCCAACCCAGCTTGAGTACGCGCTGAACAATTCACCGAGTTTTGTAATTGTGGCACTAGGGTATTATGACGTTTTGAGTGCTGCCGTTGATGGCAAGACGACACTTCCAGCAAAACATATTTTTCTTGAGACTTTTGCTCACATCGTGCAATCGCTGAAGATAACAGGGGCTGAAGTAATGCTCATGAATATCCCGCGGCCCCTGGATACTGCTTACTTCAATTCCATTGAAGCTGCGGGCAGTGTCCTCAGGGCAGATCCGGCTCTTCTGATGAAAATTTATGGTCTGTATCATGACGATCGCATCACAGTGCCAGGATTGGTCGAAATCGGCAATCAGCTTCTTGGAAAAGATATCCGGCCTTTGCGGGGAGAGCACATCCTCGCTGGCGACATTGCTGCTCAAATCTCATCGTGGACAGAGGCTATCAATCAGGAACTTGCCATTGTCGCTAAAGAACATGGCGCCTTGTTCTATGACCTGTGCGGATTTGTACGGAAAATCAAGAGTTCCGGTTGTTCATTGTGTCCCAGAGAAATTTCAGGAGAATTTCTCGGAGGATTCTACTCGCTGAATGGATATTATCCTGGCCCCACAGGCAATGCCATACTGGCAAATGACATACTGGCGATGCTGAATCGCGTTTTCGGCGCTGCGTTTCCCATGATTGACCTTTGCAGAGTCATGCGGAGCGATCCGATAGCAATGTACGAGCCTGCCAAGGGGCCGGTGTGGAGACTAGACCACCTTATTGCACTGCAGCAACCGCCAAAAGCAGCCGTCGCTGGGGAAGCGCCGTCCGAGAATCTTTACAGCGGAAGCGCATCTCAACCTGCGAACGAAAACAAGCTGACGCTTCCAGATGGGCTGGAGCAAGTGCTGCCTTTGGCTGCTGAAGCAAGTTATTTCGGTGAAGCCATCCGCGCCGTCAACTGCCATGACGACCAAGCGGCCCAGTATGGTAGTTGTGCCACAACGCTTTTCGGCGGGCTTGTATTGGTGAATAGTCATCTACGGGGCAACCTGCGGATCAAGTTCACACCTCCGGTAAATGACGTTACGCATTTTGAGCTTTATCTGGATAATGGGCTAATGGGAAATGACAGCACGCTGGTGGCGCCCAATTTCTTCAGATTCCCATTTCAGCAAAATAGTGTCGGCGGCGTCCCTGGCCAGCCATGCTCAGGAACTCTGAATTTGGCCACGGGAGAGGTAAATCCCCAGGATCTCAAGTTTTCCTTCGCTTTTACGACAACGGGCCTGGGGGCGCTGGCGCGAGTGAACCCAAACTTTCCCAGAATTCCCATCAGCTTTCCTGGCCAGTATGGCACTGCATGGGCCAAGTTCGAGCAGCGGTCAGATGGAAAACTTGACTTCAGCTTTTACGGAACAACGTTTTTGCCGTTGGGCAAGGCGCTGGGCGGTCTTCCCCTCCGTTTTCCTCTGCCCTTTGCCGGGCCAACGGTGGAGTTTGCCACCATTCCCGGGAGTGGCACCGCGATGCATCCTCATATCAGGCTCAGCACCAGGATCGAGGATGCCGCGCCAATCTCCAATGATCCCGTTTCCATCCCATGCAACACCATTCAGGAATACACGCTGTTCACCCACAACAGTAGCTTTGGAGATCATTTCTCCTTGAACATTCCTGAATTCGGCGGCGATGGCACCGGGCGCTCTCAATTGATGGGTCGCTTGCAACTGCAATTCGGCGAACGAAGTGAAAACTCGGTCCCGGTTGCGGTATCGCTGCAGGCTCCCGGCGGCTTCTTACAGCCCCTGCAGCCCTCACCGATCACGCAGGCGTTTCCTGGACATCTGTCACCAGGCCCGCGCGGCTTTGACGAGTTTCTCCGTTTCCCCTTTAGAACTTATTTTCTGGATACCGTTGCTTTGTTTGATGATCCCTTCGACCTCTCTGTAGGCGCAGTGGACGTAACGACCGGTCAATTCATTGGAGGTCTGCTGCATCGTGGTTTCCTAGCTCAGGATGTGTTCTTCGCGTTGGTACGCATAGAGCCTCGGACCCCGCGCTCTTCTTTCTTATTCAGGGGACCAGCCTCGATCCAAACAGGCAACGAGGGGCAAACAGTTTTCAGGCTGCAAGCGAATACTTTAGTCCCGTATCCCGAAGGATTTCTCTTTCCCCAGCCCGACCTGGCAAGCTGCTTTGTGGTCGGGCCTAACTCCCGGCTGGAGCCTTACCTCTGGGTGCAGGCGATTTGTGAGCCGTCTTCCGCTGCACCTCTCTTGCGAGGCGGCGATTCCGATGTTCTCGCGTCCAATGGAAACAGATTCTCCTATGCGTACACCCTGTCAGACGATCCCGCCGGAGAGCACTCCTTTGAATATCTGAATCACACTCAAGGCGGAGGATTTAGTCTGAAAGCCCTGAGTTGGATTAAATTCATGAATTCTCTGTATTCCAATTGTCAGGGCAGCTACGACACGATCACTTTCGCAGGACTTGGCACATGGCATAAAGACGGAGTCCAGAAGAAATCACAGGTTACTGTCCAGATCTGCAACTCGCCAAGGGCACGGTATGTCGGAATTCAGGTGGATGGTGGCGAAGTTTCCGACGCTAATACTAAGCCGCCCCAATTGATGGATGTCACACCGTAGCAAGTTCCGGGACCACACATCCGCTGGCGATGCACTCGTGAACCAAAGCAACTCGCTCGCCTTCTTCGATCATGGCCAGGATGCGGTCAAGATCGAAATTCACCAAGTCCAGTTGAGTGCCTAAAACAAGTCTCGGAAAATAGCGGTGAATGGTTAAAGGCTTGTAGGTTGTCTCAGTAAGTATCTGACCAGCTACCCTCGAAAGGTCGCGCCTGGCCTCTGCCGATAACGGGCCGCTTTGCCTGTATGTGGCCAGGGCCTTAAGGCCGGCATTGATCCAGCGGGCCGTTTCGATGTCCTCATTGAACTTTGAAGCCAGCATCAGGTAGTAAAGCCGCAATAGAGTGTCGGCGGTATTCGGCTCCGCTTTTATGGGTATGAGCTGTGGCTGAGGGTCCAGATAAATCACATGCAACTCAGTAGCGCCGGCATCAATGGCAGACCGTAATGGAGTGTTCTCAACCGCACCGCCATCCACGAAGAGGTCCCTATCGACAACAACTGGAGGAAAGAAGCCCGGAATGGCGTTCGATGCCATGATAATGCTGGAGCCGCGATCATCGTGAAAGTCGGTATTGGTGAAACTCGCTAGTTCACCTGTGACCCAATTGGTGGCAATCACCTGCAGACGTTTAGGGCTTTGGCTGATCCTGTCCTCATCGATGACTTGGTGCAGCAGGTCGCGAAAAGGAGAGTTGTCTATAAGCGAACTGGTATCCACCAATCCTAAAAGGCGGTTGGACCATTCACTCGAAGAGCCAACGAAATTTGCCGTCCGGCCGACCACGTAGCCGCTGACTGCCAGCGTGTCACTGGCGAAACGGGAAATCACCGCCGCGCCCTGAGACAGGCAACTGGCATTCACATATTGCGCCGGATCGCCGCGAACACGGAAAATTCCATTTCCACACTTTCCAGGACGGGCGGCCACCAACTCCACCCAGACTTTTTCCAGAGCTTTAACCCGGTCCAAACCGCTCTCCTGCGGTTGGTCCACCATGACCGCGGCGTTGAACCCTCCCACGGAAGTGCCAGTGAAGACATTGGCGTTCAGCGCTCGATAATTGGTGGCTGGACTCGCGCCTGCATACAGCACTTTCATGACGCCCACACCGAAGGCGCCATAAGCTCCGCCGCCAGACAATACCAGGGCTGTTCCGTCCGGATTCATGAACTCACACCAGAAATTACCCACGGAGTCAGGCTCTCAGGATGGAGCCAATCAAATTGCCGCCAGGTTTGGAGGGTACCCAGGATGGTCTGGTAGTGTTGCTGGAAATGTATAAGGAGCGAAAGCCTCTCTACTGTCTCTTTCGAAATGCAAAGGCTGCGTGCGGCGGACCCGCCACTGATCAGGTTCGCCAGATCAATGTATGCGCTTACGGGGTCTATGTTGACGCGTAGTGGCGTCTGATCAAGGAAGTTCCTGACTGGTGAGAACAGCCGCGAGGCCAGTCCCACGGAAAACATGTCCGCGATGCTGAAGCCGAAATTGACCGGATCGAGTACGACATTGGATATCTGATGTAGGCGATTGGCAATGAAAACCATTCTCACGCTGATATAGCCGGTATCGTAGATGCGGAAGTTGATCAACTGAATGGCAGCATCGAACTCGCCTGGGCCGAATCCGAAGATGTTTTGAATGGGATTTTTGATAAAAGCGTACCCGATGCCATAATCCCCGATCGGACGAAAATGGCCCGTACCAAATTCACCAATGGCTGTGGGACCGCTGATCGGGGGCGGGGATGATTCAGAATAATCTTTATGGTTCACAAACTCTTCGTGGACCACAAGGTAACTTTCTTCATTTTCGGTGAAAACCAGCTCAGGGCCGCGTTCTCCGAAAGGACGGAATTTGAAGTTGAAGTCAAAAATGCGGACCCTGAGCACGATCCAGTCATACATCGTGCCGATAAGGCGTTGATCCACAATCGCATGCTGTTCGTAGCTGGGAAATGCTCGTATCAGATTCGACCTAACGGGCTTGTTGAACAGTTGCGAGAAGCCAAACCCCATCCGCGACGGAACTGGCCGCGGACACCAGCTCAGAAGGCTTAATGCCGGCGGAGGAACCGGACTTGAGGCATCTGAATATGCTTCAGGTTGGCGGAAGGAGGTGATCCTCATCAGGTATTTCATTACGAACTCGCGCAGTTGAGCCAGAGTCAAATCGCTCGAATGCTTTTGTCCGCCGGGTATCCGCATTTGGTCATAGAACATTTCCTGCACTTCGCCCAGGATTGGCATCATCTTGCCGTCCACCGGCGCCTCATCGAAAAATCCGAAGCTGCGCGTGGGCTTGTTAAAGCTGCGTTCGATGTGAAATGTGTTCTTGGGTCCTCCTTTCCTTTCTGTTTCGGCCCACCAACGGCGGAGAGCTAATCCGCGATTCAAATATTCGGAGACACGCGGGACAACTGTGCTATCAGGCCCGAGTCGCGGCGTCTCATCGCCGAAGTAGATATTTCCGTCTGACTGCCCGCTGTTGATACCTGCGCCAGATCCGTTCTTGTCTACCAAAGTCATTGATCTTCTGCTTGCAAGGGTTTGAACCTACGTCACCGCAATTGCCTCAATTTCGATCATGAGTTCTGGACGAAAAAGGGTGGTCACTCCAACCGCCGTTGCGGCAGGCTTGCACCCGGCTGCCGCTAAACGCGGAGCATACGCGGGACCAGCTTGAAAAAAGCTTGGTAAGTCCGTCGTGTAGTAATTCAGCCTTACGATGTGGGCCAGCGTCAGACCTGCTTTGCTCAGAACTGTTTCAAGGTTGTCAAGCGCCTGGTTGATCTGTTTGGCCATGTCATGGGGGTAGAGTGGCGTTCCATTTTCGTCTACAGATGTTTGGCCAGCACAGTGGACTACCCCCTGACTGCCCCGTATGTCGATCGCTTGAGAGAACCCCAACGGGTCCTGCCATGTCCATGGATTTACAGCTCTGATGTTGGTGGTGTTCCCCGCCTGTTGGATCTCGGATCCCCGTTGCAGTTGAGCTACCAATGCAGCAAGGTCCTGGCGCCGGAACACCTGCTCCAAAGCGTGGTGTTCGCGAAGCACTGGATAGTATTTCTTTAACGCCTCACTGCACGGCAAGGAAACCAACCGGCTCCATAGCGAACTGACACATTTATTAGTTGGGTGATGGCCGCAAAACGGCGCGATGGCGGGGTCGTCGGGAGTTGTGTCCCGACGCATAAGAATGGAAGACGCGACTCCATTGGCGAAAGCATCCTGAAACGGGGAATCCGCAATATTGTTCTGCAGCATGGTTTCCAGGATCTCCGGATGGCGCATGTTTACCAGGACAACCGCCCAAGCCAGGCCCGCCATTGCACTCTGTTGTTGGGCGAGCGTTCGAGCTTCGCCCGGAATGCCACTCCATACTGTGCTCAGGACCGGCAGAAAATAATGTCGCGAAAAGTAAAGAGCGCGTCCAATTCCATGCCAGTAATAGCCACTCAATTCGGGCGCCACTTCGTTCAGCGCTGCATCGACATGGCCAACCATGTCGGGATCGACCTCACGCGTAACGAGGCCTAAGGACTCTATCGCCGGGCCCAGATAGCCTTGACGGGAGTTCTGCCGCGCCAGATGTACGAATTCGCCAATGACTGTGCGGAACTGGGAGGATGAAGAACTGGTTACCAGCGTAGGCGTCCCGCTTCCCAGCAGCGAATCCGCTAGGAAAAGCCCTAGGCCGGCATGAAGCATGAGCAAGCTGCTTTCTGGAACGTCGGCATTTTCCTTCCGCAGCAAACCCTGCTGAGGCCCATGCTGCCACATCGAAGCCGCGTAGTCGTGCCCGAGTCCTTCCACGGCCCAAAGGGCCTGAAACGGTGCGAGGCTATAAGCTCTCTCCACAGCCCTGGGTAGATCAATGTGTTCGCCCGGAGAAATTCCTAGTACAGAACTCAGGTTTCGAACCAGCAAAACCACTCCAATCTTATTTTGTAATTCCTGCCACGCTAAGCGCACCGTTTCAGGCGAAGTGAATAGCTGTGAGATCCTGGCAGCCTGTCCCGCAAATGTAGAACTCAATCGCAAAATATTTGCAGGGGTCCATGCCTGTGGATTGAGAAAATCGAAAGCCGCAGCTACTGCGAGCCTCTGGATTCCATCTCCGAGGAAAAATACAGTCTGGCCTGTGTCCCCTAGCTGGTCGTAACTTTTCTTGGTAAGAATCTCGATTGTAGTTATCAGTTGGCGTGCTTCAGCGGAGTTGCCATTCCGGAAGACCTCAAGAGCGGATTGTGAACTGCAAGTGGCTGGCTTCGCCATGCAAAACCATAAATGCTTTCTTCCAAATGAATCAGTTCCTAATGCTCTGAAACCAAGACTGTTTGAACGAAAGTTGCTTGGCAGCCAACAGCAAGCCAGTTGCTCTTATGATTGCTGCCCATTTTGCGCGGTGCCTCCACTGTAGGGGCCGCAATTTTGCATTCCTTGCATGGACATGATGCGGTTCATCCAGGTCAGCGGATTTGCCAGACTAACCAGACTCCACAACTGCGCCGAAGAAGGCGGCATGCTGACATTGCCACCAGGACCATTCAGTCCAGCTCGCATTCCGACGTTCGTCCATGTGCTGGAGTCGAGGAGGCTGAATGCCAGATCAACCCCGCGTCTCTGGAGATTGTCTCCGGAATGATAGAGATTCTTCATGGAGTCATCGAGTTGGTCGGCAGCAGCCTGGGCCAGCGGTGCAAACACGTTGTCTCCACGCTGGTCGGGCCGCATGAAGGTTACTGCTTGCTTCATCGTCAACAATGAAAGGGCCCATGAGAAACTCAAGGCAGACTTGGTGAGATCCTGTATCATCGCAGTTCCTCCCGCGAACAAATTACGGCCTTCAGGCATAACTGCTATCAGATTGCGCATCCAGCACTTAAATGTAGACAAGCTAGAAACCCGGATTTGCGACCTCGCCAGCCTTCCCGGCGGTCCCCGAAACGCGCCTCATTTGCGCGTTACGCCGAGGGACATTCATCCCGTAGCGATGAATCCAGTCGAATTCAAGGATCAGCTACTCCGTAATTATGCTAACTGACTGTGTCTCTTGAGCAGCTTTGCTGCCATGTGTGTGCTCTCCATGCTCTCCATGCCACTAAAGCCTGCCAAGCTAATACCCAGCGACACTAACAACAGCCCGTGGGCAATTGGTCCACCAAACGGGCTGCCCTCGGATTCTGCATTGGCACAGTGAATCGATTGCAAATCGCCCGTCGCCCCAGCAAATGCGTCGATTTGAGACTGAGTCAGCCGAATCCAGCGGGAGCATCTCGAGCTGCCACTTGTCGGTTCGATGTTTTCTTGACTCACTGTCCTCGCGAATGTGTGAATGCAAAACTAAGAAGTCAACCTGTCTAACACAATAAGATTAGGCGGAGCCTCGTCAGCTTCGGTGGCCGGCGAGCTTGTTCCGAAAACGGAACAAACTGTAGTTTCACGATGCGTAGCTGGAAATCGGATATAGGCTCCTCAAATCGTAATTTCGGTTTTTCGTGCCAGCTCCTTTCAGCGATCGTTTGTGGGTCCCCAGGCAAGCAACAGATGAGTACTGATGTATTGCGTAGGATGCACTGGTTTTTAGTTCCTGCACCAGTGAGAGGACAGACTTGCATACACAATTTGTGTTCACCGAACAACCCTCAAGGTAGCGGGCAATGCCACATCGCACGGCAAATCGTGAAGCAGCAAACAAAACGAAGTCAGGTCGAGTGGTTGTCACCGGAATGGGAGTCGTCACTTCCATAGGAATTGGTCGCGAATTCTTTTGGCAGCGTTTGATGTCGGGATGCTCTGGAATAAAAGAGGTCTCAAGTTTTGACACTTCAAAGTTTCCAGTACACAAGGGCGCAGAAGTCAGTGACTTTTACCCAGCGGATTACATTTGCAAGCTCTGTCCAGACGAAATCGGTCGGGCGTCCCAGTTTGCGGTAGCTGCGGCAAGGCTCGCCGTTCTGGACGCGGACTTATCGATCACAGAATCAGAGGCAGATAACTTCGGTGTCGTGGTAGGAACTACCTCAGGTGAGCCACGGGTGATTGAGCACTTTGACGATCATTTTGTCGTCGGACATATCGAGAGGATCAACCGCAACTTTGTATCGAGGTATCCATGTCACGTGCTTGCTGCGCATGTCGCGTGCGAACTTGGACTCGGCGGCGAAGTAGTAACGATTCCGACAGCGTGTGCAGCCGGCAATCATGCCATTGTTCACGCTTTTGATGAGTTGAGCTCTGGCCAGGCTGAGATCATGCTGGCCGGCGGCGCCGATTCATTCTCCCGAATCACTTACACAGGGTTCGCCCGGCTAGGAGCCATTGCACCGGAAGTTTGCCAACCCTTCGATCTCAAGCGCAAAGGCATGATTCCAGGGGAAGGCTCCGCGTTTCTATTGCTGGAGACGTTGGATCACGCCCGAAACCGCTCTGCTCGCGTTTACGCCGAAGTAGCCGGATACGGCCTTTCTTGCGACGCCCATCACATGACGGCTGCGCATCCCCAAAGCCAAGGCGCAGTACGAGCGATGGAAATCGCTCTCACCTCCGCTGGACTAGGCCCAGGGAGTGTCGACTACATCAGCGCTCATGGTACTGGGACTCCCACAAATGACAGACTGGAAACAGTGGCGCTCAAGCGGGTATTCGGGAAGCATGCCTCTCAAGTCCCGATCAGCTCGATCAAGTCGATGCTCGGCCACGCTATGGGAGCAGCCTCTGCGATCGAGGCGGTGGCTTGCGTCTTGGCGATTGCGCAAGGTTGTGTTCCTCCGACCATCAATCTGGTGAATCCCGATCCGGAGTGTGACCTGGACTTCGTTCCCCTGACGGGTCGTAAGCAGAAGGTAAACGTAGCCCTCAATAATGCCTACGCGTTTGGAGGCAACAATTCTTCGGTAGTCTTTGCACAGTGCGAGGCTAGATAGGCAATGGACCGCCGAGTTGCGATTACCGGAATGGGGTTGATTTCTCCTTTGGGAGATTCGTCCGATTCCCTACTCGAAGCCTTGTGCCAGGGAAGGAGTGGCGTTCGTCCCGTAGAACTTTCCTGCCTCAACGGGTATCAATGTCATCTGGCGGGCCGATTACCCGGCTTTCGGCCCGAATCGTATCTCTTCGGACGTCCGTTGCGTCCTCTCGACCGGATGTCCCAATTAGCCTGTGCCGCCTGCGGGCTGGCCTTGGAAAGCAGTTGGTGGACGGCCGAAAATCGTGCGCTGCATGACTTGCCTTTGGTAGTAGGAACGATGTTCGGTGGTATGCACACAATTGGGGACTTCGATCGAGCTGCGATCACGTCCGGTCCCGCCAGCGTGAGTCCGATGGCATTTGCCAATACTGTCATCCATGCTGCGGCTGGCCAGACCGCGATTTGGCACAACCTGCGCGGCGCTAATAGCGCGGTGGCAGCAGGATCTATCTCAGGAATCAGTGCAGTCGGGCAGGCGGCAGCGATGATTCGGCAAGGGCGGGCTGAAATTGTGCTGGCCGGTGGCGTTGATGAGTTTTCGGTGGAGTCGTTTTGCGGTTGCAGCCGGGCTGGTGTGCTTTGCACCAACGGAGCCCATTCGGAGCGCCCGATTCCATTTGACCGGTATAGAAACGGGTTCGCCCTTGGGGAGGGAGCCGGATTTCTCGTCCTTGAGGAATTCACTTATGCGAGACGCCGCGGAGCAAGCGTACTGGCCGAGGTCCAAGGCTACGCGACTGCCTTTGACTGTTCGCAAGGCAATGATCCTGAAATCGCAGTTCGCACGCTGGTGCGGGCCATGCGCACTGCCTTGACGAGGTCCGGCATGAGTTACCGCGACATTGACTTTGTGAGCGCGTCGGGGAATGGCAGTCTTACTCGAGACTGTTACGAACTCGCCGCGCTAGACACGGTCTTCGGGGACCGTGCGAAGGAATTGCCGGTGACGGCGATTAAGTGCGGAACTGGGGAGGCAATGGGAGCGTCCGGCCCATTCCAGATTGCGGTCGCACTTGAAACTATTAAGCGCCGCCGCCTGCCGGGTGTTACTGGGCTGCGTGAGCTTCCGCCCGGTTGCCGCATGCAGGGGATAAGCGCGAACCCACGGACACTCCAGGCTCGCAACGCCATAATCAATGGCGTAGGACTTGACGGAAATTGCTGTTCACTCGTAATCGCTTCACTCGACTAATGACCCTCGGTTTCATCGAACCCAGGAACATGTGCAATGTCAACTGCACCCGCAAGCGACGCTCCGCAGTCCGGTCTGATTCCTCGCTATTCAAAGCAAGGTTATGACTCGCAGTCGGTAGGTATGCGTCGTGAGTGGGTGGAATGCAACACCGAATCCCATCTCCATCACGTGGGCGCGTTTTCGATCCCCAGCAGTCGAATGAGGGGAAACATCGAAAACCCTATCGGTGCTGCACAAGTGCCGCTCGGGATTGCGGGTCCGCTGCTGATCAAAGGACTTCACGCGCAGGGTATGTTTTATGTTCCGCTGGCTACCACTGAAGGCACTCTAGTCCGTTCCTACGAGCGAGGAATGGCAGTTCTGACGCGCGCGGGAGGCGTCGCGTCGCGCGTTCATGCGGACGAGAACTGCGTTGCACCAACGTTCTTTTTCCAGAATGTCGTTGAATCATACGAGTTTGCTTCCCACTTGCAGGATCATTTCCTTGAAATCTGCCGGGAGGCAGAGGCAACGACAAGCCACGGAAAACTGTTACGCATTGAACCTATCGTCGAAGGCCGAAACGTGGTCGTTCGGTTCCACTATTACACGGCAGATGCCCACGGCATGAACATGATTGTTAAGGCCACCGATCATGCCTGCCGCTGGATAACCAAGAATCTCAGTCCTGTGGGCTATCAAATCTTCAGTGGTTTCGAGTCGGAGAAACACGCCAGCGCCGGCCTTTTCACTGCCGGCAAAGGGAAAAAAGTCACGGCTGGCGCCTTAGTCCCGGCTGACATCCTGAAGCTCTACCTCCGCGCGACGCCAGCCCAGTTTCTATCGCTTTGGCAGCACACGGTCCTTGGCCACATTCAGGTTCACTCCGTAGGGTACAACGGGCATTTCGCGAATGGATTAGCGGCTATCTTCATCGCCTGTGGCCAGGATGTCGGCAACTTGCCAAACTGCTCTGTCGGTATCACAAGCTTTGAAGTTGCCTCAGGCGGAGATCTTTACGCTTCTGTCACGTTACCCTCGTTGACCGTCGCCACAATCGGGGGAGGCACCGGTTGGGGAACAGCTCAGGAATGCCTGGCAATTATGGGATGCAGCGGCGCCAGGTTAGCGCCGAAGTTTGCAGAAATTATCGCATCCACCCTGCTTGCCGGCGAACTCTCCATAGGTGCAGCAATCATAGCCGGCGAATTTGTAGCCGCCCATGAGGCTTATGGACGCAATCGGCCTGATCGATCTGCACGCTCTTAAGTACAGAGAAAGGGAAACGACCATGCCCGCCCCCGCTCACTTCGACAGCAATGTTGCGGAAACCTTCGGCCTGGGAGAAGCCTATTACGGCGACATTGACATTTCTCCCGACTTGTTCGCTGCTTACATATGGAATATCGTTTGCAAGCACTTGAAGAATTCATCGGATGTGACCGCCCTGCTGAACTTCACCACTAGGCTTTACCTTCGGGACTTGTATCTTACCTGTGGCTGCGTACATAAGAGCGAAAAGGCCTGGACAACGTTTGACCTCCACTACCGAAGGTTCATTATCGATCTGGTGCGCTTCAGCTACCGCCAGGGCACCGATACCGAGGAAGTCGCGGATTCGGTGCTGGTCAGCCTTTACTTCAACGACCGCTCTGGTCGACTGCGGATCGCTTCATATGACGGCAGAAGTTCTTTAGCGACCTGGCTTCGAGTGATCGTAATCAACCGCGCTATTAACGACAGAAACGAACGTAAACTCGCAAGCGACGAAAGTGTGGGTGATATTCGCGATGATCGGGCTGTGGCAAATCTTGAGTCAACTATGCGTGCCAAGCGTTACGGTAAGATCCTGCGTGAGTCTCTGGCCCACGCGCTGCGCCAGACCACTGTCAAGGAAAGGCTGATGTTATTGTGGCGCTACGATCAAAACTTGCAACTGGGCGAGATTGCTGAGTTATTAGGCATTCACCAGTCGAATGTAACCCGCCAGCTCGTCCGGCTGCAGGTTCGACTTCGCGAGGCAGTAGTCAGGGCCCTTGCCTCACAATATCAACTGAGTTCTTTGGCCATTCAAGAATGCCTGGCTGATCTCGTTGAGAACCCACAAATTTCGATCTCCCTGATGAGCTTGATCAAAGAAACTCCCAGACCGTCCGTTGCGATTGTCGGGGTTAGCCTAGCGGCAGAGCAAACCGACAAGGTGAGCCGATTGGCCAGCAACGACTGATGTCGATTGCCCGGGTGGAGTTCCCTTAGAATACGATATACGATGACTCACAATCTCTGGAGGTTTTGACCCCAGACCTCCATGCCCTCGGCTTGCAAATTCCCTTCCCTCCCTTGTCCGGCTCAAGTGAGGTGAGCTCTTTGCCTGTGGCGTGCCCTCAGGAAGAAGTTCTAGCCACATTCGTCGACGGTAGGCTCCGCAACGAGGAGTTAGCCGAGCTGATTTCCCACATCGCATCCTGTGGTAACTGTCAGGCCTTGATTCAGGAAATCGTTCGCAGCAAGAACATACAACCAAAAGAGGAAAGCAATCACACCCATAATGGCTAGTCTTTTTCCGCATTCGATGCTGACACTGCAAATTGTTCATCCCTTCCTGTCTAGTTCAAATGAGTCAAGCATCAAGAAGATCTCTACATCGTCAATGGGTGGGTCTACAACGACAGAGATACTGAGATCGAACTCGAATCCTCAACAACGTGGTGACTAACCAGAATACCTACAAAACTGGCCGGTACTTTGATCCCAAGCACTTTGGGCGCTCTTCCTGGCACGGTTGGGAGCGCAACCTTTACTTGCGGAGCAATGGAGATGGCAGCTCTGTCAAAAATGGGGCACGCGACCGGTACTGATCTGCTTCTCAACAGCCGGGGAGTAGCAGTCGCTGACTTCTGGAATCGTGGTGTGATGGACATCGCCGTGTCCGCGTCGACTGATCGCCACGCTCTGCTGAGAAACGAGGTGGCCGTAAAACGGAACTGGATTCAAGTCGAGCTGGTAGGAACGCACTCCAATCGCGACGCGGTCGGGGTGCGAATCCTTGCCTACATTGGGGGAAAACAACAGGCCAGGGAAGTCGTGCTAGGCGACGGCTATGGTTCACAAAATTCTCTTCGACAACATTTTGGGTTGAACCAGCACAAGCTAGTCGAGAGACTCGTTGTCCGTTGGCCCAAGTCGGGGATAACGCAGACTTTCGAGAACGTCTCTGCAAATCAGATTGTTCAGATCACCGAAGGCGATAACGATCTAATCGTGAAATCCTACCCTGCAGTTCCCGATAGAGTCGATGCAGAGATTCCTGTCTAGGTCGAATGTGATTGTCCCGGTTCTCTTAATGTTGTTGACCGGTTGGCCCGTACGCGCACAGGTTTCCAGCAAAGCAGACGCGGTCTTTGTGGACGTTACGAATAAGGCAGGTATTCTTTATCGGCATCATCCCCGACGATTTTCCAATCCTTACGCAGCCATCATGCAGGGCTACGCACGACTGGGTTCCGCCGTAGCGGTCGCTGATTATGACGGCGACGGCTTCGAAGACATCTTCGTGACCGACTCGTGTTCGGATTGCAAGAACCATCTTTATCACAACAACGGAGACTTCACTTTTACGGACGTTGCGGAACAAGCTGGAGTCGCACAGGGCAACGACGATGAGAATGCATCAACCGCGGCCTTGTGGTTCGACCTCAATAACGACGGTCTCCCCGATTTATTGGTAGTGCGTTTTGGATACAGCATTTTGTACGAAAACCTGGGTCAAGGCAGATTCCGCGACATTACAGCCTCTTCTGGTCTTGCACACTACATGAATGCAATCAAGGCGATTGCATTTGACTACGACAATGACGGTTACCCCGATCTGTTCTTTGGTTCCTATTTCCAGCCAGTCAATATCTTTCATCCGAGCACTCCTCGATTTTTCCCTGAGAGCTTCGAAACCGCGAACAACGGGGGCGGTGTCACGGTGTTTCACAACAATCGAAACGGAACCTTTGCTGAAGTTACGGAACGCGTGGGGATACGAAGCACCGGATGGACACTCGACCTTGGGCATGGCGATGCGAACAACGATGGGTTCGAAGATCTATACGTCGCAAATGATTTCGGCACTGACCGGTTCTACCTGAACAACGGAAATGGGACTTTCACCGACAAGACCGCCACTGCCATCGGCTTCGATACTAAGAAAGGTATGAACGCCGACTGGGGTGACTACAACAACGACGGTTTGCTCGACATCTACGTGACCAATATATACGACGACTACATGAAAGAGTGCGCCATGTTATGGCAGAACATGGGGGATGGGACCTTCGCCGATGTTTCTTCCGAGGTCGGAGTCTGCGACACGGGTTGGGGGTGGGGTGCCAAGTTCGTGGATTATGACAACGACGGGTGGCTGGACCTGTACGTGATGAATGGATGGGTATCCGCAGGAAATGAAAGTTACGTGCCCGACATCTTCGCCATGGTTACACAACCGAATGTTGATCTGACGGACGCCAGAAACTGGCCTCCAATCGGTAACAAGTCGTTCAGTGGGTATGAGCGGAAGCGCCTGTTCCACAACGTCGGTGGAGAATTCAAAGAAGAGGCCTCCCGGAACGCTCTCGATTCCATAAAAGATGGCCGCGGGATCGCGGTGGGCGACTTTGATAACGACGGCCGCATGGATCTGTTTGTCACAAATGCGGACGAGGAGGCCAACCTCTATCGCAATGTCCTGCCAAAACGTGCGCATTGGGTGACGTTCATTCTGGAGGGGACCAAATCAAATCATTTCGCAATTGGTGCACAGGTCCGGCTCGGTGTAGGAGGAAAAACCTATTTGCAGTACGTCAATGGTGGAAATGGGTTTGCTGCCCAGTCGACAACTCGGGTGCACTTCGGGCTCGGCGCGCTTACGAGCATAGATTCCGTGGAAGTACGATGGCCATCAGGACTGAAGCAGACGTTTCGCGGGTCCGTTCTAGACCACATCTACTCAATCGTTGAGGGGCAAACTGCCGACAGCCTTACTCCGTGGAGACCTAAGAAATGAAGAGACTGCGTTTTGTGCCAGTTGGCATTCTGCTAGTGGTGGGATGTACGGTGAGCGTGGCCTCGCCCTTGGGCGAATCGAACTTTCGTGAGGCAATGTCCGCTCTCGAATCCAATGATCTGGCCAAAGCCTTCCATTGTTTGGAACTCGCCATTGCGGATGATCCTGACAATGTGCGCTATGCCAGCGAATACCGGCAGGCGATCATCCGAAGCAAAGAGTTCGACCGCTCGATTCACTATTTTGCAAAGTTGACCGCTGATCACCCAAATTCCGCGAATTTGTACCTGAATTACGGGTTTGCCTACGTGGACAAGATTCCAGTGGCAGGCTCCATCACCCAAGTAATTCTTGCGAACACGGCGCTCGGGGAATTCTCTAAGGCGGTTGAGATCCGACCAAGCTGGATTGCCTTCTACACGCGGGGTATGAGCTATCTGTTTTGGCCCAAAATCCTCAATAAAGCACCATTGGGAGTGGCCGATCTGGAGAAGGCGCTTGCCATGCAACGCGACGGCCCAAAGAAGGCGTATTACGTGCGCACGTACATTGCTTTGGGAGATGGCTTCTGCAAGATGGATCACATGGACAAAGCCCGGGAAATTTGGCACAAGGGACTCGATGAGTTTCCCGACAATCCGCAACTCAAGGACCGTCTTTCGTTGCACGGTGACCAGCTCATAACGCTAATTGAAAACAGTTTCGATCCTAACAGGCGCGTCGACACGGATCTGAGGGAGATATGGTCAGACACACGAGACTAAGAGTCCACCTTGCGCTGGCTGTGTGTCTGGTAGCGAACGTTTCGGTGCATGCACTTGGTGGATATGGTCCGCTTCGCTTTGAGGACATCACGCCCAAGACGGGCCTTAAAATCCGGCACCATACGCGTACATATAGGGGAAAGAACGGAGATGTGCTTCGCATGTTTACCTCGGGCGGCGCTGCCGTCGCAGTAAGCGATTACGATAACGATGGATATGAGGACCTCTTCATCACTGATTCTGAAGCGGGGAAGCCAAACCATTTGTTCCATAACAACCGTGACCTCACCTTCACTGACGTCGCTGAGCAAGCGGGTGTGGCAGGCGGAAATGAAGCCTCTGCCATTGTCTCGGATGCCCTCTGGTTCGACTATGACAACGACGGCCTTGCGGATCTGCTCGTCGCGCGGTTCGGAACGCCGATTCTCTATCACAACGAGGGCCGTGGCAGGTTCAGAGACGTGACTGCCACGTCAGGACTTAACAAATTCGCTAACACGATCGCCGTGATCGCATTTGACTACGATAACGACGGGAATCTGGACCTGTTGTTTGGAAACTACTTCCGGCCTGTCAATCTGCTTGATCTCAAGGATCCCCATGTCTTACCGAATAACCTGGACGGGGCCACGAATGGGGGTGGCGTTACGCTCTGGCATAACGTCGGGCACGGAAGATTTGAAGATGTTACGGAGAGGACCGGTCTCGGCAAGCTGACCGGCTGGACTCTCGACGTCGGGCATGGCGATTTCAACAACGATGGACTGCAGGATATCTATCTCGCTTGCGATTTTGGCACCGACCACGTTTTTCTAAACAACGGCGACGGTACCTTCCGCGAAGTGACGGAAAAGGCGACCGGATGGGACACCAAGAAAGGCATGAACGTAGACGTCGCTGATTACAACAACGACGGCTGGCTCGACATCTACGTAACTAACATTTACGACGACTACATGAAGGAGTGCGCCATGCTGTGGCAGAACATGGGAGATGGCACATTTGTAGACGTCTCGAACGAAGTTGGAGTGTGCGATACCGGCTGGGGATGGGCAGCTAAGTTTGGTGATTTCGACAACGATGGCTGGCAGGATCTGTTTGTGGTGAATGGTCTGCGTTCTGCTGGCCCTGAGAGCTATCTGCCCCTTCTGCTTCCAATGCTTACTACTCCCAGGATCGATTTTACTGATGTTAATAATTGGCCGGATATCGGGGGCCGCAGTTGGAGTGGCTTTCAGAAGAAACGGTTCTTTCACAATCGAGGCGACGCGACCTTTCAGGAAATTGCAGGATCGGCCGGGCTGAACAATGACAGGGATGGGCGCGGCATCGGAGTCATCGATCTGGACAACGATGGCCGCTTGGACCTCGTTCAGACGAATGCCAATCAGTCTCCGATTGTGTACCACAATCTATCCCAGAACCTAGGTAATTGGGTGGAGCTGAAGCTAATCGGAACGAAGTCAAACCGCGATGGAATCGGTGCGCGGGTACAGCTACAGGCTGGCGGTCTTACACAAATCCGAGAACTGGACGGCGGAAATGGGTACGCAAGTCAGAGTAGCCGAAGGGTTCACTTCGGTATTGGCCAGGCGTCAAAAGTCGACCACCTTCAGGTGCGATGGCCAAGCGGACATATCGATGAGCTGTTGGTCCCGGTCAACAAAGTGAGTTACGTAGAGGAAGGGCTCGGACTTGTCAAATGAGGGAGTTACCCTAGGGGGCCTGCTTATTCGGATTCGGAGGCGACATCACAATGCGCACTCCTTCATTCGGGATCAGTGTCCGGCGGGAGGCCATCCTGCGATGAGGAGAAACGAGGCTCGTACGATTCGTGAAGTACATGCAGACCCGCTTTCAGACGAAGAAGGGCTGCAGCAGACTGCAGCGCTGAGAATAAGGTCGAAGACGTTCTCAGTTGCACATCCGAGGCTCTCCAGGTCGGCTACGTCGCGCTCGGTGACACTGGCCGGCTTGTACATGACCGCATTTGAAACTCTCCTGGCAGTCTCAGGTGCTATTTGCTCCGCCTGCCTACCGAGAGTTGTGAGGAACTCAAGCCACTTTATTGTCGAATCGATCAAGACTGGAAGCTCACTAGCAGTCCGACACGAGTGGGCCGAAATCCCTGCAATCGGTATCCAAACATTGTTTTTGAACAGGCTCCTCGGTCCGGCCAGGGCCCGATAACCGAAGCGGCGCAAAAGGTGAGCACTGAACGAAAAGTCGTCTGGGCTCGGCGTCTCAAAATGCAGTGCATCGGCGATCCGATTAATGAGATTGAACCCAGCAACAATGAGGATGCCATCTAAAACGGCTGCCTTACTCAAAACCCGCCGCTTGGAGAAGGGCGGAGTCGGGAAGGCTTATCGCCTCCAGCGTGAGTGTGAGCTTCCTCGCGAAGGCGAGGAATACGTGAAGTCTTGAATGTGTGTCCGGGCGGTGGTCGCCCCGCAAAGTATTTCGTACAACTGAGCTCCCCAGGAATAACGACGCGACCGCGCCGTGGGCAGAAGTTCAAAAGAGACACTGATTGAGGTTAGAGACGAAAGCACCTATAAGTTCTCTCTCACCCGGCGGCCAGCTCGAATTTCCTCATCGCCGCCTGGGCAAGAGCACAAAATGGCTCGCCGAAGACCTCTCGACGGTACATGAAGACGCTAACGATATCGATGGGAGCACGTGGTGAGACAAGCCGGAGGGCATACAGCACTGCACGTGAAATCGGTCCGATCCCGGCGCCGAGGTTAAGCGAGAGCATCCAAGTGTCACATGTTATCGAGTTTCCGGCCGGGCAGCAAACGACAGTCCCGCTTTGTCCCGGAACGCTTCTCACCTCGCAAATTGTTGGCTGTGGGATGTCTTATGTCGTTGTCAGCAGGCGACTGACTCTGGATCGACATTTCCAACACTGCGGATTCGCTCGACTCGGCTTGCCTCCGAATCGAGGAGAAAACACTTGTGGATATTTCCACTGAGTATCTATTCGACACCATCGAAAGTGCACACGAGTACATTAAACTGCTGAGCGAAGTTGCCAGCGACGCCAAGAGGGACCTCGAAGCCGATGTCAGCAGCCAAGACGGGGTTCACCCTTCGCGAACGCAGGATGCGATTCGCCTAGCATCGTACAAGTTGGATAGACTTCAGCTTCACATGAGCGCTAGCAGCCGCATACTCAATGATCTTCGTTCCATACGACGGTTATTGTTTCAGGAACGGCTAAGAACAGTACAGAGTGGACGCTCCTAGACCATGTCACTCGCCCATACGGGCAGCTAAATGTCCTTGCTGGTGGAAGCGTTGCGCAGAATTCCTGTCTGCCGTTCTTCATGCCAGGTCGGATAAGCCAAGTCCGCTTGCGAATCGAAGGTCTAGACCCGAGGATGCAAATCCGCGAGAGCCCCACGTCCTACAAGGGGCATTCGCAAATCAATGATGGAGGGGTTCCGAGCTCATTCGTTGAGCAAGTGCTCTAGCCTGGAAACCATTGAAATGTTGAAGTATCGGGAGGGCGAGTGGTATGTACTCAGAGAGAAGACTACCAAGCCCTTTGAGCGCATTAAGATAGATGCGTCGCGAGGACTTCTCACCGGGCTTTCGGCCTTCTTCACCACGCATGAATGGCGCGGACATTCTGGCCACATTTCCAGCTCAGGAGCTGAGGGGGTTCTCACATACCGCGTTGTAATCCCGTACAATGGACAGTGCGAAATCCCATCAGATATCTTGGGCGTTGTCTATGTGGAGTTTAAGGCATCGGTCTTGGAGACTGCCGAGCGCATTCGTCTGGCATTAAAACGTGTTGAGTTGTTAGAGCCGGCCGCTGGAATCTTCAGCACTTGCGCCGCTGCTATGTAGTTATTCCCGCCCTGCCGTTCATGATTGTGAGTTCGTCCCTTCACCCAGAAACGCAGGCAATGCAAATTCTCGGGCGATTTCTGTCTCACTGCATAGTATGAAAATACTAGCTGAGCGGACGCAATGGGGGGAGAAGCTATGGAACCTGCGCTGGTAACTGCTAGAGTTAAAGAAATAATTGGCCAGGTCACAGGAGTAACTCCTGCCTCGATTGCAGATTCCGCTACGTTTGTTGACGATCTCGGTCTGGACTCCCTCGCAATTCTGGAAATCGCTGTGGACGTTGAGAAAACATTCAAAATCCGAGCTAGTGACGAGGAGCTACAAACCATTCGTAGCATCCAGGATAGTGTTGCACTTGTTCTTCGCCATACATCGGCCGAGGTCGTATCCAGTGTAGCGGCCTAGTACGTCATTGCTGGACGCAAGAGGCTGGACCAGGCCTAAGTAGTGTCTAGTTGCGAGACATTGCTAATGTTGCGCAAATGTGTCGGCTTTGGCTGTCTACTGCCGTGAAAGCTAATCTCTCGGTGGTGAGCCAGTCATGAATGGATGTGAACAGCCGAAGAGCTACTGGCTCATTCAATCTTCCCTCCTCGGGCTTCTCCTTTCAGCGGCCTACCTCTATTCGTTCCCACAACCAAACATCGCTTATGTCATGGCAGTGTTGTTCCACACCGTGGTGGGTGTGATTGCGGCGGTAGCGCTAGTGTGGCATTTGCCTCGCATGCTGCGTCACGCAAACAACTATGCGCGAGTCGGGTGGCTGCTCACGACGGTAGCTTCCCTGTTGGGTCTAGTCCTTATCAAAATTGGAACGATACGAACAGAATGGAAGTGGCTGTATGCGCACATGCTAGTGGCATTGCTCGGCGTGAGCCTGCTGATCGCAAACCGTGTGTCAAGACTCAAATGGGGGAACTGCAGACCAGCAGTGGCATTGGCCAGCATTGCCGTTGTAGCAGGGCTCGGTTTTGGTTCGCACCAACTGAGGGAGGGATGGCATAAACAGCACCGGATTGCCAATCCGCAAATGCCGCCAGCCGGGATGGCGGGCGAGGGCGACGGCCCATCAGGACCTTTTTTCCCTAGTTCGGCGCAAGTCTACGGACAACAGAAAATTCCAAGCAAGTTCTTCATGGAATCGGACTCATGTAGGCGCTGTCACCAGGATATTTATAACCAATGGTTTAGTTCAGTTCATCATTTCTCTTCCTTCAACAATCAATGGTATCGCAAGAGCATTGAGTATATGCAGGATACCATCGGAATTCAGCCCTCGAAGTGGTGTGGGGGCTGCCATGACCCGGCAGTTCTCTACAGCGGCCTCATGGATACACCGATTAAAGAGATTGTGCACCGGCCAGAGGCGCAGGCAGGATTAGGCTGCATGATGTGCCACTCGATCGCGCATGTAAAGAGCACCATGGGACAGGGGGACTTTTATCTCGAATACCCAAAGATGCACGAACTGGCCGCGAGCAAAAACCCAATCATTCAGCGACTTCACGATTTTGTAGTGAAACTCAACCCCGAGCCTCATAGGCGCGCTTTTCTAAAGCCGTTCATGCGCGAGCAGACGGCCGAATTCTGTTCGACCTGTCACAAGGTCCATCTTGACATACCGGTAAATCAGTATCGTTGGTTCCGCGGTTTCAATGAGTATGACAACTGGCAATCCAGCGGCGTCTCGGGGCAAGGAGCTCGATCATTCTATTACCCGCCGAAGCCAGCTCAGTGTGCGGATTGCCACATGCCCCTCCAGCGGTCAAATGACGCCGGAAACATCAACGGCTTCGTTCACTCTCACCGCTTTCCCGGCGCCAATACCGCCATACCCACAGCGAACGAAGATCAGGCACAGCTCAAACTCATACAGGACTTTCTCAGGAATAGAGTTCTCTCGGTAGACATTTTTGCTCTTTCGCTAGCCCAGAAAGCCCGAACATCAATGGGTTCGGTGGAATCGGATCTCTCCACGACATTTGCTGTTGGTGAGGAAACGGAGGCGAAAGTTAACTCGACGCAACCTGATTTGGTGACCTCCGTTACGGCACCTCTCGACCGCGTGCAAGCCACCGTCCGACGTGGAGATACCGTGCGGGTCGATGTAGTCGTGCGCACAAAAAATGTCGGCCATTTCTTCCCTGGCGGCACCGTGGATGCATATGACGTATGGCTTGACCTTCGCGGCACGGATGACCGCGGAACGACGGTGTTCTGGAGCGGAATGGTGGAAGACAACGGCAAAGGCCCAGTCGAAAATGGAGCGCATTTCTACCGGTCGCTACAAATCGATGCACATGGCAACCCAATTAACAAGCGAAACGCTTGGGCAACTCGCGCGGTGGTATATGTGAGGCTCATACCTCCTGGTGCAGCCGACACCGTCCATTACCGTCTTTTCATCCCGCAGGACTCGGGAGACAAAATCACCCTGCAGGCGAAGTTGTGTTATCGGAAATTCTCCTGGTGGGGGACTCAATTCTCATTCGCGGGTATGCCAGACCCCGCCTCACATCATGCCGTAACTGCCGATTACGATGATCGCCCATTCGTATTCACCGGCGCTCTCCAGGGGGTGTCTGCGAAGCAGGAAAAGATTCCGCAACTTCCAATAGTTACCGTTGCCGAAAACCAGGTCGTAGTGACCATCCTTCCCCGAAACGCGCCGCCGCCTCAAGCCAGAATCCTTGTTCAAAAAGAAGACTGGCAGCGCTGGAATGATTACGGAATCGGTCTCTTGCTTCAGGGAGACTTGAAAGCTGCGCAAGTTGCGTTCCTGAAGGTTGCTGAGGCGGACCCAACGAATCCCGACGGCTGGGTCAATATTGGCCGCGCCGCAATCCAAGAAGGCGATATGGAGCGCGCGCGGACTGTTTTGGAAAAGGCGCTGAGTTTGAATGCTGATCTGGCACGCAGTAATTTCTTTTACGCCAAAGTGCTTCGAGCAGACGGCAATTATGACGGCGCAGCCCAGTACCTTCACAAGGTCTTAGCGCAATATCCTCGTGATCGGGTTGCGTTGAACGACTTGGGGCGCGTTTTGTTTCTGCAACATAAGTACGCGGATGCGATTAAGGTGTTGGAACCCATTTTGGCAATTGATCCCGAGGATCTTCAAGCTCACTACAATCTGATGCTTTGCTACAACGGCCTGGGAAATCAGAAACTAGCTCGCGAACATCAGACAAGGTACTTGCGTTTTAAAGCGGATGAATCAGCACAGGCAATCACAGGTCCCTTCCGACAACTACACCCGGAAGACAATAACGAGCGACAAGCTATCCATGAGCATGTGTCCGTCCCGCTCTACAAGCTGACCGATAGACAGGCAAAAAAACTAGCAGACAATCGAGTTGCGACGCATGCGTTTGCCAAAACACCTCTTGGAGGCTCGCAATGACGTGCTACTGTCGTTTGCAAGTTTTGGCATCATTGCTCTGCGGACTGAGCGTCGTACTCGCCGCTACGACGTCGACCTCCGCCCAGGTCCACTTCCGCGATATGAGCGCCGAGTCCGGCATACATTTCTCACACAACAACGGGGCTTTCGGAAAGAAATGGCTCCCAGAGACAATGGGCCCGGGATGCACGTTCATAGATTACGATAACGACGGTTACGTCGACATTTTGATTGTGAACGGTGCATATTGGCCCGGCTACAAGCGGAATGGTGAGACTACCCTCAAGCTTTATCACAACAATCACGATGGTACGTTCACTGAAGTGACTCGCAAGTCCGGCCTTGCCGTATCGATGTTTGGCTTAGGAGTCGCGGTAGGAGATTTTGACAACGATGGCTTTGACGACGTTTACATCACCGCCGTCGGCCAGAACCGCCTGTTTCGCAACAACGGGAACGGAACATTTACAGACGTTACAAAGTTTGCAGGTATGTGGGGGCCCAACGAGTTCTCGACCAGTGCCGCCTGGCTAGACTACGATCGCGATGGCAATCTCGACCTCGTCGTTGCGAACTACGTTCAGTGGTCGCCGAAAGCAGATCTCTTCTGCACTCTGGATGGTGTTCACAAGTCGTACTGTACGCCCGAATCCTACAGGGGCACTTCAGTTCGCCTCTGGCACAATCTCGGAAATGGTAGGTTCGAAGACCTGACCCAAAAGGCGGGACTTTTCGATGCAACGTCCAAGAGCTTAGGAATTGCGGTCGTCGACTACAACATGGATGGCTGGCCCGATCTTCTAATCGCCAATGACACTCAACCGAACAAGCTCTACGTGAACATAGGGAACGGTACGTTTGAGGAACGTGGCGTTGCCGCAGGTATTGCTTTCAGCGAAGACGGTGTGGCACGCGCTGGCATGGGTGTGGATGCTGCGGACTATGACCGCAGTGGATACCCCAGCGTGATCATCAGCAACTTTGCCAATCAGATGCTCTCCCTATATCACAATGAAGGGAATGGATTATTCGTTGATGAGGCGCCCCAATCTGAAGTAGGACGAGCAACTCTGGTGACTCTGGGCTTTGGGTGTTTCTTCTTCGACTACGACAATGACGGCTGGCTGGACATCTTCGTTGCCGATGGTCACATCGAGAGCGACATCGAACACGTGCAGAAGAGAGTGAGCTATGCGGAGCCCCCGCATTTGTTCCGTAACGTCGGTGGCGGAAAATTCGAAGAAGTTACCGCGCAAATGGGAGTCGAGTTTGCAGGTCCTAAAGTGGCTCGCGGAGCGGCGTTCGGGGACATCGATAACGACGGTTTCCTAGACGTCCTGGTGACCACAAACGGCGGGCCTGCATACCTGTTTCACAATGAGGGAGGAACAAATCACAGCCTGCGGATGAGACTAGTAGGCACGACCTCAAACCGCGACGGTATTGGTGCTGCGGTCCACGTCATTTCAGGTCAGGACAAGCAGTGGAAAACGGTGCGTTCAGGATCCGGTTACCTTTCGCAAAGCGAGCTGGTCCTCACATTTGGGCTAGGTTCAAGAACAGTTGCGGATTCTGTCGACGTACATTGGCCGAGTGGCAAGGTTGATAAGCTCTCCCATGTGGCCTGCAGCCAGACACTGATCGTTGAGGAAGGCAGAGGAGTGATTGGCAGCAGGCCGTACCGGAACAACGGACATCGCAGCGAGACCAATGTTGTGCGCGTTGGGGATCTTTCACGTCATCGAAGTTCGCAGTCGTCTCGATAACCAAGCTCGATCTGCCACTCCGATAGAAGATTGGAGCGATCGAGACGCCTTTGATATGAAGTTGGCATACGTCGAAACAGGGAATATGGAAAAAGGCGTGGGGTTTCGCTTTGTGCGACAAGTCGAAGACGGTCATAAGTCTTTCTCCTCTCTCTGGAGCGCAGTGAACCATTTTGATATGTATTGGCCCGCTGGAGCATTCCTTTGGGCGGGAGGCAAGGCCTTGCATGGAGCCAAACAGCGAGGGATGAACGGCGTCTAGCCCGAAATAGGCTAGAAATTACGTTGTATCGTTGTGTCAGACAAGAGCATGTGGAGTTCTTGAGGGAGCGCAAATTGTTCGCTTTGTGTTGTCTATTGTTGCTAGGGGCAATTCTCGACGGATAGTTAACTCGCCGATGCGAATACCCTGCGCCGTGCGTGCTGTTTTGGTCCCTCTCAGCTTGGTTGACTTTCATTAATCGGTCTTTGCGTGCAGGTGTTCGTATCTCGGTTACCTCAACCGCTTCGACGTCGAGTGTGGAAGGAGAAGGTGCGTGAAACGCTTGCAGAAGGTAATCCCGGGCGGTAACGCTGCTCTCTGCATTTCCTCCATAAGTCCGATCCTTATCTTCGCAGCTGCACTATTGTTCTTTCTCCCGACCGGCCTCAGCAGCGCGCAAGACGTTCGAAAAGGATATTCAGCCTTTGTTTGGAAGGATTCGAGCGGACAAATCAGAAGGTTAAGCGACTACAGAGGCAAAATTGTCGTACTGAGTTTTTGGGCTACTTGGTGCGATCCATGCCGCCATGAAATGGCGATGCTGGCTGATATCAATAGAGACTATGGACGTAGTGTTCAGCTCTTAGGTGCTTCGGTAGACGACGAAAATAGTCAGGATAAAGTTGCGTCGTTCGCGGTAAAACGCCGGATCTCCTTCCCGCTCCTGTTGGGCGCTGATACCGATCAGATGAGAGCGTTCGAATTGGGACAGGCCATCCCAGCGACAGTGTTGCTAGACGCGAATGGCAAGATCGCATGCCGAATTCTTGGGGCGCTCAACAAGGGCGACCTACGCCGCCTCCTCGACTGGATGTTAGGCAGCCGCAACGATTTAGATCCGCCGCTTTTGATGAACGGATTCAATAAAGAGAAGGGCAAGTCTGCCAGTCTGCCGGCATTCATTAGGTGATTCAGCGCGGTGATGCCATTTTCAATGGCTAGTTGTGACTGGCAAATAACGTGTTAGCGATGTCACTCGCTCATATTTAGGAGGCTAAAGATGACCCTCAGAAGGCTAATTACTACAGCGGTTTGCCTTGTGGCGCTGTTCTTCTGTGGTCCGAAGGCTTTCGCGCAAGGTTGAGTGGCCGCACGTGGCAGTGCGCCCGTGATTGGCGCGCTATGTAGTGGCGGTGAAATACACGAAAGCGATGCTGATGGAGGCGGTCCCTTCTCTGCGCACCGCTGGGCTATTAATGTTGGTTATCGCTATCAGTACTCTCACCGACATTTTGTTGGGACGGACGAACAAACGGTTCGCAAAAAGAATGGGTCGGAAGTCACGAACGCGCTCAACCTGTTCGACGTTGCACTGACCTACAGATTTAGTCCGCGATGGAGCATGACGGTCAGCCTGCCTATCGTGAGCGTGGCCAGAACTTACGATCACCAACTTTTCAACGTGTTTCTCCACATTCCGAATGCTCCGGACCAGATCACCCACACTAATGCGATCGGTGACATGGCAGTCTCTGCACAACTGTGGCTTATCCGGCCGCCAGCAGAAAACGGACACAATATCGCATTTTCGTTCGGGGCGAAGCTTCCGACGGGCAATTGTGCATATCGAGACACTGTCAACACTATCCAAGGACCGCAAGAGGTATATGTAGACCAATCTATCCAGCCCGGAGACTGTGGATGGGGCATTCTCACGGGTACCCAGATGTATCAGCGTGTGAAGAGATCGGTGCTGTACCTCTCTGGCAGCTATCTGATTCAACCACAAGAACAGAATCATACCCCGAACAAGTCATTGTGGCGACCGGGTACTCCAGCGCCTCCCAACCCGCTGACTCAGTACATGTCGATTCCCGACCAATATCTGGTTGATGGTGGCATTGCTAACCCGTTCCCCAAGGTTAGACGCCTAGTCATAAAAACTGGAATGCGGTACGAAGGCGTAAAAGTCCGCGACCTCCTGGGAGGAAGTCTTGGCTTTCGGCGTCCAGGATATTCCATTAATTTCGAACCTGGCCTGCAGTATGAGCGGGGGAAGGACACGTGGTCCATCAACTCGCCGATCGCTATCTGGCGCAATCGGAAACGGAGCGTGCCAGACCTGATTCAAGGCAAAGCTGGCGACGCCGCCTTTGCGGACTGGCTATTGACAGTTGGGTACTCGCACTCATTCTGACTGCCGATCTGTAGGCTAGGGACGAGAGCAATGTGTCAAGAGAGTGCGAGGCCGTGTAAGCTTATCGCAGCGCTCGAGCGTACTGAACAGATAAAGTTGTAAGGGTCCCTAAATATGCAAGAAATAGAGAAAGTTGCTGCTAGCGCCCAATCGGCGGCGCCGTCGGCTCGAGTTCCCATTGAGGGTCAAACCTCGCCAGTCATTCCTTTCTTAGTCAAGGAGTGCGTTCCAGGTTCCGCGTTTCTTAACCACGGCGCGGCTTTGCACACCGCTTACATCAATCGACTAGAGGAAGCTCTTTCCTTACCCTGGGTTCAGAGATTGCCAGGAGAGAAGCGGATTCGGTTTCTTCACGGCCAGATCTTTGTGATGCAACATTATCTGGGCTGCAGGGTGGTTCGCGCCCACATTTATCACAGAGAGCTGTCGTTAGACAAAAATGATATGCGTGTCCCTCGTCATTAGGCAAAGCGCATTGAAAAAGAGTGTTGTCAGCTCCTTAATGGGCAAAATGTCGTGATTGAGCGAGGTAGACAACGGAGCTTTCGACGTCGCGTTCTTGTGGTCGATTGCAGGAGAGACACATCGACCATTCGATCCTTGTGGTGCGCAAAAATCCCATCGGGCAAAAAAATACACGAATACCTGATTGCTACAAGTCTTGGTCGGCCAGATATCTCCCATGGCCGTTCGACTCGAGCCAGTGGTAGAGATGAATCTGGTACAAGTAGGAAGCGATAGTCTCTTCTCTCAACTCGTGGGTTTCTGTGCACACGAACGGCACGCCCCAACCTGCCGAGACGGCGATCAGTGCCTGCATGATGTGATTGGGATTGCAGCGGGAGAATGCGTAGGGCGATTTGATGGAGCTCAACGTAGCCGTGATCACCAGCAGCCTGTGGGGATAGACGCTCATCTTTTTGAGGCGGCTCACAAAAATCGCGCGAGCAGCTGTCAAAGAGTGCACTAGGTCGGCGAGATCCTTTCGCTCCACCACGCACTTGTCTTCTAGACCAGCGAGAGAGTAGTCGCCGAGTTGCAGGGCTTTCTTCTTCACGCTGGCAAACCACCCGTCAAATCGCGAAAAGTCGAAAGGGTTCTGCTCCCGCGTGTGGACCAACACGGTCGCACGTGGAGTTCTGAGTTGCGTACCACCACGCTCGGCGACCACGGGAAGGGCCGGATGAGGTCGTATAGTGAAAAAACTCGAACGAGCTGAGAAGACGTGACTTCCACGCCTGCCGGGCGGCAGTAGAATTTCGCTTCCACAAGAGGAACCGGCATAAAATCCAGCCTTCCTTGCGTTTTGTTGTCCTAAATAAAGGAGGGCGAGCATCGGAATGGACTGGCCGCGTCTGCTGGCGTATATCACTGGAACTGTCGATCAAGAATTGCTTTTACGCAACGAGTACCTAGTAGTCGAGAACCGCATCTTGCGGGCGCAGATCAAAGGCC